>OIYQ01000028.1_pt1 | contig 59227 bp, 59 predicted proteins | sample 1588311 | NCBI WGS metagenome assembly OIYQ01 (sample SAMN03283244) | human gut metagenome | biome: human-associated habitat; material: feces | host: Homo sapiens | place: Peru | collected 2012
TTGCTTAATAGTTAGTCGATCTTGTAATGTCATTTTATTGTTTTTTCTCATTTTTCCTCCAAAAATATTTTACCATTACAGGGTGGCAACTTTCATTTTACAATCTACAATTCAATAGTTATTTTGACACAAACCAAAAAAGGTGCTATAATACCTTTGTTAAGTAGTCATACTTGACACATACTTTTCGTATGTATATTATCCATATTAGTCTAGGATTGATTAATATGAAGACCTCCGTTCTTCACTTTAGTGCGCAATCCTTCCCAGCGCAATAATAAACCGAATTAGTAGATCCTAGACATAAATAAATATAAACAAAAGGTTTGCAATCGCAAACCTTTTTTAATAATATATTTTTCTAACATCTATTTTAGCTTCAACAATTAGTTGTCTTAGTAGTTTGTCATTTTCTGTTTGGACTAATAATTGTTGATAATATTTATTTTTATGCTTATAAATATATTCTTTATAATAGACATTAATCTTATGTTTATTTAAATATTTAATAATTTTATGATAACTATATTTACACCCTTGATGAGTTTTATCATATACATATAAAATAAATAAATTAGGTAATTTGTTTTTATTTTGCGTAAGTAACATAGTTTTAATATATTTTGCACTACTAATATAGTTTACTTCCTCTACCACTTTGTGTGGCGGATAAGATAGAATGTTAATTATTTGTTTACTATAGGAAGATAAATAATTATATGTGCGCATATTGTCTAAGCTATTAAAGATATTATTTATTCTTAGTGTTGGATCTAACATATAAGTTAATGTCAAATCAAAGTTAATTATTGGTAGTAAGATATTATCTGTTACAAATACAGCTCCTTGTTTTTGTAACTCATCAATATCTCTAATGACTTTATATTCAAGTTGAAATCTAGAAATGAATTCTTGCATTTCATCTTCTACTTTTTGTAAATAGCATTCACAACCTTCAGGGCATACTCCAGGCGTTGTTGATACGTATTTACATTGTGGACACATATAGACTTGTTGATGATTAGTTGGATGATAAATACAAATGTTTCCAACTTTCAATGCTTCTTTGATGATATTAATCAGCTGTGGATCATTTAGTTGTAGTTGATTAACTACAACTTGGACATTACGTTGATTATATAAATTATTAATTAAAGGATAGTTATCAATACTATTTACTTCTAATCGACTTTTATCTAATAATTCTTTAATATTAATATAAGGATTATCATCACGATTGTAATTTTTATCACTAGCATTTATCATCGTGATAACTGGCAATTGATTAAATGGTAAAAATAAAGCTCGGTAAGTTCCTACTATTAGATTTATCTGATTATCTTTTACTAACTTGTAAATTAAACTATATGTGTTGATGTTATCTTTTTCCTTTATTGTCGCAAAAGTTGTATCTTTATCAATTAATTGCTTAGTAACTTGACTAACAACATCATCGTTAGGACATAAAATAATTTCTGGACGGTAATTAGTTTTTAAAACTTTTCCGTAATAGATGTGATTAGATTTTATTCGTGTTACTACTTGTCCATTATTTCTTCCATCTTTTAACTTATTTTCATCTAATTTATATTTTTTAATATTAGTTTTATTTAAAACTATGTGATCTGTATCAGTTATTAATACTTCTTGCTCTATTATTTTCTGATTAACTAATGCTTTAAATAATGTTGGATTAATAAATAAATTAACCAATTCAAATAAAGATGTAATGGTATTTGTTGATAAATGTTTTAATAAGAATTGCTGGTACTTATTCAAACTACGATTGACTAAAATTGATTCAATTGGTTTAATCTTAATCGATTTAGCTTCTGGTTGATTATTATGAATATCTAAAACAAAAGCTAAATATTTACGATTATTATAATCTACTACAACCAATGAAGAAAAAGTTAGTTGTGAAGCTTGTTCACTACTAACTTGATAAGTCCATATTTTATTATTACCTTCAAATTTATGCAATATTATAACATCAACAAACACATAACTCCTATTTTATTTTTCTAATCATACTATAATTAGGAATTGATACCTCATAAGGAATATATACTTCCATTAAAGGGTGATTAGCTCGATCAATTAATTCACCATCTTTGTTATACATTTGATCGATACTAAAAGTAATATTGTCACTATTAGGTGTTAATATTTCAATATTATCACCTTTACAGAAACAATTACGTTGTTCTACTTTGATATATCCATTTTGATAATTAACAACCATACCGACAAAATCGATATTACTAGCTGGCTTATATTGTTCGTTATAGATTTGATCTTCTATTCCTAAATCACCTATAAAGGCACCGATATAAGTTTCTCGACTCGCTGCTTTTTCTAATTCATAAAGCCACTCATCTTTAACTTTAAAATTATCTGGATCTTGATAGTAACTATCAATCGCTTGACGATACACTTTTGTCACAGTAGCTACATAATGATAAGTTTTCATGCGCCCTTCTACTTTTAAACTATCTACACCTAATTCTAAAATTTGGGGTAGATAGTTTAAAGTATCCATATCTTTGGCCGACATATTAAACGCCGTTTCTTCTTCACTTAAACTAACAGGGATGATTTGATCATTATCTTTTTTCATTAATTGATAATCCCAACGACAAGATTGACAACATCCACCACGGTTAGAATCACGACTAGTCATGTGATTAGATAATGTGCAACGTCCTGAATAACTAGAACATACAGCTCCGTGAATAAAGATCTCTATTTCACAATCAGTATGATCTACAATATCTTTGATTTCATCAAAAGATAATTCACGAGCAAGGACTACACGGCTTGCCCCTAATGATTGATAATAATTAACAGCTTGGTAATTAGTAATACTATGTTGTGTAGAAATATGAATTTCTAATTCTGGGGCATATTGTTTACATATATGAATATAACCAGGATCAGAAACGATAATTCCTGTTACTCCACATGCTTGTAAGTGGACAACAAATTCTTTAAAACCTTCAAAGTTTTCTTCATGGGCAAAAATATTTGTTGTTACATAAACTTTAACACCATATGCTTTGGCAATTTGACAGCCCTCTTTGATATCTTCATAACTGAAGTTATCTGAATTAGAACGAAGTCCAAATTCATAACCACCCAAAAAGACTGCATCAGCTCCATAGATGCAGGCTATTTTTAATTTCTCAAGATTTCCAGCCGGGATTAATAATTCTGGTTTATTCATACTCTTCCTAATACACAGTTCGTTTATATAAAAATCCAGTTTGGAATTTTTTATAAGGGCAAATTGCTTCAACTTTTTCTAGATAAGTTTTAGCAATTTGTTGATATTGACTTGAATCATTAATTAACAATTCATATGCTTCAACATATAAACTTAAGATTTGTTTAAAATCACTATTTTTATATAAGAAACTATCTAATTTAACATATTCTAGATTAAGGTCTGCTAAATCATGTAACTTATGAATCGTACATAAATCACTACTTGCTAAAATATGAGTCCCTTGTTCATTTTCGACGATTGGATAATGAACATCTCGTTCACTATCATATAAGTAAAATTCTTCATTCAAATCAAAACTTTGTTGTTGATAATTTTGGTAGTTAGAAATAAGCGGACGCAATGATTGATACATATAAATGTGTCCATGTCCACTCATACTAACTAATCCTTGTTTATGATCACAAATAGCTTTTATTTCTTTTAAATTAATTTCTTTAGCAACTTCAATTCCACTGATCCCTAACCAGTCTGATAGTTGCGAAAAATAATGATTAGTAATCGTAGTTTCAGTATTATAGATTACTTTTAATTTTAAATTATGTTCTTTAATAATGTTCAATATTCCTAAATCAGCAACATAAATATATTCAATCCCAATATTGTCTAAATCGATTAGATATTGTTCAAGTTGAGGTAATTGGTGATTATGAAACAGTTTATTGATATTAACAATAACGGGTTTATTTGTAGTTTCTTGCAATTTGTTGATATCATCTACACTAAAATCGCCATTAGCACGAAGTGCAAATTGATTATTGGCAACAATTAATGCACCAATTGCATCAGTCTTAAGACAATAATCAATTAAATCATGATCAGGACTGACTACTACACTATATTTCCACATCTTGCTCCTTTATCATTATTCCTAAACCATCTCCTTCTTCTAATAAGATGAACTTATAACCTGGTTGGTTATTAGCAAAGTCAATAAAGTTACGTAACTTTCTTGTCAGTTGTCGCATATTACGACTTTCAATTGCTTCTGGTTGTTTAAAAGTTAATCCATGAAATAGAAGGTTATCTACAACAATAATTCCCCCAACATTTAAATGGTGTTGATACTTATTAAAAAAGTTAATGTTTTGTGCTTTAGCTGCATCAAAATAGATCATATCAAATTTACCTAATTTGGTATCATCGAATAATAAGGCATCATTACAAAACAACTGGATATTAACATCTAATGGATCAATAAATCCTTTAGCTAAATTGTAACGGTATTCATCACGTTCAATACTTACTACTTCAGCTCCACTAATATCATGCATCAATAACGCTGAATAACCAATGGCAGTCCCGATTTCTAAAATTCGGCTTGGTTGATAGTGATCAACTAGCTCAATTAGTATTTTAGCTCCGCTATCTTCAATGATCGGAATATCATTATTACGAGCAAATTCATGCATCTTTTCCAGTTGTTGTTGTATCATTTTAACCTTTCTAAAAAAAATAAAATTAGTCATTACTAATTTTATTTTCAATATATTGACTAATTGTGTTGATTGTTTGTGGTTGTTGATTAGTATAAAAATAAACTAAATCTTGATTAACATTTAACATTGAAAGAATTTTTTGTTTATGTTTATTAAGTTTAGTTTTGGCAATTTTATCTAACTTAGTACAAACAATAATATAATCTAGTCCTAATTGTTGAATATACTCTAACATCGCTAAATCATCGCTCGTTGGTCCAACTTTAAAATCAATTAGTTGGATCACTAATTTAATTTTCTCATCAGTTCTTAAAAATGTATCAATCATATCTAAGAATTGATTACGCATCGTAAAACTAACCTTAGCATAACCATATCCAGGCACATCAACAAGTGTTAATTGGTCATTTATATAGTATTGATTAAGGGTACGTGTTTTCCCGGGCGTTTGGGAAATATAGGCTAGCTTTTTACGATTCGTTAAACAATTAATGAAACTACTTTTACCGACATTACTTCTACCTAACAATACAATATCAGATCCTTCATGGGGATCTAGTTTCTTATAATCTACATAACTACCAATATATTTTGCATTGTTTACATCTAACATGATTTCTTCTTCGCTTTTGGTTTATGGTTAACAATAGGTTTTTTATTATTTTCAATGACATCTTTATCAATTACAATAGATGTCACACTTTTATCACCTGGCACCTCAAACATTAAATCATTCATCGTTTTTTCTAAGATTGAACTTAAACCACGTGCTCCAACATTACGTTCTATTGTTTTGTGGGCCATTGCTTTTAGCGCTTGCGGCTCAAATTTTAATTCGACATTATCCATCGCAAACAATTTTTCATATTGTTTGACAATCGCATTCTTCGGTTTAGTTAAGATATGTAGCATATCTTTTTCATTAAGCGGCACTAATGGGGCAATGTTGTTTATACGTCCCATAAACTCCGGAATCAATCCGTAGTTAATTAAATCATCACTAGTAATATTTTCATATAACTCTTTTTGACTTAAAGTTTTAGTATCACTCTTCATGTCAAACCCAACATCTTGTTTAGTGAAACGTTTTTTAACAATTGTCTCAATGTTAGGGAATGCTCCACCAACAATAAATAAGATATTAGAAGTGTCGACTTTAACCATTTCTTGGTTAGGGTTTTTTCTCCCTAATCCTAATGGTACACTAGCTTCAGTACCTTCGATTAATTTAAGTAGTGCTTGTTGCACTCCTTCACCACTAACATCACGAGTGATAGATAACCCATTACTACGTTTGGCAATTTTATCAATCTCATCAATATAAACAATTCCTCGTTCAGCTTGACGGATATCACCATTAGCATTTTCAATTAAACGGGTAATTACTGTTTCGACATCATCACCGACATAACCCGCTTCTGTTAAACTAGTAGCATCAGCTATTGCAAATGGAACATGTAAAATACGAGCTAATGTTTTTGCCAGTAATGTTTTCCCCACTCCTGTTGGTCCTACTAACATAACATTATTTTTACTTAATTCAACTCCATCTTTACTATCATCCATTAAACGTTTATAATGATTATAAACAGCAATAGATAATACTTTTTTGGCTTGATCTTGTCCAATTACATATTCATCTAACAGTTTTTTAATTTTTTTGGGAGTAAAGTTATGAATGTCTAAATTAACGAGTTGTTGATTGCGTTTTTCTAACTCAATAGCAGCATGTTCAACACAAGTTTCACAAATACAAGCTTTACCGCTACCAATAACTAGAACTTCAACTTCATCTTCATAACGTCCACAAAATGAACAATATCTTTGTCCAACCATTATTCTCCTAAGATTAATTTAATAGTTTTATCAACAGCTAATTCATCTTTGATTTGAGCTTCAATATTTAATTTTTCAATTTGTTCTTTAATATCTTTTTGTGTAGTTTTTTGTGCTTCTGCTAATTGTTTGATATACTCTTTGTATTCTTCAGCAGTTGTTTTAATTTTTTCTTGTGCCATGATTGCATTAATAATCATAGAGTTACGAACACGTTCTCTAGCTTCTTTTCTAATTTCATCTTCAAAGGCTTCTTTTGTAGTATTTGTAAGTTGTAAGAATAAATCTAAACTCATTCCTTGTTGTGCTAAGTTAGCTTCAATTTGTTTAACTTGTGCTTTTAATTGACTTTCTACTGCAGCTTCAGGAATAGTTACTTTATTATCTTTTGCAATTTTTTCAAATACTTTATTAGAATATTCTATATTAATTTCTTTTAATTTTTCATCTTTTAATTGTTGCTCAACAGCTTCTTCTAGTGCTTCTTTTGTTTCAACATCGAATTGACGAATTTCTTTTACAATATCATCTGTTAATTTAGGAACTTTTTTAGTTTTAACTTCATGGACCGTTGTTTTAAATAATGCATCTTTTCCTGCCAAACTTGGTTCACCATAGTTTTCTGGGAAAGTTACTTTAACATCAACAACATCACCTTCTTGAGATCCAATTAACTGTTCTTCAAATCCAGGAATAAATGCTCCGCTTCCTAATTCTAAAGGATAGTTATCTCCTTTTCCACCAGCGAATTCTTCACCGTCAACTGATCCAACAAAGTCAATAACAACAGTATCACCATTTTCAGCTTTACCTTCTTTAATCTCCATGATTGCTTTATCTGCTAACAAACCATCAATTGCTTCTTTGACTGCTTTTTTAGTCACTTTAGCTTCTGGTTTTTTGATTGCTTCGTGCGCTTCTTTATAACCTTCTAATTCTAAAACTGGCATAATTGCAACACTACCAGTAACACTGAACCCTTTTTCTTTATTTGCTTGTAATTTATCCCAATCAATTTCAAATTGACCAATTACATCTAAATTATTTTTAGTAACAATTTCAGTTAAACCTTGATTAATAGCTTGATCTACAGAATCTGGAATAACTACATCATACCCATATTTTTTCATAAAGAAAGATCTAGGCATTTTCCCTTTTCTAAAACCATCCATTTCAACAGTTTTAATTTTTTCATCAACTAATTTATCTAACAATTCTAAATATTCCTTAGCATCCATTTTAATGCTAAAAGTTGCTGTATCTTTATTAGTTTTTACACTTGTTTTCATCTTACTCCTTAAAAATAATAATATATATTAATTATACCACAATTAATTTTACTATTAACCATTAAATTAATCAAAATATCATAATTTATGCTTTTTTGATAGGTAAAATAACTTTTATGCCAAACTTAAACATTTCTTGGTAATTATTTTAACAACAATTCACTATATTAGCACTATTATCATACCTATTTTCCCCTATCAACTAAAATATATGCTATAATAATATTGTTTTTATATGGCGTTTGTGGTGAAGTGGTTAACACTCCGGATTGTGGTTCCGGCATGCGCGGGTTCGATCCCCGTCAAACGCCCCATTTTAAAATAAATAAAGTGTAAATATTTCAGCACTCAGTTAAAAATGTCCCGCTAAAAAAAGCGAGACATTTTTTGTTATAATTATAAAAAAGAATAGTACTACATCCGTATAATCCTGAGCTGAAGCTTCAGATATTTTTAATTTATCGACTTCTTTTATTTTTTGAACTTTCTAATAACGAAATGGAAAATAAGTAAAACAATTACGACTACAATAATATATGTAAGCATGAATCGATTAGACATTTGTTCACCGCTATTATTCATTAGAACAACTCCGTATGATTCTTTATAACTATTCATAGTTTCAACGGGTGCTTTATCAAAAACTTGAGCAATAGAATATTTCATCAAGACTTGTTTTAATAGTGAATTTACCTGAGTTAGAGGAAACCAAGTCATTATGCGCCGCAAAGTTTCTCCAACTGAACCAATAGATAAGTAAACTCCCGAAATAAAACCAATAAAAGTTCCAACAATAGTGCTCAAAGTTGTAAAAGCTGAACTACTATGGATAAATAACAATACAGGGAGAATCATTACTGCTGACAAAATAGTACCTAATGTTATTATTCCAAAAATAGCGAGATAATCCATCATTGAATAATGTAATAGAGAACTAAATCCATTAAAGATGCAAATAGCAAATATACATGAGAGCAACGTCATTATAATTCCAAATATTATAGAAAAGATTGCATATCCCAGTTCAACTTTAAAATTTGATATAGGGCTAACCTTAAAATCTTCACTCAGCTTTTTCTCTCTATCCGAGACCATGACACCAAATGCTCCTAACGTACTAGTCATTGAAACAATTGTTGTCAATCCTGAAATTAGCCATAGATTAACCATTTGGATGGCTTCGGTAGAGATTGATTCACTGTTTAAGGCAACCTTAAGGGCATCAATCTGGATTTGTCCTAAAAAAACTTGGTAAACCAAGATAAGTATTATAACTGACAGAAAAGACATAAAAAATGCCAATTTATCTCGTGTATACACCTTACAATTTCTAAGAATTAATTGAAACATTATTCTCTCCTTGCTTTTCTCTCAATAAGTTCAAATAAGCTGATTCCAAATTCGAATACTCAACATTAAAAGTATCAATAACTGATTTACCTTGATTTAATGAAATAATTTCCATCATATCATCAACACTGATATCTTTAAAGATGATTTCACTACTAGAAATAACCTCGCACTTATTGGCAAAACTTGAAATAGAAAGATGATCTACAGACTTTCCTTCTTTTAAGGTTAACTTCAAATTTGTTGTTGAATGTTGCTGGATAAAATTGGTAATATCACCTGAATAATATAGATTGCCTGAAATTAGTACATTGAGAATATCACAACTAGCCATTTCCTCTAGATAGTGGGTGATTAAAACCACTGTCATATTATCCTTTTTATTTAGTTCATTAATGGCTTCCCATAAATCATGACGTGACTGTGGATCCAAACCAGTAGTTGGTTCATCTAATAAGAGCAAAGAAGGTTTTGGTAAGAGTGCTCGAGCAATATCAACTTTTCTTTTTTGGCCACCTGATAAATTACCATATTTTTGTTTTCTTATTGTCGAAACATCAAGATACGTTTTTAATTCTTCGATACGTTCTCGAACTTGTTTTTTGGATAAATTATATAAAGCTCCCCTAGACTGCAAATTTTCCTCGACTGTGAGATTATCATCAAGACGATTGCTCTGAAAAACAATTCCAATATGTCGATAGAATTCCTTATTGGATAAAGATTTTCCATCTACTTCCCAAATAATTTCTCCTGAGGTTTGTTTGAAATTTCTAATCAACAAATTGAAAAGGGTAGTTTTACCAGCACCATTCGGTCCAAGGAGACCGTAGAATTTTCCTTTTTCAAAGGTCAAGTCAATTCCTTTTAAAGCTTCGAAAGAACCGAACTTTTTTCGAATATTCTTTAATCTAATTTCCATTATCTGACACCAATATCCTTTCCGTGAATTGTTACTCCCGCTAACAAATGTTTCATAATTCGTCCGTTAAAAATTTATACATTTCAGGGTATGATTTGTTGATAACTGATAAATCATTAATTACTAAATCAACTTTAGTTTTAAACAAAATCGCCATTAAACAAATCCGATGATCATCTCTTACATCAATAGTTGCAGGTTGCCAATCACAATTAGGATTAATAATAATCCTATTATCTTGATATTTAAGATCAAGATTAATTTGTTTGGCAAAATCAAGAATTGCATCTAACCGATCACATTCCTTGTAACGCAAACGATCAACATTAACGATTGTTGTAGAATGATCAAAGAATTGCGTTACAAAGACTAGTGTTGGTACTAAATCAGGACAATTAATTGCATCAATCATGTTTGGTTGATTATTGATAATATCGACCAAACAGTGATCTGGTTGATATGTATTTTGATTTTCTAAAAAATTAATATCAACCCCGCTAAAACGTAGTGCACGTAAATATCCTAAACTACTTTCATCATATTCATTGTTATAGACTAAATCTTGTTTGTAAAATTGATTTCCTTTTACAGTAATGGTATTGCCATTAAAATCAATATCAATACCAAAAAAGTTTAAGATGCTAATTGTCATCAAAATATAATTTTTTGATGATATATTGTCAATAATTAATGTTGTATCTTCATCTCTAAGTGGTAAGATAAATAATATCCCACTTATAAATTGAGATGAGATACCACCATCAATGTGGTAAGTCGATTTATCTTGCCATCCACTAACACTAATCATATTATCTTGATAGTCAATATTAACAAAATCTTTATAACTATCAAGCGGACGATTAAGTAAACTTGACTTTCCGCTAAATTTAAATTCTTTAAACAAGAAACTTAAAATCGGAATACAAAAACGCATTGTTGTACCACATTGATTAAGATCAATAATATCAGTTGGTGGTCTTAGATTGCTACTATCTACTTCTATTTGATTATCACTAGTAGAAACAATACAACCACAAGCTTTTAAAACATTAAGTGTTGCCAATATATCCTCAGACCAACTAATATTATTAATAGTTGTCTTACCACGATTTAACATACTAGCAAACAGACAACGGTGTAATTGCGATTTAGAATAATTAGGTGCTATTATGGCTCCATCAAAGTTATAAATCATTAACACCTCCATCCAACAGTTACAAACGAAGTCGAATAGTTTTGTTTAAATAAACTATTCAATTAAGTTTAACGCATATTAAAAAGTTAAATTGTTTCATTCAAAGGATTTGACTTTACCTTCACTTAAGAATAGAAATATAACATTAAATACACAAATCTTATTTTTCTTCAGCTTCTTTTCTTTGTATTACCGATTTCTTGACTATAACTTTTCAAATTAGCTGAACTAGCTCTTAGTTCTTCGATATTTAATCTTATATTCATGATTTTCACCTCCTTTGATTATTTCTAACCCACACTACTACCTACCAAATGTTATTAATAATCATTTTTATCTAAAGTTAATAAGAATTCTTGAAAATCAAGTTCCTCTTCATTTTGCATTCCTACAAATAAAATTCTTGTAATACCCCCATTGTTAAAAAAGGATATATTATCTTGCGTTTGAATCCACATTATATAATTAACTGCTACATAATCATATAATTTTTCTCTAAAAGTGAATCTTTTTCTTATTCTACAGCAATCTCTGCTTCTTCAAATTTCTCATTAAATGGTTTGATTAATTTATTAACAAATGGTTTTAATAATAATCCGACTAATAAGAATACTAAACTGTATATAATCAAGATAAAGATGTCATGGTATAAAATGGTATTTACAACTCCTCCCATCGCTTCTCGACCAATACCAATTGCATAAGTGAAAGGCAAGAATGGATTTATTCCTTGGAAGAATCCTGACATTAATTGAACCGGATAAGTACCACCACTAGCAGCTACTTGTAATACTAACATAATAATACTAATTACTTTACCTATGTTACCAAACACAGATACTAAGGTATAGACAATAATCGTAAAACATAAACTACTAAAGATCATTCCCGCAACAAATAGTGGGGTATTAGTCATTTGTACTTTAAGAATAAAAATATCTCCTACACTTACTATCAATGCTTGCATAATGGCAATACTTAAGAATAATAATAATTTACCTAAGTAGTTTTGCCAACCTTTATATTTATCACTAGCATTGACTTTTAACATACTAACTAATAATAAACATCCTACCCATAAACATAATACTGTGTAAAATGGCGTCATGGCTGTACCATAGTTACCCATAGCATAAATACTTTGTTCATCTAGAGTAACTGGATGAGCTAAGAAGTCAGCTCTAGCTACTGCATTAGAAGTAATAAAATCTAAAATGGCATTTAAATTTTTATCATTATTATTAAGATCAATACTATCTACTACTCCACTTACAAACGCTTCAAGTTGTGGTAATTTGGATTGTAGATAACCCGTTACATCTTGACCTGATTGTGCCATACTAATTGCTGTATTAACAATAGAATAAACTGTCGGAATTTCACTTTGGGCTTTTTCGATAATACCGATTGCTTGATTAGCAACATTATAGGTTTGATTTAAAATATCATTGATTTCAGGTAGGGCTGAATTTTCACAAAATTCTTTTATTTTTGAGGCAGTTGTGCCCACACCAGTAGCTAAATTTTGCAATTCTTGTAATTTAGATAAATCAGGTTTATAACCACCATCAACAGCATTTTTAATTTCTGATAGTAAGTTAACTAAACTTGTAATATCTGTATTAAATTGTTCTAGTTGACGAATTAAGGCCGTAACATTAGGTGAAGGTTTAATCATATTCATAGTTTTTAAAAATGAAATTAAACTCTTAACCATTCCTTGCATATTAACAACTTTGTTATATAAATTATTGATTTGCTCAGGGGCAAGTTCTGCTCCTTGATTGATTGTATCGATAATTGATTGAATTGTTGTACTAAAATCTCCCGCAATTTGAGCCACAATTTCTAAATTAGATGTAATTGTTGGTGTTATATTATTAACTTGTTGTTGACTTGTTGTGACAAAGTTTTTAATAGCATCACTTAATTGATTAGCATCACCTAGTGCACCTTCTACATTTGGCAATTCTTGTTTAATTTCAAGCAATAATTGTTCAATTTGGCTACTTGCAGCATTACCTTCACGAATCATTTTGTTAAGCGTACCAAATTTAGATTGTAAACTAACTACACTATTAAAAGCTTCTTCAATCGCAGGCATTGCTTCTTTAATTTTTAAACCAACTTTTTCCGCTATATCAAAAATAGCTTGACTTACATTAGACACAATTACGGAACTAATATTTTGTTGAATGGCAGTGGCTCCTTTAGAAGTAATTTTAGGAGCAATGGCATTCGTCTTCTCATTAACTATATATTGTAATTGACTAGGATGAATATCATTAGTTAATATTGACGTAATGTCTTGACTAAAGTTGCTTGGGAAAATAACTTCAGCAAAAATCTTCTCGTTTTTTAACATTTCATCAGCTTCTGCTCTTGTTGTAAATACCCAACCTAGCGATTGATTATTTTTTAATTCTTCGACCGTCTTGTTACCAAAGTTTACATTCGTACCATTTAAATCTGTTCCTTGATCTTCATTTACGATAGCTACAGTTATATTTTTTGTAGCTTCAGGAGAATAAGGATCCCAACAGGCTTTAATATTAAACCATGCATATAAACTAGGTAATACACATAAAGCAATCAATACAATTACCGCAGCCCAGTTAGTAAATATTTTTTTCAAATCACGTTTGTATATATCAAATACAGTTCTCATATTTATCCTTTCTATAACTCTTCATAAAGTTGAGCAAATTGTTCTAATGTTAATTGTTGTTCAGGATCACTTAAAGCATTAAGCGGAACATTATGCACTTCTACTATAATACCATCAGCTCCCACTGCTTTAGCCGCTTTAGCTAAAGGAATGACATACTCACTTTTGCCAGCAGCATGAGATGGATCAACAATTACTGGATAATTAGTTAATTCTTTTAAAACAATTACACTACTTATATCAAGCGTAAAACGAGTTCTAGTTTCAAAGGTTCTGATTCCTCGTTCACATAATATTATTTTATCATTTCCTACTTGTTTTATGTATTCTGCACTAGCAATTAGTTCATCAATCGTATTACCAAACCCTCTTTTTAAGATGATTGGTTTATCTAATTTACCGACTGCTTTTAGTAATTCAAAGTTTTGCATATTTCTAGCACCAATTTGAATTACATCTACATCTTTAAATAATTCAATATCATCAATACTCATTAATTCTGAGACAATAGGTATTTTATATTTGTCTTTAATTAAAGACAAGATATCTAAACCAGATTTGCCTAATCCTTGAAAACTATTAGGATTTGTTCTTGGTTTAAACGCTCCCCCTCGTAGTGCTACTACGTTACTATATTGGCTAAGATCATTTGCAATAATCTCCATTTGTTCTTGACTTTCAACACTACAAGGACCAGCTATTATAAAAAAATCTTTAGACATGTTTACTAATCGCCTCCTTAGCGGCTTGTTGTTCTGCAGCTTTTTTACTATTGCCTTGACCAATTCCTAATACTACTCCATCAACTTCTACTCGTGCGGCAAATAATTGATCTGAGACTTTATCACTAGTATATTTGATTTGAATACTACCATTTTGTTGTAATATTTCTTGTAATTCTGTTTTATAATCATTATTTTCATCAATCTTAATAATATCATTACGCCGTTTAATGATTGTATTATGGACAAACTCATTAGCTTTCTCATAACCTTGATCTAAATAAATACTTGCTACAAAAGCTTCATAAATATCAGCAATATAAGCAGATTTTGGAGTTTTAATTCCTTTCATTGATTGCCCGATAACTATGTATTTAACTAAATCTTCTTGTTCCATAACGTAATTAAGACTAACTTCATTTACTAATTTAGCACGTTGTTTACTCATCACACCTTCACGTTCATCGTGGTCGTGACGATACATATAATCACTAACAATAATTTGTAAAACAGCATCACCTAAAAACTCTAAGCGTTCGTAGTTACCATTAACATCCCCAGTATAGGATGTATGGGTAAATGCTCTTACCAATAAATCTTTATCATCAAAAAACAAATTATATTTTTTTTCTAATGATAAAAAATTATATTCATTATATAAATCACTATAGTTCATTTTCTTTGAGCTTTCTAATTAATTCATTTTCAACTAAACGAACAGCTTCGCCATAGGCATTATAATAATTATCTTCTTTAGCACTACCATGGATTTTAACCATTAATCCATCGATTCCTAAAATTGGAGCACAAGCAATTTTATGCGGATTAAAATCTTCTTTAAATTGAACTAATTCATTTTTTAGAAGCAATGCCGATAATTTACCCTTTAAATTCTTTAACATCATTTGTTTAAGTCTCGACTTAAACATATCAAAACTACCTTCTAATGTTTTTAACAATACATTACCAACAAACCCTTCCATAACAATAATATCTGCTTCAGTATCTAGGACATTATATCCTTCAACATTACCAGTAAAGTTAATATTTTCATCTTGTTCTAGTAATTGATATGCTTCACGATAAACTGTATTCCCTTTAGAAGGTTCTGCTCCAATATTTAATAATTTAATAATAGGATTTTCTATCCCTAACATACTTTGTGCATAAATTTTTCCTAAGTGAGCATAGTTAACAATATGTGGTGCTTGTGCATCAGCTGTTGCACCAACATCTAAATACATACGCATTGTTCCTTTTTCTTGATTGGGAAAAAAGATTGGAAATGCGGGACGATTTTTACCAATACGTTTTACAACTTGTACTCCCGCTGCCACTAATCCTCCTGAAGAACCACTTGAAGCAAAGGCATCTACTTCTTTATTCTTTAACATTAACGAACCTTGGTAAATGGCGCTTTCTTTTTTTTCTAATAAACTACGTGGATCATCACACATTTCAACAGTTTGTGTAACAAAGTGTTTTTTGATGTTTGTAGGTAATTCCATATCAAGATCTTGTTCATAACCTAGCAACACTAATTCGACTTCGGGATTATCTTTGGCGAATTTAATGGCAGCATCTCTTGGTGCCTTAGGAGCTAAATCTCCACCAGTAATATCAATTGCGATTTTCATGTTGTTCCTTTCTATATTTTACAATAACAATTGTGGTTAAAATAATACCAGCAATTAACATAATTCCAGATGTTAATTGGGCAACTTTAATTGAACCAAAATAAAGGGCATCGGTTCTTAAACTTTCAATCCATATACGGATTAAACCATACCACATTAAATAAAATCCTGTTAATAAACCTTTGATGTTTCTAATTTTTGGGCGAATGATTAACATGATGACAAATCCTAGCAAGTTCCAACAACTTTCATATAAGAATGTCGGTTGATAATAATTAGCACCGATATGCATCCCTTCAATAATAAATGGAGGTAAGTGCAAAGATTGTAAAAATTCTAAGCTAGTAATAGGACCATGTGCTTCTTGGTTAAAGAAGTTCCCCCAACGTCCTAATGCTTGACCAAAGATTAAACTAACAACACCAATATCAGTAATTGCTAATAATGGGATTTTATATTTCTTAGCAAAATAAATAATAGTTAAAAATCCACCTAGTATTCCACCATGGATCGCTAATCCTCCTGCGCGAAGGTTAATAATTTCAAAGGGGTGAGATAAATACATATCTAAATTACCAGAAAATAACACATACCATGTTCTGGCACCAATAAAACCAAACACCACTAAGTAGAATATTAGATTATTAAATACCTCTTCATCTAATCCTTGTTTTAACCATTCTTTTTTGGCTAAAACAAAACCAATTAGTAAACTAGCAGCCATTATAATGGCATAATAATAGATTTCAAATCCAAAGATAGTAATAGAATTATTCATCTTCCCCCACTAACATATCTCTAAGTTCTTGTGTAAACTCTTTAGCTGCATCAAAATGGTGAACCGTTTTCAAGTTAAAGTTAGCAACGGCTGTTTCAACCAGATTAGCTAAGTTACGCCCTGGCGTAATTGGAATAATAATTTTTGGTATGTGATGACCATTTAACTCTTGATATAAGATATTTAATCCGATACGTTCTTCATCACCAACAAAGTTACGAATTTCGATCATCAATTCAATTTTAGTTTTTTCTAAAACTCGCGTCACCCCATAAAGTTTAGGGATATCAATAATTCCTAATCCGCGAATTTCCAAGCGGTTTTTGATTATTTGTGGTGCTGATGCGATAATTGATTCTTCATCAACAAATTTTAAAATAACACTATCATCAGCAATCAAGAAGTGACCACGATTAATTAATTCTAGAGCCAACTCACTTTTCCCTGCTCCTGAATCACCAGTAATTAAAATTCCTGTTCCATATACACTTAAACATTCAGCATGAATTTGTTGTGTTGGTGCTAATCGTTCTTCTAAATACATGAAGATTTTTGATTGCATCTTACTTGTTTGTTCACTACAACGAACAATTGGAATTTGTTTTTGATTAGCAACACTTAAAAATGTCGGATCAATTTCCAATCCACGGCATACAATCAAAATTGGAATAGGAAAAGATAGGAATTGTTCAATTATGTCTTGCTTATAATTAATACTAGCTAAATATTTTATTTCTTGAATTCCCATCATCTGCACTCGATGATAAGGAAAATTCTCCACATAACCTGTTAATTCAATTCCAGGTCGCGAAATTTCAGGAACTGTTACCACACGTTCTAAATCAGCATGTGGTGTTAACAATTCAAATTGTGGAAAAGCATCAATAAACTCTCTTACAGTTAAATCCATATTACTCCATATTATTAATTAATTCTTTGATTTTCGGAATCATATAAATATCAATATCTCCTGCTCCTAATAAAGCAATGATATGGTTATTAGCCACTTCCTTCAATTCGACAATATCTTCAATGACATGTGCACCTAACGCTTTTAAGTCATCGATCATCACCTGTTTTGAAACTTGTGGTGATTGTTCACGGATACTTCCATAAATATCATCAATGTAGACATTATCTGCTATACTCAATGATTTAGCAAACTCTTCATGAAACATATTAACACGACTATAAGTATGTGCTTGGAATAAACAACTTACTGTATAATCTGGATATTTTTGTCTAATTCCATTTAGTGTTAATGCAATACTTGTTGGGTGGTGTGCATAATCATCAATTAAATATATTCTTTTTTCTTTATTTAATTCATGGACATTAAAGCGACGTGATACTCCATTAAAGTGTGATAGATTATTAATGATTGTATCAATATCAATTCCAATTTTATAACTTACACTAATTGCACATAATGCATTATAAACCATGTGCATTCCAAATAGTGGTAAAGTGTAAGGTCCATATGTGTTATTATTAATTACTAATTTAAAAGTAGCACCTTGATCATCTGTTACTAAGTCAATTAAGTTAACATCTGCTTCCTTATTATCAATTCCAAATCCAAAGCGATTGTTGTGGTGTAAAGATGATGCATTAGCATCATCAGCGTTATACACAAGCAATTCAGCTTGATTAACAAATTGTTGGTAACTTTCAATCATTTGGTTAATATCTTTAAAAAAGTCAGGATGATCCATTTCAATATTAGTAACAACTGCTACATTTGGATGATAATGGTGGAATGTATTTTTATATTCACAAGCTTCAAATACAAAAGTTTTTGCATTACTTCCAGCAAGACCTGTTCCATCACCTATTAACGCAACTAATTCTTCTGGATCGATAATACTTGTCACCATTCCCGTTGTTGTAGTTTTCCCATTAGTTCCACAAATACCAATTGAATAGTAGTGACTAACTAATTCTTGAACAAAATCATAATAACGCACTAAAGGAACATTTAAGCTTAAAGCTTGTTGATACTCTTCATTATCTTCACCAAAAGCATTACCGACAATAATAGTATCGATATCAGCGTTAATGTTATTTTTATCAAATGCTAAAGGTTTGATTCCAGCAAGATTTAACTTCTCATCAGTAAAATAAACATTAGTAACATCACTACCTGTAACATTAGCTCCTAATCTTTTTAGAATACACGCTAATGCTGACATTCCACTACCTTTTATTCCAATTAAATGATAATGCATATTACTCCTTAAATGCTTGTCCTTGCAGATCTAAATTATCTGATAAAAAGATCCCTTCACTTTTGTCAACTAATCCTAATTCAAATAATGAACACATCATTCCACACGAATCAACTTTTAATAACGTTGATGGTTTAATCGCAAGTCCACTTGGCATAACCGCACCAATTTGTGCTACAATGGCAACTTTACCCGCTTCAACATTTTTGGCACCACACACAATTTGTTTATCAACACCATCATTGACTTGACAAATGTGTAAGTGATCACTATTTGGATGATCTTCAATTGTTTTAATTAAACCATATTTAAATGGAGGTTCATCATTAATAAATTGTTCTAAACGAGGATCATTTATCGCTTTTAAATCTACTAATCCAGCTTTGTCATACTCTAAACATAAATTAGCACCGATAACATTGCCTTCTTCATTATAAAAATATAAATCATTCCCTTCTTCTTTAGTTGACGCGACTTGATTATCACTAGTAATAATTAAACATTTATTTTCTAAATTATAATAACTGCTAAATACCATTATTTCTCCATTTCATTAATTGATGCATAAATTTGCGAAAGAATAATTAAATATTCATCTTCTTTATCACTATCAACTAATCCTTCTACATATCGATCGTTTTGACCAATCAAAACTAACGAATGAGTATTATCATATTGCCAAATAATAAAATAATGATCATCTTCATCAATATATTCATATTTATTTTTTTTATCTTGATTTATGTTAGTATAGAATTTATCTTGTACTGTTTTATTATTCCCAAAGTGAATTAAAATATCTGCATCATTATTAATTAATTCTACTTGTGAAGGTAGTTTTTTTACTTGAAAACCATCTGGTCGATAATATACATAATTATCATAAATTTGATTATAACTTACATCTTTGTTGTTAATAATATTAAAAACCTGATTACGTAGTTGTTCATAAGTTGGTTTAGTTTTATTCATCCCACTTAAAACAACTACTATAGATAAACATAATATAACTACTAATATTAATTGATTAATTTTGTTTTTCATAGTCTTCCTCTAATAAATATTTGTATAAGAAGGTAATTGTATCTTTAATATCGCGTACATCAATAACACTATTGTTAGAGTGGATATTTCTAGCACCAACACAAATTGCTAATACTTTCTTGCCGCTACCTGCCAATTGGATACTAGCACTATCAGTTCCACCTTTTGAAAAGTAAGGTTGATAATTAATATTCCATTGTTCAAATAGGTTTCTAGCTTTATTGATTAAATCATAGTCAAATACCATATATGGATCTTTAATTCTAAGTAATGGTCCTTTACCTAATGATAAGTTATCAACTGCTTCAGGATAATCATCTAAAGGTGATACGTCAACAACCACAACTCGACATAAATCATCGGGTAGTTTACTCATTAATGTTTTAGCACCACGCAATCCTATTTCTTCCTGAACACTAGCACAAAAATAAGTGTCACGCTTCGGTGGGTGTTGTTTAAAGGCATCGATAAGTTGTGAAATAACTAACACCCCAACTCGGTTATCTAGAGCTTTTGATAAAATACGATGAGTTGATAGCTGCTGATAATTATTATCAAAACTTATCATATCACCTATTCTTATTTTTTCTAAAGCTTCTTCTTTACTTTCAAAACCACAATCTATCACTAAGTCGCGAATATCTTGTGTTTCTTTTTTAAGATGGGCAGAGTTTCCTAGAATTACGCCTTTATGATCCCCTATCATTACTCGTTGATTAACAAGCGATTCTAAGGTTAATCCTCCAACACACTCAAAACGGATAAATCCGCGTTCTAATATATCACTAACAACCAATCCCACTTCATCCATGTGACAGACGATTGCTTGTGGTTTTAAATTGCTATGAGTTCCTTTGATTTTAAAAATCAAAGAACCTAAATTATCTTGCATAAACTCAACATCTTGATGTTTATTTTTTAGCCAATTAATGATCGCATCTTCATGACCACTAACGGCTTGTAAACTAGTTAGGGTTTTTAACTCCTCTAACATCTTTGCTCCTTTTTACTTGACAATAATTAATTCTAAATCCTTGGCTCGAGAATTTATCTTCATATTCTGTACGAATATTAGGACGATCTGTATTATGCAAATCCAAACATAAATCAACAATGCTCCATCCCCACTCATTAAATAACACTAATGAGTATTCAAATAATTGTTGATTATCTGTTTTAAAAAAGATATTCCCATCTGGTTTTAATATATGATCATAAATATTTAAAAAATATTCACTAGTTAGACGACGTTTCGCATGACGTTTTTTTGGCCATGGATCGGAAAAGTTTAAATAGATATTACTAATTCGGTTTTTTAAACATGCAAAATCCTTAACATTCACAATATCATTAGAATAAAAATATAAATTATCTACTTGCTCTTCTTCTTGCTTTTGACCAGCTTTGACAATGACACTATCATATCGTTCTAATGCAATATATAAAACATTTGGATTTTGCTTTGCCATTTCGATGCTAAAACGGCCCTTACCACATCCGATTTCTAAATATACTTCATTATATTTAGCTAATAAAGTTTCTAGATGGGCTTCATCTTGTACAAAAAAGTCATCATGCTCTTTAATATAATCTTTTGCCCAAGGCTTAAATTTGATGCGCATTTTCTTCCTCTATGCCTATTCTGTATCCACCGATAATTTCTGCAAGTGATAAGTCTGCACTAACTTTCCCTACAAAGTTAATAACTAAATATAACATCACGATTGCAATATAACCTTTTACAATAAAAGAAACTAAAATCCAGTTAATAACTAAATTGATTACACAAGTATAAATTTGGGTAACAACTTTTTGTGGTTGTTGTTTAACATTACCTATTAATAATTCAACATTAATATCTCGACAAAAGTAATATAAAACAAACATTGTTATATAACAAATTTGTCCAAACAGTTGACCATTGATGGCAATATTATATAATAAAAAGAACGCATATAATACCACTAATTGAATAATATAATACAGACCATAATTTATATATCTCATTTTTTCTCCTTTATAAAAATAGAGAAAAAAGCACAATCGTGCTTTTTATCGTCTTAAACCTAATTTTTGAATTAATTCTTTGTAAGCTTCATAATCTTTATGAGCTAAATATTTTTGTAAGTTACGACGTTTACCTACTTTTTTTAATAATCCACGACGAGAGTGGTTATCTTTTTTGTGAACTTCTAGATGAGCGTTTAATTCATTGATTTCTGCTGTTAATAAAGCGATTTGTACAGCAGCACTACCAGTGTCTTGCTCATTTTTCCCATAAGTTTTAATAATTTCTTGTCTTTCTTGTTTTGTCATTTTTTCCCCTTAAATATTTTATCTTCTAAACCGCGTATAATCCGGGGTGGTTACACCCAGTAAAGAACATATTTATTATACCAATAAATAATAGTTTTTTCAACCTAAATGATTGAATTTATCTACTTTTTAGCGCCTGGCATTTTTAAGCTTAATTGTACTCTTCCTTTTTCTATATCTACATCTTTTACTCTAAAGTCCCGAATATCTCCAATTTTTAATACATCAGCAACATCTTTAATATATTGATCACTAATTTCAGATATATGGATTAAACCATCATTTTTAATTCCAATATCGACAAATGCTCCAAAATCTACGACGTTTCTTACCTGACCTTTAATCATCATTCCTGGTTTTACTTCATCAATAGATGTAATTGAAGGGTCAAATTCAGCTGCAACTAATTCATCACGAATATCAATTTGACTACTTGCTAGCGCTTCAACTAAATCTGTAATCAATTGGTCTGATACTTTTAATTCTTGACTAGCTTCTTTAATATTAATTTTTGATAATTTGCTAATCATCTCTTCTGTCCCTAATTCAGCTAAATCTAAATCATATTGTTTAATGAAACTTATAGCCACATCATAACTTTCAGGGTGAATAAAAGTTGAGTCTAATGGTTGATCTCCATCTAATACTTTTAAAAATCCAGCACATTGTTCATAGGCTTTTGGCCCTAAACGTTTAACATTTTTAATTTCGCTTCTATTTTTAAAACTTCCATTTTCTTCACGATAACTTACAATATTATTAGCAATTGTTTTATCTAAACCTGAAACATATTTTAATAATTCACCACTGGCGGTGTTAATATTAACTCCAACTTTGTTGATGTTTTTTAACATCACAAAGTCAAGTGATTCTCCTAGTTCTTTTTGGTTAACATCATGTTGATATTGTCCTACTCCAATACTCTTAGGATCAATTTTTACTAACTCTGCCATTGGATCTTGAATTCGACGAGCAATTGATACGGCACTACGCTCTTCTACATGTAAATCAGGAAATTCTGCTTGAGCTAATTTAGATGCGGAATATACACTGGCTCCTGCTTCAGAAACAATCGACAATGGCATATCTAATTTATTATTTTTAATATAGTTTCTTAAAAAACTTTCTGTTTCACGACTAGCTGTCCCATTTCCTACTACGATTTGATTAATTGGGTATTTAGCTAATAATTGATCTAAGATTTTTTCACTTCCAACAATATCTTCTTTTGGTTTTGTTGGATACATTACTTTAATTTCAAGTAATTTTGACGTTGGATCAATTACCGCTAACTTACAACCCGTACGGTAAGCTGGATCTACCCCTAAGACAGTTTTATCATGAACTGGAGGTTGCATTAATAATGTTTCTAAATTCTCACTAAACAATTCAATCGCTCTTTCGCTTGCTTGTTCAGTTAAGATATTACGCATTTCACGAACCAAAGAAGGATACAATAATCGTTTATAACTATCTTTAATAAATTCTTTTAAATAATTTGTAGCATCACTATCTTTTTTAATTAAAAATTTTTCTAGATAAGCTAGAACTTGTTCATCATCAACTTCTACTTTTACACTTATTACTTTTTCTTTCTCGCTACGATTAATCGCAAGTACTCGATATGATTTTAATTTTTTTAAAGGTTCTTTAAAATCATAATAGATTTCATATTTTTTCTTTTCATCAATAGTCTCAGCATCTTTTTTGGCCTTAGTGACAATAATTCCTTCATCATAAAATAATCTACGTAAATGTTGACGTACTTCTTTAGTTTCACTTAAGTTTTCGGCAATAATATAACCAGCTTGAATAATAGCTTCTTCAACACTAGCTACTTTATCATTTACATATTTTGTCGCTTCTTGTTCAATACTTCCTTCTTGTTTAGGGAAGGTTAAAATAAAGTTGGCTAATGGTTCTAAACCATTAGCAATTGCTTCAGTAGCCTTAGTTTTACGTTTTTCTTTAAATGGTAAGTATATATCTTCTACTTCTTGTAATTTATTACTAGCATTAATTTGTTTGACTAAATCTTCAGTTAACATCCCTTTCTCGTCAATTAAACGGATAACTTCTTGTTTTCTTTCTTCTAATTTTTGTAAATAACTATATTCTTTTTCGATACTTCTAATTTCCTCTTCATCTAAATTACCTGTAACTTCTTTACGATAACGCGCAATGAAGGGAACAGTGTTCCCTTCTTCTAATAAAGATAATACGCTATTAATTTGTTTAGATGTAATTGATAATTCTTTGCTTAAATTGCTAATTATTTCTTGATTCATTGTTTCCTTCTTTTTTCAATGGCGGGGTGTGATATACTACTTTACCAATGATTTCATTTTTGGTAATTGGTCCATGATATAAACTATCAAAACTAACGTCACGATTGTCTCCTAGTACAAAGTATTGATCTGAGTTTAAAGTATATTCTTGTGGCGGTACTTGTTCTGGGAATTCTAGTACTAATTGATTATTAATAAATAGTTGATTGTAATTGATATCTTTTTTTGACACCACTGTAACTTTAATATGATCACCAGGCAAACCCTCAATACGTTTGATATGACGTTCTCCCAACTTATTAACATTTTGATTAGCATATTGTTGACCAAAAACACCACTTAAATATTGTTGTTGAGCTTGTCCATAGGTAAATGATACAACATCACCTTTTTTAATATCTGGCTTAAATTTATAAATAACTAATAGTTCACTATTATAAAATGATGGTTCCATACTTTTTCCTGATACAAAACCCAATTGAACTACATACGTTGTAATAAATAATACAACATTTAATAATAGTAAAAGTTTAATTATTTCGATTAATCTTTTTCGTATTTTATTCACACCTGCTCCTTATTATATTTTATCAAATTATTCTTTATTCTCATCTAATAAATCTGGACGATATTTTTTAGTTTCACTAATTTGCTGTTCTCTACACCATTCTTCAATCAGTTTATGGTTACCATTAACTAGTACTTCAGGCACTTGTAATCCTTTATATTCAGCTGGTCTTGTGTATTGGGGGAATTCTAATAAATTATTATGAAAACTTTCATAGACATTAGAAGTATCATTATTTAACACTCCAGGAATTAATCTAATTAATCCATCTAAAATGGTTGCAATTGGTAATTCTCCACCAGTAAGAATGTAATCACCTACTGAAATCATTTGATCAACGTGCATATCAATAAAACGTTGATCAACTCCTTCATAACGTCCAGCTACTAAAGTAATTTCATCTTTAGTGGCTAATTGTTCTAAGACGCTTTGCTTTAACACCTCACCTTTAGGAGATGGAAAAATTACATGGGTATTTTCTAAGTTATTAGCTAATATTGCATCATCTAATGGTTGAACTTGCATTAACATTCCATCAAATCCACCATATGGGTAATCATCTACTTTTTTATGCTTATTAGTTGTATAGTCTCTAATATCAATAACATTAATTTCTACTAAATTACGATCAAGAGCTTGTTTGATCATTCCAGTATTTTTCCAGCCATCAAAAATTTCAGGAAAAATAGTTAATATATTAATTTTCATCTAATAACCCTTCTATTTCTTCAATTATAATAGTTTTATTATCTATGTTAACATCAATAATAAAACTATCAATAAATGGAACTAACCCACTTTTATTACCTTTGATACGTAAATAGTTATAGATTCCACCATCAACAACTTTACTAACTACTCCACATTCAATATGTTGTTGATTAAATACTCGGCAACCTTCTAAGTCATGATTAAAATATTCTCCTTCATCTAATACATCATGACTTAAAGGTTGGGCTTTGATCATTTTACCTTTTAGACCCATTACTTCGTTTATATTATTATACCCTTTTAGTTTGATAATTATAAAGTTTTTATGTTGATAGCTATCTTCTATTATGAATTTTTGATCATTAACCCAAATTTCAGCACCAAGACCAAAACGTTCTTTAATAAAATCTGAATTAGTTAATATTCTCAATTCACCATTAATTCCGTGAGTATTAACAATCTTCCCTATTTCTTTCATACATCTCCATAATACTATTAATTTGTTCTTCTAGTGGTTTCATGTCATCAATACTATTATCAACACAATAAGTATGAGCACCGGTTAAAAAAATTTCACGTTGTTGGTTATTGATTAATAAGAATGTTTCTTCATCACTGCCACGTTTTACTACTCGTTGTTTACGTACATTTGTTGGTGCTTGAACTATTAAGCCTAAATCATAGTTATCAAAAATAGTTAAAGCATTATAACCATCAATAATCACATCATGATTGTTACCTACTTTTTCTTTTAAAATTGGGTAAATATAATTTTGTAGTTTGCTGCGTTTAACTTGATCAATGAAAATGATTTTACGCATCAAACTAAAATCTATTTCATCAATTTCTAAGATTTTACACACTTGTTTAGCTATATCATCTTGCTGGTATAACTCTTTTACGATAATATCTAATTCCAGTAGTGGTAAATTAAGTTTTGTGCTTAAATATTTAGCGACAAAACTTTTTCCACTACCAATTCTTCCATCAATAACTATCATAACTTTTTCTGACACTTAGGACAAAAGTGCGTCCCACGTCCTCCTACTTTTATTTTTTCAATTGGAGTTTGACAAACAACACATGGTTGTTTGGTTCTTCCATACACTTGTAATTGATTTTGGAAATGACCCGAAAGATTTCCAACACTTAAAAAACTATGAATTGTGGTTCCACCCAACTTAATTGCTTTAGTTAGCACATTTTTACTAGCTTCAATTATAAGTTCAAAGTCTTTTTTCTTTAATTTATTCACTTTAGTTTCCGGATGAATTTTTACACTAAACAATACTTCATCAACATAAATGTTTCCTAAACCGACTATAATACTTTGATCTAGTAAAAATTGTTTGATTGTTATAGTTCTACGTTTAGCTTTATTATATAGATAATCACTAGTCATTTCTTGATCAAAAGGTTCATAACCTAATTTAGCTATTCCTTTTAAACTTGCTTCATCTTCCTTTTTAACTAACTCTAGTGTTCCAAATTGACGAGTATCGTTATACATTAAGATACTGTCATCACTAAAGTTAAAGATGACATGGTCATGTTTTGTTGGATGAGTATATTCATCATAATAATTATACTTTCCTTCCATGCGTAGATGTGACACGATAGTATAATCATCTAAATCTAAATATAAGTATTTCCCAAAACGACGAATTTTCCTAAAAGTTTGATTAACCAAAACTGATTCAAACTCACTAACATCAACATTCTTAATCAGTTTTGGGCATCTAACTTCTACACTAATAATCGTTTTCCCGATAATTAGTGATTCTAATCCACGACGCACTGTTTCAACTTCAGGTAATTCAGGCATCTTATCTCCTTTTAAATACTAAATAATAACGATTAGGGGTTTTATATGTTTGTTCTAATTTAAAATATTTAAACCATTTGCTACGATAATAATTAATTGAATGAAATGCTTGGGTATGTTCTTCTTGAGCGATTAATTCGTCATCTTTATACAATTTAAATTGATGACGAATTAATGGTTTAATTTTTGATAACCGATAACTATACCAATCTAAAGATAAATCATCAGATAATACTTTAACTTCATGATAATTATCTAAGTCAATTAGATTACGTGGTGCTTGAATATCAACTATTAAATAGCCATTAGTAACTAAGCAATTATAAAAATAATAACCCAGTTGGGTAATATCATCTTTATCGATAATATAGTTTAAGGTATCAGTGGTCATGATTACACAACCATAAATTTGTTCTAATTTACTTAAACCATTAACATCTCCGACTACAACCCGACTATCAGTTATTGATGACAATTTTTGATTAGTGATATCAACCATTGTTGGTGAGATATCATAACCAAAAACACTCACTCCTTTTTTAGCTAACCTAGTTACCACTTCTCCAGTTCCACAACCAAAATCAAAAATAGGTAGCTGATGAGGATTATAATAATTTATTAAATCAGTAATTTGATCATAATCTATATCACGTTGCATTACATCATAATACTTACCTACTTCATCATAAATATTATTCATATATTCCCTCAACTATTTTATTATCATTATAGCAATTAATAACACAACATACATATTTACCAATACTAGATTTAATTATCCCTTGGTATTTATCATAAACTTTTGGAAATACTACTAAATCAAAAATCCCCTTTGATTGAACTTGTAAAAAACACATTGGTTCATTATTTTTAGTTAAAGTTTCTTTAAACATATTTATATGAACTAATACTAAAAACTTCCCTGATAACTTACGATTAATAACATCATCTAATAACGCTACTTTTCGTTTATATTTATTTTGATATTCAGGTAATAGCTTTTTAAATAAGTCATATTGAAGATTAATATCTAATGCTTGAAACTCTCTGTCTGATAATTCTTCTTCACTATATTCTTCAACTTCATCAATAGCTATCTCACCACCAAATTCTAATAAATCTACTACATCAATTTCACAGAACTTAGTTAAATTATTGATTAAAGTTTGATGATTATATTTCAAGAAGTCAAAAGCTGAAGCATTTACTAGGTTAATAACTTGTTGTTTAGTTAATTTAACTTTAGCAACAATCTTCATCATCACTTCTTCAACAGTAGGTTCTAATCCCAATTCTTGACGAGCTTGAATAATAGCTTTAGCTTGCTCTATTCCAATCCCTTTAACCGTTAATAATCCCATTCGGAGAGCATTAGGTTCAATACTTACTTCAAGAGAAGAATAAAGGATTGAAGGTGGTAATAAGCTAATTTTATTTTTAACAAGCTCAATTAAGAATTCATCACGTTTGTTACTCTTAAATGTATAATAAAATAATCGAGCATAAAAAATCAACGGATAATGGGCTTTTAGATATGCCATTTGATATACAATTAAGGCATATCCATAAGCATGGGCTTTATTAAATCCATATCCGGCAAATTTTTCTATCTGATCAAAGATTCTATTAACATAATCTTCTTGATAACCTCTAGTTAATGATGTTTTAATAAAATCTTCACGAATACTTTTAATCATACTAGCATCTTTTTTACTTATCCCTCGACGTAAAATATCTGCTCTACCTAGATCATAACCAGCAATTAGCTGCGCTAATTGCATAATTTGTTCTTGATATACAATAATTCCACTAGTGGATTGTAAGATTTTATCTACTTCATTACGGACTTTAAATTTCTGTTTAAAAGATTGATAATGCGGAATAAAGCCTTTAGGACCAGGACGATATAGTGCTAATGTTAACGCGATATCATCCATATTACGTGGTTGAATATAACCTAATGCTTCTCGCATCCCAACCGAATCGATTTGAAATACTCCTAAGGTTAGAGCACTACATAATAAATCAAAGGTCTTTTGATCATTTAAGGGAATATTATTTAAATCAAAATCTGGGTTATCTATTTTAACATCATCGACAATTTGACGAATAAATGTTAAATTACTTAATGCTAAGATATCCATTTTCAATAATCCCATTTGTTCTAATTCTTTTGCTTCTTGTAAACTTACTAATTCGTGATTAACCGCACAATATTGATCAATTGATTCAGCACTAATGATAATTCCTGCTGCATGAATTGATGTTTGATGGGCTAGGCCTTCAATATCTTTAATAATCGGAGTTAAGATTTCAATCTCTGGATGCGAAATTAAAATATCCTTTAAGTTTGCATTCTCTAAGGTATTTTCTTCAAAGCTTTGATATACGTTTAAACTCTTAGCAACTTTATCAATTAAATCAAGCGAAAAACCATTCGCTTTAGCTACATCTCGAAAGGCACTTTTGACCAAAAATCGATTAATTGTTCCAATTTTACAAACATGTTCGACACCAAAACGTTTAGCGATATAATCATAGACATCATTACGACGAACGTCTTCAAAGTCTAAATCGATATCGGGCATGGTTTTTCGCATCGGATTTAAGAAACGTTCAAATAACAAGCCATGTTTAATCGGATCAATATTAGTTATTCCAATACTATAAGCAACTAAACATCCAGCAGCACTACCACGGCTAGGACCAACCATAATATTATTACTTTTAGCAAATTTAACTATATCCCAAACAATTAAGAAGTAACTAGCATAGCCTAATTGATCGATTGTTTTTAATTCAGATTTAAGTCGTTCTAAATAACGATTGTCGACTTTACCTGATAATCGTTTTTGTAAACCTTTTAAACTTAACCGATATAAATAATCTATATCGCTCATATTATCAGGAATAAATTGATATTTTGGCTTAGGTGCATGCAACTCATCTAAATTGTAGTTACAACTAATAGCTACTTCTTGACTATAATCAGCAAACGGGAAATCATAAGTTGCACTCAAACACTTGGTTTGTAGATTACGACGGTAACGTTTTTGCATGCTCACATTAGTGTGGTTACGCATCGCATTAAGCGTCTCCATACTATTTAATTGTGAAGCATATAAAAACGTTTTTTCACTGATATCTATTGTTTTAACTTTTTGTGCTTCAATTACTTCTTTAAATTTAAAAAATAACGGTACTTGTTCTGAAGTTATTCCTAAATATAATTGATCAAAGATATCTGTTAGTTGATGATATAAACTAAAATCATTTTTCAATATTTGATCTTGAATGTATCCTTTAGCTACAATACATATTAAATCTTCTTCTTCACTTAAAATAATTGGTTGATCATTTAATTGCAATGTATTTAAATGAAATAAGCGTTGTAATCCTTTTATGTTTTTGGCATACAAAAACAATTGTTGATTACTAATTGTGATTTCTAAACCAACTACTGGATGTAAATTGTGTTTTTGTGCTAAGGTAATTAATTTATAACAACCAAAAGTGTTAGTGTCGCAGATACTAATAAATGCTTGATGATTGTTAATGCAAAATTGTATATAATCATCAAGTTTTATTAAACTATGTAAAAAGTCATATTCACTTTTGGTGTTTAAATACATTAACCCTCCAATACTTCTTTTAATGCTTTGACTACATCTTTAATTGTCGCTTCATTGTGGATGGTTGCTCCACTAGCATTTTTGTGGCCTCCACCATCAAATTGTTTAGCAACCGGTTCAATATTATATTGACTACGGCTACGAATATTAACCCGAATAAAACTTGGATACTCATTAAAAACAACCCATGCTTTAAGTTGTTTTATATTTCCTAAAAAGTTAGCAACTAAACTAACATGCGCAGGAATTACTCCCAATTCTTTTTGCAGTTCTTGAGAAAAGTAGATATAACCTAATCCATCCTCAATGACAATATTGTTATAAGCATAACCTACTAAACGTAATACATTATGATCATAAGTTGTTAAATGCATAATTGTATCTTCATAATCCCAATCATATTTAACTAATTCACTAACTGTACTAAAGGTTTGTGGTCGAGAGTTAGGGAATTTAAAACCACCTGTATCACTATAAATGCCATAATATAAATTACGAGCCACTAAATCACTTAAGACTAAATTATTATCAAACTCATGTAATTGATTAAAAATATAAGCAAGTAATTCACAACAACTACTACTCTCTTCATCAACGATATTAATATCACCATAAACTTCATCACCATTATCAATATGATGGTCGATTTTGATAATATATGCTCCATCTTTATAGCGTTCGTCTTCCACTCTGGCTGCATTAGCAGTATCAACAACAATAACTAAACTTTTTTTAAATAGTTCATCGTCAACTATATCGATTTCACCAATATAATTAAATTCTTTAAACCCATCTTCTCCAACAGCATAAATATTTTTATTAGGGAAGTTGTATTGTAAATAAGCTTTAAGCGCCATTTGTGATCCTAGACAATCTAGGTCAGGACGTTTATGACGATGAATAATAATATTTTGATGTTCATTAATTTTTTCTAATAATATTTTAATTTCTGCTTTAAACATTACTCTCCATTTCTTCTAATACTTCTTTAATCTTATCGATACTAATCGCAAAGCTATTTAATTGTTTTACTACTTTTTGATTATTTCCATAAGCGATATTTAATCGATCACAAAATTCTAATCGCCGTTTTTTATTATTACATATTTGCCAATTAATTAAATCATTAAGTGAATAGTCTAATGGATGGGGGTTTACTACTTGTAAGTGACTTAAAGCTTCTTTTAAATCATTAAGACTAGCATGTTCTACTCCAACTTTATGGTTGTCTTTTGATTTAGCTAAGTGTGAAGGTAAGTATGCATGTTTAACATGCTCAATATGCTCACTTACCTTCATTCTAATTTTTTCTCCAGGACCATCAGGATCTGTGAAGACAATAATTTCATAATCTTGACTTAATTTTTTAAGTTGTGCTAACTTATCATCATCTAATCCTAGACCTGATGTTTGAAAAGTCATAATATTTGGATCTAATTCTTTAAGTCGGTTAGTATCACTTTTACCTTCGACAACAATTAAAGGTGGTTTATTCATCTTCCCTTCTTCCATTCGTTTGTTGATATATTTTTTGTAAGTTTTCTTTAGTGACATGGGTATATACTTGCGTAGTGCTTAAACTAGAATGACCTAATAATTCTTGTACCATTCTAATATCCATACCGTTTTCTAGTAAATGGGTTGCATATGAGTGTCTTAATGTGTGGGGTGTAATATTCGCCATAATCGCTGTATTATTAATTACTTTATTAACAATATCTCTAACTCCTCGATCAGTTAGCGGATTACCATTTTTATTAACAAATAAAGTTTTATGAAATTTACCTTTTTTCATCAAATCATGACGAGCAGTATTAATATAACGTTCAATAACTTCATAACAATAGTCATTAATTGGCACCATTCGTGGTTTATCACCTTTTCCTCTAACATATATTACATGTTCTTGATTTAAATCATCAATAGTTAAACTACATAACTCACTAACCCGTAATCCAGTAGAATAAATAGTTAAAATTAAACAATAATTACGTTGACCTAGACTTGTTGTTTGATCGATACTATCAAGTAACATTTTAATTTCACTTTGATATAAAAACTTAGGTAAAGGGTGAGCACTCTTTGGATATACTAGTAATGTCGCAGGATTAGTGTCGATAATTTCTTGTAGTTCTAAGAAATTATAAAAACTTTTAATTACACTAATACTATGAGCAATACTAGTATTTTTATAACCTAACTCATATAATCCAGAAATAAATATTTTTAAATCTTGATTTGTAGCTTTATCTAATTTAATATCACAATCATCACAAAACTCACTTAATCGTTGTAATTCGTGAGCATACGATTGAATTGTATGCTCACTATAATTACGTTCAACCGTAATATAGTCAATAAATTGATCAATTAATAACACCATTATCCTTTACAAATTGATCAAAGCAATAAATTGCTCTTATTGCATAACCCAACTTTTTATATTTCTTTTTAACTTTAAGATCAAAGTCTTTAATGATTCCAAAATTTATTTTCATTGGTTGGAAATCATCAGGATCAGCATGAGTTATATAATAACTTAGAGCTCCTATGGCTGTTTCTTGGGGAAAAATTACCATCTCTTCGCCACGTAAATAACGGTCCATATTAATTGCTGCATTAATGCCTGTACTAGCACTTTCAATATAACCATCTACTCCTGTTACTTGACCTCCAAAGAAAATGTGAGGATGAGTTTTTAATTGTAAATATTGATTTAATACTTTTGGTGAATTTATATAATTGTTTTTATGCATCACACCATAACGAATAATATTAGCATGTTCTAAACCAGGAATCATGTGGATAATCCGTTCTTGTTCGCCAAAAGTTAAGTGAGTTTGAAAACCTACGATGTTATATAATGTCTTAATTGCATTATCTTGACGAAGTTGGACAACAGCATATGGACGTGTGCCATCGGGTTGTTCTAAACCAACTGGTTTCATTGGTCCATATAATAGTGTTTGTTCACCACGCTTAGCCATTATTTCAAATGGCATACAACCTTCAAAGACTTTTAACTCAAAGTCTTTAGGTTCAACACACTTAGCATTAATTAGTTCATGATAAAAATATTCAAATTCTTCTTTAGTCATCGGACAGTTAATATAACTAGCTTCTCCTTTATCATAACGAGATTTAAAATATGCTTTATCCATATTAATTGAATCAAATTCAATAATTGGTGCAGCAGCATCAAAGAAGTATCCAAAATCATCACCTAATAAATTTTTTAAACTATCAAGTAATTTCTCACTAGTAAGAGGACCTGTACAAATAATTGTTGGTGTATCATCAAGATTATAATACTCTTGAGTAATTACTTCAATATTTGGGTGATTATAAATCTTGTCCGTAATATAATCAGAAAAATGATGACGATCAACCGCTAGTGCTGAACCAGCTGCTAATGGTTGATCCATTGCTGCTTTCATGACAATTGAGTTTAATTTTGTCATCTCATATTTTAATAAACCAGGACCTGTAACAAGTTCATACGAACGAAGTGAATTTGAACAAACAAGCTCAGCAAATTTGTCAGTATTATGAGCGGGAGTTGAATTAAGGGGACGTTGTTCAAATAACTTAACTTTATGCCCTTTGTTAGCTAAATACCAACTAGCTTCACAACCAGCTAGACCTGCTCCAATTACGTTAACTTCCATCACTACTCCTTTTAATACAACAAAATAAGTAAAAAAGAATTTTTACTTATTTTACACAAGATTTAATTGTTCTAATAAATTTTCTAATTCATCAGGCGAGTTATATTTAAATTCAATACTACCCTTTTTTTCTCCCGTTACAATTACTTGAACACCAAGTTTTTCTCTAACAATTGTTTCAATGCGTTTATTACGTGCACTCTTAACAGTTTCATTGGCACGACGTTGTTTTACTTTAATTGTAGATTTGCCTTTAGCACTATTTGCTAATTCTTCTGTTTGACGTACATTTAAATTTTGGCTAATGATTTGATCAACAATTTGGTGTTGACGTTTTTTATCATCGATAGTAATTAACACTTTAACATGTCCCATACTTAGTAAACCTTTATCAACTGATTCTAATATATCTTCATCTAATTTAAGTAAACGAATAATGTTAGCTACATGTGAACGAGATTTACCGACTTTATTGGCTAGCTGTTCTTGAGTATATCCTAAATTATCTATTAAGCTTTGATAACTTCTAGCTTCCTCGACAATACTCAAATCTTCACGTTGTATATTTTCTACTAATGCTACTTCCATCATTTGTTGATCTGTATAATCATAAATGATTGCAGGTATAGTTTTTAAGCCAGCTAATTTAGAAGCACGATAACGACGTTCTCCAGAAATAATTTCATAACCTACTAATGTTTCTCTTAGTAAGATTGGTTGAAATAATCCATTTTCTTTAATTGATTCTGATAACTCTTCTAAGGCTTTTTGATCAAACGTTTTTCGTGGTTGATAAGGGTTTGGTTTAATTTTACCAACACTAACATCAAATACTTCTCGTTGATTATTAGCACTCATATTTTGTTCAATTAAATGACTTAATCCACTTCCTAATCCTTTTTTACTCATTAGCTAAAACCTCTTTTCCTAATTCGATATAATCAATTGCTCCTTGTGAACGTGGTGCGTAATAAATAATTGGTTGATGAAAACTTGGCGCTTCTGCCAAAGTAATATTACGATTAATTACCGTTTTATATAATTGATCTGGTAATACTCGTTTAATGTCATTATACACTTCTTTACATAACACTGTATTTTTTTGATACATGGTAACAAGCAAACCTTCTATTTCAATTTCAGTTGCTTTTTGACAAACACGGATTGTTTGTAACAATTGGGTTAACCCTTCTAGAGCATAGTATTCAGCTTGAACAGGGATCAATACTGAATCAGCGGCCAATAGTCCTTGGACTGTTATAGGCGATAATGATGGTGGACAATCTAATAAAATGAAATCAAAATTATGACGAATTTCATTTAAACATTCACTAATAATAGCTCGAGATGAACTAACATTTTCTAATTCATTAATATTACTACTACCAGGAATACAATATAGATTTTTAAATTCTAATTCTTGAACATAATTCATTACATCATTTGTACAAAAACCATCTTTAATTAATAAATCACTAATGCTTCTTGATTGTTGAGAAACTAAATTTTTATCAATTCCTAAACCTTCTGTCGCATTCGCTTGACTATCTAAGTCAACAATAAGTATTTTTTTACCAAAATATCCTAGGACAGCTCCTAAATTAATAGTTGTCGTAGTTTTTCCTACTCCACCTTTTTGGTTAGTTATCGCGATTATTTTTCCCATCGTTATCGTTCACTCCTTTCAGTTTTAATAAAAAGACATAGTCTTTTCGATCTGTTCCTTGTTGTAATTCTATTTTTAAACGTGGAAAGATATTGTGGATATTAGTTACTGCATTTTTAAGCTGACGATTAATTTCATCAACCATAATAGCTGCTTCAGGTTTTTTATATTCTTTACGGCTTTTTACTCGTTTAATATTTAAACTATCTTTTACCCCTACTTCTTTTCCTAAAATCATATCAACCATATCATCTGTTTGGACTACAGATAAATTTTGTTCCAACACTTTAGCATAAACAACCATTGCTTTTTCATAAAATTTTGGTTGTTTTTCTAATTTTAAGATTGCTCGTCCATGACGTTCTTTAATTTTGTTATGGAATATTGCATGTTGGATTTGCACAGGTAAATTAAGTAAACGTAATTTATTCGAAATCGCACCTTGTGTTTTATTTAAAGATTGTGCTAGTTGTCGTTGAGTTATTCCTTTTAGTTGCATATACTCACGACACAATAACGCTTCAGCTATAGCATTTAAACGTTGACCTTCTAAACTCTGTAATACTATATTACAAATTTGACTAATTTTATCAACGTCAATAGCGATATTAATAAACTCTTCATTAGTCTCATAGCAAAACCACAATAAATCTAAATTATCGACAATTTTATAACCTACACCATCATACACAGCATTACACCAAAACTTATCAGATTTCTCATTATACTTATCAATTGCTTGTTCTTTTTGTTTTTTATCAAGCACTAATTGATCTTGTTTATTAACAACTCTTAATAATGATACACGTAGAATATACTTGTCCATAACACTCCTTATTTTAATGGTGATTTTTTGATTTGTCCATAATTCCGTGGATATTTACTATTAGTTTCTCTATCTTTTTTAATTAAAAGATTACTTCTTTCTCCCTGATTATCAGGTAATTGTTGTTTATCAATTTTTACTAAATGACAATCTAGTTTTTCCATTGCTCCTGTTGCCAAATCAGCTTCATTTTTACCTTTATTACCTTTTAAGGCAATTAAATAACCGTCTGTATTTAAAAATGGAATACTTAATTCAAGTAAAATGTTTAAATTGGCTACCGCTCTAGAAACTATTATATCAAATTTTTCCTTAACTTCTTCCATTCGTTTATTTATTACTACAACATTTTCTAAAGCTAGAGTTTCTACTACTATTTTTAGAAAATTAGCACGTTTAGTAATCGGTTCGATTAGATAAAATTGCTTATCTGGATACATAATTGCTAATACAATCCCCGGAAGTCCAGCACCACTTCCTAAATCAGCAATATTATTGTAATCTAGTTGATCAAGTATTGGTTTAATTAACATACTATCATAAAAGTGTTTTAAATAAACTTCTTGATATTCATCAATTCCTGTTAGGTTCATAACTTGATTATATTCTTTAATTAAACGAGCATATTTATCGAGTTGATTAATTTGCTTTTTAGTCGGTTTAAATGATTCTATAAATAAGTCATAATAACTCATGATTGTAGTGAATCAATATTAGTTTGTAAGTCACCTTTAAATAGATAACTTCCACTAACTAATACATCACTTTCATTACATAAAGGTGCTGTTTGATCATTTATCCCACCATCAACATTAATCACATAATTATACCCTTTTTCTTCGCGAATTTGACTAAGCAAATTAATGCGCTTAGGTGTTGAGCTAATAAATTGTTGCCCACCAAAGCCTGGCTCAACACTCATTACTAATACTAAATCAATTTTTTCTAAATAAGGCAAAATTAATTCAATATCAGTATTAGGCTTAATCGCAAGTCCTGCTTTCTTACCACAAGCTTTAATTTTATCAATCACTTGGTTGATATCTTCTTCAATTTCAATGTGAAAAGTTATATAGTCACTTCCAGCATCAGCATACTTTTCAATATAATTTAAAGGATTACTAATCATTAGATGAGTATCTAACACTTTCGTAGTTAAAGGACGAATACGACTAATTAAATCATAACCAAACGTTAAATTCGGCACAAAATGCCCATCCATGACATCTAAATGTAACCATTGGGCATTTGTGTCATTTAAACGTTTAATTTCATCCTCTAAATTTAGAAAATCACATGCTAAAATACTTGGACTAATAATTGGCATAACTTTCCTTCGCTTCTTTCATTAATTCTTGATAATTATAATAACGTTGATCATACATTGGATCTTGACCAAGTTGTGCTTTTATGGCACAACCAGGCTCACTTAAATGAAAACAAGTATTGAATTTACATTCAGACGCTAATAATTGATATTCACGCCAATGATCACGAATCACTTCAGAACTCACATTTAGATTTAGAGAACTAAATCCAGGTGAGTCAATCAAGTAACCTTCATTAAAAGGATAAAACGTTAATTCGCGAGTCGTATGCTTACCTCGATTTAGCACTTGCGATATTGCTTGAGTTTTGATATTTAACTCAGGTATCAATTCATTAATTAATGTTGATTTTCCAACTCCTGATTGACCCGTTAATAAATATTTTTTCTCGCGAATTTTTGTTTTAATTTCATCAAAGTCTTCATTTTTATAATAAACTTGATAACCGATTTTTTGATAATAACTTAGTTTATCTTTGATTAGTTCTTGGTCTTGTTTATCTAAAAGATCCATTTTAGTTATTACAATTACAGTATCTAAACCATTAATTTCCATTTGTAATAACATCTTATCTAATAACATATACGAAATTTTAGGTTCAGTGGCACTAAAAATTACCATCGCAGCATCTACATTACTGACTTCTGGGCGATGTAGGTAATTTTTACGGGGAAGTAATTCAGTGATATAATCTTGATCAATATCCACTAAGACATAATCACCACTGATGATTTTTTGTTTATTTAGTTTTAATTTTTTACTAGCACGACATTCAACTACCTTTTCGTCAATTAAACAATAGAAGAATGAAGATTTAGCATTAACTACTAACGCTTCTTTGATCATTAGTTGCTACTTCCAGCTTCAGGTGCTGGTGTTCCTTGTTGTGGACGCACAACAGGACAAGCCCCTGTTGATAATGAAATCGAGATTTGATCTCCCTTATTGATTTCAGTATCATAAGCTACACTTTGACTAATAACATGATAAGCTTCGACTTTATTATTACATGTAGTTTCATAAGTGATCGATATTTGATTAGCTTTAGACCAAGCATCAACTTCGTCTTTAGTCATGTTAGTAAAGTTAGGAACTACTACTTTTTTCTGTCCACTACTGACAGTTAAAGTAATCGTATTGCCTGGTTTTACTAAAGAACCATTACCAGGACTTTGAGCAATAATTGTATCAGCTTTTGCATCATTTTCCACATAATCTAATGTTACTACATAACCATCATTTTCTAATTGGGTTTTAACATCACTAGCAATTTTTCCTACGTAATTATCTAATTTTTTACCTTCAGGCCCTTGTGATAAATAAATAACTACTGGTGTTTTTTTGTTAATAATATTACCAGCAGGTGGTTGAGTTCTAATTACTTTATCTTGTTCAATATCTTTACTATACTCATATTTAATTGTCACATTTTTACTACTAATACCTAATAGTTCTAATTCGCTATATGCTTCATTTTGCGTTTTTTTAACTAAATCAGGCATCGGTATTTTTGTATTTCGATTATTGAAGAAAATCACTCCTCCAATTAGTAATAATACTAAAATAATTGCGACAATAATAATTCTTTTTTGTTTACGTTTAGAATCTTTTTTCTGTTGTTCATTATCCTTTAAATAAGATAAATCAATTTTTTCTTGACCAATATCAATAGTTTTTTCAATTTCATCTTGTTTAACTAAATCATCTGCTAACACTAGTGGTTGTTCATCCATTTTATCTGCATCAAAGACGTGATTTAAGTCTTCGATCATTTCTTTAGCGTTTTGATAACGATTATTTAATTTCTTAGCTGTGGCTTTAATAATAACATTTTCTAAACTTTGGGGAATATCAGCACGTTGGGCAATAATTGATGGTAATGGTTGACTCATTTGTTTAATCATAATGTATGCTGCTTTTTCACCAACAAATGGTACTTGCATTACACACATTTCATACATTACAATCCCAACCGAATATAAGTCTGATTGTGCTGTTAAACTTTCTCGATTTAAAATTTCTGGAGCGATATATTGTGGAGTTCCCATTAATGATTGAGTTCTAGTAACATCTTCATCCATTATATCCGCAATACCAAAATCAGTAATTTTGACATTTTTGTGTTCATCTAATAGGATATTTTGTGTTTTTAAATCTTTGTGTACGACACCACGTTCATGAGCATGTTTAACACCGTGTAAAATTTGTTGTGATAGTTTAACAATTTCTTCAACTGGAATTGGTGAACATGTTCTAATATAATCTTTTAGTGTCATTCCATCAATATATTCTGCTGCTATATAATGAAGATTATCATCTTGACCTACATCATATATTTTTACAATATTTTCATCATCTAATAAAGCAAGAGTTTCTGCTTCTTTTTTAAATTTTTTAACTTTACGATCATCGATATTTTCTTTTTTAAGGATTTTTAAACTAACATTTCGTTCATCAATTTGATCATAAGCTAAATATACTTTGGCTGTTCCACCTTCACCTAATTTTCTAATAATCTTATAACGATTAGCAACAATTATTTCTTTTTCCATCTATCCCCTTTCTTCCCGATCAATACCAATTACACTAACATTATCGCCTCCACCGCGATTATTTGCTAATTGAATCAACATTTGTACTCTTTCTTCTAGTTCATATCCGCATGTCATTATTTGCCAAATTTCATTACTACTAACAGCTCCTGTTAGTCCATCACTACATAAAACAAAGTGACACTGTTTTGGTATTTTTGCACTCATTTGATGCAATGTTATATTTTTAGTCGTTCCTAATGCTTGTAATAATACATTTTTATAAGGCGAGTGATCTGCTTCATCTTTGGTTATTGTTTCGGCATCCAGCATTGCTTGAACCAATGTGTGATCTTTTGTTAACAATTCTACTCGTTTATCAGTCATATAATAAATACGACTATCACCAACATGACCAACAAAGATGCGATCACCTTGCATTATCATTACACTAATAGTAGTACCCATGTTGTTTTGTGATACTTCAACTAAAGATTGTCGATAAACCTCTGTATTTGCTTCTTTAATAATGTCATATAAAAATTTTTGATAGTCTACTTGTTTGTCATCAATTTTTTTAAAGGCAGAAGTTACAATCTCCCTTACCATTTCACTAGCAACTTCACCAGCGTTATGACCACCCATACCATCAGCTACTAAAAACAAGATGTCACCGATTTTATTACGGCATACATCTATAGAATCTTCGTTATTAGAACGTTTTAAACCAATATCGGTTTGAGCACTATATTTAAGCATGTAATTCGTGCTTACGACGTAACTGTCCGCACGCTCCATCAATTTCACTACCTTTAGAGTAGCGGATAGTTACTTGAATGTGTTGTTGTTCTAATACATCTTTAAATGATTCAATTGTTTGTTTTTGGCTACGTTGATAATTGTACTCACTAACACTATTAAAGGGAATTAAATTGATGTGACAATTCATCCCTTTAACTAAACTAGCTAATTGCTCAGCACACTCTTTAGAGTCATTTACACCATTTAACATGATATATTCAAAACTAACACGACGATTAGTTTTGTCAATATAATGATTAATTGACTCTAAAAGTTGCGCAATAGGGTAAGCATTATTAATTTTCATAATCTGACTACGTAATTTATCATTAGGAGCATGAAGACTAATCGCTAAATTAACTTGTTTATCATAATCGCTAAATTCATAAATTTTAGGAACAATACCACTTGTACTAATAGTAATGTGTCTGGCTCCAATATTTAAACCATTATGATCATTGATAATATCAAAGAATGCTAATACATTCGCTAAATTATCCATTGGTTCACCAATCCCCATCACCACAACATGACTCACACGTTGGTATTTTTCCTTTAATAAACGAGAAAAATGTAGCACTTGCGCTACAATCTCTCCAGCAGTCAAATTACGTTTAAATCCTCCTAAGTGTGATGCACAGAAGCTACATCCAATACGACAACCAATCTGTGAAGTTACACAAACACTATATCCATAGTCTTGTTCCATTAATACCGTTTCAATAACTTCATCATCATGTTGTTTTAATAATACTTTGATTGTACCATCACTTGCTTCTTGTTGCAATTGCACTTCAGGAATATAAATAGGATAGTTAGTTTGTAAAAATTCTATAGTTTTTTGATCTAAATTAGTCATTTCTTCATAATTTGTCACTAGTTTAACATATAACCAGTCCCAAATTTGTTTAGCACGAAAAGAAGCAATATTATTGCTTCTTAATGTTTCTACTAATTGATTAAACGTTAAATTATATATATTCATGACTATCCTATTGATACTAAAATATTATATCAAATTTTAATCATAATTAATGGAAAACATTTTTTTCTTATCAAATCCCTTTAAAAATTAATATTTTTACCTTTTTTTACATAAAATGCCTTATTTAAGCACTTTTTTGGATAATAATTGTGCTATAATAAGATAAATGAGGAGGATTTATGATTAATATATCATTCCCTGATGGAAATAGTAAAGAATACGAAAATGGTAGTACTTTATATGATATCGCTACTTCTATTTCTCCATCTTTAGCTAAAAAATGTATTGCCGGGATAGTTAATGACCAAGAGCGTGATTTACATGATCCAATTAATGAAGATGCTAAGATTATATTAATTACGACTGATGATTTAGATCATGGTTTCCATATTCTAAATCACTCGACAGCTCACGTTATGGCCCAGGCAATCTTAAGATTATTCCCTAATGCTAAAATCACAATTGGTCCTAGTATTGATGAAGGATTTTATTATGATATCGATGCGGATAATGAAATTAAAGAAAGTGACTTACCACGCATCGAAAAAGAAATGCAAAAAATTGCTGCTAATGCCTTAGACTTTAGTCACAAAGAAGTTAGCTATGATGAAGCATTAGAAATTTTTAAAGATAATCCTTATAAATTATATTTAATTAATAAGATTAAAGATAATGGAGAAAAAATAACTATTTATCAACAAGGTGATTTTACTGACCTTTGTCGTGGAATCCATGTTGATAATACAAAACGTATTCAACACTTTAAATTATTAAATATTGCAGGTGCTTATTGGTTAGGTGATAGTGACAATAAAATGTTACAACGTATTTATGGTACTAGTTGGTTTACTAAAGAACAATTAGATAACCACTTACAAATTCTAGAAGATCGTAAAAACCGAGATCACCGTAAATTAGGTAAAGAATTAGAATTATTTACTTTCACTCAAGAAACTGGTGCTGGTTTACCATTATGGTTGCCTAATGGTGCTACTATTCGTTATGAATTAGAAAAATTCATTAAAGAGGAAGAATTACGTCGAGGTTATAAACATGTTTATACACCAGTCCTTGGAACTAAACAATTATATGAAACATCAGGACACTGGGATCACTATAAAGATGATATGTTTGCCCCAATTGAAATGGGTAATGAAACATTTGTTCTTCGACCAATGTGTTGTCCACACCATGCTATGATCTTCAAAAATACACCTAAAAGTTATCGTGACTTACCTTACCGTGTTGCAGAATTAGGGGGAATGCACCGTTATGAAGCAAGTGGAGCCTTAACAGGACTTGAACGTGTTCGTAATATGTGTTTAAATGATGCCCACTTATTTGTACGACCAGATCAAATTCGTGAAGAATTTACTAAAGTATTAGACTTAGTTAAATATGCAGTAGAAACGTTAAAATTAGATATTAACTACTACCGTTTATCATTACGTGATCCAAACAACAAAGAAAAATATTTCGATGATGATGAAATGTGGAATATGGCAGAAAACGAATTACGTACTGCTTTAGATGAAGTTGGAATTGATTATGTTGAAGCATTAGATGAAGCTGCCTTCTATGGTCCTAAATTAGATATCCAAATTAAAACTGCTTTAGGTCATGATGTAACATTAGCAACAGTACAATTAGACTTCTTATTACCTCAAAAATTTGATCTAACTTATACTGATAAAGATCAAAGCGAAAAACGTCCAGTTATTATCCACCGTGGAATCATTTCAACAATGGAACGTATGACCGCTACATTAATTGAACAATATAAAGGAGCTTTCCCAACATGGTTAAGTCCGACTCAATTAAATGTAATTCCTGTAAGTAGTCCAAATTATGATGATTATCAACCACAAATTGATTACTGTAATAACATTTTTTATGAATTGAATCAAGAAAATGTTCGTGTTACTATTGATGATCGTGAAGAAAAATTAAATAAAAAAATTCGTGAAGCGCAAGTTGCTAAAATCCCATACACTTTAGTTATAGGTAATGATGAGGTTAACAACAATACAGTAACTATCAGAAAATATGGAGAAGAAAATACAACAAATATGCCTTATAACGAATTTAAATCATTACTACTTAACGAAATTAAAACTCGTAGTTAATAAAAAAGTGTTTAGAATATTTCTAAACACTTTTTCATTTAATATAATATATCAACATAATTACTAACATAACGTTTATGTAATGTTTTTACAAACAATAATTCAATTTTTTGCTTATCATTAACATCTATATCTTTGTTTTCTAGATAATCATCTATCGTATCATAACTTATAGCTAAAGCTTCTTCATCACTTTTTTGTGGATGATCATCTTCTAGATCTGCTGTTGGTTGTTTTTGATATAAATGGGATGGACAATCAAAGTATTCTAGCAGTTTTTTTCCTTGACGTTTATTTAAACCGAATAGAGGATTTAAATCACTGGCACCATCTCCAAATTTAGTAAAAAAACCTGTAACGTTTTCACTAGCATGATCTGTCCCTAACACTAATCCACCAATTTTACCAGCTAGAGCATATTGATAGACCATTCTCATTCTTGCTTTAATATTACCTTTATTAAAGTCAGAAGTATTATCTATATCAAGATTAACGATATCCACTACTTCTTTGATATTATATGTAATTACTTGTTTGCTATCTAACCAATTAATTACATCTTGACAATCACTTTCATCTAATTGTTGTCCATAAGGCAATCTTACTAAATATAGATGATAACCTTCTCCCAATTCTTTAATGGCGATATCAGCTAATTTAGCACATAAAGTAGAATCTTGTCCTCCTGATATACCAATAATTAAATTTTTTAAACCACTCGCTAACAATTGTTGTTTTATGTAATTAACTCTTTTTCTAATTGTTAACTCAATATCTAAATGAGGACTAACTTGTTCATAATTAACAATAAAAGGTTGTAAGTCATATAATTGATTTTCCACTATATAAGGTAAAATTACAGGGTTAACACATAAAGGGTTAAAATATTTTCTTAATTCTGTACTAGATAAATTAATGTTATTACCAAAATAATTATGTTGTCCATTACGATTATATACTTCAAAATTCAAATGTTGTCTAATAAAAGCTATATCGTCCCAATTATCTAAATCTTGATAACTATCATAACCTATCGCCATAGTAAGATTAGCATTAGGATATTTATCAATCAAATACTTAAGTGTTTGGACAGTTGTTGATACATCACAACGATTAACTTCAAAATCATCAACAACCAAACGCTGATCATTGAAACTGTCGATCCATAATTTACACATGGCTAGGCGATGTTGTTTATCTGTTTGAATATTTTTATAATTAACATCTCCTGTTGGCATCACTATAATCAAATCATAGTCTTTAAGCAACAATTGATTAATTATTGCTTGATGACCTAAGTGCGGTGGATCAAATGTTCCACCAAACAAACATATCTTCATTATTCCTCATTTTCATTAATTAATTTCAATTTAAGGTGATATAATTCTTCACTTAAACAGATTGGATATAATTGGGGATTAGAATATCTTAAATATTCGTTACTAAATTCGTTTAAACTTTGTTGATTATAGTCTTGTAATTCTTTAGTAGTATAATTATTTAATAAAATCTCTCCGTTATTGATAATAGGTTGTAGTAAAGGACGAATATTTTTAGGATAAAATTCTTGATAACCCAATATAAATTCATCATTATATCCTATCAATTTATCTTGTTTTTGATAATTTAGGGGCAAAATCATATCACATATAGCTTGATCTTCTTGGTTATACAATCGATAAGGCATTTTTAGACCTGGATTAGTTACTTTTGTTTTTGAATTAGATAATTTAATCACATCTCGCTCATTACCTTTTGCTTTTAAATGAACTAATTTGTATACTCCACCTAAAGAACTACTATCACTACAAGAAACTAATTTAGTTCCTATCCCAAATGCATCAATTGGTGCACCTTGTTCTTCTAAATCAACAATAATGTGTTCATCAATATCATTACTAACCATTATCTTAACATCATTATATCCTTGTTGATCTAATAGTATTCTTGATTGTTTACTTAACTTGGCCAAATCTCCACTATCAATGCGAATCCCATTAAAATTAAAGTTATTATTTTCCTTAGCTACCTTTATCGCATCAGGGATACCTTTTGTTACTACATCATATGTATCGACTAAAAATGTTACATCTTTAAAAGTAGTGGCATATTCGCTAAACGCTTGATATTGATCATTGTGCATTTGAATATAACTATGGGCATGAGTCCCGACACAAGGAATATCAAAGCGTTTAGCTGCACTTACTAACGAAGTACCATTAAATCCTGCTATATAACTTGCACGACTTCCCCATAGGCTAGCATCTAGTTCATATCCTCGTCGGGCTCCAAATTCATATAGTGGTTTATCAGTTACCAAACGCATTTTACTAGCTTTAGTTGCAATTAGCGTTTGGAAATTAAAGATATTTAACACTAATGTTTCAATTAACTGACATTCTATTAAATTTCCAGTTATTACTAATATTGGTTCATTAGCAAATATTACTTCACCTTCCATCGGAGCAAGGATGTTTCCTTTAAAAGCGAAGTTTTTTAAATATTCTAAAAATTCTTGATCATAATAACCTAATGATTCTAAGTATTTAATATCATCTTCACTATATCTGAATTCTTTAATTGCTTCAATTAAATGTAGACTTCCAACATATACACAATGCCCATTATTAAATGGGTTTTTTCGAAAATATACCTCAAATGTTGCTTCAACATCTTTATGGTCATGCTTAAAATAAGCATAAGCCATATTGATTTCATACAAGTCTGTATGTAAACCTAAACTGGACATATATCTCCATATATAACTAAAAACACTATTATGCGTTTTTTAGCTTTTAATAACCGTCGGTATGAGTTTCTCCATTAACAATTTTAACTCCACCGCTTGTACCAATACGATTAGCACCTGCTTCAATCATACTTATCGCATCTTCATAAGTTCTTACTCCACCAGCAGCTTTGATTAAAGTAGTATCTCCAACTACTTCTTTAAATAATTTTACATCTTCAACAGTAGCACCTCCTGTACTCATTCCTGTTGAAGTTTTAACAAAGTTAGCTCCTGCTTTCATGATAATTTGACAAGCAATCGTTTTTTCTTCATTTGTTAATAAACATGCTTCAATGATAACTTTTAATACATTATTACCAATTGCTTCTTTAATTTTTTTAATTTCATTATAAACATATTCATAATCTTTATCTTTTAATTTAGAAATATTAATAACCATATCAATTTCACTAGCACCGTTTTCTATAGCTTCTTTTGCTTCTAATACTTTAATGTTTGTTGTGTTAGCTCCTAACGGAAAACCGATGACGCTACAAACTTTAGTATTAGAACCAGCTAATAATTCACTGGCTTGTTTAACCCAACATGGGTTAATACAAATTGAGAAAAAGTCATATTCTTTTGCCTCGTTAACTAGTTTAATTAAGTCCTGTTCAGACATATCTTGTTTTAAGTTAGTATGATCTATATATTTATTTAATTCCATTTTCACTCCTTCTTAATTATACAATATTTAATGATTTGTATCTTTAATTAATAAATTCAATACATTCTCACTTGGGGTTTTTCCGATGCCATAATATGGATATGTATGGATATGAATAGCCGGATTAAAGTTAGCTTCAATTATTCCAAATTCATAATCATATAAATTTGGAATAATCATGTCTATTCCACAGATTTTAACATTTAGTGCTTTGGTTGCGTTAACTGCTACATCTTTAAAATATTGTGGGACAAAATCACTCATTTCAAAACTATCTCCTCCTGTTGAGATATTTGAATTTTTACGTAAATATATTTTTTGATTACATGGGATAACACAATCTAGAGTTAATTGTTGTTCTGATAATATGTCAATCATTTCCTTATCGATTTTTATTTTTTCCACAGGTCGATTGTAATGTTCCCCTCTTAGTGGATTTTGATTCTTAATATCAATTAATTGACTAATAGTATGTACTCCATCACCAATTACATTACAGGCTTCACGATGAATAATACTAACACACTCATCATCAATTACTAAGAAACGATACTCTAATCCTGAAATAAACTCTTCTATAATAACTTGATTAGAATGACTAAATGCCAATTCCAGTGCATGATTAAATTGGGCGTCTGTATGGGTATTAGGTAATATTGAAATTCCTAGACCAAAGTTAGTATCTAGCGGCTTAACAACAATTGCTTTATTTAACCAATCTTGATGTTTAGTTTGACTACTATTTCTAATTACAATCCCTTGTGGAGTTCTAATATGTTTTTTATCTAATAAATATTTAGTCATATATTTATTTTCTAACATAATAATATCAGCATAGTGATCAACATTAGTTTTAGTCGCTTGCACAACCAAACGGTCATTAATGCTAATAATATTATCTAATTCAGATAATACTTCAACTTTAAAATTACGTTTTTGTGCTGCTTCCATTAAGATTTTAGTTGATAATTCCATATCTAAATTAGGATACTGATCAATATATTGTTTAAAGTAGAAAACATGATCTTTGGCATAATTACAAATTTCATAATCATACTCAGCTAATTCTTGATTAAATAATTGATAATCAGCCTTCCCTTCCACAAAATCATTGATAAGCTTGTGAATAATTTCTGGTTGGTATTCACAAAAATTATTTAATAATCCGATCATATGGTTATATAATGTATCAGTAACACCATCAATTGTTAATTCTAAATCAAGATTATTAGCTTCCATTGCTACTAAATCAAAGTTAGCTACACATTGTTTAAAATCAAAGTTATTAATTTCAATATGATCTAAATAATTAATTAAACATTCTAATAATTTTAATCCTTCATAACTAATACCAATTAAATAATTAGGATTTAAATCAATAAAACGTAATTCTAAATATTCATCGTACTTAATTCGTACTCTTCCATATAGTTCACGACGAGCTGACAGTTTACCTTGATTAATCATCTCATCAATTGATTTATTATAAGCTTCTAAACTACTAAAATCAAGATCGAGATTTTGTTCATTATAATATCCCCATTTATTGGTGTTACGACTACTTAAAACATTACTATCTTTTAATGGTGAGAAACTAAAAAACGGTAATATTAATGGTGCATAAGTATATATTTTTTTCGTCATATCAATTAGACTAGAACTAAATCCACTAACATTAAAATGAATTCCACTGGTAAGTAACATTTTAACATCATAATTTGCAGCTAAATGGTGATGATACTCTTTATCATCCAAATTAGGATGATTAAGCGTATAATCCAAATTACAATTAATTGGACTAATTGGCCACACATATCCATCTTGTGGATATTTATTTAAGGCTAAATAGTTCATCTCTTGATGCAACTCTTCTATACTATCACATACATTAGATACTAATTCTAATTGATGATCACAAAAGTCTAATGTAGCATTTTCATCAAAAATTCGTTCATCTAATTGATAAGGATTAAAGTTATGATCAAATACTAGACTTTCCTTTTCCATTCCAAATCTCATATTAACTCCTATAAAATGTTTTTCCATTTATCAGTTTTAATTCTAAGCACACCGACAATAATTTTTATCACCATATCAAATACCATTACCACACTTACACCAATTACTCCCATTCCATTTTTAGCACATAAATACATTACTGGCAAGGTAAAGATAAAAGTGATTCCTGCATCAAGTAAGATTACAAAACGATTATCTCCCCCCGCTTTTAATGTAGCAATCATTGAAGCAACTGGAATACGTAAAATCATGTACAATCCATTTAAATAAATTAAATATTTAATTAATGTAAAACTAATATTATTATCAACATTAAAGTACTTAATACTATATGGCATTACAGTTAACGTTAATATAGCAAGCACACTTGCAATAATTAATAAGAACTCAATAATGATGTGAAGTTGTTTTTTTATTAGTTTATCATCATTACTAACAATTTTTTCACCCATCACTATTCCAGAAATTTGACTAGGAGCAATTACTAGTCCGTTAAAACTCATTGCAATACGATTAGCAATAATATATGCTCCATAACCTAATACTCCTGTCAGTAAGAAAATTTTAGTAATAAAGAATTTAGATAACCCGTACATAAATTCAACAATTAATAATGGGCTTGTAACGATAATTACTTTTTTAATAAAACTAGGATTAAAACTAAACATTTCCTTAAATGTGCCAATAAAAGGTGATTTGATATACCATGAATAAATATAATTAATTGCAATATAAACTATTTTTGAAATTAATGTAGCAATAGCAGCACCACCAATACCCATATTCATTTGGTAAATTAAAATCCAATTAAATAAACAATTAACCAGTAATTGGATAAAACCAATTACTAGTGATACTTGTGGTTTTTTTATCGCTCGATATTGATTAGTAAAAAGAATTTCAAATGGCGATAAAAAAACACTCCATTTAAAGATAGTAAAATATTCATATGCTAGTTGACCTGTTGGAGTATCTATACTGACTAAACTGTTAACAATGGTTTTTTCCGTTAAACTAAAAAGCAAAAAACAACCAAACACTACTGGGAGAATAATAGAGATTGCTATCCCCATTAGTTGTTTAAGTTCAATTGTTTTTTGCTGTGCATAGTATTGAACACTAAAACTATTTATCCCTGTTGCTATTGCAAAAAAGACTGGACCAATAATCATTGTAATACTACTAGCAATCCCAATTGCTTGAGTACCTAATGGATCATAGTGGTTAATCATAACACTATCAATTGTTACTGATAATGTTTGTAAACTAATTGCAATAAAAATTGGAACAAATAAACTAAAAATACTTTTAATACTAGTTAATTGCATATTATTTTAAATCATTAATTGCGGATTGTGCCGCAATAGTACCATCATTAACGGCAGTCGTAATTTGTCGTAATTCTTTATTAATTACATCTCCTGCTCCATAAATAAATGGTTTACTTGTACGCATATTGTGATCAACTAATATATTGTTATTTTCATCAGTAATACCTAAATTTTCAAAGTAAGAAGTCATTGGGATAAACCCTATATAAATAAAGACTGCTTTAATATCTAGTGTTGTTGTCTCTTCAGTTTTAACATTTTTTACAACAACTCCGTTAACTAAATCATCACCTATGATTTCTTCAGCAACTGTATCATACATAATGTTGATATTTTCTTTGTTTAACACTTTGTCAATCGTAATTTGTTCAGCTCTAAACTGATCACGACGATGGATCAAAGTAACACTCTTACAAATATCTGCAAGATATAGCGCTTCTTCTAAAGCCGAGTTCCCTCCACCAATGACACAAACATCTTGTTCTTTAAAGAAGTTACCATCACAAATAGCACAATAACTTACACCTTTTCCTTGAAACTCTGCTTCCCCAGTAATTCCTAATTGACGATTAATCATTCCTGTTGCAATAATGACACTACGTGTTTGATATTCACTCATATTAGTTTTGACAGCATATGTTCCATCATCATTTGGATTAATACTTTCTACATCTCCATATTCGTAATTGGCACCAAAGCTTAAAGCTGATTCTTTCATCTGGTTAGCTAAATCACGACCTTTAATTTTTTTAAATCCTGGATAGTTTTCTACTTCATCAGTAATAAATACTTTTCCACCAGGAGCTGCTTTTTCTAACACTAAGACATCAAGTCCTGCTCTAGACGCATATAAAGCACTAGTTAAACCAGCAGGGCCTGCTCCGACAATAATTACATCTTTCATTATTCTCCTCTTAATCCCATAACTTGATAAACTTCTTCTACTTTTTTCTTACTAATTGTATTGACAGTTTGTTCATGTTCTTCTAGATATTTTTCTATAATATCAAAGTTATTATAATAGTAACTAACTTTTTCTTGAATCGGTTTTAAAAATTCATTAATTGTTTCAATTAATGTCGTTTTTAAAAATCCATAGTTTTGCCCCTTAAAGAAACTTAATGTTTCATCCATTGTTTTATTAGTAAGTTCTGCATAAATTACTAATAAGTTACTAACTCCTGGTTGATTTTCATAATCATAATGTATTTCACCGATACTATCAGTTGTTGCAGATTTAATTTTTTTCTCTACTTGTTGCGGTGAATCAAATAAAGTTATAAAACTTTTTTCGTTTTCATCACTCTTCGACATTTTTTTTGTCGGATCCGTTAATGAAAATATTTTTGCACCACGTTCTTCAATGATTGGTTCAGGTACAACAAATAATTCTTGATTATATAATTGATTAGCCCGTTGTGCCAAATCACGACAAAGTTCAAGGTGTTGTTTTTGATCAACACCAACAGGTACATGAGTTGTATTATATAATAAAATGTCACTAGCCATTAAGACTGGATAAGCAAATAATCCGGCATTACAATTTTCTTGTTTACGACTTTTATCTTTAAATTGAGTCATTCTTTCTAACTCACCCATTTTAGTCATAGTTACTAATGGCCATAATAATTCAGTATGGGCCGGAATATGCGATTGCACAAAGATCGTTGCTTCTTTTTCAAATTCTAAAGCAAAGAAAATACATAATAATTGCTTAATGTTTTCACTTAGTACTTGAGGATCTTGAGCAATAGTAATACTATGCAAATCAGCTACACTAAGATAAGCTTGATTAGCATCTTTAACTTTATTCTTAAAGTTTTTTAATGAGCCTATGTAATTCCCTAGTGTAATATTACCTGTAGGTTGAATTGCCGTATATATAATCATTATATCTCCTATTTATAAACGTTATAATCATCGTCAGAGATGATCTCTCCGATATAATTTACTTGGAATTTAGCTTTACTTACAGCTAAAGGTTGACCAGAAGCTATTGCATAGCTATGATCATAGAAAGCTTCAAACATACTAATATCATTAAAATTATCACCAACTACAAGAATATCATCGCTATTTATATTTTTATTTTCTACTAACCATTTAATTCCATTGGCTTTACTAACATTTGGAGCACCAATATCTAAGTGATTGCCATTTAATACACAACTAATGTTGGGATTTTCACTACTTAGTTGGTTTGCTAATTGTTCTAAAAAAGCAAAGTTATCTTCTTTTAGAGTAATTGAAATAAAAACTATCTCATCATTAAATTCTTGATGATTATCTGTAATTGGGGTTAATGTTTTTCCATCAGAAATAAACATATACATATTAGGTTCATAATAACTAACAACCGCACTTACACTATCATTATCCATTATTTGTTGATAAATAGTTCGTTGGTTATCGTCAAAAATTATTGCTCCATTACAACAAATCATATACTTAGTTCTAAACATTTGTTGTAAATGTTTAGTTGCACAATATGGACGACCAGTTGCTAAGACAAACATATTGCCTTCTTCAACAAAGTCATATAATCTTCTGATGTCTAATTCATTAACTTGATGATTTTTGATTAAAGTTCCGTCAATATCTGATATTAATATGTTCATAAAACTCCTTATTAATACTCACAATTACGTGTTGTACGAGGGAATGGAATTACATCACGAATGTTTTCAATTCCTGTTACATACATAACTAGACGCTCAAATCCTAAACCAAATCCAGCGTGATCTACCCCTCCGTATTCACGAAGTTGTAAGTACCAATCATACTCTTCTTTATCTAAATCAAATTCTTGCATTTTATTAACTAATACGTCATAACGCACTTCACGTTGACTACCACCAATTAATTCTCCAATACCTGGAACAAGTAAGTCAGTGGCAGCAACAGTTGTATTGTCATCATTATCTTTCATATAGAACGCTTTAATATCACGAGGATAATTAGTAACAAATACTGGCGCTTTATATACTTGATCAGTTAAATATTTTTCGTGTTCTGTTGCTAAGTCAACTCCAAAGTACACTTCATTTTCAAATTTATGCCCATCTTTAACCGCTTGTTCTAAAATCTCAACTGCTTCTTTGTAAGTTACGACATTAAATTTAGCATTAACTAAATCTGCTAGACGAGCAATAATGTCAACATCTTCATTTAAACCATTTAAGAAGCTCAATTCACTACGTCCATGTGCTAACACGTATTTAACAACATGAATTAACATATCTTTTGCTAATACAATAATATCATCTAAATTAGCAAAAGCAATTTCCGGTTCTACCATCCAAAACTCAGCGGCATGACGTGTTGTATTAGAATTTTCTGCTCTAAATGTTGGTCCAAAAGTATATACTTTTTTAAACGCTAATGCGTAAGCTTCAGCTACTAATTGTCCCGATACTGTTAAGTTGGCTTTTTTGTTAAAGAAATCTTGTTTATAATCAACACTTCCATCTTCATTTGTTTTAACATTGGCTAAATCTAATGTCGTTACTTGGAACATTTCTCCAGCACCTTCAGCATCACTACTTGTAATTAATGGTGCATGTAACATAACAAAACCATTTTGGTTAAAGAATTCATGAATCGCAAAACTTAATAGCGATCTGATTCTAAATACTGCATTAAATGTATTAGTACGTGCACGTAAGTGCGCAATGTCACGTAAAAACTCATAGCTATGTTTTTTGGGTTGAAGTGGATAGTCTTCCTTACTTTCTGCTAAAATGTCAATATTAGTTGCATTAATTTCAAATGGTTGTTGTTCTTTTCCTGTTAATACTAATTCACCACTCACTTCCACTGCAGCTGCAATATGTAATTTTTCTAATGCTTCTTGGTTTGGCATATCTTTAAATACAACTTGCACTGTTTCAAAACATGTCCCATCATTAACCATTAAGAACGAAACATTTTTACCAACTCGTTTATTTCTAATCCATCCTGTAAATGTAACTTCTTTTTCACTTAATTGTTGATAACTTTGTACTAATTCTTTTATTTCCATAATTCCTCGCTTTAAATTTTACTTTTTTTACTTTCTACTTGTTTAATGTCACGTTTAATTTGTGTTACTAGTTTTGATTCTGAATCAAATTTTTTTTCTTCTCTTAAGTATTTGACAAATTCAACTGTAATTAATTCACCATAAATTTTTTTGTTAAAACCAATAATGTGTGTTTCAATGTTATTCCCGACTCCATTAAATGTAGGTCGTGAACCAACATTGGTTACAGATTTATATTTTTTACCTTTATAAATAACTCGTGTTTCGTAAACACCTTTTCTTAATAAGACATTGTTATGAATTAAGAAGTTAACAGTTGGCACTCCTAATCGATGACCTATACCTGATCCGGTTACGACCATATCTGTGATTGAAAAAGGTCTTGTTAACAATTCATTTGCTAAACGAACATGACCTTCTTGTAAGTAATCACGGATTTGACTACTACTGATTTTCTCATTATTCTTTTTAACAAATTCTACCGTTTTAACTTTAAAGTGTTTTTCTAAATCAGCAACACTTCCTTGGTGTTTATAACCGAATCTAAAATCTGGTCCAGTAATAACTAACTCAGGATTAAACTGCTTTATAAATTCAATAAATTTTGATTTTGAATCTTTCTTAATTTTATTCAAATCAAGTACAATGATATTTGGACAATACTCTTTAAGTAATAATATCTTTTCTTCTGTTGGATAAATATCATTAGCATGTAAATTATTAACAAAAGTAATAATTAAATCATTATTTGATAATTGACGTAATATCTTTTGATGACCTTTATGAACTCCATCAAAATATCCTATGGCAATCTTTTCATACTCTTTTTTCGAACGTTGTAGTTCATCAAGATACTTTAACATTAATCTCCTTAACACATAAACACTGGTTTCATATAATCACAATCATACTGATCATAAATGCCAATTACCTGATTATTTTTTTCATTGATAAAGATACAAGGTAATTGATAATCTTTTTTTAATTTCATACCACCATTAATTATGATGTTATCGCTAGTTGTGTAACTAGGATATGTGGATTTTAGTAAACTATCTAAGCCAATGATATCGTCCTTAGTAATCGTATCTAATGTTTTTGCTTCACTTAAACTAAATCCATTATTAATAGTTCTTATCAATTGATCCATACATCCAATAATACCTAACTTATCTAAGATATCTTGAATCAAACTTCTAATGTATGTACCATGACTAACAGTTGTTTCAAAACTAAATCCAGTTTCATCAACCGCAATCAACTCTAAACTATGGATGGTAATTAGTTGGGGTTTTAGTTCAAATTCTACCCCTTGACGCGCTAACTTATAAGCACTCACTCCATTAATCTTTTTTGCACTATACTTAGGTGGGGTTTGTTCCATCTGCCCAACCATTTGTCCTAACACTTGCTTTATCACACTTGCTTTAGGAACAACATCATTACTAGTTTCCACAACTTCACCTTCACTATCTAAGGTATTAGTGCTAACCCCTACTTTGACATGGGCTTGGTAAGTTTTACACTCATGGTCAAGCAAGTTTAAATACTTTGTTCCGCGCTCTACTCCAACAACCAATACTCCCGTTGCAAGCGGATCAAGTGTGCCACTATGTCCGATCTTCTTAGTTCCTAATTGTTTTTTTAAAGCTCTAATCACATCATACGAACTAATTCCTTGTGGCTTATTAACTATTACTAATCCACTATTTATTGACACGATAATTTCCTATAACATCATATGTTTTGTTTGCAAAAATAAAGACATTAGGATTGATGTGATATATCTCTTCTTTTAGCATCGCAAACTGCACGACATTAAGCACTACCATAATAACTTCTTTATTGCTGTTAGTATAACCTCCGCGCACCTCTTTAAAAATTGAAGTTCCACGCCCGATATTTTTATGGATGTAATCAGCGACACTATCTAAATGTTCACCGATAATCCATACATTTACTTTTTGATTATTAGTATAAAATAGATTTAAGATTATTTCACGAATAAAGATATAGATAATGGTAAACAACATCGTTTCAATACCAAGCACAAACCCTGATACTGCCACAATTAATAAATTAATTGGCATGTTGATATAAGAGAAAGGTATGCCATATTTTTTAAAGGCATATAAACAATAAAAATCAAAACCACCACTACTAGCTCCAATTTTTAACAATCCCCCTAAACTAAATCCCATAATTGCTGCTGCAAAGAAACAGTTAACAATTCGTTCATCAGTAAAGGAAGCAGGCAGACTAGCATTACTTAAAATCTCGGAAGTTAATGTTACTACTAAAATACTTAACACTGAATAGAAGGTAAATCTTTTTCCTAATTTACAAAACGATAAGATAATTCCTGGAATATTAAGTACTAAGTAAATAACACCGAAACTAATTGCCGAAAAATGCGAAACTAACTGAGCTACCCCCGTTAATCCCATCGACACTAAATTGGACGGTTGTAAGAAACAAGTAACCCCAAAAGCATAGATAATCGAAAGTATGATAATTAATGAAATCTTAACAATCACGGATTGTTTTTTAAGTTTGAACACAATTCTCCTTACTTTACTATATTATACCATTTTATTAAATTTATATGGGTAAGATAAAGCCCGTGTAGATTGTAAAATGAAAGTTGCCACCCTGCAATGGTAAAATATTTTTGGAGGAAAAATGAGAAAAAACAATAAAATGACATTACAAGATCGACTAACTATTAAGCAA
>OIYQ01000030.1_pt1 | contig 58566 bp, 40 predicted proteins | sample 1588311 | NCBI WGS metagenome assembly OIYQ01 (sample SAMN03283244) | human gut metagenome | biome: human-associated habitat; material: feces | host: Homo sapiens | place: Peru | collected 2012
TATGACAAAGAGATGTTCTGTCCATGGGATGTTTTAAATTTCGTAGAAGACAACTTTAATTTTAAACAGCAAGGACTTTTATCAGAAATAGAAGCAGAAAACTACTGGGCAAATTCAACCTCAAGTCCTGCTGTATATGGATATCTAGGATTCCTAACAGACAGTGACAATCAAAAGATGCAGGACTTAGTTGATGGAAATTCAATTAGTTTTGTCCTAAATGAATCTATGAACTATGACTGTTTATCAGAACATGATCCTAATGATTTCTGGTCATTACTACTGCATACAGGATATTTAACTTTAGATTGGGAAAAGACTAAGAAAGACGAACTATCTAAAGATAATTCCTCTAACAAAGAAGTCTATGTAAGAATACCTAATTTAGAAATCAGAAAATGCTTTAAAAATGATATTCAAAAGAGATTTGATGATGTCTTTAAGAAAGATAATCTTGTTGACAAAATAGCTAATGCGCTGTTTACTGGTGATACTGAGTTTGTTCAAACTAACCTGCGTATTTATCTAAAGAAATTCGTATCTATAAGAGATACTGCTACCAAAGTTCCTCAAGAGAACTACTACCATAGCTTCTTAAACGGAGTCTTTACTAACTGCTCTAAAGATTTCTTAACTGAATACCACTCTAACTATGAGTCTGGTGATGGCTATGCTGATATTACCTTTAAAAGTGAATATTCAGACAATGCTGTGATAATCGAGATAAAATCAGCTCCTGTAGGAACTGATTTAAATCCAATAAGCAAGAACGCAATAGCTCAAATAGAAGATAAACACTATGTAGATCCGTTCTTACAAAACAGTATGACACAAAGTATCTACGCCTATGGAATTGCCTTTGCAGGAAAGAACTGTTTTATCTCTGTAAAGAAGATAAAGTAGCAATGAAGCTAAAGTAATCAAAATCTAACATAATGCTTATAGCTTTTTTTCTCGTAAGCATCATTTAAAAGATCTGAAGATCAATAAGATAAAAGTCTTGCGAGCTTTTTATAAGAAATTTTAAATAATAGTTGAATATGTGCGCAACTGTCGTATAATTAAATCAGAAGTTATATTTAGTATTTCATTACTTAGGAAGAATATTATGAAAGTTCGTTGCGATATTTCTGGTCTTGATTGTCCACATTGTGCATCTAAATTAGAAGGCTTATTAAAAGATGCTTTTAATGATGCAAATTTAAATTTCTCTATGGGCTCATTAGTATTAGATGTAAATGATGATGCTGATGAAGATGCAGTTGTAGAACAGGCTCAGTCAGTAGCTAACGGCTTTGAAGATGGTATTAACATTTCGCTACGTGATTAACTTTTAAAGAAAACGCAGGAAACTGCGTTTTTTTAGAAGTTAATAGTTGCACGATTGCTCAAATATAGAATAATAAACTATAGAAAAGTTAATCACTAATTTGAAAAAAGATAAAAGTTTCGTTAAGGTAAAGTTCAAGTAAGAAGGAAAACACTATGAAAGAACTCTATGAGAAATATGAAAAAGTATTTTTAGGTATTGCAACTGTATGTATGCTCTACCTGGTATTTGTAAAATACTCTTCAATAGCTTCAATTCCTTTTGAAGTACAGGTTGCTATAGCTGTAATTGCATATCTTTTAATTGCAACTGACATTATCGTAGCAGCTTTTAAGACTTTATTTAAGCAACATCGTATGTCAGAGCAGTTTTTAATGATGATTGCAACATTTGGAGCCTTTGCTTTGCAGGATCTTCCAGAAGCTTTAGCGGTGATGGTCTTTTATAAGATAGGTGAGATTTTTGAAGAATATGCCTCTGGTAGAGCTCATACCGAGATCTCCAATCTTGTAAAACTAAAGCCATCAAAAGTAAGACTTGTTAATGCAGATGGTACTGAAACTATCGTCAAACCAAGACAGGTAAAGATAGGAGATCTCATTAGAGTTTTAGCAGGTGAATCTGTAGCTATTGATGGTAATTTAATTGAAGATAGCGCTGCTATTGATACCTCAGCTCTTACAGGTGAGTCAGAGCCACGTTTGTATAAAAAAGGTGAATCTGTTCCATCAGGCTGTATCAATCAAGGTAAAGTGATTACCTTAAAGGTAAATACCTTACATAAAAACTCTTCAATTACACGTCTGTTAAACTTAATTGAAGATGCTTCAGCTAATAAGTCACGTCCTGAGAACCTCATAAGACGATTTGCTGTCTGGTATACACCTATTGTGGTAGTTTCAGCCTGTCTTTTAGCTTTGGTACCTGTAGTAGTTCCTAGTGCAAGTTTTTCTGACTGGATTGAAAGAGCTCTGGTATTCTTAGTTGTATCCTGCCCATGTGCACTGGTTCTCTCTGTGCCTCTGTCTTTCTTTGGCGGCATGGGATCTATCAGTAAGATTGGTGTAATTGTAAAAGGCACTATCCATTTGGAGACTTTATCAAAGTTAAAGGCCATTGCCTTTGATAAAACAGGTACCTTAACTTACGGCAAGTTTAGGGTAGTAAATGTTGAAAAGTTTTCTAATGCCGATGAAAAGACAATCTTTACCTATGCAAAAGCTCTGGAGCAAAAATCAACTCATCCTGTAGCTTTATCTGTAGTAAATCATGCAAATGAGCTTCAAGTCGAAGATGTTGAAGTTACAGAAATAGAAGAGCGCGCAGGTCTTGGTATTACAGGAGTTGTTGATGGACGCAAGATTGCTGTAGGAAAAGCAGACTTAGTAAAAGAATATGTAAAAGGTGAAGTTCCTGTAAATAAGAACGGCAGAACCGCAATCTATGTAAGTTCTGATGACAAACTCTTAGGTATTATCGAGTTATTCGATGAGTTAAAGAGTGAAGCTAAATCTATGATGAGCGCTTTATCTAAACTTGGCATTAAGACCTGTTTAATTACAGGTGACAGAAAATCAGTTGCTGAGAATATTGCAAATGAGCTTCACTTAGATAAAGTTTTCTATGAGCAAACACCTCAGGATAAATTGGATAACTTTAACAAGTTCAAAGAGGAGAATACTCCTGCTGCCTTTACAGGTGATGGTTTAAATGATGCTCCAGTGCTCTCATGTGCTGATGTAGGTATTGCGATGGGGGATATCGGATCAGCTTGTGCTGTAGAAGCTGCCGACGTGGTTATTATGCATGATGATCTTAATACTATTCCTAAGACCATTAATTTAGCTAGAAGAACCTGCAGTTTAGCTATCTCTAATATGTATATGGTGATGGGGATTAAGTTTTTAATCCTGATTCTGGGCGCCTTAGGTTTTGCAAATATCTGGATGGCAATCTTTGGTGATGTAGGCGTACTTATCATTGCTGTTTTAAATGCTATGAGAACTTTGAGCTTTAAGTAGCCATAAACCTAGATAAATTCAAAGTAAAACCTAAGATCTGCTGTTTACAGAATACGATCTTAGGTTTTTTTTGAGATGATATCTAAAAATCTTATATAACAGAAATAAATCTATAATTGTGGACAAAAATTATTCTCAATAACACCTAAAAAAGCTCCTAATGCTGTAATATATCGAAAGTTTAAATAAGGGAACTATCATGATCAAAACATACCAAGTAATGGGAATGTCCTGCGCAGCTTGTGCTAATAGAGTTCAAAAAGCAGCCATGAAAGCAAAAGGCGTAGAAAACGCTGATGTTAATCTAATGCAGAACATCCTTACTGTTACTTTTAAAGATAACCTTAAAGATGAAGATGTAATCAATGCTGTAACAGAGGCAGGTTACGGCGCTAAAGTTATGGATTCAACCATAGCTTCAATTAAAGCTATGGAAAAAGACAGCCAAGAAAGAGATCATGATTTTATAAATCTAATTCTAGCTATTATTGCCACCTTTATTATCATGCTCATTTCTATGGGCCATATGACCGGTTTTGAAATTATTCATAACGGTTTTATCAATGCAGCAGTGCAGGGTGTTCTTACCTTCTTTGTCATGGTACTTGAGAAAAAGTACTTTATAAATGCCTTTAAAGGATTAAAGCATCTTTCTACTAATATGGATACTTTAGTATCCTTAGGTGCGATTGCTTCTTTTATTTATTCTGTTTTTGTACTGTCAACTATAGAGTTTACAGATACCTGTGTGGTGTTAATAGATGATAAAGCAGTCTATTTTGAAGGGGCTGCCGGTATCTTATGCTTCGTTTCAATCGGTAAATATATTGAAAAGAAAGCTAAAGTAAAAACTACTGGTGCTATCAATGCTTTATACAGCTTAATTCCAGAGTCTGCTGTAATTAAAGCTGAGGATGGTACTCAAAAAACAGTTGCCCTGCAGGATGTTAAAAAGGGCGAGGTTTTAGTAGTAAAGCAGGGACAAAGATTAGGTGTTGACGGGGTGGTAGTAAGTGGTGAGGGCTTTATCGATGAAAGTTCACTTACAGGTGAGAGCCGTGAGATTAAAAAGATAAGTGGAGATGAGGTTAAAGCATCAAGTGTTTTAACTGACGGTTATCTTGAAATAAAGGTTACCGCCACAGGTGAAGATACCACTTTAGGCAAGATCATAAAGTTAGTTGAAAAAACTGCTGCTACTAAAGTTCCGGTTGCAAGAATTGCCGACGTGGTAGCTTCATACTTTGTTCCATTTATTTTAACTTTAGCTCTGATTACCTTTGTCTTATGGTACTTTGTCCACGGTTCTTCCTTATCACTGTCATTGCAGTTTGCAATCAGTGTGCTGGTAGTATCCTGTCCATGTGCTTTGGGGCTTGCAACTCCTGTAGCAGTTGTAGCTGGTACCGGCCGTGCCGCCAAAGAAGGTATCATCTTTAAAAATCCAGAAGCTCTAGAAGAATTAAGCCGAGTAAAAGTCTTTGCCTTTGATAAGACTGGCACCTTAACTTACGGCAGAATGTCTGTAAGCTCTGTTGAAAAGATTGATAAGTCACTTTCAGATCAATTTTTACAGAGCGTGCTTATTTCTCTTGAGAAAAAGAGTTCACATCCTATAGCTCGTTCCATAGTATCAAGCTTCCCTGAAGCAAAAGCTCATGAGCTTTCAGATTATGCTTATGTTAAAGGTGAGGGAGTAAAAGGTACTATTGATAACAGTATTTTCTCCTTTGGTAATGACAGAATGCTAAAGAGACTAGGTGTTTCTGACAGTGCCTTTGGCGTACAGCTAAAAAAGACTGTGGCCTACAGCGGAGCTTTAGTTTTAACTTTATTAAAAGGTAAAGATATCGTAGCTTACATCACTGTAAAAGATACCTTAAAGAAAGATGCTAAAGATCTGGTTAAGTCTTTAAGAGCATATGGTAAAGAGACTTTGATGCTAACAGGTGACAGTGATGGTCCTGCCCGTGATGTGGCAAAGAGCATTAAACTTGATTCATATGCTTCAGAGCTAACACCTGAACAGAAAGCTACCTTTATTAAGAATCTGCAGAGTACAGACCGCAAGGTCGCAATGGCAGGTGATGGTGTAAATGACAGTATCTCTTTATCTCAGGCTGATGTAGGTATTGGTCTTAAAGGTACAGCTGATATCGCAGTGTCTGCCTGTGATGTGATATTGTTGCATGAAAAGATCACAGATGTCTTTAATGCTTACTTAATTTCATTTAAGACTATGCTTAACATTAAAGAGAATTTATTCTGGGCTTTAATCTATAACGTATTAACTATCCCAGTTGCAGCAGGTCTTTTCTATGAGAGTTTAGGAGTAAAGCTAAACCCAATGTTATGCTCAGCTCTTATGGGAATAAGCTCTGTTTGTGTGGTTTTAAATGCACTAAGACTGAGCTTAATGAAAGTTTTAAAGAATAATGAAGTATCTGATATAAAGGATGAGAATACTTTAACAGGTAATAAGAAGATGACTACAGTTAAAATTAACGGTATGCAGTGTCAACACTGCGTAAAAAGCGTACAAAAAGCTTTAACTCCATTCTCTTCAGGTGAGGTTGAAGTTTCACTTGAGCTGAAAAAAGCTACTTTAACTTTAAAAGACGGTGTTGAAGATAACGCCATTAAGGATGCTATTATTGATGCTGGCTTTGAGGTAGTGGAGATCATTCATGATTAGTCTTGATACTGCAGATTTACTGCTTTTGTGTGCACTAAGAGATGACAGTCGCTTATCCTTACGAGATTTAGGTGCTAAAGTCTCTATGAGCGCTCCTGCTGTAGCTGCAAGATTAAGACATTTAGAAGAAAATCATGTAATTGAAGCTTATACTGTTTCAATAAATCCTGGTACCTTTGCACTTACTGTTGAAGCTGTTTTATATGTTTGTGTAAATATAGTAAAAGAAGCAGACTTTGTGTCTTATATGAAAAAGACTCTTTGTGTCAGCTCTTTATACAGACTTGGAGCTGACTATACATATATGGCGATAGCTTCTTTTGATAGTATTGAAAAGTTAAATAATTTTGCACTTAATTTAGAGCAGAATTATGGCAAAACTAAAGTACAGTTAGTTTTGAAAAAAGAATTCTCATCAAGAGCTCCTATGGATCTGAAAACTGTGGAGCAAAAAGTTGAGGATAATAAAAAAGATAAATCTTAAGGGAAGTCTCTTTTTAGCGACACAACTTTAGCGGCATAACAGAGAAAGTTAGCATTAGTTATCAGGAAGTTACTTTTTAGAACAAGTTTTTTATTAGTACCACTAGCAATTAGAAGGAACACAAAATGTGGGATTATTCAGATAAAGTTAAAGATCATTTCCTTCATCCTCGTAATGCACGTGTGATTGAAGACGCAAATGGTGTTGGTGATGTAGGCTCAATCATTTGTGGTGATGCTCTGCGTTTAATGTTAAAAATTGATCCTGCAACTGAAGTTATTGAGGATGCAGCATTCCAGACCTACGGTTGTGGCAGTGCGATTGCTTCATCATCAGCTTTAACCGAAATGTTAAAGGGTAAAACTCTAAAAGAAGCTGAAAAGATCACCAATCAGGAAATTGTAGATTACTTAGGCGGTCTTCCTCCTGAAAAGATGCACTGCTCTGTGATGGGCCGTGAAGCATTAGACGCTGCCATTGCTAATTACCATGGACAGTCATATGAGCACTCACATGATGATGGTGAGTTAATCTGTCACTGTTTCGGTGTGGGTATCAACAAGATTAAAAAGGCTGTATGGGAAAATCATTTAACTACAGTTGAAGAAGTTACCAACTACACTAAAGCTGGTGGTGGTTGCGGCAGCTGCAAGATGAGAATTGAAGAGATCATCGACGAGGTTTGGGTTGATCTTGAAAAATGTGGTGTACCAAGACCAGGTCATGCACCAACTCCTATTCCCTCAATTACTATTACAACCTCTACAGCTCCTGCAACAGGTTTTAGCTCAATCAGTTCAACTACTGCATCTTCAAATACCACAAGTGCAAGTGTAGCAAGCGCTGCTGTAAATGCTGCTATTGATGAGAAGACCAAGTCATCTCCTATCTATGATGATGTAAAGAAGATCTTAGAAGAGATTTCTCAAGGTTTAGGTGAAGGTTCATCAGTAGAGTTAGATGCAATCTCTGGTGCTGACGTGATTGTAAAACTGTCAGGTCCTGTAGCTTCAGGCATGATGAAAGACATGACCTTAGGCTTTATCAAGCAGAAATTAACTGATGGCACCGGTCGTCAGATTAGCGTTACTACAAGATAATCAAGCTTTAATTTAAAAGCTTGTTTGCAGTAAACATGAGTTTTAGTCTGCAATGGAGAACTGATTAAGATTGCAGACTGTTTAGTCAACAGAATTTATTAAATAGAGACAAAAATGGATAATATGAATTTAGGCGCAGGTTTAGGTGGTATTTACCTAGACAATAACGCTACCACTCAGATTGATCCTCAAGTGGTAGAGGCAATGCAGCCATATTTGAGCGTATATTTTGGTAACGCCTCATCACAGCATGGTTATGGTGTTCCTGTAGAAAAGGCAATTGCAAAAGCTCGTGAGCAGGTAGCTGATTTTCTAGGTGCTGAGCATCCTGATGAGATTATCTTTACCTCATGTGCAACCGAGTCAGACAATACCGCTTTATGGTCAGCTTTATGGTCACAAAAGGGTAAGACTGAGATTGTAACAACTCCAGTTGAGCATCCTGCTATCATGCAGACTTGTGATTTCTTATCCTCACATGGTGCTACCATCAAATATTTAAAAGTTTCAAACCATGGTGATCTTGATTTAAAAGAGTTTGAAAACTTATTAACTCCAAATACAGCACTAGCATCAGTTATGTGGGCTAATAACGAGACTGGTAACATTTACCCAGTTCCAGAGCTAGCAGAGATTGCTTACAAGCATGGTGTAATGTTCCACACCGATGCAGTTCAGGCTGTAGCAAAAGTGCCTATTTCTTTAAAAGATACCAAGATCAATATGCTCTCATTCTCAGGTCATAAGATCCATGCTCCAAAGGGTATCGGTGTTTTATATGTAAGACGTGGTACCAGATTTATCCCATTCATGAAGGGAGGTCATCAGGAGCGCGGTAGAAGAGCAGGTACTGAGAACGTGCCATATATCGTAGGTTTAGGTGTAGCATGTGAATTAGCTAAAAAGAACCTGTCAGTTGTATCTTCAAGAGTAAAAGCTCTAAGAGATAAACTAGAGCAGGGTATCTTAAAGGCAATTCCAGACTGCTTTGTAACCGGTGATGAGTCAAGAAGAACTGACAATACCTTAAACGTAGCTTTCAAGTTCGTAGAAGGTGAGGCAATTCTATTGATGTTAAATGAGTATGGTATTGCAGCATCCTCAGGTTCAGCCTGTTCATCAGAATCGCTAGAGCCTAGCCATGTGATGAGAGCTATGAATGTTCCATTCTCAGCAGCTCACGGTACCATCCGTTTCTCTTTATCAAGATTCACCACAGAAGCTGAAATTGATAAGACAATTGAGGTATTACCAGGCATCATCAGTACCTTACGTAAACTCTCTCCATACTGGAAAGAGGGCAAACCTCAGATCCAGGGCCTTGATCATGACTTTGATGCTGACAGCAAAGAAGTTCGTGCATAAGAGCTAAGCTATATCCTATCTGCCAGGCAACTGGCAGATTTGTCTATTATCATCACAGATCACACAAAAAGATCTAGTTCATTTTCGTTTTTCATTGCCAATAAGAGCTCAATAGCCTTAGAATTATTCAAGATTTTATTATCACGTTTTAGCTTTTCTACAAGAAAAGAAATTATAAGAAACTGTAAAAAAGTTATTTACACAATAACTAATAAACAATACAGCTAATTATTATCAGAAAAATATAGCAGAATACTTATTTATATTTATTGCATCAGAAGCTTTTTGCTTTCTGAGAGAATTATTTTTTGAAAGTTTTTAGTACAGCATAACAAGAACAATAATAGGTGTGTTTTGGACGTTATTTTAGGCAAAATCTGGTTAGTTATATTTAATTCCATGATTTTGTTACCAATGCTTTATTCTGTTATAAAAACAGAAAAAAGATTTGCCAATATTCATGTCATTTCTATTTTGACTGTGTTTGTGACACAGGCAACTGATATTGCTGTAACAGTATCTAGCTACCGTGATTCACTCTTTTTAAATTCATATTTGTTAACTTTAATGTGGCAGTTATCCTTACTGCTGTCTATAGTCTCAGTGTTCTACCTTGTTTTAAATGAATTAAAAGAAAAGTATCAGAGAAACGACTTAAAATCAGATTGGGCTTATGTAGTACCAGCCATCTTTGAAGCATCTTTATTAGTGTTCTTTAATATCAGCGCCTTTAGTGCTACTGATGTTTCTTTAATCTCAACTGCTACTGGTATCAGTTTATATTTCATCATCAACTTCTATATCCTCATTGGTTCATGGCTTTGCTATAAAACCTATGTTTATAATCTTGATTTTGATATCAAGTATGTAGCAAGAAATCATTTCTTTTTCTATTTAATCCTGTGCATAGTGCTGTTCTTACAGCAACTAATCTTTGGTTATATAGATTTTGCAACCTCAATTACCACTTTTCTTATGTTTAACATCATGACTCATTCTAAGACTTTAATTTCTCAGGATGCACTCTCAGGTGTTAACAATCGTGTAAGCTTTAATAAGTTCATCAATAATGTCTTCGTCTCACGTGAGCATGGAGCAGCTTTTATTGTCTTTATTGATATTGATAAGTTCAAACATATTAATGATACGTATGGTCATATTGAAGGGGATGAGGCCATTTCTTTAGTAGGTAAGACCTTAAAGAGTATTGCCGGTGAGACTAATTCCTTTGTTGCTAGAATGGGTGGTGACGAGTTCGTCTTAGTTGTTAATGGTTCTGATGAAAACAAAGTCAAAAGGATCATACAGAACATTACCTATGAACTAGAAGAAAGACTTATCTTTTCAAATAAACAGTATGATTTGTCTGTAAGCTGTGGTTATGTTCCTGTAGCTCCAGATTCAAAGAATATTAAGGAGCTGATTGCAAAAGCAGATAAGCTTATGTACTTAGATAAGCAAAATAAGAATCAGGGAGCTGTAAATGGGGACTATTAGCATCAATTCAACTTCGATGTTCTATTTTGCAGTCGCATCGATTTTTATTCTGTGTACCATATTAAAAAATCAGTCATTAGAAGTATCTTCAAATTCAAAAATTACTTTTAATTTTTCTGTTTTTTTAATGGTGCAGGCAATATTAGTAGGTATCTTTGCGCTTTTAGATTTCTTTAAAGAAAAAACAGTCTTTTCCAATCAGATGGGCTTTGATATTGTCTATTTCTCAGTTGGTTTCATCTTTGGATATGTGTCTTTTGCCACACCTTTTATCCTGTTTGTCCTGCTAAAAGTTCATGCATACGGCACGCACTTTATGAATGATAAACTAAGGCACTTTATCTATTTTGCCTTTGTCTTAACTTCATTTATCTATGTATATAAAGCACCCCATATTATCTATGCGTTCTCTCGCGATCATGGTATGACTTTTTCTGATTCTGACTGGATCTTTTTAGTATTTATCCCGATTGTCAAGTTAAGCTTTTTCCTGTTAGCAGCCAAAGATCTTAACAGGTTCTTAAAAGATCTTTGTGAAGGATCTATTGTTTCAAAAAGAGCATCACTCTTTTTAAGAATTGTCTTTGTAGGTGGTCCATTTATACTGATCCCGTTAGGCTGGTATTTTATCTTACCATGCATGCTCGGAATTTTAGTCTGCATGGTCTTTGTAATGCAGTTAATCTCTCAGGACAGAGCAGTATCTGTAGATTTCTTGACAGGTTTAAACAACCGTAAAGAGCTCATGAGATATCTTGGCAGATTATTTGAAAAGACTGATGAACTAGACCAAAACCTAGGTCTTATCTTTATTGATATTAACGATTTTAAAGGTATCAATGACACCTATGGCCATAATCAGGGCGATAAGGCTTTACTAACAGTTGCATCATGCCTTAAAAAGGCAGCATTTAAAAAGAACTGCTTTATCTGCAGATACGCAGGTGACGAGTTTACTGTAGTCTTAAAAGAATCTACTACAGAGACTGCTCAGAACTATATTAATACTTTAGAAGAAGAGCTTAACAAGTGTAATAACTCAGGACACTATGATATGACTATTTCTTTATCTATAGGTCATGTACAGTATTCAGAGAAATACATAACTCCAGATGAGTTCATCGCAGCGGCTGATCAGTTGATGTATGGCCAGAAGGCTCATCGTAAACAGCATCAGCAGGAATTAGAAGAGATGCTCTAATCAGGCTTTGTAATTTGATCTTAGATGAATTTTTGATACAAAAAGCTCACCTTTTAGGTGAGTTTTTTTATAAAAAACTCATGGGTTTGAGCTTTTTTATAAAAGACTCTACAATGATGATATTGAAAACTAAGGATATGAAAAATGACAAATTATAGTGAACTTGCAAACGGCGGAATTACTTTAATCAAACCATATCAAGCTGGTAAGCCAATTGAAGAGGTGCAGCGCCAGTTAGGTTTAGAAAATGTCATCAAGTTAGCTTCTAATGAGAACCCATTTGGTATGGGACCTAAAGCTAAAGAAGCTGCTTTAAAGTGTGTAGAGCAGGGTAATATTTACCCAGATTCAAACGGTTACTACTTAAAGCACAAGTTACATGATAAGTTCGGTTATGATCCTGAAAAGCTAACTTTAGGCGCAGGCTCAAATGAGCTTATCAACTTATTATTCGCAGCTTTTGTAAATGATAAGGTTAATGTAGTTTTTCCAGAGTACTCATTTGTTGTTTATCCAATGGAAACTACTGTAAACGGCGCTAAAGCTAAAGTGATCCCTCTAAAAAACTACAATGCTGATTTAGATGCAATTGCTCAAGCTATTGACAAGGATACACGTATTGTAGCTTTTGCTAATCCTTCAAATCCTATCGGTACAGCAATAAGCTCTAAGTCTATGAAGGAATTTATTAAAAAGGTTCCAAAGACTACATTAGTTGTTATCGATGAGGCTTACAACGAGTTCAACAGCGGAGATGATACTTTTGAGGATACCGCTTTATGGACTGAAGAGTTTGAAAACTTAGTTGTATCTCGTACCTTCTCGAAAGCTTATGGTCTTGCTGGTCTGCGTGTAGGTTACATGGTAGCTAATAAAGAGATCACCTCTTTATTAAACCGTTTAAGAGCTCCATTTAACGTAAATATCGTAGCTCTTGCAGCTGCTGTTGCAGCTTTAGATGATACTGAATTCTTAAAGAAGACAGTTGAGAACAACTCAAAAGAGCGCGAAAGATATGCTGCTTTCTGCAAAGATCATAACCTGTTTATGATCCCTTCAAAGGCTAACTTTGTAGCAGTTGATTTTAAGGGCTATGATGCTCAGGCAATTGCTGATAAGCTATTACATCAAGGCATCATTGTGCGTCCTCTTCTAGGTTACAAGTTACAGGATATTCTAAGAATATCTATCGGTAAGCCTTCAGAGAATGATAGACTGTTCAATGTCCTAGATAAGATCTTAAAGGAAATGAAATAATTGAAAAACGCCCTTAATTTAAAAAAGATAAAGTCCGTAGAAGGCAAGGTTATTTTGCCTGGATCTAAGAGCCTTACTAACAGAGCTCTGTTAATTTCAGCTTTAGCTAAAGGTAATACCAAGTTATTAAATGTTTTAAAGTCTGATGATACCTCTCGAATGATTGAGGCTTTACAGACTTTAAAGGTAAAGCTCAAGGTTAACGTAAGTTCTGTTGATGTAACAGGTATGGGCGGTGTCTTTAATGAAGGACTGAACTCTGTAGAGCTGTATTTAGGCAATGCAGGTACTGCAATGCGTCCATTATGTGCAGCTTTAGCTGTATCAACAGGTGTGTTCACGCTTACAGGTGAACCCCGCATGATGGAAAGGCCTATTGGTCCATTAACTGAGGCTTTACGCTCATTAGGTATTAACATTGAATACTTGAATAATGATGGTTTTCCACCAGTACGTATTCGTGGTGCTGTACCTAAGTTTCATGAGGTAACTATTTCAGGTTCGACCTCAAGTCAGTTTATTACAGCTCTGCTTATGGCAGCTCCTGTCTGCGGCGGACTAAAAATTAAGATTAAGGGCGACTTAATTTCAAAACCTTATGTTGATCTGACTGTAAAACTCATAGAAAAATTTGGCGCAGTGGTAAGTCGTAACGGTTATTCTGAGTTTACTGTAGAAGGCACAGGTTATACCTCACCTGGCTCTTACCTCATTGAGGGGGATGCAACTGGTGCTACTTACTTTGCAGCAGCTGCAGCCATTGGCGGTGAGTTAGAACTCTACGGTTTACCTGAGGATTCTGTACAGGGCGATATTAAGTTTTTGGATGTATTAGCTCAAATGGGCGCTAAGATTAAGAAAACAGAAAGCTCTGTAATTATCAAGAAGTCGAAGCTTCACGGTATTGATATTGATATGAATGCAATGCCTGATGCTGCCATGACTTTAGTGCCATTAGCCTTATATACAGACGGTCCTATAACTATCAGAAATATTGCCAGCTGGAGAGTTAAAGAGACTGACAGAATTGAAGCTATGGTCAAGGAAATGTCAAAGTTAGGTGTTAAGGTAGAATCTGGTGAGGACTATATCAGCATTGATGGTTCAACACGCAATGATGTAACCCCAACCTTTGATACCTACAATGATCACCGTATGGCAATGTGTATGTCACTAATAGCTTTTGACAGAGACATTGTTATCAATGATCCTGAGTGTATCAATAAGACCTTCCCAACCTACTTTAATAACTTAAAGTCTGTAAGTAAGAATTAAAGGTAAGTTTCGGTTACAAATCAATTTTGCAAAAGAGTTATCTTAAGCTCTGCAAAGCTCTTAGGCTACAACGCTTTAAGAGCTTTTTTAATTTTGAAAAAAGCAACATGTTTAAGTCTGCAATAAGATTTTGCTAATCTAAGTTATTGCAAAGTAAATAAGCTTAAGCTTCAACAAAAATTGCGTCAGTTTTTAACTTTATTAAATTGTATTTGCCCAAAAGATGTAAAGCAAAGGCTATAAGATAAGCTAAGGATAAAAAGTCATGAAAAAGTTAACTGCATCAAAGTTAATTGCAGCCTTCATGCTCTTACTCTGTTTTAAAGCAGAGGCTGTAGAAACTACTTTTTTAAATAATACTTTTAAGATAAATCTTCCTGAGAACTACTGTACTCTAAATCAGGATACTAACTACTACAAGTTCACAAAAGCAGCCTTTGGCAATTCTGTAAAATTTGGTTTTATTGCAGCTCCCTGCATGGATACTAAAGCTCTAGAAGAGGGAATTATCAGTAGATTAAGTCACTACATTGCTTTTACTCAAATAGGCATAGATGGCAATTATGGCTATTTTAAGTTAGGTCGTTTTGTGTATGTAAATTTGGCTAAAGCCTTCAAGTCAGCTCCTTTAGACAGGGTAGAGAACTCTGTTAACAGAAGAATTGCTCCATTTGGAGCTACTGTATCAAATCTTGGGTATAAGCTGCAGTCAGCATCTGACTCATATGCTTTGTTTTTAGCTACAGTAAATCTAAACGGATTCGGTGCTGATAAAAAGGCAAACTTATTAGGTATTACTACTCTAGTTTACGAGATCCCAGTAGGTTTATATGTCTTTGATGAAGATCCAAATGAGGCTAAAACTAAAGAAGCTATAAAACAGTTATCAATAGCAGCTTCCTCTTTTTAAGAAAATCAAAAAGTTAATAAGACAATAAAGTTTACCTCTAAATTTGAGACAATCAAAATAAAAAAATCCAGTGCCAAATGGCACTGGACCAAAGGTAAGATAAATCTTAAAAATCCAAAACAGTATTAAACTGATTGGGGCTTAAACTAAACAACCGCCCAACATTCGGTTGCTATGTCTTAAGCTTTATTGAAAGTATATAGACGCTTTAGGTATATGTAAAATACTAATTATTTATATCTCGTTATAGTTAAACTGTATAACTGATTTAGCAATCAGTAAGGTAATATGAAATCCTGAAAATGAAGTTGAACTTGAGTTTTTAAAGTAAATTGCTAATTGGGAGGTTGAAAAAAGATGTGAGGAGATAAACAGAATTCTTGTAATAACTTATTTATTTGGAGTTAAATTCATGTGATAATCCTTTTCTTTTCTCATGATTTCATAGATTGATGTGAATTGAACTCCCATTACATTACACACATCAGGAATGTGGACTTTCTTTTTTGCATTGATTTTATTTGCTGGCTCTTCGTGAGTAACTAAAATGCAATTGTGAGTTTTTGCTAAGAAATTAGGTATGCATCAGCAATTGGTAGTTCTATAAATTCTCTAATCTTATTGTCAGGAACTTTTTCTTCAAAATGTACGGGGTAAAAGAGAGAAATTTAGATGGTCGGTGATGTAGGGTTCGAACCTACGACCCTCTGGTCCCAAACCAGATGCGCTACCGGGCTGCGCTAATCACCGAACGGAAAGCATTATAAGAATAGACAAAGCTGTTGTCAATTTTTTTTCGATTCTTTTTTCAAAAATTTTTCAGGAATTTCAATTTACTTCACCTTCAAATAGCTCAAAAAGTAAGTGAAAATTTTTTGAAAATAAGATAAATATCAGCTTTATGAATTGTTATCTTTTCTATCCTCAATTTTTTAATTTTATTCTATAACTCAGTTATATTTGCCTTAAGTAAGATACAAATATAACTGACTTATCAAAAGACCTAAGAGCTAATTTTGAATTTTCAAAATAAGTGCAAGGTGAATCACATAAAAATGTAAAGCAAATTTAAAATCCGTATCAACTAAATTAACCATCAGTATCTACTAAAGTAAACTGACACCTAAAATGCGGACTAAATAATTATTAAAAATCAATAAGATATATATAAATTGAGATCAGAATATACTTAAAAGATCTAAATCTGAAAAATTGAGGCAAATTTTGCTTAAAACAGGGGAATTTTCATTGAATTTTGTAAAACTGAACTATGCAATAAAAATTTTTTTAAATTTAATTTTTATTAACTTGTTGATTTATAAGAATTCATAAAAATTCTTAAAAAATATTTTTTGAGAAAGTGATCACAAATGAAAAAATGTGATATAGTTCACGTACTCCTTATGTTTGTTTGATTGTTGTCCCCTGAATGATTATTGTATTCAGGGGATTTTTCTTTTCAGGGTAATTAACTTTTCGTTCTTCTTGTTTTCTTTGGATTTTCTAGTCTCTAATCCTCTAGATAGAACATATCTTCAATCAAATATCAGAATTAAACTTCATTCGTCAATCTTGTTTATAGCTTTTGCTTTATAAGGGCTACTTCATATTTTTTAAATGAGCATCTCACTTTATTGTTTAACACTCTGAACACACGATGTTTTTTTGTTACAATAATCAGCTTATATAATAAAAATAACTATGAAAGCATCGACATTATTTATTTTGTTGAGAGTGGAGAACAAAGGATGTCTTTTGTATCAGATTTTAAGAAATTAACTCTAGTTTTAGCTGTATCAGCTTCATCAATGTTGATTTGTAATGGTTGCGTTACTGCTTTAGTTGGTGCAACCGCAGCTGGTGCGGGGGCTTTTATTGGTTCAGATAGCCGTACAGTTGATGTTCAGGTAGATGATCAGAAGATTGAAAACCAGGTAGCCAGAATTCTAAAGAATGATCGTATGAGATCTGATTCTAAAGTCTTTAGAGTTGACTGTGTATCAGTAAACGGTAATGTGCTGTTAGTAGGTCAGACTCGTGATACAGAATACATGAACTGGGCTTTAGGCTATATCAAGAAAGTTCCTAACGTAAAGAGAATTTTCAACTGTGTATCCAATAAAGATCCTATTAAGGCAAGTGTAATTGCTCATGATGCATTTATTACCTCAAAGGTTAAGAGTGCACTGTTATTTGGTTCAAAGATTAGCTCTGGCAGATTTAAGGTTTATACCGAAGATAGCGTAGTATATCTGTTAGGATACATTACTCGTGATGAAGGTCAAAGAGCAATCAACCAGACAAGAAAAGTTGGCGGTATCAAGAAGATCCACCCAATCTTTGACTATATGGATGCCTCAGGTACTCCAAACTCATCAGATAGTACTCCTGTAGTATCAGATAATTCATCAAATGCACATTCATTAACTGTAACACCGGCTACAACTACCAGAAGCTCATCATCAATGGCTAATGAAGTTCAGTCTGATGTTGATAATGGTGGCGCTGTACTTGAAGATGACACTGATTTGTTAGCTCCAAGTGCACCGGCTCAAAGTTTCTAATTAGAAAGTAATATGGCTCAAAGATCTAAAAGCCCTGCAATCTTTTTTGTGGATGCATATACTCCAAATGAAGGTGAGATGGGGCTGTGTCTTGAATATGGCGTTCTCCGCTGGTCTAGCAATAAAAATGACAGACCAGAGGTTTATGTTCATTCATTTTTAAAACCAGCAACCACTCCTAATCGAGTTCGCTGGTCTAATGCATCAGTCGATATGAAGATCTCACGAGATTTCATTGAGAATAATCGTGATCTTCCTACTATCGAGGATATGATTGAAGCTGACTACTTAAAAGGTAGATCAGTAGTCTGCTTTGATGCAACAGTTGAACCTTTCTACTCTCTGCTATCAAACAGTTCTGCTGTAGTCTCAATTGTACAGCTATGGAATGATCTTTTTGCAGACAATGAAAAGGCTCTTTTGTGTACATCGCTTTCAAAAATGTGTGATTTTATTGGTATGTTGCCAGATGACAAAGAGAATACCAATTACACTCCTCTTTTAAAGCGCCTGCATCAGATGGCTGCTTTATGGTTCCTGCTAGAAGAAATGGCAAAACACCCTAAGTCTAAGCGTTCTATGGGCGCTGGTGGTATGCAGTTTAATTTTATCTGGCCTTTACCTAAAACCAAAGATAAGTGGTTTGAGCGCGATGTAAACTCATTTAAAGATTTAACTGATGATGAGATTAAAGAGTTCTTCAGTGGCACCTTAGCTGACAGAATTGACTGGTTTGAGATGAGTATGTATGCCTGTGACTGGGTATATCATCGTCAAAAGAACCGAGGAACTGAAGATCTTGAAGGTCGCAATGAGATGGCAGAGTTCATCTTTAAAAACGTTTTAAACTTCAAGATGCAGGTTTGGGTTCTAATCTATTACTCAATTTACAATCACAGATTAGAAGTAGCCCGTCAGATTGCCTTAGACAGGGGGGATGTTCGTCGTTTAAAGAGTGCTCAGTTAGAGAACTTTTCAAACTTCATAATCGAAAATCTTGATGTGTTCTTATCAGGAGATCAAAAGGAAAAGCTGTTAGCATCTTTAATCAAGCAGTCTTTTGATTCTAACGGTGCAGTTCGCTTCGAGCATTTTGATTTTGATACCTTACAAAAGCAGTATTCTGAGCGTAGAAGTGATGTGCAAAAGTTGTACTTTACAGATAATGCTCCAGACACCAAGCTTAAAAACTGCTATAAAGAGATCCGTGATGCCTCAGGACGTACCATTTACAGACGCTATGAGGTAAAGGGCAGAGGCAAAGAAAGAGTTGCTGCCAAAGAGCTTGTATCAAGGAACTTAAACAGACTTTATGACGATGCTCGTAACGTCTTCTCAGATATTTGGCTTACCCCATCTTTAAAACTGTGGATACAGTTTATTACAGGTTGCAACATTGCTGAGATTGTAAGAACAGTAAGAGCCAATGATGCAACTGAGCTAGTAGATGTAAGAAACAGTTTGCACCAAATTCTTGAAAGATGTGCTTATGAATATCTTGTAAAACTGTATAATGAGCTCAAAAGAATATTTGCTGCAATGCAGGATGACAATATTGAAATTCCTCCATTCCAGTTTTGTTTCCAGGGAATATCTATTGAAGTAGAAATTATCTCTGCTGCCAAGGTAGGATTCTTTAGAAGACTGTTCAGTTTTGAGTAATTAGCTATGTAGTTAGGTTCGTAAAGATCTCTGCGTAGAAGATATAGTGAAAATGATCTTAAAATCTTTAAAAGCTGCTGCACTTACGGCAGCTTTATTATTTAGCGCCAATGCATTTGTAGGAACAGCTACAGCTGCAGAGGTAATCGGTGAATATGCAAACGGCTGTATTAAAGGTGCTGTTCCTCTTAATAACGGCAACAATTATCAGGTTCAGATCTGGGGACGGGGCAGAAACTATGGCCATCCGGAGCTTATTGATTACATCCAGAAGTTAGTATTAAAAGCCAAACACTACAATTTACCTGATCTTTTGATAGGTGATCTGTCAAAACGTCAGGGAGGCTCTTTTGGAGGTGGCTCAAGTCATGGTTCACATCAGTCAGGTCTTGATGTAGATATTTCTTTTGACTTTGCAACTCCAAAGAAATCTTTCTTTGAGCTCTCCCATCCTCAGGATGTATATCTTGTGGATACTCATAACAGGGTAACTAAGAACTTTGATAAAAGACGTGTAGCTTTAATTTATTTAGCAGCTTCAGACAGTCGTGTAGAAAGGATTTTTGTAGCACCTGGTATTAAAAAAGCATTATGTCAGGTCTATGAAGGTCACGATAAGAGCTGGCTGCAAAAATTGCGTCCATGGTTTGGTCACCGTGGTCATATGCATGTAAGACTTGCCTGCCCATTAGACAGTCCTTTGTGTGTAAATCAGGCTAAAGCTCCACAGGGAGATGGCTGTGGTCAGGAATTAGACTCATGGCTCTATCCACAGAAATATGCACAAAAGCCAGCTAAAAAAGGTAAACCTCAAGTTAAAAAGAAGAGAGTTATGCCACCTGAGTGCAGAGCTTTATTTGCTTCTCACTATTAGCTTTGCATAGACTAGTCTTTATAACACCTCATTAAAAAAATCATTCCATAAAGTGTACGCAGCGCTCTTTATGGAATAGATTGTCTCAATCAAATTCATTTTCTATCTTTATTCTCTACCTGGTGAAAAATGGTGCAAATCCATTGGTTTTACAAGAATTGCTTACATTTTTTCTACATAATGTAAACTAGTTTACATAGTTGTAAAAATTCAATTTAGGCTCTTATAAATAACGGAGATAAACATGGTAAAGGTAGCTGTTGTAGGCGCTAGTGGTTATGCTGGAGCACAGCTTTGCAGAATTATTTCAAGACATGAGAAGTTAGAACTTACAGGTCTGTTTGTATCAGAGAATTCACTGGATAAAGGTAAAAAGATTTCAGAACTTTACGGCGAGTTAAATGGTTTATGTGATAAGGTTCTACAGCCATTAACCGGTGCAAAAGACATAATTGATATTGCTGATGCTGTATTTTTAGCAACTGATCATAAAGTAAGTCATGATATTGCTCCTGCCTTGGTAGATGCAGGTGTTGCTGTATTTGATCTGTCAGGTGCTTTTAGAATTTCAAATACTGATGTCTTTGAAAAGGCCTATGGCTTTGCTCATGAGCACAAAGATCTTTTAAAGAAAGCTGTTTACGCTTTAGCTGAGTATGTTGATGTAAAAGCTCTTCAGAATACCAAGATGATCTCACTGCCAGGCTGCTATCCTACAGCTTCACAGTTAGCTTTAAAGCCTTTAATTGAGAACGGGTTATTAGACTTAAATTACCGTCCTTCAATTAACGCTGTGTCAGGTGTATCAGGTGCTGGACGTAAGGCAAAGCTTACTAACTCATTCTGTGAGGTAAGCTTAAATGCTTATGGTGTATTTACACACCGTCATCAGCCTGAGATTGCTGAGCACTTAGGTACAGAGGTTATCTTTACACCTCATTTAGGTGACTTTAAGCGTGGTATTCATGCAACCATCAATGCAAAGTTAAAAGATGGTGTAACTCCTGAGCAGGTAGCTAAAGCTTATTCATACTATGACAACAAGCCATTAGTAAGAGTAAAGAAGGGTATGCCTAAGTTACAGGATGTTCAGTACTTACCTTTCTGCGATATCGGCTATGCTATGAAAGATAACTACATTGTTATTTGCTCATGCATTGATAATCTGTTAAAGGGTGCATCAGCTCAGGCAGTACAGGTTCTAAATCTGTATTATGGCTTTGATGAGACACAAGGCCTTATCTAAGAGTAAGCATCTTTAAAATCTCTAATCAAATAATGCAGAGACCACTGTTCTCTGCATTATTTTTCACAGTATCTGTCCTCACCATACGCTTTTAAATAAGCACAAATTTAAAGTAGCTAACTTCAAGATCTAAATTTATTCATTTACCTTCAGCAATTTTAAAGATTGAATTGTCAAAAGTTAAACAGGATATATAAGAATGAGTAACAATCAATTTTTACAATTATCAACGGGTTACAATGGTTATGCCGAATTAAGAGAAGATAACCGCTACTAAGTAGATAAGACAGAATTCTTAAAGACAGTGATTAACTATGATTGCAAAGTATTGTTGCTCACAAGGCCAAGACGTTTTGGCAAGTCTGTTTTTATGAGCCCGCTTAATGCTTTCTTAAAAATAGATGACAATAATCCTGGAGATACCTCATTTCAAAATCAGATTTTTAAAGATACAAAGAGCTTTCAAGACAAAGAATTTTGTAACAAATATATGGGCAGTACCCTGTAATTTTTGTTTCTTTAAAAGATGTTAATGGCGATAATTTTGAAACAGCTTATGAAAGATTTGCCTCAACTATTTGTAAACTAGCAATTAAATATCTACTTAATAGTAACAAATTAGATGAATATGATAAGGAAGAGCTGTCAAAGGTATTAAATAAATCTTATTTGGATCAACTTAAAAATCAGAATTGCTTAAAAGATTCTTTATCAACATTACCCCAGTACTTTATAAAGAGTACGAAAAGTATCCAATTCTTATTATTGATGAGTATGATGTTCCTTTAGCGAGAGTTTCTTACCATGATTCTATAAACTCTGTTCTTTATAAGGATAAAAAAGATCAGGAGCTTTTAGCTTTAGGAATCAGTGTTGAAGAGCCTGAGACTAAAGATAATGAGGATTAAAGATAGTGAGCTTAAGTTAAGCTTTGGGTATTGCTTAATTTTATGCTGATGCCTTAAACATAATAACTTAAGTTAGTTACTTAGCTCTACACAAACTTAAGCGCTTAAAAGTAAGGTAGAAGGATTAAAAACAGTGCTGTTACCAAATGAAGTTATCAAAAAGATAGAGAAAATGAGATAGATAACATATCTCATCTCATTTTAAGATTACAGTGACAAAGAGAGTACCCAATCAGAGTTTCTCTGAAAACACCAACAGTCAAAAGCATCATGCAGGATATTGCTGACTATGAGAACTTTGTGCGTACTTGGAATGACTTTCCCTATCTGGGAATGATTGAAAGGGTAACAGTAAATTACCGCTACGGTGTACAGGGTGAGAATATCCCATCTGAATTTGTAGTTCATGATTTTGGTGATCTTGTAAAGCTCATCTCTTCAAAAAACAAAAATGCTGTTACAGCCTTTGTAGAGCGCTGTAAGTCTTTATCTAATGTCATGCATTATGACAATTAAAATGCTCTTTACTCACTGTACAGAGAACTCAATCTTGAGGTTATTTCAAATAAAGAGTTTAGTGATCTTATGATCTGTCTGCCTCAATGAAAGCGAGGCATTGGTAAAGACTGTTATCTAAGAGCAATACCGATTGAGCACATTGATACTAAGTTTATTGAAAAGCATGACAAGGTGATCCTTTCAATTTTAAGAACCCTGTCATTATGCACAGAGGACGAGTCACTAGATGATTATCTAAAAGTTGAAGCAAAGCCTGATGCTTTGCTCATCTAAGAGTCTTAGATGACAGTTTAGTTGAAAGATATCCATATATGATGGTGCCATCATCACTGCTTTTGAATATCGAACCACCAGGAGACAACCTTATTGTAGTAGAGAATGTTCAATCAGGACTGATGCTACCAAAATTAAAGAACACCTCAGTTATCTTTGGCTGTGGCAGAAACTTGTCCAGGTCAAAAGCATCCTGGTTAAAACATAAAAAGCAGATCTTTTACTGGGGCGATTTAGACTCATGGGGCTTTGAGTTGTTATGTGAGTTCCGTGAAAACTCGCAATGCTCTGTTACCTCTCTGCTCATGGATAAAGCTGTATTAGAGAGAACCTCTCATACAGAGCGTATGGTCCATGAGGATAAGAGTACTGAGGTAAAAGTAGAGTTTTTGACTTCTGCTGAAAAGAAACCTTAGCCTTTTTACAGGGGCTAAAAAACGACGGTTCAAATGCAGAACTTGCTACTACATCTAGTCCTGATACAAAGTTAAATCGTTTAGAGCAGGAAAAGCTTTATGAGGATATTGTAATTAAAGCTCTAAAAGCGTATAAGCTTTTGTAGAGTTTTAATCTTGAGGCGATTTTTAGCAAGGTGTTGATGCTTTTAGGTATATAAAGACCTGGTATTTACTTTAAAATTCAAGGCATCATAAAAGGTCTAAGGCATTACTTAGCCGAAGCTAAAATGCGCTACCAGACTCAAAGATAATGTGGTGACAAGAAACAGTCACTGCATTATTTAGAAACAGCATAGACATCCTAGGTAAAGTTTGCTCAGGATAAAACTTAAGGATAGAGTCTAAAGGCTATGCTTTTACTAAAAAAATAACCGAGCTTTTTATAATGACAGACTTTTACCATGATTGAAGATAACCATTTAGATAAAGGGCAACCTGAAAATATCGTCATCAAAGGCGCCAGGGTTCATAATCTTAAAAACATTGATATCGATGTTCCATTACATCAGATCGTGGGTATTGCCGGTGTCTCTGGCTCAGGTAAATCGTCATTAGCCTTAGGAGTCATCTATGCTGAAGGTTCCCGTCGTTATTTAGACTCATTATCAACCTATACCCGTCGTCGTATGACCTCAGCTGCTAAAGCTGATGTTGATGAGGTTTTATATGTGCCGGCAGCGCTTGCTTTGCACCAGAGACCAGGTGTTCCTGGTATTCGCAGTACCTTTGGTACAGGAACTGAGCTTTTAAATTCATTGCGTTTAATGTTCTCACGTCTTGCTTCTCATCGCTGTGAGAACTGTGGTCATTATTTAGAGTCAACACTTAATGTGGCAGCAGAAAAAGAAATCATTTGCCCACATTGTCATAAAGCAGTCTATCCACCATCAGCTGAAGAACTTGCTTTTAATTCACAGGGAGCATGTCCTGAGTGCTCAGGCACAGGCTTTGTAAGAACTGTAGATGAATCAACCTTAGTCCCTGATGAGAGTAAAACTATTGATGAAGGTGCGGTGCTGCCATGGCAGACCCTGATGTGGTCTTTAATGAAGGATATCGCCCGTGATCTTGGGGTAAGAACTGATGTCCCTTTTAAAGAGCTTACACAAAAAGAGCGCGATATTGTTTTTAATGGCCCTGCCATTAAAAAGCATATGGTCTATCAGAATAAGACTAACGGTGCCTCAGGTGAGATGGATTTTACCTACTTTAATGCCAAATACACAGTCTTAAATGCCTTATCTAAGGTAAAAGACGAAAAGAGTATGAAGAGAGTTGAAAAGTTCTTACGTGAAGATATCTGTCCAAAATGTCATGGTACCAGATTAAACGACAGAGCCAGAGCTCCTAAAATTAAAGGCATGAGTTTAGATGAGGTCTGCTCGATGACCTTAGATGATGTCATCTTATGGGTAAAGAATGTCCCATCTTCATTACCTCAAGAAATGCACAAAATGGCAGAGAGTATCTGTCAGTCCTTTTTAGAAGTCGCCAGAAGATTAGTTGATCTTGGATTAGGCTATCTTACCTTGGATAGAGCTTCTTCAACCTTATCTACAGGTGAAAGACAGCGCATGCAGCTAGCTCGTGCAGTGCGTAACCGCACTACAGGAGTGTTATATGTTCTGGATGAACCTTCAATTGGACTGCATCCTCAGAACATTAAAGGCCTTAATGATGTAATGCGTGATCTCATTTCTGATGGTAACTCCGTACTCTTAGTCGATCATGATACCCAAATTCTAAAAGAAAGTGACTGCATCATTGAAATGGGACCTGTAGCTGGAGCTAAAGGCGGGCATGTTCTAGCAAAAGGCAGTGTCCTGGATATTGAGAAAAACGACAAATCAGTAATAGGTCCTTATTTAAAAGGAGATTATAAATCACGCAGAAGACCTGTGATTAGCGCTGACAGTGAAAACAAAGATAAAGATGCTAAAGTAAACGAAGCTCATGAGAGTTCTACTTTAGAAGAAGCTCACAGTAATTTAATAGCTAAGCTCTTTGAAAAGGGGACTATCTATTTAAAGACAGCTCCAATTCATACTGTAAAAGCTATGGATGTAAAGATACCAAAAGGCAGATTAACAGTTGTCACCGGTGTTTCAGGATCTGGTAAAACTACCTTGGTGTTAGAAAGTTTAATTCCAGCACTTACGGCTTCTATCAATAACACCAAGCTGCCAGAGCATATAAAAGAGGTTAAATGTGAGGGTATATCACAGATAAAGCTCATTGATGCAACACCTATTGGTATCAATGTACGCTCTACTGTAGCCACTTATGCAAATGTTCATGATGAGTTAAGAAAGCTCTTTGCTAAATCCAAAGAAGCTAAAGAGAAAGGCTATAAGGCAGGCGACTTTTCATACAATACAGGTAAACTGCGCTGTCCAGTCTGTGATGGTACAGGTGAAATCACCCTTGATGTGCAGTTTTTACCTGATGTTGAAATTCCCTGCACTAAGTGCCACGGCTCACGTTACTCTAATGAAGCTCATGAAATTCATTACAAAGCCAGAGATGGTAAAGAGTATTCATTACCAGAGCTTATGGATATGGATGTAACAGAGGCTATTGAGGCTTTAAAAGATGTAAAGCTAGTTTCATCCCGTCTAAAAATTCTAGAGTCACTAGGCTTAGGTTATTTAACCTTAGGAGAGCAAACTCCAAGCTTATCAGGAGGTGAAGCCCAAAGATTAAAACTTGCCTCAGAAATAGGTCACAGTCAGGACGATTCTGTCTTTGTCTTTGATGAGCCTACCATCGGTTTACATCCACAGGATGTAGCAACACTATTAGATGTTTTCCAGACTCTAATTGAGAGTGGTGCTACAGTCATAGTAATTGAGCATGATCTTGATGTGATAAGAAATGCTGACTATATCATTGATATGGGGCCTTATGGCGGTATTGCAGGCGGCAGGATTGTAGCTACAGGCACTGTTGATGATATTAAAAACTCAAAAGAGAGTATTACGGGTAAGTTTTTGAATTGATAAGTTCTATTGTCAAAAGATACGAGAGCAATTGACTGATTCAAATATAAGCCAAAAGATCGAATAGCTGAGCACTGTGGACTAGTAACGATAAAACAATTGTTAGATCTTTTGAGAAATTTGACAGAAAAATAACTGATATTTGTAGAAAATGTCCCTAATAATAGGGGAAACAGGAGCTTTTCAATATATAATCTAGAAGAAGGTTTGGAGATAATTACATATGAAAGATATCAGTTCAACAGGCTCATTTATAAAGTTTTACCTAAATAATTACATTTATGTAGATAAAACAAAATATATTAAAGACCTGATAAAGCTGGAAAGAGTTTTTATCTCCCGTCCCCGTCGTTTTGGTAAATCTCTTACCTTAGATACCATAGCAACTTTATTTGAAACAGGTGTAGAGCCTTACTTTAAAGGAACTTGGATTTATGACAAGTGGACAGAACCTACCTATCCTGTATTAAGACTGAATTTTTTAAATTTTGATAAAAATTCATTAGAGAAATTTAATAATAAACTTAATTCTAAAATAACCGAATTTGCAGAACTTAATCATGTAACCACCTTTAAAGAGAAGGAAGAAGCTGAAGACTCCATAGACCATCTTTTGGAACAATTAAGATTGGAGAACCGTCAAATCGTGATCTTAATTGATGAGTATGACTGTCAGATGACAGCCAACATCAATAATGAGACTCTATATAAGCAATTCCAGGAAAAAATCAAAAGCTTTTATGCCAACATCAAAGATAAGTTGGCAATTAAGTTCTTAGGAATAACAGGTGTCACCAGATTAAAAGATGTAGCGATATTTTCAGTAGGTTCTGATATCAACGATATCACCAACTCAAGTGCCTATTCTCAGATGATAGGCTTTACTCGAGACGAGATTAAAAAGTTCTACATCGATTATTTAAAGTTAGCTGCATCCTATGAGAACAACTGCAACGTAGATGAAGTAACCGACACTCAGATTGAATCTTTGTTAGATAGACTTGCCAAGAACTATGATGGTTACTGCTTTGATGAATTCTATAAAAAGAAAGTATTCAGTACCTGGTCTGTAAATAAATTTTTCCAAAGTGTGGTATCTAATAAATTTGTATACTTTGGAGAGTACTGGTACGACAATGGTGGTTTGCCATCAATTCTTGCAAACTATCTGCAGACCCATAAGTTAAATGCGTTGGATTATATTGATAAAGATAAAACAATTAACATTAAAGTAAATGATTTTAAGAATCCAACTTCTTTGACATCTATCAATCAGAATGTCTTAATGTGCCAGACAGGATATCTAACTTTACGTTCACCTGTATACTCAAAAGGCTTTATGACTTTAGGAATACCAAACAGTGAAGTTTACAATGCACTATTTTCCCTAATGGCACTAAATATCTTTGATGATACAAAGCTTTTGAGTGTTAATGAACAAATTCTTACACAAAGTAAAGATGCAGGTGAAATCTTAGGTTTATTCAATACTGTTCTAAACACAGTTTCATATGATAACTATCCAATCAGTTCTGAGGCAGTAGTTCAGCAATTGCTATATATGTACTTAAAAGGCATTTGTAACTCTGTTACTGCAGAACTACATTCATCAAAAGGTAGAGCCGATCTTGTAATTGAGTCTGATAACAGAAGAATAGTCTTTGAATTTAAGTATGCAGAAAATGAGACTGAAGCTAAGGCAAAGCTTAGTGAAGCTGTAGAGCAGATAAAGACACGAGACTATGGCAACATCCTCCCTAAAAAGAATGAGTTGTTAAGAATTGCAACAGTGTTCAATGCTGATCCAAAGGTGAGAGCTTTTACTGAGTATCAGGAAGTTTAAGCTTACAATGAATTTTAAGTGCAAAACTTAACTGAATAATACCTACGTATCCTAAGCGCCACATAAGGCTAATCATGTGGCGCAATAAGTCCTAAGAGCATGAACCAACCTAATACCTGTCATTTTTTTTAATCATGAATTAGCTGTTTAATCCTAAGCGTGATTTTCAAAAGGTATTTATTTACTTTTTTTATACACTAATCTAAATCTGGAACGATGCCTTTATAAGATTAGTTCATAAGGTAAGGCAATGATTATTTTCTTCTAAATTCCTCAATCCTTAATTTCTCTTAGATCTTTGTACTCATAGCCTTACCTTTCAAATTTTAGTTAAAGACCATGTTGCTACCTGCAACTTGGTTATACAAATCAAAATCTCATATATCGGAGTTTATAAAAGCAAAGAGCAAAGTTGTAGCTAAGATCGGTTTATTAGATAAAAAGAACGATAAAAGACCATCAATAAAATACCTGCTAAAGGTATTAGACCATAAAAGCGAGTGTAGTATGAAATTTAAAGACATCTTAAAAAATCTCAAGTTCAATTTTAGAACCCATCCTGTGTTCAGCTTTGCTTTCATCATTGCAACAGCATTTGTAGTGCTTAGCTTTGCACTTTGTTTTACAAGAGAAAGTTTTGTAAAACAATGCGAAAACGGTGATATTGCAGCATGTAACAGAGCCTGTGCTATCAAAGGCAGAACTGCCTGTGCAAATCTTGCGTTTTACTACCAGCAGGGTATTCATGTAAGAAAAAATGAGCAAAAAGCTCTTTATTATTACCAAAAATCGTGTTCTCAAAAGTTAAGCTACGCTTGCAGACAGGCTGAGCTAATAGAAAAGCAACTTAATTATAAGAACTTAAACAATCAGTAGAAGATTACTAAAGGCAGAACACGGCAAAAAACATTTAATTTGGAGAAAACTATGGTTAAAGCAGTTGCTAATAGTCCTCCTATCTACAATAGGAATGTATCTTATGCAACTAACACAGCGATGGTGTTTTCTTATGAAAGTTCATATAAGCATGCAATGCCTATGAGTAAAACTGATGAAAACTTGAAAAACGGATCAGTGCGCATTTTTGACTAAAAAGCCATCTCCAAGATGTCCTGTTTTGCTTAAAACAATTGGAGATTACAACCTTATGACGTGTATGTACTTACATTATTATTGAAGTTGCACCATTTAATTTGTATGTTACGTCGAAGAGAACTTTAGGAGATATCTTATGATTTCACTTGTTGATTTTGTTAAAGCATTTAATTCAAATCTAGAATATAGGATTTTGATTGTGGTTGACGAAATATGCGATGTATTTAGTGGAAATAAAGAAGAATTTATTAAACGAGTACAAAATCCATATTGCTTCCAAGATTATTATGTACAACATGTCGATTTCGATGTTGGTTATGATGACTATTATGATAACAGTAAATTGGTTGAAGATGGATACTGTTTATACATTGATGCTGATACTACTGACAACCTTGATGATTTTACCTTAGATGGCTTAACCTGGGTTGAAAAAGAGTTAAATAGAAATAACTATAGAACCAATAAATACAAAATCAGCAATGTAATTTCAGAAAACAATATTGTTAAATCTTTTAACGTTGAGAAATGTGAATGAAACTTAAAGGATCTGAAAACAGTATTCTGCATGGCTTAATGGAAGATATTACCATCAATAAAGAGCAAGTTCTTTTTTATTGAGTTACGGTAAACATCTAAATGATAAGACAAGCAAATTCATAATTTTGTAGTAGGGCTAAACATTGAATACGTCAAGCCATTGAAAACGTCAAACAAGTTCAAGAACGTCATCATTTTTACCTGATATCAGCTTTACTTGATAACAGCAATTATGCTAAAGCTCTAGCTAGCAAAGAATTATCAGTAGTGTATTCTTACTTCCTATTGGATGTAGCTGCTTAAAAGTTGCTGCTGGATTACGTTTGATTTTTGCCATTTAAAACTCCAATTAAGTCGTAAAATGATATCAGACTTAATTGGGTTTACACGGAATTTATTTCGCTCTCAGATTTTTACCTAATCTTTAGAGTCTACTTAAATCTTTAGAGTTAAGTAAATCTCGTAAGATTAAGCCATATCAAGCTATATATAAGGTAGCCAGATCAAATCTTAGAATTAACTCTTACACGAGTGAGTCTTACTTGGTACCAAAGATTCTGTCACCAGCATCACCAAGACCTGGACAGATGTAAGCATCTTTATTTAACTCTCTGTCTAACTGACCTACGTAGATCTGAACATCAGGGTGAGCTGTTGCAAGTTTCTCTAAACCTTCAGGAGCTGCAATGATGCATAAGAACTTAATCTTTTTGCCACCTTTTTCTTTAATCATATCTACAGCATCAACAGCTGAACCACCAGTTGCTAACATAGGATCTAAGATCACACAGGTTCTCTCTTCAAGGTTCTGTGGTAACTTGCAGTAGTAAGGTACAGGTTTGTGAGTTACCTCATCACGGTACATACCAATGTGACCGATTCTAGCTGAAGGTACTAAAGCATCAAGACCTGGTACCATACCTAAACCTGCTCTTAGAACAGGGATAATAGCAAGCTTTAAACCATCTAACATTGGAGTCTTGCACTTCTCAAGAGGAGTCTCAACTTCAACTTCTTTTAAAGGTAAATCGCTTAAAGCTTCATATGCTTCTAGCATTGCAATTTCTTCAATTAAAGTACGGAACTTGTTAGTAGAAGCCTCTTTATCTCTTAATAAAGAGATCTTGTGCTTGATAAGAGGGTGCTTGAAGATTGTAATGTTAGGCTGTTTTGTAAAATCCATTCTATTTATCCTTTTTTCAATCTACTAAATTTTAAAATTTATCTATACCTTTATCTGTAAAGGAAACTGTTTTAAAAGTCAGTTATCTAGAAGTAGCTTTCTATAAAAGTGATCTTCTGCCAAGATAACTCTCAATAAAAATAACTTTCTACCAAAGTAACATCAGTAAAAATAACATTCAATAAAAGAACAGACATTGTCTGTTCTTTTAACTTACAAGGCTAAGCCTTGTGGTGGATCTCGTTTTCAATGGCATTCTCATCGAAAACGTATTTGTTACCTGGTAATACTGCATTTAAAACAATACCTGCAATTGCAGCAATAGCAAGTGAGGTTAAGGTTACAGAAGTACCAAAAACAGAGAAGGTTAAACCGTCTTTAAAGCCTAAGCCTGACACGAAGATCACTGCAGCAATGATGAGGTTTCTTGACTTAGATAAGTCAACTTTATTCTCAACGACGTTTCTTACACCAATAGCTGAAATCATACCGTAAAGAATAAAGGAAATACCTCCGATGATAGCTGTTGGCATGGTTGAAATGATAGCTGAGAACTTAGGTACAACTGAAAGGATGATAGCAAGTAATGCTGCCATTCTTACTACCTTTGGCTCATAAACTTTTGACATAGCAAGAACACCGATGTTCTCACCATAGGTAGTATTAGCTGGACCGCCGATGAAACCTGCGAAGGCTGTAGCTAAACCATCACCTAATAAGGTTCTGTTAAGACCAGGCTTTGCAATAAAGTTCTTACCCACAGTAGCAGAGATTGCTGACATATCACCGATGTGCTCCATCATGGTAGCAGCTGCAATTGGAGCCATTACTAAGATAGCGGTTAAATCAAACTTGCACATCTGGAATGGTGGCAGACCTACCCATGAAGCACTAGATATTGAAGCATAGTTAATAATTGCTGAGCCATCAGTATTAGTAAAGCCTGCTATATCCAAGATTAAAGCTACGATGTAGAGTAATACCACGCCCATTAAAATTGGGATGAGCTTTAACATGCCTCGTCCCCAAATATTAAATACGATAACGGTTAGAATTGCAACTAAGGCTAATGGCCAGTTAACAGCAGAATTTGAAATAGCAACAGGAGCTAATGACAGACCAATACAAACAATCATTGGTCCTGTAACAACAGGAGGTAGGAATCTCATGACTTTGGCAATACCAACTAATTTAATAATAGCTGCCATTACAAGATAAACTAAACCTGCGACAACCACACCACCACAGGCATAGGCTGCTTTATCATTAACACTCATGGTTGCATACATGCCAGTGTTAAAGTTTGCAATAGTATAAAAACCACCTAAGAAAGCAAATGATGATCCTAAAAAGGCAGGAACCTGTAACTTAGTGCACAGGTGGAAGATTAAAGTACCGGCACCTGCGCAGAATAAAGTAACAGAAACTGTAAGACCAGAGGTTAATTCTTCACCTGTAGCATCTTTAAAAAAGCCCATAACTAGGATTGGTACTAAGATAGTAGCACCGAACATAGCAAACATATGCTGAACTGCTAAGATCAGCATCTTCTTTTTATTGAGCACAAGGGGAGTTTCAATAGTATTGTCTGTGTTATTCATAAAGTTGTCTTTTAGGTAAGGTTGTAGAGTAGCTGTATTCATACAGCATCTTATAACTGCTTTAAAAGCACAAAGGCGCGATCTTATCAGAGTAAGCTAATCTTGACTAGAAAATAAGAATGTCTAAAGTCATTTCGTATAGGTAAATAGTCGAAGAGGTAAACAGACTAACAGTAAGATGCTACTAAGGTCTTACTACTAAAAATATTACCTCACCATACTCAATAAGCCAGCCTCTCTTAAACCAGTTAATTGAATTTTACATCAAAATAAAGATGGCAAACTTTCTAAATATAAGCGGTTTTTAGATTACAGATTAAGATCACAGATTGAGTCCTTATATAAGTAAATAAGTGCCAAAATAGAGTAATTTTGAGCTTTAGTCTTACAAAGAAGGTACTGGTATGCAAATCTTATAGAAGTTTGTAAAGCCTTTTATTTTTGATGCATTACTTAATAGCGTTTGTTGACTGCTAAAATCAAATACCTTACAAGTTAGATCATCTTCATCGTCGACTTTTGTTTCCTCAGGAACAACTATCAGGCAAGCAGGTACTTGATTTGGAATATCATTTCCGTATATTTGACTTAATATTTTTTCATCTCTTGCGTAGCCACTGATTTCTCTAATATCAACTATCATTCCCTTTTGAGAATCTCTGTACTTTGGTTTGTATTTTGCGTCTATTATGACTTTTTCATCAGATCCAATCTTTATATAGTCAACTCTAGTTTTACACCTTCCTTGTACCTGAAATTTAATTTGTCCTGGATAAGCTTTGTTTAGAATACTGTATACATATAGTTCAAATAGAGCAGGCATGTTTATCCAAAAAGGAAACGTCAAATTTTTATTTTCTGCATTGCGGTGAAGCGAGTAATCAGCTTTTTTTAACACTAGCTTTGCTGTGTTAATAGCTTCTGCATAGTAGTGATATAACTTGTTACTCTTTATTGAGCAGATATCAGAAATTCTAATGCTGTCCGATACATCACGAAAAAGAGAAAGTGCCTTGTTCACACGAGCTGATAAGGTTGAAATTGAAGAGTTAGCTCCTGATGCAGATAACTTTGAAAGGTAATATTTGCAGAAAATAAGAGCTTTTTTAAGTAATCTATTTTCAGGAATGTCTTCAGTAAAAACTGTAAAAGCACAATAGATGTGATCAATCTTCTTTTTTACTTCGTTTGTCTTAATGTTTTTAAGAGGTTTTATCCTTCCTTTGATCTTTAATTTAAGGTTATCTTCAATATTTACATAACCTTTTTTTAAGCCTCTTTTTGCCACTTTTTCTACTAAGGAAAGGTAGTGAACAGTAATCAAAACTGTTAAGGCTTCTGTTAGTTTTGACTCTTTTAGAGCAATCTTAGGACTTTCAAAATCGATCCCGTAACACTTAGAAAAATAATCTTGCTCATTTTTGCTACAAACATTTAAAGCTTCAGAAAACATTTTTACGTAGTCAAGTTGTTTTACTTTTGGTAAAACAACAGCTACTGAATCTTTCTCTGTGTTGAGCCAAGTTGCACCTATGTAGTAACTGGCAGCAAAAGTACAACCATCATCAGAAGATACTCCAAGATACTTTGGAGGTTCATCTTTATCTGGCATACCATATAGCTTTAAAGGTGAGTTTGCATCTTCAACAAGTTCTTTTAATAGATCAACTGCTTTTGTGTGGTCATATGTTTTAGAATCAGATGCCTTGTTATTACAAGGCTCAAAGAACACTACAAGATTGTCGTCACTAAGTTCTTCGTGTTCATCAAAATAAATTATTTTCGGCATCTTTAGTATCTTTTTAATCAACAGCAGTTGCTTTATTTAATAAGATCAGTGTAGACAAGATCTTTTGGAGATTTATCTACCAAACCGTCATTGTAGTACTCAACTAAAAGAGGAAGAATTTCGTAGTTCCAGCGTTCTTCAAGTTCATCCTCGTCAGAAGCTAGGTAATAGCTGTGACCAGGTTTAAGATCTTCAAGATCCATTTCACAAGCTTTGTTATCTTCAATAAACTTGTTTACGTTATTAAATAAATTTAGAGCTTTGCTTTGTAGATTTGAATTGTTGCTGTAATAGTTTTCTATTACCTTTGGATCGGCTTTGATAGTTACAAAGGTAAAACGTCTTCTTAAGGCGTAGTCGATACTCCCAACACTTCTATCTGTAGTGTTCATTGTTCCAATTATGTATAAGTTTGATGGAACTGTCAGGTATTCAGGTTTTCCAAATTCATCTTTTAGGTATTTTAAAGGTATGGACAGAGTGTGGATGGGGTCAGGTATACCTTTGCTGATTAAATCGTTATCAGAGAACTCTCTCTTATCTGCTTCTAGTAAAGTAATTAGTTCTCCGAAGATTTTTGCAACATTTCCTCTATTGATTTCATCAATAATGAGAACGTAGTTATGTTTTTTACTACTTTTAGAAACAGTGATATTGTCATCCAATTTAACGTTTAACTTGCTACTTGAATCGTCGGTTTTTAGGTATTTAACAATAGCTCTACGATAATTGTCATGTCCGCCTTCAGGTACACCAGGTTTGCCGTTATATATATTAAATAGCTGAGCTTTTGTGAAATATTTGCTTGTAGCTGTTAGTTCGCCCTTTGTGTTATATCTGTTTATTAGACCATCACCTGACTGATTTAGCTCAATTTTGAATTTCTTAGATTCATTTCTTTCTAAAGGAATCTCTAGAAAGTCATTTTCATTAAGATAATTTATTAATGCTGACCATACATCATCAAAATTACTATTTGGCTGTTCCTTTCCTGAATTTATTGCATAATCACAAATTCTCTTGAAAATTCCTGGTGTGGCTTTGTAATTGATTGTGCTATTTTCTCCTTCTTCGCCACTTGATACAACTTCAGGAACAAGACCTTCAATAAAATCTTCATAATCAAGAGATTGATGGAAGGTTGTAAATTCGATAAGACCTTCCTTCTTGTAAGCTTCATATTTTTTAACTACAGCATTGTAGTCAGAATAATCTAGGTTGTCGTCTTCATCGATTATTCCAACTGCTAGTAATGCAGTTGAATATGTTTTGCCTGTACCAGGAGCTCCTTGAAGGATCATGTTTTTCTTTTTGTGAAGAATTTTTAACTCTTTTACAAAAGGTTGATTTATTTGCTTTGAATAGTCAATATCCACTTTTAGAGCCTCGGGAATTTTATCGGTGCCGTTAAAGTATCTGTCATAAAGAAACAAAAGGTTTCTGTCTTTTATAATTTGTTTACATGAAGTTAGTGGATTCTCGTCTTCTATTAATTTGTTATTATTATCGTCAAATTTAAAATGCCACGTACCTTTCTTTGTGTGATAAAAAGGCAGATCTGGTCTATATTCGTATTCTCCAAGATTATCAATGAATCCGAGAAGTTTATTTCCATCATTTGCTACAAATATGTCATTACTACTGGTTAGGTAAAATTCTGCTACTTCATTAGCTTTTTTAGAAGCTATGTTTTTGGATTTTGATTTTGAGTCATACCAATAATGTATTGAATTTTTTAAGTATTCTTTATCCAATTCAGCATTCTTTATAAATTTTTCTCTAATATTTCCAATATTATTCCAACCTATGGCTACTACCTTCTCTTTTATAAAGATAGCTGCGTATTCATGCTTAATTTTCGTGTCTTTTTCAATTTCTGTTGTTCCCAATAAATAAAAGTTCCTTGGTTCTCCATATTTTTCAGAAAGAGTTTTATAGAAATCTTGATGAGACAGACCACTTGATTTAGCAACTAAGGCGATTTGACCGTTTCTTACATAAAAGTCATCGTAAGGGCAAATTCCCAGTGCATATAAGATGTGTTTTTGCCAACCTTCAGAGTAATAGCAACTGAATAATTTATTTTCAAAAAAGAGAATTGAAAAATATTTTTGGACCCACTTTCTTTCATATAGTTCATCAAGAATAGTCTTTAGTTCTTGAGCTAAATTTATGTAATCGTCAATTGAATCAAAGTTGTTTAACTTAATGACATCTTCGATAACATGATAACCTCTATATAATTTATCAATAATTTCATTAGCCTTGCTCAAGGCTGTGCTTTCTGAAATTTCATCCTTGCCAAATGCCCAACTTTTTGTTTCTTTACTTTGATGCAAATAAAATTTATAAACAGATCCTCCCTTAATGGATCCAAAGTTATTGTTATCTCCATGTTCTAGAGCATAGCAAAGAGAATTTGTTTTATTTGAATCTGAGTCTTCCGTATAAAAGAGCTTTAATAGGTCTTCTCCTTGTAAATCTTTTAGTTTGTCAGGAGAAAATTTAGTTTTGAAGCTTTCTACATAGCTATTGATTTCTTCTTCGTTTTTGAATTCATCTTTAGAATGAGATAAATTGCTGTTAACATCATGGTAATAATCAACTACTTTTTTAGCTGCAACTTTTATTTGTTTGTTGCCAGATTCTGTTTCTTCGCTGTTGCTTATTTTGCTCATTGAAATTCCTTAATTGTTTGGACATCATGTATAAGAATCATGTTGACATTGTAGATTATATCGATGTTAACAGATGATTTTAGAATTTTAATCAAAGATTTTGTATATCACCTAAGGTTTATTTATGTGTTCGTCACTCAGCTGTCATATTGAAGATCTTGTTTATTGAAAAATCTGGTTACAACTTAGGAATATTAGATGATCGCATAGGAAGTGATGCAAGATAATTTAGAGAAAAGTACAAGACTGATGTTATAAATTAACCAATCTATAACTATATCTCAGATTTTTATTGACGGTTTAAAGAGTGAACTAGAGATAATTATCTAATTCACTCTTATAGAGTTATTCTTATTTATAAAAATCGTCCTCCTTAATATGTTTCCTCTTTTCCTCATTCATAGCTTTTTTTAATGCCGTGATTTTTGTCAATTCTTTAATTACATAATTGAAGTTATCAATTGCGTCAACTTCCCTGTCTGATATGATTTTTTGATAGTCAATTCCAAGTAAAGTACAGAATTCTTCTCCTGTCATAACTTGTTCTTCAGTGAAACGTTTTTTGAATCCCTCTACAATTTTTCCTTTGTCTTTTTGATTAAAGCAACAAATATAAAATCGAACTATAAATGGTATAAGCGGAGCAATATGGTTTGTGAATTCTTTTAGGCTAGTTAATTCTGAAGTAGATTTTTTTGTGTCAAAAGAATCACCATCTTTTAATTCAACAACATCGCATGTTTTTTCACCTGATATAACAAAAATAATAAAATCAGGCTCGTGCTTGTCCATCTTGTATTTGCTTTTTTTAACGATTTTTTTTGTGCATAAGTATGATCCTTTATTTACTAAATTATGGTTTACTTCATCTATAAAAAGATCTAAATCTGAAATAACTTCAGCTTGGTTGCTGATAATTTTTTCTAGTTCTGTTCCGTTTGAAATAATAGTTGATTGTGCTTTCTGAAGTATACTTGCCAGTTGTTTATCTTTTAGCAACCTTTCGTAACCACCACTGCTTGTCTTCGGATGGGAATCTTTAATCTTCGCCATAAATTAGATCTCCTCCAATAAAATTTCTTTCACTTCGTTTGCATGCTTCCAAGACAGAATAACCTCCTGAAGCAGGATCTAAAACAAAATCTGATTTATCTGTAACAGCTTCAATCAATCTTTTTTGAAGTTCTATTGGTTTGCTGTGAGGGTGCACTTTTTCTGTTTTTTCCGTCCAAACGTCAGGTATTGAATGATCATTCCAAATGCCTTTAACCCTGACAGGAGATTTCTGTAAAATGATAAGATATTCAGATTTTCTTCTAGAGCGGTACCCCATGCCGATTCTGTCTTTATCCCAAACAATCATATCAACAAGATTTAGTTCTGTATTTTCAAACCATTCGAGAACACCTTGACACAAGTGAAATTTATCAACCCATAAAAACAGATGACCACTTTTAGATATGATTCTATTTAACTCAGAAATGAAGTTAATGATTACTTCTTCAGGCATTTGAGGTAGATCGTGGCGAGCTTTTCCTCTGCTTACACCTTCATTTCCATATTGGAGTTTGTCTAAAACTCCTCTATATTGAGGGTCAAAAAAAGCTAATTTTATGCAATCGGATTTGATGTCTTTAAGAAGTTTGAGACCATCGGTTTTATTTTTAAAGTTGATCTTATATGGAGAGTTATCAACAAAAGGTGATATCATTCTATTTCACCTCTTGTGCTTAGATAAGAGCTAAAATGGTTTTGCCCCCCCCCATAACTTATTGAAAATTAACATAATTGTAATTCCTGATATAAACGTATAATGCGTGTAAATTTGGCTTGATTCTATCATTAAAGACTAAATGTATTGATTCTTTTTTGAAATTCATGTGACAGAAAGCTTTATATTTTATGTAAAGAATTTTCTATAGAATTATTTATTCTAGATAACTGTAGGTAATATGTTAAGTTAGATGATAGTAAAATCAATTTCTGTTTGATATAAAAGGTGTGTCTATGTAATAAATGACATAATGTAGCTTCTAAATTAGTTATGATTAGTATCGAAGAGGAATTACTTAGACTACCTATAAAATGATTGATTTTAGTACAGATTATAATCTACGTCTCAATAACCAAATAGCCATAGTAAAAGGCTCTACCACCATGCTCTTTATCAAAGGCTGTAGTGGCAGCACTTATTATGGCTATAACAATAAGTACTTAGATATTGCTAGAACCATAAATCAAAAGTATGGTCTTACTGTAGCAGTATCTTCAAACAAGCTCTTCTCTAAGATCGATCTTAAAGCTTAACTTCAGTCAGTCTTTACCGCCTTGAACACCCACCATCAATTTTTTTTGCAGGAGTATCATCAGGAGCAGTAGCTGCTATTGAGCAATCACCAGATATTTATGATCTTCAAAAGCTACTGCTGATAAATCCATCTTTTACAATTTCCCTACCAAAGATAAAGAGATCGCTTGATGCTAAGAAAGATGCTACCTTTAACTTTGTATTTGGATCAAATGACCCTACCTACAGATTTCTACCATTGCTTGATAACATAAAATCTCAGTCATCAATTAACCTTAAGATAGTAGAAGGGGCAGATCATAACTTTAAAAATATGGAAAATGAGTTTAAGTCGCTATTTGTTAAATTTGTAGAAGATAACAGTAAATATCAAAATAATACAATTTGACTTTTTTTCCAAAAACATCAGATTCTTCTTAAACGTGAAGTTGTAGGTCTAATACTGTAGAAGAAATTTGTTTTACTGTCAGAATTTGTTTCTTAAAGATGGTAGTGTTTTTGCTTTTACAAAAATCACTAATTGGAAATTCTATAATTAGAATTAAATAATCAAATCAACAGCAGTAGGAGGCTAGTATGCCATTTGAAATTTTACCAACAGAAGATAATCTGATTGAGTCATATTCCAATAATTCTTTAGACAGAAATAAGTATATAGAACAGTTTTATAAAATGCTTACTTCAAATACCTCAAATTTTTCTACCATCTCATTAGATGGTAAATGGGGAAGTGGAAAGACTTTTTTTATAAAGCACACACAATTATTGATGAGTGTTAAACTTTATGAAGAAAGAAAAGCTGATTTCACATCTATATTTGGCAAGTATGATGATGAAAAATATTCTACCATTAAATATAAAGTTTCTAACTTAGATCAATGTGACGTTTTCCCTTTTTATTATGACGCTTGGGATAATGACTCTGATCCTTTCCCTGTTCTTTCAATTCTCTATTCAATTTGTAAATCGTTGGATAATGGTCTTTTAAAAATAAAGTCAATTACAGAAAATTTTAATTCAATACTATCTTGCTTATCTAAGTTTGCCCCAATTTTATTTGGTGTTCCAGATATCTATGGTTGCATTAAACAAATCAATGATGATTTTAAAAGTAGCAGAAATAAAGAATTGCTACTTCCTATAACAGATCATCACTCTATTATTGAGTCCATTAAAGCTCTGATAAAGGTTGTTATTGATAATTCACACTGCAAATCGATAGTTATTTTTGTTGACGAGTTGGACAGATGCAATCCTTCATATGCGGTGAGACTGCTAGAAGATATAAAACACTACTTTTCAATAGATAATGTTACTTTTGTATTTTCTGTTAATTTATCTGAACTTCAACATATGGTAAAGATGGTATATGGAGATAAGTTTGATGCCTTTAGATATTTAGATCGTTTTTTTGACATTAGGTTAAATCTTCCAGTAGCTGACCAAGAGCGCTATTTAAAAAATGAAATTTCAACATCTGAACATATAGGAATTTTAGATCATTCAATCTTGGCTGTATCATCTCTCTTTAAGCTAGAACTAAGAGAATTTTATAAATTTAGTAGAGTTATTCTCCTTATAGCAGGTAGCGATTTTAAATCTAACCATTTTTTTGATTCTGAAGCTCAAGATTTTGTACTTTATATATTGTTACCTCTAGCAGTTGGACTCAAATTTTATGACATAGAGAAATTCAATAACTTTATTGAAGGAAAAGATCCTTCTCCATTATTAGGAATTATGACAATACCAAGAATGCGACAGATAATAGAGCTCATTTTTTTAGGAAGCAGCGTTAGTTTAGAAAACAACAATGAAGATAATATTGAAAAATTAGTTAAAGATGCATATCAGTGTGTGTTTGAAAATGGATATAAAACAGTTGGAAAATGCTATTTTAGCGAAGATTGGAAATCAATATTATTGTCTAAGGTTTGTATGATTCAAAAATAGACTTCAGGATATACCAATAATCTTAATTAGCTTGCTAAATATTGATTATACTATATTAGAAGATAGTTGATTGATAAATGAATAGCACCAAATCAGTGATTTTCAACTCAATCCAATCTTTTCTTGAAAATTAAATTAAAGCGTATGTATAATCAATCTACGTCCTGCATATTCAGGCGGAATCACAATTTAAGGCTATTTTAGGAATAGTTTGTACCTCATATGTTAGATAACGCAGTAGTTGTAAAGTTAAGTGGCAAAGCATTAGGCGGTGTTGAAGAACTGTCTAAACTTTTCACTGCCTGCCGTGGACAGAAATTAGTAGTTGTTCATGGAGGTGGCGTTGAGGTTGATGCTTTGTTTAAAGCTTTAAATCTTGAGGTTAAAAAGAAGAACGGTTTAAGAGTAAGTCCTCGTGAACAGATGCCATACATCAGCGCAGCATTAGCTGGTATGTGCAACAAAGGTTTACAGGCATTAGCTATTAAAAACGGTCTGAATGCTTTAGGTATGTTAGCAAGTGATGGTAAGACCATCACTGTAAGACAGTTATCAAAGGATTTAGGCATGGTAGGCGCCGTCGAACCTAACGATAAAAAGTACCTTACTTTACTTCTTGAAAACGGATATACACCAATCATCGCATCTTTAGCTCACGATGATAACGGTGATCTGTACAATGTAAATGCAGATGATGCAGCACTTGCTATTGCAAGAGTATTAAATGCTCCACTGTATTACATCTCAGATGTACTAGGTGTCCTTGATAAAGAAGGCAAGCTCATTGACGAGCTTGATGAGAATAAAGTTAATGCTTTAATTGCTGATGGCACTATCTCAGGTGGCATGACAGTTAAAGTAAAGAGTGCAATTGATGCAACCAAGCTTATCAAAAAGCCTGTATACATTGCCTCATTCAAAGATCCAAATCTTGCAGAAAATCTAATCTCCCGGTCTCGGCTTGGCACAGTATTCAATGTCTAATAGCTTTTGCAGTACATAAAAGACAATGTTTTAGAAAAGAACTTTTATAAACAAACTTTTATAAACAAACATTGCCAGATTTAAAAATAAGAAATCTTAATATGTACTGCGGGCTTTAAAGCATAGTAAAACTATTAACAGGCATTTATATATTTTTAGGCAAAGTCGATATACATAAAATCGTGGAGACACATCTATATGCCACCTATAAATCAGAATTCATCATCATTTGTATTATTAGATGAAATCAAACAGAACACATTAGAAGAGCTTTATGACAAGGTTGTTGATCTTTATGACAAGAAGTTAATGTCAAAAGAGGATCTGACTAAGGTTAATGAAGCATTAGTTACTGTAAATCAGGTGTTCTTAAAACAGGAAAAAGCAAACTTCACCGTAAGACAGGCAACCTTAGCTGATGTTGACTCTCTTATGGATATGATTGAGTACTGGGCGAAGCAGGGACAGAATCTTCCTCGCAAAAGGAATGACATTATCCGTGGTATTCAGACCTTTGCTGTCTGCGTCAAGGATGAGAAGGTTGTAGGCTGTGCCTGTTTATATGTTTATGACTCAGGTTTGGCTGAAATACGCTCATTAGGTGTATCACCTGTAATTCAGCGACAGGGACAGGGCAGGGCGATTGTAAACTACCTCTTAAAGAGAGCCTCTAAGATGTTCATTCAAAGAGTCTTTGTGCTTACAAGAAGTCCTGAATTCTTCTCAAAAGTAGGCTTCCAGAAAACAGTTATTGAAGCTCTGCCTGAGAAGATTTTAAAAGACTGCGAAAACTGTCCAAAGCGTGAAAAGTGCGATGAAGTGGCATATATCTATAATGTAAAGGATCACAACTAATATGAAAATCACCAGAAAAACTTTTGACGAGGTAATGTTCCCTTGTTACACCCCAATGAACATGGTTATTAAGAAGGCTCATGGTTCATATGTTTTTGATAATGAAGGTAACAAGTACGTTGATTTAACCTCAGGTATTGCAGTTAACTGTTTAGGTCATACTCCAGATGGAGTTCAGAAGGTAATTAAAAAGACCTGCAAGAACTTAATTCATGTAAGTAATATCTTCTGCAACGAGTACACACTGTCATTAGCTAAGAAGTTAACCTCACTTACAGGTTATGACAAAGTATTCTTTGTAAACTCAGGTGCTGAAGCTAATGAGACAGCTTTAAAATTAGCTCGTCGTGTTGCTTTTGATGACTATGGCGCAGAGAAGAATGAGATCATCTCATTTGTAAACAGCTTCCATGGCAGAACCTTCTTCTCTGTAACCGTAGGTGGTCAGGAGAGTTATTCAGATGGTTTTGGACCAAAGCCTGCTGCTATTACCCATATTCCTTACAATGATATTGCAACCTTTGAAAAGACCATTTCAGACAAGACCTGTGCTGTAATTTTAGAGCCTATCCAGGGTGAGGGCGGTATTATCAAAGCTGATGATGCTTTCTTAGTAAAAGTACGTGAGTTATGCGATAAGTACCACGCAGCTTTAATCTTTGATGAGGTTCAAACCGGTGTCGCAAGATCAGGTACTCTGTACGCTTATGAGCAAACACCTGTTAAACCTGACATCTTAACCTCAGCTAAAGGTTTAGCTTCAGGTCTTCCAATTGGTGCTGTTTTAACCTATGACAACTTTGCAAAACATTTTGTTCCTGGTACCCATGGATCAACCTTCGGTGGTAACGCTTTAGCCTGCTCTGTAGGCTGCTATGTACTAGATAAGGTAAGTGACAAGAAGTTCTTAGAGAATGTAAAAGCAACATCTGAATACATTAAAGCCTCAATCAAGAAACTTGATGAAAAGCATCATGTCTTTGATGATGTAAGAGGTGAAGGCTTACTTATGGGTCTTGTTTTAAACAAGAAATACTCAGGTAAGTCAGGAGCTCTGCAAAAAGAATGCTTTAAGCATAAGTTATTAACCTTAACAGCTCATGGCGATGTATTAAGACTGGCTCCTGCTTTAAACATTAAAAAGTCTGTTGTAGATGAAGCTATGAAGCTTTTAGATAAAGCTTTAACAGACTTTGTAAAAGACAATGCTTAATAAAAGGGGATTTTAGAAGATAAGAGCTTAACAATTTTAAAAGCACAACTTTTAAGTTTTAAGCTAAGTTTAATGAATCTTATCAGATCCGCTACAGGCACTGTGTGTAATTAACTGAAACATGCAGTGCCTTAATTGTCTTAGTGGTAATAGCTGAAATCCACCTCAAGCTAATTTTCAAAGCAAACTCAGGATCTTTGCAAAACGCAATCAGGATCTCTGCAAACCACATTAAAGATCAGTGCAACTAAAATTCAAGATTGTTTCCAAACTCTTTTAAGATCACTGCAACAAAAGTTCAAGATCATTGCAAACCAATCTTAAGATTTGTGCAAACTTATTAAAAGATCATCTGAAACTTTGTAGTACTCACAATAAAAGCCAGTAACTACAATTACTCAAAATTTTATTGTGTATAATTGATAAATATGAAGTAAAACAGGAACACAATAATGAACAATAATGAATTTTTACCACTACCAGATAATCCTGGCTGTTATGAAGAACTAAAAGACAGTAATTGTTACTTTGTAGATAAAACGGAGCACTTAAAGACTGTTTTTACAAGTTCTACAAAAGTTCAGTTGTTTACAAGGCCAAGACGTTTTGGTAAGACTTTGCTCATGACCATGTTTGAGTCATTCTTGCAAATCAATCCAGAAAAACCTTTTGATACTTCAGTTCAGCAAAAGTACTTTCAAGGCACCAAGATATTAGAAGATAAAGAGTTCTGTGATAAGTTCATGGGACAGTACCCTGTTATTAGTATTTCTTTAAAAGATGTAACAGGTAAGACCTTTGAAATAGCATATAAAAATTTTGCAAAGGAAATAAGCAAACTTGCAGAAAAGTATAGATATCTTTTAAACAGCCCAAAACTAGATGAAGAAGATAAAGACAAATTAAGCAAAATTCTTAAGGTAGAGTTTTTAAGGGAATTTGAGAATTCAGATTATCTGACAGGTTCATTAAGTATCATAGCTACAGCTCTTTATAAAGAATATGGAAAGTACCCAGTACTCCTTATTGATGAGTATGATGTACCTCTAGCTAATGCTTCATATCATGACATACAGAATACAAAACTGTATCGTGATGAGAAAGACTTTAAGGCTGACTTTCATTACAACATGGTAGATTTGATGAAAAGTTTTCTTGGTATTTTTAAAGATCAAAAGACACTCACCAAGATCATTATCACCGGTTGTTTAAAGGTAGCTAAGAACAGTCTTTTTACAGGTGTTAATAACCTTAAGGTAAATACAGTCCTTTCTGAAAACGAAGACTATACAGGAATCATAGGTTTTACCAAAGAAGAAACCTATAAGTTCTTAAAAGACTATAAAATGGACAATTTTGCTCAAAAAGTAAAAGAGCATTATGACGGATACAAGTTCTATGACAAAGAGATTTTCTGTCCATGGGATATAGTAAGTTTCATTAGTGATTATTACAAAAAGAATCTTAAGGGAACCTTAAAGTTAAACAGGTTAGAAAACTACTGGGAAGGCACAACCTCAGATAAATCCTTATCAGGTTACCTTGGTTATTTAACTGATAATGACAATCAAAAGATGCAGAACTTGGTTGATGGTAAGTCAGTTAACTTCATTCTAAATGAATCTATGAACTATGACACACTGTCAGAGCACAATTCAGATGATTTCTGGTCTTTATTACTACACACTGGCTATTTAACTCTTGATTGGGATAAGACTAAAAAGGAAGAGTTGTCTAAAGACAGTAAAACCAATAAAGAAGTTTTTGCAAGAATTCCGAATTTAGAAATACTTGAATGTTTTGAACATAACATTCAAAACAGATTTAATACAGAGATTGTACCTAACACTGTTGCAGATGAAATAGCTAACGCTCTTTTAAATGGTGATAGTACTTTTGCTCAATTAAAGCTTCGCACTATCTTAATGAACTTTATCTCGTTAAGAGATAATGCCACAAAAGCACCTCATGAGAACTACTATCATGGTTATCTAAATGGTCTTTTCACTAACTGCTCTGAAAATTTCTTCTCTGAATATCATTCAAATTTTGAAGCTGGCGATGGTTATGCAGATATTGCCTTTACAGATACATTTTCAGAAAAGGCAGCAATAATTGAAATAAAAACAACAACTGTTGTTTCAGATTTAATTGATCTTAGCCAAGAGGCTGTCGAGCAAATCGAAGAAAAGCATTACGCAGATCCTTTTAAAGCTAACAAAATGGTTCAAAGTATCTATGCTTACGGAATTGCCTTTGCAGGTAAAAACTGTTTTATAACCTGCAAAAAGCTTAAGTAGATTCTCTCTTTCTCTTAGGCGCTACGGACGTTGTTTTAAAAGATCTTGCAACGCTATAGATTTATCTTTTAAGACTGTCATACTCATTACATTGATCTTGAATATAAATGCTCTGATCTTAAATCGAAGATATCTCTGCATAAAGTCTTTTAATCAGGATTTATAAAAGATAGAACTTATCATGTTTTACTCACAATAAATGCCATTAACTACAATTACTCAAAATTTTATTGTGTATAATTGATAAATAACAAGTAAGACAGGACACCTTAATGAGCGACAAACAATTCTTAGAATTACCTTACGGCAAGGATGACTTCCCTCTATTAAGAGAAGGAAACTGTTACTTTGTAGATAAGACTCCTTATCTTAAGACAGTATTTACAGATCAATCTGCTGTATTGTTATTTACCCGTCCAAGACGTTTTGGTAAGACTCTGCTCATAAGCATGTTTGACTCATTTTTGAAAATCAATCCTGAAAAACCATTTGATAACTCAAAACAACTAGAGCTCTTTAAAGGTACTAAAATCTTAGAGGATAAAGAGTTCTGTGATAAGTTCATGGGACAGTGTCCTGTTATTGCCATTACTTTAAAAAAAGTAGAAGGTACAAATTTTAATGAATTATATGAGAGTTTTGCCTCAGCTGTATATGATGTTGCTTTAAGATACAGCTATCTAAAGAATAGTAATAAATTAGATAAATCTGATAAAGACGAGTTAGAAAACTTAACTACAAAAAGTTACTTACTTAAAATCGAAAATCAGCAAACCGTCAAAGATGCTTTAAAGACCTTATCAAGACTCTTATATAAAGAGTATGGAAGACGAGCCATTCTTTTAATTGATGAGTACGATGTACCATTGGCAGCAGCTTCATACCGAGATAGAGTAAACAAAGTTCTATATAAGAACAGACCTGACTTTGTGGCAGACTGCCATGACAAGATGGTTGCCTTAATGAAAGGCTTTTTTGACTTGTTAAAAACCACTCCTGGTGATGAAGGTGCTATTAGTAAAGCAGTGATTACAGGATGTTTAAAGGTAGCTAAGAACAGCTTATTTACAGGTGTAAATAACTTTAATGTCTGTTCTGTAGTAGACAGAGAACAGAAATACACAGGCATCATCGGTTTTACTAAAGATGAAACCTATAAGTTTTTAAAAGACTATGAATTTGAAGACTTCTCAGAAAAGGTTAAAGAGCACTATGACGGTTATAAGTTCTTTGACAAAGAGATGTTCTGTCCATGGGATGTGGTTAACTTTATCAAAAAGAACTTTGAGTTAAAGCAACAAGGCAAGTTTACTAAAATTAAAGCTGATAACTATTGGTCTGGCACTACCTCTGATAAATCCTTATCAGGCTATATTGGCTATTTAACTGATAATGACAATCAAAAGATGCAGGACTTAGTTGATGGCAAGTCAATTAGCTTTAAGTTAAACGAGTCCATGAACTATGATACTTTATCAGAACATAACTCTGATGATTTCTGGTCACTACTTTTACATACTGGTTATCTAACCTTAGACTGGGAAAAGACTGAAGATGAAGAGTTATCTAAAGACCATTCAACTAATAAAAATGTCGTTGCAAGAATTCCTAATTTAGAAATCTTAGATTGCTTTGATACAAACATTAAAGCAAGATTTAGTTCTGAATTTATAAAGCATAACCTACATAATAAGTTAGTTAATGCTTTGTCCAGTGGCAATCAAAAAGAAATCTATGACATCTTCTTTGACATGTTACAAAAATATGTCTCAATCAGAGATACAGCAACTAAAGCTCCTTTAGAGAACTACTATCATGGTTTTATCAACGGCATCTTTGCAAGCTGTGAAAGCATCATTTCTGAATATCATTCTAACTATGAGTCAGGGAATGGCTATCCTGATATTACCTTTAAAGCAGAGCGTAATACCAAAGCTGTAATCATAGAGATTAAAGCAGCACCTACAGGTTCGGATATAGTAACCTTAAGTGAAACAGCTCTGTCTCAAATTGAAGAGAAGAATTACGCTGAACCATTTATGACTAACAGGATGATTCAAAGTATCTATGCTTACGGAATCGCCTTTGCAGGTAAAAACTGTTTTATAACCTGTAAAAAGCTTAAGTAGTTTATCTCTTTCTCTTAGGCGCTACAGTCGTTCTGTTAAAGCTCTTATAGCGCCATGATTTTCAATTTTAAGATTTTGCTACTCATGTAAGTAAGGTTGTAACAGCCCTTTAATGAGAGTCTTTTACAAAAGCGACTTACTAATCAAGTCTTACTTGTCCTAATGCTTTAATGCTCTCTTTTATTTCTATCAATTTAATTTGTGAGTCATAGAGCTCCTGAGTTATCCTGCAGGCTTTTGCTTTCATACTCTCAGTAGCCGCAGGTAGGGGAATAGCCTTTAACTCGGATAACTGCAAAACCTTTAACTTATCTCCTGTGATCTTAGTTTTAATATAGTCCTGCATATCGTCATTTCTTAATAAGGCAAAGATAAGTTCCTGAGAATAAAGATCAGGATCTTTTGATCTGATGATGGCAAAGCACTGACCTGCCATGACTTTCTTTTGTCCTTCTTTATAGAAACCTACTTTACCTACAGCACCTTTTACAGAGATCACAACATCACCATCAATTAAAAGGTTACGTTTAGCCTGTTTTAAGCCAAGTTCAACCTCAACCTCTTTAGGTACTGAGGTAATGATGCCACTTTCGGGCACATCATTTAAATTTAACTCACACAGTTTCTCTTTAAAATCAGTATCCGCAGGTGCCTTACAGGTTAAAGCCTTATAGATAGTAGCTATCTTATCTAACTCTACAGTACCTTTTTTTATGTAGGCAACACTGTCTAAGACATCAGTTGGAGATACATAAGCTGTAGGATCTAATTTACAGAGTTTATCAGCATTTGATTTTATTGAGCTAATTGAGACAAACTTACAGTGCTCTGAATTCTTTTGAAAAGTGTCTGCTCCTAAACAGGATAGGGCATGAGATACCTCATTTACAGTCTTTAAAGCTAAGACACTGTGAGCTCTTGATGAGAGTTTCTCATCAAGGCAGTTTGCTGTAGATAGGTTGCACAAAAGCAGTTTCTTATCAGTTATCTTTAAATCAGTAATTTTACTGTAAGCTTTTTTGCTGTCTGATGAGGCTGTGTTGAAGACCTCACTGTAGCCTTTTGCAACTGAATTGCTTACATTCTCTTTATCAAAGACTAAAACATCAATTAAAAGATCTTTATCAGCACAAAAGAATCTTGGTAATCTTAAGACGGCACTTAAGTAATTATCTTCTAATAAGGTCTTTCTGAAAAGAATGCCTTCATTAGCATTAGTGTAAGTAATTACATGAGGTATAAAGAGCACAAAACGCTTTTGTACTGTTCTCTTTAAAAGGTTATATAAAGAGTAATAGTACTTGCACAGATTCTGTATGTCACCTTTAAAGAGTGGCTGACAGACAAAAGCTGCACTATGAGGATTGTCGATTAACTCCTGTCTTGAAACATAAGGTTTTAATGGACTGTTAATTTGTAAGAGCAGTGCTCTTACAAAGTTTAGTTCCAGCGATGGAGTGTGTAAATATGAAGTGTCATCAATATCTGCATTACCTGCAGCATCGACCTGTTTTTTGCATTCTTCAGGGACTAAATTAGCTTCATAATCACGTAGGAAGACAGTCTTTTCATTTAGGTTTAAAGAGTCTGATTTTAAGCCTTGAGCATGAGAGCTAGTTTTTTTTAAGTTTTCATCAAATCTCTTTGAAGCTTCAAAGTTAACTTTAGCATCAATACTCATTTTACTGTCAACATTGACAAAACTGTCAATGCTGCAGTTATGATCATTTAAAAGTGAGTATTCAGCATAAGGCAGTACATTAGATAAAAAGAGCACTTTATCATTATCTTGACTGCAAGACTCAGATAGATAATCACAAAGTACTTTTACAAGTCTCTGTTCATGGAAAAAAGTATTTGAGAAGAGCTCATCTGCTGCATTAAAGAAATTATCAAAAATTACAGTATCAGTATCTAAAACTGTACCTTTGTTTCTTTTGGCAGGGCTTAAAGCGTTATTACTGTCAGCTTTACCATTAGCTGAAGGCGTATCCTGTACTGAATCTTTTAGATGTTCTATGTTTAACTTATTGATGAAACTGCACAGATTGGCTTTAAGTTCAGTGTATGGGTATGAGTCATAAATACTGATACCTAACTTATTTAAAGCATCAGTGTTTAGTGTTAAGTTATAAGAGCTGTTAATATTTAGTTTTTTATTGTTATCTTTGTCATCAGCCTCTTTTAAGTAAGTTTCATTTAAATCAGTTTTTTTAGCACCAATCCTCTCTAAAAAGTTTTTTACATACTGATTATTGCTGTTTTTAATCTCATCTGAGTTAATACATTTGATTAAATCGTCCAAAAAAGAGTCATGACATCCGCTTTCATCATATTTAGCATCAGTAAAAATAAGTTCTTCTAAACTTTTATCTTTAAACTGATAAAAGGCAACAGCAAGCTTTAGTAACAGTTTAGTGTTTGACTTATTAAAGAAAGTTGAAGAGGTAGCTTTAGATCTTAATGTCTTAATAATCAAACTTAAGTTATCCATGTTTACTTTATCTGTTAGCTCTTTCATGCTTTTGTCTCTTATTTACTGAATATCTCATCAATCTGTATTAAAGATAGTGTACAGAATTGTAAAACGAAAAACATAACCTTAAGTGATTTAGATATAAAAAATACCTAAAAATTTGCTTGATAATAATTAGGTATCGTATATACTGAAATATATCAAAGGATGATATTTGAAATTTGTTAATCCTAAAGGAGATCATCATATGAGAGTAACAGCTGACAAAGTAACAGAGTCACGTTTATTTATCACAAGTGATCTTCATTTAGGGCATAAAGCCATCATCCAATATTGTAACCGTCCTTTTGACTTTACAGATAAGGGGATTGAAGAGTGTGACGATTTTCTATTAGAGCAGTACAGAAATACAGTAAATGAGAATGACTTGGTTATCTTTTTAGGAGATTTAACTTTTAAAAAGAATCACAAAGGTCAAAAGATGACTGAGATCTTTACAAAGCTTCCTGGTCGTAAGGTTTTAATTAAAGGCAATCATGACTGGTATAAAGACTCTTTTTACAGAAAGTGTGGCTTCTTATCTGTTAACAGATACTTAATCTTTGGGAATTACTTTTTATGTCACTTTCCAGTAACAGGAAAACCTGATTACCATGGAAGACTCATGGATGAAGAGTACTGCAAGTTTGTAAAGGCAACATGTGGCTTTATTGGTGAAAAAACAGGTAGCTGTACTGTAATCATTCACGGTCACACTCACACACAGAGTGTAGATGAGGATGATGGGATTACCCGTTATAACTGCTGTGTTGACTATAAACCTAACAACTATGCTCCAGTGGAGTTTACAAAAGAGATGTTTCCAGAGCTTTACACAGAGGTAGCAGCCTATTTTCAAACTCTTGAGACAAAACAGACAGAAGGGCAAAACTAAATTTTTTTAATCAGTAATAAAATAGGTATAGAGTACACCTAATTTATTACATAAAAACACTTTTAAGGAGAGAGCTATGTTATCTCTTGAGAATAAAAATACCAAAGTAAACGGTTCAAACAAAATCAGATCATTAAACCAAAACTTTAAGGCAAGACTTAAGGATAAGTTAGGTTTCACCCTTAATCCTTATACACTTGTAAATAATGCTTTAAGATGTAAAAAATCAGGCTCTTTGCAGTTTAAATCTGAGTTGATAGAAGAGGTGACATCAAAACTTATTAAAGATAATAGAGCTGCATCTTATGACAGTTTTGCTTATAACTACTTTACAAAGTTGCTTTTCAGACAAAAATGCACTGAGATAAATTGCGATGATGAAGCTCTTGATCGCTACAAAGTGTTCATCCATGATGACTTATTCCATTCATCTTTTGATGAAAGCTTTTGTTTTAAGGTATTAGACTGCTGCAAAGGTAAAGGTACTTTAAAGACAGAGCTAATCTGTAACTTTGCTCATTTTATGTTAGATAAGGGGGACTTTACACCATTATCATCTCGATATGACTTTGCAAAAAATAATGCTGACAGTGCAGATGAAAGAGCTTTAGCAGTGATCTTTGTCTCTCATCTTTTACAGGATACACCTTTAATTGATCTTGATACTCTGTTTTATAACCATTGTGTTAAAGACAGTAATAATACAGAAAAGAGCGAAAATGATGATAATGGAAGTGCTCTAATTCCAGAAAAAAACTCTATCTTAAAAACAGACAATCAAAATCATGAACCTAATGTTAAACAGGATCCATGTAAGTTTTCAGTTGATGACTATGGTTTGTCTGAAGAGGGACACAGAGCCTATCTTCAGTTTTTATATATCTGTTCAAATCGCTTATTTGCTTATGATCTGATTGAAAATAAGGGAATTCATGGTAAATTTAAAAATCATTTTGGCTCTTTTATAGCAAAAGAAATAGCTTTATCACAGAATTCAGATAAGCATTCACCTTTGGATAAGGTTATTGTCCATTCCTTCATTTATCTTGAAAAATACCTCTTTAAGACTGATGCGATACATGACATTATTCTCTTTGTAAATGAGATTAAGAGCGCAATTGAAGAGGGCATAAGTGAGAGTGAGTTATCTGATCTTATAAGCTCAAAAAAGCTCCTGCTTTTAAATAACCTTTTATCACACAGAAAAGAAATTCCCCGTCCTACTCTCTATGTCTTAAGATTAGTTCGTGACTGCCTTTTACTTACTTATCTCTTACAGGGTAATGATGCCTCTTTAAAAGCAAATCGCCTTTATAACTATCTGAAAGATCAAAGCCTGAAGGCACGTTACTCCTCAGTACGCAAGAGCTATGACCGTACCTTTGGTATCAGTTTAGCAAAAGACTATATAAGAGAAAGTACTTCATTAAATACTGACAGTGGCAGTATTGAGGCAACAGCTGTAAATGCTGATGATGAAGCTTTTACAAAATTTCAAGACAGTACTGAAGTGCCTTTAGTGAATGTAAACAGCCAAAATCCACCTGAGTCTGGATGCAGGCACTTAAACGATGCTTTGTATGACATCCCTGTTTTTAGAGCCTTTATCTTAAAAAAAATGGTGCTTTTGTCACCTGTATTTAAAGACTGCCTTGATCTCTTCTTAAGTGTTCATGGAACAGGTGATCCTGAATTTGAAAGTTTTATAAATGAACTTTCAGGTTTTGATTTTATCTTCAATGCTCCAGATTTTGGGAAGATCACAAATGACAGCTTAGTAAAGAACAGTGATTACAATAAAGATGAAAAGGGACTTTTAGATAAAAATCATGGCAAAAAATTACTGGCAGCTCAGTATGAGAATTTGATTGCAACCTTAAAGAGCTTCTATAAGTTAATTGAGCACACTGTAGATATCTTAAAAGATAATACCATTGATGATGTTTTAGCTCATAACCATGATGGTTATGACAGAGAGATCTTTGAAAATGAGAATATAGAAACAGCAAGAAAAGAAAAAGCTGAACACAAAAATGCAAAGAGAAACGAAAAAGCTGTCAATGAAGCTCTTTTGAGTATTGCAGCTTTCATGAGAGCTCATTACCTGCCATATGATGCAGCAAGCTCTAATGCCTATAAAAAGCTTGTCTACTGCATGGTAGCTCATAAGCTTCCATTGATGAGAATTGATGGGTACAGAGGTAAAGAGTCTCTCTATCCATCCTATGTAATCAATCATAATAAGTCAGCAATCAATGCACTTTACAAAGATCTGTTAGAAACTAATTTGCCAAATTCTCTTTGCTCTAATTATGAGTATGAGACACCATCATACTTAATCAGATTGCCTAAGAGTTGTCTGTCTTCAAAGAGTAATGCAGTGCCAAAGGGCAAAGTGCTCACTTTAGAGCCTTTAATGACAGTCTATGATAAGCAGCTTTATCACAGCCTTTATAAAAGTGCCTTTTTAAAGTATCTGTGTGCTACAGGCTCAATGGAGACAATCTGTGAGTTTATTGATAAGCACTATAAGGTAGGTAACTGTGAAGATGTTCTAATGCTTTTAGATTGCTTGCATCTCTACTGTGACAACTACTTAAAAACAAAAGTTAAGTCTCAACCTGACGATGACTGTGTTAAAGAGCTAAACTTAATAAGTATTGCTCTGTCTTTCTGCATTGAGAGCGCAAATGTAAGCTTCCATGAGAATAACGATATTTACATGAGTAACTGCTATGCCTATAGAACATACAAAGTCGAGGAAATAACAGAGCTTTTAAACTCCCGTTTGTCTTACTTTTACTTTACTCATCAGTATGTCTTTTGTGCAATGCAAAGTGTAAAGAACCTGTCTTTACAGCGCTATCAGCTACCCGTAACTGAGGATGCAGCTAATGTCGCTTATCTTGTAAAAGCACTTTGTGAGCATGATGTAAAAGATGCCTTGTATACACTTGAGCTTTTACCATATCTGCCAGGCTATACCTTTATGAAGTCCTATCTTAAATCTTTACAGGATAAGACTGTCAAAGATGATATCAATGTTGTAGCTCAACCTTTACAAGTAGCCTCTACAACAGCTGACTGCACTCCTGTATTTGAAGAGTCAACTGTAGTTTACGATCTAATAAAGGGTAAATATGGCAATGTTCCTTTATCACTTATTTACCAGAGCATGGTCTTTTATCAACTAAGACAGGATAGCTTTGTGGTAAAAAATGCAAATTATGCTCAACGCTTTTTAAAGACTACCTTTTTTAACAGCTTTTACATGCCTGAGTATGATTATCTGTTAAAAGCTTTTATAGAACACAGGAAGCCACGTCGTTTTGATGGAGAGTACTTTAATGAATATTCACTCCTGTTTACTGTAGGATCAGTAAACAGCGCTTCATACTGCGAATTCTCACAGTCATTTTTTAAGCCTGAGCCTGATTATTTAGAAGCTGTACCAGCTTACTTTAAAGCAGGTTCAGATGAAAACAACTTTTCATTAAGATTAAGCTCTCGCTATGCTCATGAGCTTTTTGCAGAAAAAATGATAGAAAAAGAGCGTAAAAAGCAAAGAGCCAGACTTGAAGAGAAGATTCGCTCTCATGGAATAGATCCTAAGAACAGTGATTACCTGAAAAGAGATGATGGTAAAACTAACGCCACTTTAACAAACTCAAAGAGTATGGACGATTGTAGCTTTCATATTACAGGTAATAGGAAACTTCAAGATTACCTTTATGACCACTATCTTAAAGACTTTGAAGACTGCAAGAGCTTACACTCAGTCTCTTGTTTAGCCAAAGAGTATGGAGAAAAAATAAATGACAACGTCAGTTCTTCCATGCAGCGTTTTAGTATTGCTCATAAGAGAGCAAATTTAGTGTTGTTTGGTGAGCATGGCTTTGGTAAAACTAAAGCTGTTGAGATTTTATTAAAAGCACTGAATATAAAGGAGCATAAGATAAATCTTGCTAGTCTCTCAAACTCAGGTATCCATGACTTTGCTAAAAACATTACAGAACAGTTCAAAAATATTGACACTAGAAGACCATCTGTTGTGGTTATGGAAAACGTTGATGCCTATTTCTCTGATGTGCGCTATGTACGTGATGACAACGCTTGGACCATAGAAGAGGTTAATGCTACAAAACAGGCAATTGAAGATATTGAAAAGAAAAATTGCTTTGTCATCATGACAGCAAATTATAGAGAAAAGATTGACTCAGGTCTTTTAGATTTATTCCCAAATACCTTTGAGATCTCAAGACCTGATGCAGATGATATTGTAGATTGTTTTACTTCAAGCTTTTCAAGGCAAGAGTTGAGCCTGTCTTGTATTAAGAATCTCTCAACTCAGTTGGAAGGTATGTCTTTAAACTCAGTCTTTAAATTCATAAAGATGGTAAATGCAGAGCTAGCTTTGGACAAGAATAAAAAAGGCAGATTTAATTTTGATCTTCAAGATACTTTAAATGCTCTTTTAAAGAAGTTCTTAGGCTTTACCTTAGATAAAGATGCCTTTTTCTCTCTACCTGGACAGACAGAACTTGAAAAGTTTATCAATGATAACTTTATTGATTACATTAAGTATCCAGAAAAGTATCAGCGCTTTAAGCTTAAAATGCTGGATCCTATCATGCTCTATGGAGCCCCAGGCACTGGTAAAACCTATGCTGCTAATGCCTTAGCAAAGTTTTTAGGCTGGAAATTTTTTACCATTGATGCCACTCAATATGAACAGAATTCAGTAGGATCAGCAAAAAAGATAACTGAGATCTTTAACAAGGCCAAAGATGCTGCTCCTTCTATTGTCTTTATAGATGAAGCTGACTCCATGTTTGCTAAAAGAAGAAGTTGTAATAACAACGAAGGTATTTCCCAGTTCTTACGCTCAATTTCAGATACAGCCAAAGACAGAGTCTTAGTAATTGCAGCTACCAATCGTATTGATGATATGGATGAGGCTATCTTACGTAATGGCAGATTCTCAAACAAAATCGAGATTAGCTACGCTGATACTAAAGGCGTTTTAGCTGTAATGGAGGAGTATTTAAAAGATAAACCTGTAAGTAATGATCTCTCCTTAATTAAGGCTGCATCAAAATTGTCAGGTCATCCTCTTTGTGATACCAAATCCTTTTTAGATTCAGTTTGTAAGGAAGCAGCCTGGCGTGATTCTAATAAGATAGAGCAATGCGATGTCGATGAAGCTTTATTACATCTAAATCTCACCTGGATTGAGGATAACTACTCCTATCGTGAAACAACTCATAAAAGAGCAGGTTTTATCTAGTAAGTATAAGTGAAGGCTTTAAGCCTTCACTATAAAGACTTGAAATCAAGCAGTTCAAGGAGTTTCTATGTCAGATCTGAAGCATTTACCAAAAGGCTATCAATTGCCAGAGAACAACTTTTCAAAAGAAGAGTGGAAAGAGTACTTTCAATATCGCAAAGAGCGCGATATAGAAATGTCACTAGATGAAATTGAGTTTTGGCTTGAGCTTATGGAGCAAGAGTTTAAAAAGGGTAAACTTAAAAGAGCAAAAGAGATCTTACATAAAATCCCTTATAACCCAGACTTTGCCTTAGGTATTAAGAAAACTCAGGGACTAGGCACATTAGCTACCTGCAACTTGTCATTAGCAAAACAGGTTTATCTAGATGTGTTCTGATTGAGGAAATTTTAAGAACTACTTATCTGTAAGTCCTTGATGCAATGAGTGAGTACGCTTATCTTCGTTTTGGAAGATCGTTTTAACTTCACAGAAGCGGAACATATATTCACAAAACACTTTTGCAGAGCATGAGTTTTTTTCAAAATTCAACAAAAAATCTTTTAATAACGATTTACCAGCATTAAATGGCACTAATCAAAATTCTCAAAATTTTTATCATGTATAATTAAAGTAGAACTAATGAGTTGAGAACAAGACAATGACAACAAAACAATTCTTACCATTACCATACGGAAAAGACGTCTATAGTGAGCTAAAAGGTAACGGATGCTACTTTGTAGATAAGACGCCTTATCTTAAAGAGCTTATTGATAAAGA
>OIYQ01000033.1_pt1 | contig 57000 bp, 66 predicted proteins | sample 1588311 | NCBI WGS metagenome assembly OIYQ01 (sample SAMN03283244) | human gut metagenome | biome: human-associated habitat; material: feces | host: Homo sapiens | place: Peru | collected 2012
TCAACAAATTATTAATGATTATAATAAATATCATATGTTTGGCGATGATCACCAACCACAAGATTAAGTAATAACTTGCTTAATCTTTTTTACACATTTTGTAAAAAAAAGTGTATAATATTTATGTTTTTTGTGGAAAGAAGAATTCTCTCACCCGAGATATTAAGTATCTGGGTTAATGCTACAATATATATTTATTTATATTTTGTCTAGTATTATGTGTGAGGAGTATTCTCACACTTTTTTAATAAGGAGGTAAAACTATGCCAAAAATGAAAGCAAAAAGTTCGGTAACTAAACGTTTTAAAAAAACTGGTAAAGGTAAATTAAAACGTGGTCGTGCATTCACATCACACCAATTTGTCCGAAAAACACAAAAACAAAAAAGACATTTAAGAAAACAAGCATTAGTTTCAGCACAAGAAACAAAACGTATGCAAGATATGATGTAAGAATAGGAGGTTAATATGCCAAGAGTAAAAGGGGGATATGTTACACGTCGTCGTCGTAAACGTGTACTTAAACTAGCCAAAGGTTACTTTGGATCAAAACATACATTATACCGTACTGCTAATGAACAAGTAATGCGTTCTATGAAATACGCTTACCGTGATCGTAAACAGAAAAAACGTAACTTCAGAAAATTATGGATTACACGTATTAATGCGCAAGCACGTATTGAAGGAATTAGTTATTCACAATTAATGAATGGATTACATAAAGCAAATATTGAAGTAAATCGTAAAATGTTAGCAGATATGGCAGTTAATGACCAAAAAGCATTTAAAGTATTAGTAGAAAAAGCACAAGCTGCTTTAAAATAAGAATAGGAGGGAAAAATGAAAGCTATTATTAAAACTGGTGGAAAACAATATAGTGTTGAAGAAGGTAGTCAAATTTATGTTGAAACATTACCAGGAGAAGCTGGTGATAAAGTAACATTTGATGAAGTTTTAATGTTAGGTGATGAAGTTGGAACTCCATTTATTAAGGGAGCTAGTGTAAGCGGAGAAATCGTTAAACACGGAAAAGGTAAAAAAATTACTATTTTTAAATACCGTCCAAAAAAAGATTCACGTAATAAAAAAGGACACCGTCAACAATATACATTAGTTAAAATTACTAAAGTAGGAAAATAATGATTAATGTTAAAGTTAAACAAACATCAACACATATGAGTCTACATATATCTGGCCATGCGAACATGGGTGAGTATGGAGAAGATATTGTATGTAGTGCGGTTAGTTGTTTGTGTTTTAGTATTGCAAATCAATTACTATTATTGGATGCTGATTTAGATATCAGTGTGCTTGATAATGATTTTAAGTTTAATGAAATTAACCTTAATCACGATAATAAGTTATTACTTGATACATTACTAAACGGTTTGTTTAATATCATGGAAGAATATCCACAAGCAATAAAAATTATGGAGGTGGAAGCATGTTAAAATTACAATTACAATTCTTCGCATCTAAAAAAGGGGTTGGATCTACTAAAAATGGTCGTGACTCTGAATCTAAACGTTTAGGTGCGAAAAAAGCTGATGGACAATTTGCCCACGCTGGAAGTATTATTTACCGTCAACGTGGTACAAAAATCCACCCAGGGACAAATGTCGGAATTGGTGGAGATGATACATTATTTGCTAAAGTATCTGGAATTGTTAAATATGAACGCAAAGGGCGTAATAAAAAACAAGTATCAGTGTACCCAGCATAATGGATAGTCAAATTAAAATGATTATTGGTTTGGTTATTATTATGATAATCGCAATCGCTTGTACGATGCTAGTTTATAGTTTTTATCATAAAAAAAGTAAACAAGTATATGGCCAAGTTAGACCAGTAGTCAGTACTAATCAAGTTAATTATAGTATTGGTGAAGATATAAACACTAATACTAATCCACTAAAAGTTGAATTGCAGGCAATTATTGATGATTATAATCGTCTTGATAAAAATGATCCAAACTACAGTTTTTATCAAGAAGCCATCATTCAACGTTTAGTAAGCTTAAAGAATAAAATCGCCCAATAAGCGTACATAACAACAAGGTTTACCTTGTTGTTTTTTATTAGTAAATAAATAACTAGATTTGGTATAATATAGATATGAATGAGCGCATTGATAAAATCAATAAATTCTTTAAAATTGGTTTAATTTTTTTAAGTTTAGTGTTAATCACTAAACTTTTGTGGATTAGTATCATTCAACATAAAGGGTTTAGTGCACTAAGTCAAAACCAGGTACGAATTGAACGAGCACAAAACCTTCCACGAGGAAGAATTTTAGATCGAAACGGAATGGTTTTAGCGGATGAAGAAGTACAAAATGATTTGAACTATATTGAACCAGGGATAATGGATGATGAAGCTAAAGAAGCATTAGCCATCCGAATTAGTAATATGATTACTTTAGATAATACTGAAGTCAATCAAGTTGAATTACAAGACCTTGTCTTAACAAAAAATGGTAATTTAAAACAAATTACAGGTGCCTTAACTAAAGAAGAGCGTCTACATGTAAGTGAGCTTAGTGAAAATGAGTATAATCAATTCTTACGAGACCATTTAACACAAGCGCAAATAGATGAAGTTGTTAATGCTTATACGCCACAACAATTAAAAATTATTTTATCAATGAAACAAGCTACTAGTAAAAAAAGTGTTGTGATTAAAGATAATTTAACGATTGATGAGTATTACCAATTAAATTTAATTGCTAATAATTGTGGAGGTTTTTATGTAGCTAAAGACTACATTAGAACCTATCCTCAAGGTGATATGCTAAGAAGTTTTATTGGTTCTTATGGACAAATTCCTAAAGATCAACAAGATGTGTATTTATCGCAAGGATATCCTTCGAATGCTAACGTAGGTACTAGTTATTTAGAACAACAATTAGAACCGGTACTTAGAAGTTATAGTCAGACTGTATCAATGAACTTCGATAGAAAAGGGAACTTGAATTCAAGTAATGTCATTAACCAAGGACAACAAGGAAATGATGCCTATCTAACGATTGATGGAAAGATTCAAAAAATTGTTGAACAACATTTAACTGATTATTTAAATAATAATAAATATGAATATTGTCGTAATATCTATGCATCAATCGTTAACCCTGAAAATGGAGAATTAATAGCTTTAGGTAGCAAACAACGATTAGATGATGATAGTATTGTTGATAATAGTATTGGAAACTTTACTCAAAGTTATACTCTAGGTTCAACGATTAAACCAGCGATTTTATCATTAGGTTACCAATCAGGTGTTTGGCAACCTAAAACCGTGGTTAATGACGAACCATGGTATATTTTAGGAACGCCAAAAAAAGCAAGTTATACCAATATGGGACCAATTGATGAGAATGAAGCAATTGCACGTTCATCTAATATTTATTTTTATTCTATATTATTAAAATATGCGGGTACAAGTTATGTCCCTAATGCCGGATTATCTATTCCGGCCGAAAAATTTATGCAAGTCCGAAGTTTCTTACAACAATATGGATTAGGTAGTTTAACCGGGATTGGGATGCCTAATGAAAATACAGGAATTGAAGGAACCGGAACTGCACCAGGATTATATGTCGATTTAGCTAATGGACAATATGATACTTATACTAATTTACAACAAACGCAATATGCAGCAACTGTTGAAGAGTTAGGTACACGTTATAAAATTAACTATTTATTACGTGTCCAAAAACCGAGTTTATATCAAGAACAAAGTCAGTTATTATTCCAACAAACACCTGAAGTATTAAATAAAGTTAATATTGATCAAGCTTCAGCACAGCATGTGCGTGATGCAATGGATGGAGCAAGAGAATTTCCAAGAAGTACTGTAGGTGCTAAAGGGTTTAAAGTAAATGGTCGATTATCAGCTAAAACTGGTACCAGTGAATCATTCTATTTTGATCAAAAAACCAATACTTTAGTTAATACCAATACTACTAGTTTTTTAGGAACCTTACAAGAAGGCGATAAAAAGTATAGTATGGGAGTAGTAATTCCTGATTATACAAGTGCGGGTAACCAAAAACCAAAAGAAGCAGGACATGTAGCTGCATATATTTTTAACCAAATGGAGAGTGAACATGTTTAGAATTGGTCATAGTTATGATATTCATCAATTAGCACCTGATCAAGAATTAATTTTAGGTGGAATTAAAATTGATAGTGATCTAGGGACAATCGCTCATAGTGATGGCGATGTCCTAGTTCACGTGATTATTGAAAGTATCATTGGTGCCCTAGCATTAGGCGATATTGGTTGTTTATATCCCGATACTGATCAACAATACAAAGATGTTTGTAGTTTAGAACTACTTAAAGATACCATTAAACGCATGGAAGATAAAGGGTATAAGATTAATAATATTGATTGTAGTATTTATCTGCAAACACCAAAACTAAGACCTTATATTGAGCAGATGAGAAAAATCCTAAAAGATATTATGCATATAGATATTGATCAAATCAATATTAAAGCCACTCGTGGTGAAGGAATTGGTTTTATTGGGCGAAAAGAAGGGATTGCAGCTGAAGCTGTAGTATTACTAACAAATGATTAAAGGTATAGGTATTGATATTGTTGAATATGATCGCGTGCAATTAAAAATTGCTAATCGTGTATTAACTAAAAGCGAATTAGCAATTTTTAATAATCATCCTAATCAATTACAATTTTTAGCTAGTCGCTTTTGTTTAAAAGAAGCTATTATTAAAGCGACTAACAAAAAATATACAATGAGAGAAATAGAAATCAGTAATAATGAAGATGGACAACCAATTTGTAATATTGACAATTTAATCTTAAGTATTTCACACGAAAAACACTGTTGTGTGTGTATGTGTATCTGGGAGGCGTTATGAGTTATCAACCACAGTTAATTGTTGATATGGATATTGTTAGTGATAATATTAAATTATTAGCACAAGATAAAAAACCGTGTCTAATGGTCAAAGCTAGCCAATATCATGTTTTAGAAAATATTAAACCACTAGTTGATTTAGGATATGACTTTTTTGGGGTGTCAACTTTAGAGGAAGCTCAACTTATTTTAAATAGCTTTGATGTTGATGTGTTAATTGTTACCCCAATTGTGTTTGAAGATATGGTTAGCTTTAACCATCCTCGCTTACACTTTAGTGTAGTTGATATAGAAACTTTAAAGCAAGTAACTGATCAATTTAAAGTTCATCTTAATTTTGATACAGGGATGGGAAGAATTGGTTTTAAACCGGAAATGGTTAGTCAAGTCATTGAACTTGTTAAACAACGTGATTTACATCTAGAAGGTTTATATACACATTTCCCTTGTGCAAGTGATCAGATATATACTTTAGGTCAGATTGATTTGTTTAAAACAATCGTTGATCGTTTTAACGAAGCCGGGATTAATCCAACATATATTCATTGTCAAAATAGTTTAGGAGCAATTTTATATAATGTTGAGTTTTGTAATATGGTTCGTCCAGGCATTGGGATTTGGGGATATGGTGCTAATTTAGAAGAAGCCGAGCTAACACCAATTAAACCAGCTTTAAAATTAATTGCACCAATTAGTTTTATTAAAGATTACCAAGGTTTAATTGGTTATGACCACCTAGATCAAGTAGATGGTATTATTGCTACCATCAAATTAGGATATAATGATGGTTTAGATCGAAGACTACGAGGATATGATTTTAAACCTGGGAAAATTGTTGGTAATGTTTGTATGTGTCAAACGATGTTAGAAGTACCTAATAAAGATATAAGTAGTATTACTATTTTTGAAGAAAATAGTATATATAATTTATGTAAATATTTTAATTGTAGTGTATATGAATTATTATGTGGTTTGTCATATAGAATTAAACGTGTAATTAAAGGAGGAGTATGGCACGATTAGAAGTAAAAGATTTATGGGTTGAGATTGAAGATAAGCAAATCTTAAAAGGACTTAATTTAGTAATCAATGATGGAGAGATTCATGCAATTATGGGTCCTAATGGAACAGGAAAATCTACTTTATCTTCGGTTATTATGGGAGATCCAAAATATCAAGTGACAAAAGGAAGTATTACTCTAGATGGCAAAGATGTATTAGCGATGGATGTTGATGAACGTGCTAAAGCAGGAATCTTCTTAGCAATGCAATATCCGAGTGAAATTGCTGGAATCACTAATCGTGATTTTATTCGTCATGCCCAACAAGCTGTGGATAAAGCACCAAACTTATATCAATATGCTAAAAGTTTAGAGACAGCGATTAGCGAATTAGAAATGGATCCAGAAATGGTTAATCGTTATGTTAATGAAGGATTTAGTGGTGGAGAGAAAAAACGTAATGAAATATTACAAATGAAAATGTTAAAACCAACACTATCAATTTTAGATGAAATTGATAGTGGATTAGATATTGATGCCCTTCGGATTGTTGGTAGAAATTTAGAACAATTAATTAACGAAAATCCTAATATGAGTTATTTAATAATCACTCACTACCAACGTTTACTAGATTATATTACCCCTACTCATGTTCATATTATGTTAGATGGACGTATTGTTGAAAGTGGGGGCATGGAATTAGTTAATGAATTAGAAACAACAGGATATCAAGCACTAAAAGATAAACATAATATTATTGATGAAGTAGTTGAAGATAATCGTCCACAAATTAGTGGATGTGCGACGAGAAGATAATGGATTTTACTACTATAAAAATATCTTCGACAACTAATTTAGTTCTCGAAGATAATACTAATTATTTATTAGTGCTAGATGATACTAATCAAACATTTAATGTTAATGTTGATCAACAACCTGGGTTTAATAATGTGATTATGGTTGTTGATTTAAGTAGTGATTCTACTTTAAGTTTATTCCATAATGTATTACAAGATAGTTATTGTTGTTATCAATTTGTCAACCTATCAACTGGTAAAAATACGTATAATTTAGAAGTATTATTAACACAAGAAGGAAGTAATTGTGATTTAAATCTGATTGCTTGTAGTGTTAATAGTAGTTTAGAAGTTAATGCTACTTTAGATAATTTAGTTAGTCATACAACAGCTAATATGTGGATGCGTGGCGTTAGTTTAAATAGTAGTATTAGTTTTAAACCAACTGGTAGTATTAAAACTAATACTACTGGTTGTAAAAACTTCCAAACATCACGCATCTTATTGTTAGATGATAATCAACATGCGCAAGTAGATCCATTATTATTAATCGATCACTTTGATGTTGAAGCAGGACATGGAGCGAGTATTAGTCGTGTTAATGAACAAGAACTATATTATTTACAATCACGAGGAATTAGTAAACCTGTTGCCCAACAATTATTAACAATTGGGTTTATTAAGCCAGGATTAGATGTTTTAGATGATATTATTAAAGACCCATTATTAGATATTATTGCCCAACGTTTTAATTTATCGTAATTTTTTTTATGAAAAAAGGGTATATATAAGTGTAGAGCTAAATTATTAAATATACACATAAAATTGTAGATATGTTAAAATATAAATAGTTTAAATAAAATATATAAGGAGAACCATGAAAAAATTATTATTAGCTTTATTATTAGCTGTTAGCATTACACCAATTGCTAGTGTAAGTGCTGACACAAGAGGTGGACAAATTACTCCTGAAGGTAATGGTAATGGTGGAGGAGGAATTACTCCAGATCCAAAACCTGAACCAAAACCAGATCCTGATCAAGGAACAGGTGGAGAAACTACACCTCCGCAAAAACCTGAAAAACCACAACCTGAACCTCCTCAAAAACCAACACCTGTAGTTAAATATGAAATCGCTCCAGGTTACCAAAGTGCAATCATTTTAAAAGAAAGTGAAGTAACTAGCACAGATTTAGTTCAAGCGTTAGGAGTTAAAGGACAAAAAATTGTCGATGGTGGTGCACCTATTGATGCTCCAGTAACTGCAAGTCCTGTTGATGCAACAAAAGTATCAGTAGCTCAAGAAATTACCCTTACAGTAGGAGAAGGTGATGCAATTACTACAGCTAAAGCTAAAGTAACTGTTGTACCTGATACATACTCTGTGAATGATAAAAAAGGTTTAGCTGTTTATGCAGACAAAGCTTTAACTTTAACTCAAACAGATGCCAAAGCATTTAATGGAAAAGTTGGAGATTTAGTTGTTAAATTAAATGCAAAAGGTATTAGTGCCGAAGGAGCTGAAGTTCCTGTTTATGCATTAGAAGATGAAAACTTAAACAAAGTGATTACAGGTACTCCAGGTACTTGGAATGTACAATTAAGCACTAAAAAATCAGATGCTACAACTCGTGAAGCACAACCAGCTGACACATTTACAGTAACAGCTGCAATTACAGTTACTGACGACAACCAAGCAGTTTTAGATCAACCTGATGCTACAGGTTCTATTAAACCTGAAGAAGCTGCAACTCAAGCTGATTTTGCTACAACTGCAGCCGGTGTAACTGGAGCTACTGTTCCAGCAGGAGTTAGAACAGGAGCTAGTACTAATGTTGTTGCTTTAGTTGCAACTTTATTAGTAGCAACAAGTTTAATCTTTGTAGTTAAAAGAACTCGCAAATAATATATAAGTTAGAAGGGTTCGCCCTTCTTTTTTAATGAGAGGTTATTATGAAAAAAATTAAATATTTAGCGTTTATGTTGTTAGCAGTTATTGGGGCAAGCACACCTTTATTGGCAGCTGAGACTAAGGATGCTAAAACTTACCTATCAAACCTTAGTTATGAACAACTGCAAGGTAAAATTAGTGAATTTAATACTAAAAATCAAGCACGTATGTACTCATTTGCTTTCAATACAGATGCAACACCAATTGGATATACAGAATGGACGATCTACAAAGATGGAATAACTGAAGAAGATCGTAACGAAAAAAAAGAATTCTTTACTAATGATTGTGATTCATATAATAGTGAAGAAACTTCAATGAACATCATTGATGGTGATCATAGTGTAATGAAAACGACTTGTGTTGTTACTGACTTTATGCAAAATATTGATGCTAGTGCAACTGATGAGGGTATCAAATTTAGTATTAAAGAAGGGTTTGGTGTTAAACCAAGTTTTGCATTGGGAATTAATGTAAATGATTCAGGAAATCAAGGTAACTTATACATTAATGAAGATGACGCTGCTCATGATTATGAATACACTTTAAGCGACGAAGCTAAAAGTGATAAAAGTAAAGACAAGAAAGACGATAAATCATCAAAAGATTATGAAAGCAAAAATAATAAAAAATCAGATAAGAAAAAAACCAATAAAGATGATTCGATGAGTGTTTTAACGTTTAGTTTGATTATTGGTACAGCTGTAAGTGTTATCTTATTAATTGTATTAATTATCGTTTATATTTTAAGACGTAAAAAACTTAAAAACTCTCGTCCTGAGCAACCACAAATTGGTCAATTCTAGTCTTTTCAAATAGGAACTTAAGTTCCTATTTTTTTATATAATTTACCTTACTTATAAAAACACATATTTTACTAAGTGCGGAAAATATCTCAAAAAATTTACACATTCAATTTTGATAGTGCTACAATATATATGTAGGTAAGCTACAGGAGATATATGAAAGATAAGATAAATCGTGAAAAAGGTATTGTTTATCGGACTAAAGATTTAAATGATCAAGGAATCTCCAATTATTTAATTGGAAAGATGATTGAACAGGGACAACTGATTAAAGTTACCCACGGAATATATGCTTTAGATGACTTTAAACTAATGCAGATTACAGATATTAATGTCATTATTGAAAATGGTGTTATTTCACTATTATCAGCAGCTATTTATTATGAATTAATGGATGGAACTAAAGCTAAATGTACAATTACATTAGATCGTAATCAAAAACCACCACGTATTCCTTATGATATGTTTGTATATATTTATACAACATCATCTTTATATGATGTGGGGTTAAATATTATTGATGTTAATGGACGCCAAGTCAAAATTTATGACTTAGAACGTACAGTGTGTGATATCTTAAAACACCGTAATAAATACGACAAACAATTAGTTAATAAGATTGTATATAATTACCTACAACGCGATGATTGCGATATTGATAAATTAATCGCATATAGTAAGAAATTAAGAATCTATAATGTTGTTAAACAATATTTAGAAATATTAGGAGCATTTCATGGATAAAACTAATCAAGAACAAATTGATGAGCAAGTTGTAGATGAAGAAATCAAACAACCAGCTAACGATGAAGAAGTTGTGGAAAAAAGTGAAGTAGAATTACTTCAAGAACAAATTCAAGTTCTAGAAGATAAGAATCTACGTTTACTTGCTGAATTTAATAATTACAAAAAACGTAGTAGTGAAGAGTTCATGCAAGCCAAAGTTCAAGGAAAAGCTGAAGTATTTAAAAAATTAATAGATTCGATTGATAACTTTGAACGAGCTTTAGAACAAGAATGTAGTGATAATCAGTTTTATTCGGGAATGAAAATGATTTATGACAAAATTAAAACTGATAGTGAATCATTAGGACTTAGTGAAATTGATTGTAGTGGTAAGTTAGACCACAATCAACACCAAGCTTTGATGGTAGAAGAACATGAAGATTTAGATGATGATCAAATCATCGATGTCTTACAAAAAGGTTATGCTATGGATAATATTTTAGTAAGACCAAGTATGGTAAAAGTTAATAAAAAACCAACAAAATAAATTTAAACAAATTAAGGAGTAATTATGAGTAAAATTATCGGAATCGATTTAGGAACAACAAACAGTTGTGTTAGTGTTATTGAAGGGGGTGAACCTGTTGTTATTACTAACCCAGAAGGTAATCGTACTACACCAAGTGTAGTTGCATTTAAAGATGGAGATACTATTGTTGGGGAAGCAGCTAAACGTCAAGCCATTACTAACCCTAATACAATTAGTTCAATTAAACGTCACATGGGTGAAAAATATAGTGTAGATGTAGATGGTAAAACATATACACCACAAGAAATTAGTGCTAAAATCTTACAATATTTAAAAAGTTATGCTGAAGGTTATTTAGGAGAAACTGTAAACAAAGCAGTAATTACTGTTCCTGCTTACTTTACTGATGCTCAACGTCAAGCAACAAAAGATGCTGGACGTATTGCAGGACTTGAAGTAGAACGTATTATTAACGAACCAACAGCAGCGGCATTGGCTTATGGTGCTGATAAAACAGAGCAAGATAAAACAATCATGGTCTTTGACCTTGGTGGAGGAACTTTTGATGTTAGTATCCTTGAATTAGGAGGAGGTGTATTTGAAGTTGTTGCTACTAGTGGTGATAACCACTTAGGAGGAGATGACTTTGATAATGCGATTGCTAACTATATTGTTGAAGAATTTAAAAAAGCAAACGGTATTGATTTAAGCCAAGATAAAATGGCTATGCAACGTATTAAAGAAGAAAGCGAAAAAGCGAAAAAAGAGTTATCTACAACTCAACAAACTCATATCTCAATGCCATTTATTTCAGCTAATGAAAGTGGACCATTACACATTGATATGGATTTAACTCGTGCTAAATTTGATGAGTTAACTAAAGATTTAGTACAACGTACATTAAAACCAGTACAAGATGCATTAAAAGATGCTGAATTAACTAAAAATGATATTGATGAAATTATCTTAGTTGGTGGATCTACTCGTATTCCAGCTGTGCAAGAATTGATTAAAAAAGAATTAGGTAAAGAACCAAATAAAAGTGTTAACCCTGATGAATGTGTGGCAATGGGTGCTGCAATTCAAGGGGGAGTACTTGCAGGTGATGTAGAAGATTTAGTATTACTAGATGTTACACCATTATCTTTAGGACTAGAAGTAATGAGTGGATTATATGATGTAGTAATTGAACGTAATACAACAATTCCTACAACTAAAACAAAAGTATATTCTACAGCAGTAGATAATCAACCTAGTGTAGATATTCATGTATTACAAGGGGAAAGAAAAATGGCAGCGGATAATAAAACATTAGGACGCTTCCAATTAACAGATATTCCACCAGCTCCTCGTGGTGTACCACAAATTGAAGTATCATTTAATATTGATGCCAATGGTATTGTAAACATTACCGCTAAAGATAAAGGAACTGGTAAAGAACAATCTATTACTATTACATCAGATACTAATTTAAGTGAAGATGAAATCGAAAAAATGATAAAAGATGCAGAAGCTAATAAAGCTGCTGATGAAGCGAAAAAAGCAGAAATTGAAAGTTTAAACCAAGCGGAACAAACTTTATATTCAATTGATAAAACATTAGAAGATTGTAAAGAATTTGTAACTGAAGAAGAAAAAGCTAAATTAGAAGGATTAAAAGAAGAATTACAAACATTGTTAAATGCCGAAGCTAAAGATGTAGAAGCAATTAAAGCTAAAGAACAAGAAGTAATTACTACACTTCAACCAATTGTAACTAAAATGTATCAACAAGCTAGTGAACAAGCACAAGCAGAGCAAGCAAATGAAGCTAGTCAAAGTAGCGACGATGAAGTAGTAGATGCTGAAATTGAAGAATAGTTAAATGGAGTTGTAAAACTCCTTTAACTTTTAGTGGGAAGACATGAATGATTATTATAGTATCTTAGGTGTTAGCAAAAATGCTAGTAGTTATCAAATCACCCAAGCATATCAACGATTAATTGATGATCCAAATATTAGTGGAGATAAACGACAATTAGTTATTGATGCATATAACACCTTATCAGATCCAATTAAACGCCGCGATTATGATACCATCAATGATAACTTGGAAAGCTATGATAAAAACGTTAAGACTTATCAAAGTCAAGAACGTTTTTATCAAGATGCTTTTAAACAAGCTGGTTTTAAACCAATTAAAAAGTGGAAACTAATTTTAATTGGTATTATCATGTTAGTTATAGCCTTATTAATTGTAGCAGCGTTAATTTGGGGATTTGTGGCATTATTGCCACTAATTACAATTATAGTGATTATTTATTTAATTATAAAAATCTTTAAAACGAGGTAAGCTATGGATTATTATCAAGTCTTAGGGGTTAGTAAAGATGCTAGCCAACAAGAGATTAAAAAAGCATTCAAACAGTTAGCTAAAAAATATCACCCAGATGTTAGTAAAGAACCAGATGCTGAAGAAAAATTTAAAGAAGTGCAAGAAGCATATGCTGTTTTAAGTGATGAAAATAAACGTAGTCAATATGATCGCATTGGTCATGATGCGTTTGTTAACGGATTTGGTGGCGCTGGTGGCTTTGGCGGAGCTGGAGGATTTGCGCAAGACTTTGACTTTAGCGATATCTTTAGTGAAATCTTTGGTAATGGTTTTGGTGGCTTCTCTGGATTTAGTTCTGGATTTGGTCGCCAAAGCCAAACACAAAATGGCCCAATGCATGGTGCTGATATGCAAACACGTTTAACAATCAGTTTTAAAGAAGCAATCTTCGGAACAACTAAAGAAATTACCGTTAATCGAGAAATGGATTGTAAAACTTGTCATGGTAAAGGTGCAAAAGATGCTAGTGATGTAGTTGAATGTAGTACTTGTCATGGAACAGGTCGAGTTATTAGTCAACAACAAACCATTCTAGGAATTATGCAAACAGAAACGGTTTGTCCAACATGTCAAGGACGTGGTAAAGAAATTAAAAATCCATGTAGTGAATGTCATGGAAGTGGACGTGAAACATATCCAACCAAAGTTAAATTTAATATTCCAGCAGGAGTTGATGATAACCAATTATTAAAAGTTCCAGGGAAAGGAATTGGTGGACACTTAGGTGGAGTAGATGGAGATTTATATATCCGTATTAGTGTAGAAGAAGATGAAAACTTTAAACGTGATGGATTAAACATCTTAATTACTATCCCAATCACTTATACCCAAGCAGCCCTAGGTTGTAGTGTTGAGTGTCCAACCATTCATGGTAGTGTTAAATTAAAAATTCCAAAAGGAACACAGCCTAATGCAAAATTACGTATTAAAGGTAAAGGAATTGCTACTAATAGTGGAGCAACCGGAGATCAAATTGTTAATGTTAAACTAGTGGTACCAACGCATTTAAGTCATGATGAAAAACAAGCCATAGAAGCTTTAAGTAAAGTAGAAGCTGATCATGGCGAACAAAAATCATTCTTTGATAAATTAAAAGATTTATTTAGTTAGTTAAAATCTAGGAATTTATTCCTAGATTTTTTAATTACTTATAATCTATAATTATTATATGTTATAATAAAGTATGAATAGATATATAGAAAAACTTAATGAATTAGCAATAAAAGCTGCTAGTAAAGGGGAAATTCCCATTGCTTGTTTAATAGTTAAAGATAATAACATTATTGCTCAAGGAATCAATTGCCGAGAACAAGAAAACAAGATTGATGGCCATGCAGAAATTAATGCCATCAATCTTGCTGCTAAACAATTAAACACATGGAAATTAAATGATTGTGATATGTATATTTCAGCTGAACCATGTTTAATGTGTTATGGAGCAATTATGCAAGCTAGAATTAATAAAGTATATGTAGCTAGTTGTCAAGATAGTAATAAAAAGTTATGTTTTTCAAATTATATTAAAGATGATCAATTAATTGATTATAGTTTAGTCAATGAAGAAAGTAGTCAGATAATACGAGATTTTTTTATTAAGAAACGAGGATAGATGTTAGATATTAAATACTTAATGGATAATAAAGATGAATGTATTGAACTTTTAAATAAACGTAATAAAGATTATAGTGAGATGGTTGATCAAGTAATTGATACTTATAATCAATATAAAGAAGTATTAAAAGTAAATGAAGATAATCAACAAATTGTAAATAGTAATTCTAAATTAATTGGTAATTATAAAAGAGAAGGTAAAGATGTTAGTGAATTATTAGCAACAATTGAAGAAGCTAAAACTAAGATTGATGAAGAAAAAGCGAAAAGTTTATTTAATCAATATCAAACATTAATGTATCAAATTCCTAACCTACCAGCTAAAGATATTCCATTAGGGGTCGATGATAGTGATAATGTTTGTGTAAGAGAGTGGGGAGACATTCCACAATTTAGTTTTACACCAAAAAGTCATGATGAGCTTGGCGAAATGAGTGGTGGATTTGATTTTAAACGTGCAGTCAAAATCGCTAAAAGTCGATTTGTGATTGCAAGAGATGAAATCGCTCGTTTAGAACGTGCTATTTCTAACTTTATGTTAGATTCTCATACTAGTCGTGGATATCATGAATTTAGTATGCCAGTAGTTGCTAATGAAGATACATTATATGCAAGTGGACAATTACCTAAGTTTGCTAATGATCTATTTAAAATCGCTAGTACTAATAACCAAGAAGATGAGTTTAGTAGTGTAAGTCGTGATTTTTATTTAATTCCAACAGCAGAAGTGTGTCTAGCTAATTTATATCGTGACGAAATCATTGATGGTAGTGAATTAAATATGAAATATTGTGCTTATACACAATGTTTTAGAAAAGAAGCAGGAAGTGCAGGACGAGATACTAAAGGAATTATTCGTGTCCACCAATTTGGTAAAGTCGAATTATTTAAATATACAACCCCTGAAACTAGTTGGGAAGAGTTAGATAGCATGGTTAGAGATGCTGAGTATATCTTACAAAGTTTAAAACTACCTTATCGTGTAGTACGTCTATGTGGTGGAGATATTGGATTTGGTGCGGCAACAACTTATGATTTAGAAGTATGGTTCCCTAGTCAAGATACTTATCGTGAATGTTCAAGTTGTTCTAATGTATTAGACTTCCAGGCGCGACGTGGAAAAATTAGATACAAAGATAGTGAAGGAAATATAAAATATCCACACATGTTAAATGGTAGTGGAATGGCTGTTGGTCGTATTTTAGCAGCAGTAATGGAAAATTATCAAAATGAAGATGGAACAATTACGATTCCTGATGTATTAGTTAAATATATGGAACGATAAAAATAGGACGTATGTCCTATTTTTAATGTAAAGGAGAATCATGGAAATTCTTAGTCCTGTCAAAGACTATGAACATGCCCAAGTAGCTATTCAAAGTGGATGTGATGCTATTTATTGTGCACCCCCAGAATTTGGGGCGCGAGTGAATGCTAGTATTAGTTTAGAAGAATTAGCAAAAATTATTAGATTAGCTAATTGTTATCATGTTAAAGTATATATTACATTTAATACTGTGGTATTTGATTCAGAACTAGAATTGTTTATTGATTATATTAAAAAAATATATCAATATGGAGCAGACGGAGTACTTATCCAAGATCCAAGTTTAATTAGTATTATTAAACAAATAGCTCCTCAATTAGAAATTCATGCTTCAACACAAATGAATATTAATAATCTAGATAGTATTAAATTAGTTCAAGAATTAGGTGTTAGTCGAATAGTTTTGCCACGCGAAATGGGGATAAATCGCATTAAAGAGATTAAGCAACAAACTAATTGTGAAATCGAAGTATTTGGTCATGGTGCATTGTGTGTTAGCTATTCAGGATTATGTTTTGATTCAACTTTACTTGGTCAAAAAAGTGCCAATCGGGGGCGATGTAGTCAATATTGCCGAATGGAACAAGAAATCATTAATAAAAAAACGAATAAAGTGATTAGAAATGGACATCCTCTAAATTTAAAAGATTTAAATACGACCGAAGTATTTAATCAATATTTGGAAGCTGGAGTAGATTCTTTTAAAATTGAAGGGCGATTAAAACAAAAAGAATATGTGATGGTCAATACGATGAATTATCAAGCTCTTAATCAAGGAAAAGAGCTAATCTTTGATCCTACCAGTGTTTATAATCGTACATTTACTTCCGGACGAGTTATGGGAAATAATGGTTCAAGTCTAGTTAATTTAACTCGTCCGAATAATAATGGTAAATTAATTGGAACAATTATTGATATTATTGATAATCCTGATCCTAAGTATCAGTTTTATCAATCAATCATAACAATCAAACCCGATTATCCAATTAATAAATTAGATAATCTTCGCTTTGTTAGTGATGATGGTGAAGAAGGACAGATTGTTGATGTGCTAAATCAAATAAGTGATGATACTTATCAAGTCTATTCTAATGCTAAAGCTCAGATTGGTAATCTAGTTTATCGAACTGTTGATAATGAGTTAGTCAATATGGCTGATAATTTAGTTAAGAAATATTATCGCCGTGTGCCAATTGATATTTATCTAGATATTGATAATCGCTTTTATGTGATCGATAATAATACCTATAACTTTGAATTAATCACCCTAGATAGTGGTGATATTACTACGAGTGAAATGATTATAGAAAAATTAAGTCAAACAAAAAATACGATGTTTGACTTAAATATTGAACTAAATTATAGTAATGATTTAAACATTTTACAAAAAAGTTTAAAACAGTTAAAAAATCATATTTTAGAAAATTATGTTAATGATTTTTGTTTTAAACAACGTGATGACATAGGTAATTATAAATTAAATATCTATCCAACTAATAAAACTAATAATAGTGAACACTATTATTTTGAAGTTAGAACTTTAGAACAATACCACAGGATAAGAAGTTTAAATAGCGATAGTATTGTGATTATCAATAATATTGAAGTAGCAAAACAAATTAATCCTACTAACAACGATTATTTAATGATTCCGCGAGTAATGTATGACGATCAATATCAACCTTACGATGAAATCGTTGATAATTTCCGCGGAATCGTTGTTAGTGAGTTAGGAGCAATTCATCGTTATCCGCATCATCATAAGTTATCTAATTTTACATTAAATACCACTAATCAAGTAGCTTTGCAGTGGCTAGCTAGTCAAGGAATAGATAAAAGTTATTTATCTGTTGAATTAAATTATGATAAATTACAAGATTTAGTCAGTGATAAAGCAATCGTTGGAATTTATGGGCGAATTCCTGTTATGATTATGGACTATTGTCCTATTAATCATAACAAAACAGATAGTTGTGGGAATTGTCGTGCTTGTCGTAATGGAGATTATTATCTCCATGACAAACTTAATCGAAAATTCCCACTATTGTATGAAGGGGATAATCGCATCGGTATGTATGCCAATCAACCCGTTTGTATGTTTGATGAGTTAGACAAAATTAAAAACCTAGGTTATACTAACTTCTACATCACTTTCTCAACTGAAAGTGAAGAAGAAGTTAGTGAGGTATATCAAGCTTTAATTAACCAAGAATTGCTAGCTAATACTAATCAAGGAAGTTATTATAAGCGTGTACTTTAATGCTAAATTTTGGTATAATAGAGTGTAAATTAATTAAAAAAAAGGAGTGATATGAGAAAATTTCTTAAAGAATTTAAAGGATTTGTAGAAGAGAGTGATTTCGTTACAGTTGCAATAGGTTTCTTAGTTGCAACTGCAGTTAAAGATTTAACTGGTTCATTCTTTTCTAATTTAGTAGAACCATTATTAAATGGATTATTACACTTATGTGGTGTTGATACTGCTGGTGGTGTAGTTACTATCTTTGGAATGCAATTTGGATTTGCAGCATTCTTAGCTCAAATTATTGCATTTATCTTTATGTTATTAATTGCCTTCTTCTTTATGAAAGGATACAATAAATTAGTTAAAGGAAATATAACAGCTGATGCTGTGGAAGGAAATGAAGTTTCTGAAGAAGTTAAATTATTACAAGAAATTCGTGATGAATTAAAACGTCGTTAATATATTTAAGATAATGGAGCAATATGGAAACAACATTTGCAATGATTAAACCTAATGCTGTTGGTCGAGGCTTTATGGGTGATATCATTAGTCGTTTTGAGAAAAAAGGATTAACTATTAGTGCAATGAAGTTAATCAATGTAACTGAAGAACAAGCTAAAAAGCATTATGCTTGTCATCAAGGGAAACCTTTTTATGAAGGGTTACTCAAATCAGTAATGGCCGGGCCTGTAGTGGTAATGGCAATTACTGGTAATGAAGTAATTAAGATTGTGCGTTTAATGGCTGGAGCTACTAATCCGCTAGAAAGCCAACCAGGGACTATTCGTGGTGACTTTTCATGTGACATGAAACTTAATTGTATTCATACTTCAGATAGTCCTGAAAGTGCAGAATATGAATTAGGAATTTATTTTAATGAAAATGATTATGTAGGTAATGAGAAATTAACTGATACATTAATTTATGATCATTTTTAAAATAACTCACTAATGGAGGAATCTTGAAAAAAATATTATTAGTATTAAGTTTAATGTTATGTACAATAGGTCTAACAGGTTGTGGTGGAAGCAGAATTAGTGAGGAAAAAGCACAAGAAATTGCTTTAAAAGATGCAGGAGTAGATTCAGCTGATACAACATCAATGCATGTTGGTTATGAAGATATGGGTGAAGCAGATGCTCATTATCTAGTAATATTCCAAACTAAAGATGCTCAATATAATTATGATATTAATGCTAAAACTGGTGCAATCGTAAGTAAAAGTTATGAACCAAACCTCAATTAAAGAGATTGTTAAATACGCTATCATTGTGATAGCGTTAATTAATATTAGTGCATGTGAAAATGCACGAGATTGCCATAATGACGTAAATTGTATGATTACTAATAATCGCAAGATTAGAGTTGATGCTTGTGATACTAGTGGTGAGCGTAGACGAAATGCTAAAGTTGACATTGGTTATGATAGTTATAATATTAAACGTAATTATTATGGATATACTAACAATAATCGTCAATTAGTTTATGTTGAAGCTCAAAATTTAATCTTACAAACAAAACAAGAAGAGCATCATGGTAATCGTTTATGTAATGGACAAGCAGATGTTAAAGGAACTGAATTAAAAAACTATGATAAAGGACATGTGATTGCTGATGCTTTAGGTGGTGTTAGTAATGCCTATAATATTACACCTGAGCATAGTTATGTTAATCGTAAAGGTGTCCAATATCAATTAGAACGATATTTAATTAATCAGTTACAAAATAACCATCAAGTAACTAATGTTAAAGTTATTATTAGTTATCCTGATGAGAAAACACAAATTCCTAACAAATATGACTTTAGTTGGGAATTAGATGGAAAACAACAACAAGTTAGTTTTGAAAATAAATAAAGGAGAGTCATGAAGAGAGTAGTTGTCGGCATGAGTGGTGGAGTTGATAGTAGTGTTAGTGCATACTTATTACAACAACAAGGCTATGATGTAATTGGCTTATTTATGCAAAATTGGGACAGTGCTCTAAACAATGACTTAGCCGATCCCTTACTTGATCAAGATTTATGTCAAGCAGGGATAGATTTTAATGATGCCCAAAGTGTATGTGATACCTTGGGCATTCCTTTATATAGGGTCAATTTTGTCCAAGAATATTGGGATAAAGTCTTTACTAATTTTGTTAATGATTATAAAAAAGGTTTAACACCTAATCCTGATGTATTTTGTAATAAATACATCAAGTTTGATGCATTTATGGATTATGCATTTAAAAACTTTGATTGTGATTATATTGCTATGGGGCATTATGCACAAATCAAAGAAATCGATGGTAATATTTATTTAGCACGAGGACTTGATGCTAACAAAGATCAAACGTATTTTTTAGAACAAGTAAGTAAAGAACAATTAAAGCATGTATTATTTCCAATCGGCCATTTAGAAAAAAGTGAAGTAAGAAAAATAGCTCAAGAAGCTAACTTAATTACTGCTAGTAAAAAAGACAGTACTGGAATTTGTTTTATTGGTGATCGTAAATTTAATGACTTTTTAGGTAATTATATAAAATCATCACAAGGTAATTTTGTCGATATTAGAACTAAAACAATTATTAAACCGCATAACGGTTTAATGTTTTATACTATTGGTCAACGTAAAGGATTAGGGATTGGTGGCGATAAACGCTTTTTAAATACGCCATGGTATGTCGTAGCTAAAGATCGCGATCATAATATTGTTTATGTTGATCAACAAGAAGATCAATATTATTTAAAAAGCAATCATTGTATCATTCATGATATTAATTACCTAGGTTATGAAACCGACAAAATTACTAGTGTTAAATTCCGTTATCGTAGTGATGATGTTAATGTGATTAAATATCAGTGGTTAGATGATACAACTCTAGAATTATGGTATGAAGATAGTTTAGCGGTAACGCCAGGACAAGCTTGTGTCTTTTATGAAGGTGAAAAATGTCTTGGTGGAGGAGAAATTGGTCTTATCGATTATAATAGTGAAGCAAGAGGTTTTATAGAAAATGAATAAGAAAATTGGTGTAATTGTTAAAAAGAAACGTTTAAGTAGTTATGAAAACGCAAGTCTTCGTAAAGAAGCACAAAAACTAAATTACAATTTAGATTTTATCTTTGTCGAAGACTTGGCTGTTAAATTAACAAACCAAGGAATTAAAATCTATTACCAAGGTTATGAGTTAGGAGCATATATATTCTTTTTAAACCGTCTTGGTAGTAGTACGAGTGTTCGTGATGCCAATTTACTAGATACTATTAATTGTGTAACGCCTGTGATTAACGATGGATCTACTAGTTTTTTGTTAAAAGATAAATATCAAACGGCGCTACGTTTACAACAAGCAGGAATTAAAGTAATTCCGACGATGATTAATGAACGCATCTTTGATATTAATACTATTAATAAATTAATGGAATATCCAATTATTAATAAAAGTAATACAGGAAGTTTAGGTAAAGGAATTTACAAATTAGAAAATGATCATGAAACTAAAAATATCTTACAACTTTCTCATTTAGTCGCTAAAGATTATTTTTACATCTTGCAAGACTTTATTAAAGAAGCTAATGGTGAAGATATTAGAGTAATTGTTTATTTAGGTGAAGTTTTATGTGCAATGAAACGTAGTAGTGTAGAAGGAGATTTTAAAGCTAACTTCTCACTACATCAACAAGCTCAGAAAGTTGAAGTTACTGATGAAATTAAAGACATTGCCTTAAAAGTTGTAGATACCTTAGATTGTAGTTTTGCTGGAATTGATTTAATGCAAAGTAAAGAAGGATATGTTGTTTGTGAAGTAAATTCATCACCAGGATTTATGGGAATGGACAGTGTTCAAGACTTTAGTTTAGCTAATAAGATTTTGTACTTAGGTAATCAAAAATTTAATAAATAAAAGAAAGAACTTAGATTAACAAATCTAAGTTCTTTCTTTTATGCAAATGGTGTATCTTGACTTAATACAGAATCTGTTGGACAAGAGTCAACAGCAAATTCTAGGTCTTCTTCAAATTCTGATGGAACGATAGTAATTCCTTGATTATCATCTAAAATAAAGTAAGCAATTCCATCATTTCTTTCTCCAAATAAGTCTGGAGCTTCTGCTTGACAAGATCCACAAGCAATACAAGTATCTTGGTCAATACGAGTATATTTAGCCATTCTGCCTCCTTGTTATCTAACTAAATTATAGCAAAAAACTCACTTTTAAGCTTAAAAAAAAATATTGTGAAAACACTTTCATTTTTTAAATAAAAGTGATATAATAGTGTGTATAAAAAGTAAGGAGTAAAATGAAACAACAATTTATTATTACAGATGAAGTTGGATTACATGCACGTCCAGCAACATTATTAGTTAACGAAATTTCTAAATTTGCTGCTGATGCTACAATTAGCGTGGAAGGCAAAAGTGCTAATTTAAAATCAATCATGGGAGTTATGGCTTTAGGTGTTAAAAAAGATCACGTAGTTGATGTTGAAACTACAGGTAGTGATGAAGCTGAAGCTATGGATGCGATTGAAAATGCTATTATCGATAACAATATTGGACACAAATATAACGGGTAATCATGAAAACCATTAATGGAATTGGAGTAAGTGATAGTATAGTAATAAGTAAGGCTTACTTATTAACTACTCCAGAAATTCAAATCAACGACGAGCCGACTAGTGATATTAATTGCGAGTTGGCTTGTTTTGATAATAGTATTGAATCAACTAAAGCACAAATTAATCATATTAAAGCGACAAGTGCAGATAAATTACAAGCTAGTGAACTAGCTGTATTTGATGCGCATTTAATGATCGTTGAAGATCCGGAATTAGTAAGTGGGATTAAAAACTTAATTAATGAAGGGCACAATGCTGTTTATAGTATTAATCAAGTTTGTAATCAATTTATTGATATCTTTCAAAACATGGATGATGAATATTTTAAACAACGAGCTAGTGATATTAGCGATGTTAAAACGCGTTTATTGCTAAATGCTAGTGGGTTAAAAGTTCCTGATTTAACATTAATTGATCAACCTTGTATCATTATTAGTAATGATCTAACTCCAAGTGAGACAGCACAACTTAACAAAGAATATGTTAAAGGTTTTGTTACATGTATTGGTGGTAAAACTTCACATGCTTCAATTATGGCTAAAAGTATGGGTATTCCAGCCTTAGTTGGTTGTGGTGATATCCTTGATCAAGTAAGTGATGGGGTTGATGTAATTGTTGATACAATTGATCAAGTTCTAATCATTGATCCTGATCAATCAACATTAGATAATTATCAACAAAAATTACAAGCTTTAGAACAACAAAAAGCTTATGAACAAAGCTTTATTGGTAAAGCTAGTGTTAGTCAAGATGGTGTTAGTAAAATACTTGCAGCTAACATTGGAACACCTAAAGATGTTGAAGGTGTAATTGCTAATGATGCTGAAGCAATTGGATTATTTAGAAGTGAATTTTTATACATGGATAAAACTTCACTGCCAACTGAAGAAGAGCAATTTGAAGCATATAAAAGTGTATTAGAGCAAATGGGTGATAAACAAGTTATAGTTAGAACCTTAGATATTGGTGGAGATAAAGAACTAGATTATTTACATATCGAACCAGAAATGAATCCATTCTTAGGATATCGTGCAATTCGTTTATGTTTAGACCAAACAGATATATTTATCACGCAACTTCGTGCTCTATTACGCGCTAGTGTTTATGGTAATTTAGGAATTATGTTTCCAATGATTGCCACAATTGATGAATTGCGTCAAGCTAAACAAATTTTAGCTGAGACTAAAGAACAATTGATTAGTGAAGGCATTAGTGTTAGTGATAATATTAGTGTCGGAATAATGATTGAGATTCCTAGTGCTTGTGTTAGTGCTGATTTATTTGCCACTGAAGTTGATTTCTTTAGTATTGGAACTAATGATTTAATTCAATATACAATGGCCTGTGATCGTATGAGTGAAAAAGTTGGATATTTATATCAACCATTAAATCCAAGTATTTTACGCATGATTAAAATGGCTATTGATGCAGCCCACAATGCCGGTATTTGGTGTGGAATGTGTGGAGAGATGGCAAGTGATCCGATTGCCCAAGTAATTTTATTAGCACTAGGATTAGATGAATTTAGTATGTCAAGTAGTAATATCTTGAAATCTCGTGTCCAATTAAGTAAATTGAGTGTCAAAAAATTAACACCACATTTAGATCAAATTCTTAATTTGAAAACTAGCGAAGAAATTTATAATTATGTTAGAATGTTATTAGAAGGAGAGGAATAATGTCTTACAATAATCAAAAAATTTGTGATTTTAAATTAAACGCTTACCATAATGATCAATTCATTACTGTAACTAATGAAGATTTATTAGGTAAATGGAGTGTGTTATTCTTCTATCCTGCAGACTTCACGTTTGTTTGTCCTACAGAATTAGAAGATTTAGCTAATCATTATGATACGTTAAAACAATTAGGATGTGAAATTTATAGTGTAAGTAATGATACTCATTTTGTCCACAAAGCGTGGCATGATCATTCACCAGCGATTGGTAAAATTAACTTCCCAATGATTGGAGATCCAACAGGGCGTTTAAGTAAATACTTAGATGTTTATATTCCAAGTGATGGAACAACAGAACGAGCAACATTTATTATCAATCCAGAAGGTGAAATTGTAATGTATGAAGTTTCTGCTGGAAGTATTGGACGTAATGCAGATGAGTTAGTAAGAAAAGTTGAAGCTAGTAAATTTGTTTACGAAAATGGAGCAGAAGCATGTCCTGCTAACTGGCATCCAGGAGAAAAAACATTAACTCCAGGAATTGATTTAGTTGGTAAAATTTAGTCAAAAATAACCATTTCTAACGAAATGGTTATTTTATTTTATTAAGAAATTGTTATAATAAAGTGAAAGGAAAATATGGAATATATTATTGCTATTTTATTAATTATTTTAATTATCTTAGTCATTATTTGTTTAATTAAATTGTTTAAAGTTAATAATAATCATGAAATCATTAGCAAGCTAGATGATAAGCAAGATAATATGATATCAAGTATTGAACAAAAATTATCGTTAAATAATCAAGAAGTAGACACTAAATTAAACTTATATAATCAAAAATCTAATCAAGAAATGCAACATTTAATTGCTAATTTAGAAAGAAAAATCCAACATCAAGAGTTAGTAAGAACTCAAGAAAGTCAACATTTATTAACACAGGTTAATAAATTAGATATTGCGCAACAACAATTAATGGGACTTGGAGAATCAATTACTAGTTTAGAAAAAACCTTAAATGATAAAAAATCACGCGGAACATTTGGCGAAATTAGATTAGAAGTAATTTTACGTGATGTTTTAGGTGAAAATAATAAACAAGTATGGGATCGCCAAGTTAGTATGACTAATGGTACAATTGTAGACTTCTTATTACATGCTCCTCAACCATTAGGTGATATCGCCATTGACTCTAAATTCCCTCTAGAAGGATACCAACGTATTTTACAAGCTAGTAGCGAAGAAGAGTTGACTAAAGCAAGAAAAGAATTTGAACAACATGTCATAAAACATATTAAAGATATTAGTTTAAAATATATTATTAAAGGAGAAACTGCTAGTCAAGCAATTATGTTTATTCCTAGTGAAACTATTTTTAGTGAAATCTATGCTCATCATGAAAAAATAATTACTCAAAGTTATATTGATCATGTGTGGATTGTGTCACCAACCACACTGATGGCAATCTTAAACTTGTTATTAGTAGTTAGTCAAGAAGTAAAACGTAGTGAACAAGCAAAAACGATTTTAATGCATCTAGATAACTTACAAACAGAGTTTAAGCGTTTTGATGAACGATTTAATCGTTTTAATAAAGATATTGAAAAAATAACAACTGATGCTAAAGACATTAGTATTACTGCAAATAAAATCAATAAACAATTTGATAAAATAGCGAAAGTAGATTTTGATGAAGAATAAACATTTATATATTCATATTCCATTTTGTAAATATATTTGTAGTTATTGTGATTTTTGTAAAAAATATGCTAAAAACTACAATCTAGATACTTATCTTGATTATCTAGATCTAGAATTATCGATGTATGATGATTATCAAGACATTGAAACAATCTATATTGGTGGAGGAACACCATCAGTATTAAATATTAAACAAATTGCAAAATTAAAAAACATTTTAACTAAATACATTGATCTTAATCAGATTAAAGAATTTAGCTTTGAAATGAATCCTGATGATATTGATCAAAAGTATTTATTAGCCCTAAAAGATTTAGGAGTTAATCGTTTAAGTATTGGGATTCAAACCTTAAATAATCACATCCTTTCTTTGTTAGGTCGAAAATATAGTAAAAAGGATGTTGAAACTAATATTAAAATTGCAACTAGTATTTTTGATAATGTTAGTTGTGATTTTATGTTTAATTTACCTACTCAAATCCTTAACGATTTAGATCAAGTATTTTCTTTTGTAAAAGATAATCCTGGAATTAAACATATATCTTTTTATGATTTAATCGTTGAAGAGCACACTATTTTAGGCAACCAAGACTATCACTATTTAAGTGAAGAAGAAGAGAGTGATTGGTATAAATATCTGCAAGAACAATTACACAATCTCGGGTTTAGTCAATACGAAATTAGTAATTGGGCCAAAGATAATAGTTACCAATCCCAACATAATCTCGGTTATTGGCGAATTGAAGATTATATTGGGATTGGTTTATCAAGCAGTAGTTGTTATCAAGGATATCGTTATACTAATACATATAGCATTAAAGAGTATTATCAATCTCTTGATAATAAGCACTTACCAATCAAAGATTATGAAGAGTTTGGTAAGTATGAACAAGCTTATGATACTATTATGTTAGGCCTTAGAACTAGCGAAGGAATAGATGAAAAAGTAGTAGAAAATTTTCCATTAAAAAAAGAGTTTTTTGTTACTATAAATAAAAGGGTTAGAATTAAAGATGAGTATTATTTTGTCTCTAATTCTTTAATATTAGAACTGCTAATGCAGTTGGAGGAAAAATGGCAAATATTGGAATCTTAGCATTTAATACAACAATGGTATCACCACTTATGGAAAGTGTTGATTACATTGATTATGTATCATTATTAGCAATTGTTAATGAACAAGAATATAGTTATGGTGATTTAACTGTTAAAGAATACTTTGACTTAGTTGATCAAACAGGAGCTGTCCCTAAAACAAGTCAGCCTAGTACACAAGTAATTAGCAATAAATTACAACTGATGAAAGAAAAATATGATTTCATCTTCGTAGTAGCGGTCAATCGTGATTTTTCAGGAACTTATCAAAATTGTAAATTGGTTTGTGATGAATTAGGAATAGTTGATCGTAGTTATGTTATTGATGCAGAAAGTATTACATTAGCTGAAACGGCTTTAATTGATACAATTATCCGTGGTAATAATTTAAATAAAACTAGCGAAGAAATTATTGATGAATTAGAACAAGTTCAAACAAGTAGTCAAACATGTTTATTCCCAGGAAGTTTTAAATATTTAAATCATTCTGGACGTATTAGTGGATTAAAAGCACTAATGGGTGCTGCTTTAAATATGAAAATCTTTTTACAAGTAAAAAACGGGAAAGCTGATGTGATGGGTAAAGGAAGAGGAATCAATAGTGTATTAAAATTCTTAGAAGAATTAAGTAAAGAACGAGGATATACTAAAGTATATTATGGTCAATACTTAGTTGATGATAAAACTAACCAACATGTAATTAGTTTCTTAGAAAGTATTGGTTTAGAAGTACAACCTTGTGTTAGTGATGATTTTGTCGCACCTACTCACTTTGGACCAAATACTTTTGGAGTATGTTTTTATAAAGGAGGGTTCTAATGAAAACTGCGATTGTAACAGACTCGGCATTTTATATGAATCGGAATATTATTGATGAATGTCAGATTAAACAAGTACCATTAACAGTAAACTTTGATGATGCTTCATTTAAAGAAGATCAATTTGATGCAAAACAACTGGAAGAAATATTTGCGCGAATCGATAAAACCCATGAGATTCCTAAAACTAGTCAACCAACAACAGAAGAGTGGATTAATTGTTTTGAAGACCTAATTAGTCAAGGATATGAACGAATTTTAGTTTTTACGATAAGTATTAAAATATCAGGAACTTTCTATGGAGCGCAAACAGCCAGTGAGATGTTTATGGAAACACATCCAAATATCAGCGTTGAAGTATTTGATTCAGGAAGTGAAGCAAATGGTTCAGGAATAGTGTTATGTGATATTTTAAAAGAAATGAAACGTCGTAACGGGTTAACTAAAGAAGAAATTCAAGAAATTATTGATTGGCATAAAAAAGCCTTACAAGTGTATTTAATTGTTGATGATTTAAAATACTTAGCTTACGGAGGAAGAATTCCTTCAACTATCGCAAAATTAGGAAATGCACTACGCATTAAACCATTAATTGTACTACCTGAAGGGGAATTAATAGAACACTCTAAACATGTTAGTACTAAAAAAGCGATTAAACAAATTTATGATTTATTAGAACATGATACAAAAGGGCAAACAGTTCCGTTTTATTTCTCAGCGGCAAACCTTTTTGCACAAGACACAGCTGAGAGTTATGGTGAAGTGATTAAAGAAGCTAGTCATACTGATTTAATTATAATTTCTTATGCTTCATTTGGTGGAAGTATTGGGGCGCATGTTGGTCCTCAAGCGATTGGATATGGATGGAGTATTCCTTTTGAATATAAAGATCAAGCAAAAAGTAACTAATTTTCAGTTACTTTTTTCATAATTTTTTACGAAAACATTTATTAATAATTATTAATAAAGCTCTCAATCGAGAGCTTTATTTTATGTTATAATATATAAAAAGGATGTAAGATGAAAAAAGATAATCAACCAATCTTAATAATTGATAGTGGACTTGGTGGTATTAATATTAGTAATCAACTACATTGTTTATTACCACAAGAAGCGATTATTAATTTAGCTGATACGAAACATGTTCCCTATTCAAATAAACAACCTCGTGATATTTTAAATTATGTCAATCATTTTATTAAAGCAATTAAACATTATCAACCAAAATTAATTGTTCTTGCTTGTAATACAATTGATGCTTTGGCTGGTGATAAAATCGCTAGTACCTTCCCTAACATTCCAGTAATGCGTATTATTGATATTACTAGTAAAAAAGTGGCAAGTAGTAGTATTGATAAAACGATTGGGGTGTTTGCCACACCACACACGATTGATTCGCAAAGTTATGCGTTAAGTATCGGCCTATATTTGGATAATAGTACCATTTATGGAATCAGTTGTGATGAGTTGGCAGGATTAATTGAACAACAAGATTTCAAAAATCCTGAACTAAAAGCTGAAATTGCTGCTGCTAGTGAACTTAGTTGTGATACGATCGTGTTAGGTTGTACCCACTTTACGTTAGTGGACCATATGTTTAAAAAACAATATCCTCAAGCTGTAGTAGTTGATTCAAGTAAATGTTTAATTGATGCTTGTATTAATAAAGTAAAACTACTTAATTTAGATTATAACTTAGAAGAAAAAGGAAGTTTTAAAGTAATTGTTAATGATATTGATAGTGATAAATTGGCAATTATTAAAAAAATCACTAACGAAGATAATTTAGATGTAGTGTTAGGCAATGAAGATTTTATTAGTGAGTGATACCCATGGAAGTAGTGCGTTTATTAATGCAATTGAGCATGAACAACCTGATTTAATTATTCATGCCGGTGATAGTCAACTTCCTAGTTCTAACTTTAAAGATTTAGCAATGCTAATTGTTAATGGTAACTGTGATTATGGCCTAGGTTATCAAGATGAAATATTTTATCCAATAAATCAGGATATGATTATGCTAACGCATGGTCATAATTATTTTATTAATGCCGATTTATCCCAATTAGCCTTAGCGGCCAAAAATTATGGATGTAATATTGCCATCTATGGTCATAGTCACATTGCCAATGTTGAATACGTTAATGATATATTATGTATTAATCCTGGAAGTTATGAACAAAGTCGCAGTCAATTCCCTAATAGTTATATGATTTATAATCTTGATACTAATACGATAGATTTAAAAGAAGCACAAACCTTTAAATTAATCAAACAATACCAAATCGATAAGGATCGTCATGCAATTTCGTGCTAATGGAAAAGTTAATTTAATATTAAATGTTTATGATAAAAATAGTAATGGGTATCATAATGTCGAAATGATTATGGCACCCATTACTCTTTTTGATATAATTAATATTGAATTTAATAATTCATTAGTTGTAAATACTCCAGGTGTTAGTCAAGAAGATAATTTAATCACAAAAATGGTTAACTTAATCGAACAAACATACGATCTTGAAATAAAATTATTAATTGACGTGGAAAAACATTTACCAGCAGGAGGTGGAGTTGCTGGTGGTAGTAGTGATGCGGTATGTGTCTTAAAAGCAATTAATTTATTATATGATTTAAATTTAACTCGTGAAGAGATGTTACATTTAAGTGCCCAAATTGGGAGTGATTGTCCATTTTTTGTTGATAATTGTATTAGTCTAGTTACGGGACAAGGAGAAGAAGTACTTAGTTTAGATTATGAAATTAACAAAGAGTTAATTTTAGTCAATCCTGGAATTAATGTTAGTACAAAAGCTGTATTTGATAATTATACCAATACTAATAACCATGGTGATATTTCCCAATTTTTAAGTAGTAATAACATAAATTATCTGCACAATGATTTAACTGCTAGTTGTTGTGAATTATATCCAGAAGTTAAATCGTTGTTAGAAGAATTAGACAATTATCATCATCCAAGTTTGTTATCAGGGAGTGGAAGTAGTTGTTTTATGATTGTTGATAATAAACTTGAAGCCGAAGAATTAAGACAACAATTAGCTAGTAAATATCCACTAGTTTATCATACCCAAGTGGTAAGTAGAATTGAGGAAGAATATGAATATTTTAATTAGTTTAACAGGATTTTTAATGGCCATGGCTGATACAATGCCAGGACTTAGTGGTGGAACAATTTGTTTTATCATGGGCTTTTATGATCAATTTTTAACAAGCATTAAAAACTTATTACATAAAGAAACACGAACACAAGCCATCTTGTTTTTAGTAAAAATGGGAGTTGGATGGCTTGTAGGATTAGTAGTAGGAGTATTAGTTGTATCTAAACTATTACAAAATTACCCATATATGATGATTAGTTTCTTCCTAGGATTAGTATTAGTATCAATTCCTGTAACTTTTAAGGAAGAAACTAAACATCTAAAACATCTTCCCAATTTAATCTTTTTAGTAATTGGTCTTATTATTGTTGTAGTGCTTAGTAGTTTTGGAAGTGGTTTAAACCTTGATTTTAGTACGAGTATTCCGTTATGGTTTTATGCTTATGCCTTTATTGTAGCAATGATTGCTATTTCAGCAATGTTACTACCGGGAATTAGTGGAAGTACGGTATTATTAATTTTTGGGATATATACTGTCATAATTAATAACTTAAAATCCTTATTAACTAATTTTAATTTCGCTGCTTTTAGCCTATTAGTTGTCTTTGGACTAGGGATTATTGTTGGTGTTTTTAGTATTAGTAAAGTGATTTCTAATGCCTTTAAACATCATCGTGGTAAGGTATTATACTTTATTATGGGGTTAATGATTGGGAGTTTATATGCAATCTATATCTCAGCTCCATTATTAGGAAAAGACACTGGAGAAGTGATTGCACCATTTAGCATGAGTAATTTTAATATAATTGCCTTTATTATAGGGATTTGTGCTATAATATGTATTGAGTTTATTAAAAATATATTAAATAAAAAAGGATAATAATGAGTTTAAAAAGTTTATTTGACGTAGATAAAAAATATTTAGCTAGATATGAGCAAGAAGCTGATAAAATTATGGATCTTGCTAGTAAATATGAGAAATTAAGTGATGATGAATTAAAAGCAAAAACAGAAGAATTTAAAAAACAATTAAAAGATGGAAAAACTATCGAAGATATTAAATTTGATGCATTTGCTGTTTGTCGTGAAGCATGTACTCGTAGTGTAGGATTAACACCATTTAAAGTGCAAATTATGGGTGGTTTAGCCTTACTAGATTTTAACATCGCTGAGATGAAAACCGGAGAAGGTAAAACATTAACAGCAGCACTACCTGCTTATACTTTAGCCCTTTTAGGAGAAGGGGTACACATTGTTACAGTAAATGAATACTTAGCTGCCCGTGATGCGGAAAACATTGGTCGTATTTTTGAATTCTTAGGTTTAACTGTTGGTTTAAACTTAAACCAAATGGGTAACCAAGCTAAACGTGATGCTTATAATGCAGATATTACTTATACTACTAATAGTGAAGTAGGGTTTGACTACTTACGTGATAACATGGTAAGTACTGTTGAAGCTCGTGTACAACGTCCACTTGCTTATGCAATAATCGATGAGGTTGACTCAATCTTAATCGATGAGGCCCGTACACCATTAATTATTTCTGGTGGAGAAAAACACAAACACGATTTATATACAAAAGTTGATGCAGTAGTTAAAGGGTTAAAAGAAGAGCGTGATTATAAAGTAGATTTAAAAGATAAAATCGTTACATTAACTAACCATGGTATGGATTTAGTTGAAAAAGGATTAAATCTTAAAAACTTATATAATGTCAAAAACTCTATTGTAGCTCACGTTGTTAATAATGCCTTAAAAGCTAATTTTGCAATGCATAAAGATGTTGATTATGTAGTGCAAGGTGGTAAAATTAAAATCGTGGATGGATTTACAGGACGTATTTTAGAAGGACGTGCTTATTCTGATGGATTACACCAAGCAATTGAAGCTAAAGAACATGTTACTATTAATCGTGAAACTGTAACGCAAGCGACAGTTACATACCAAAACTTCTTTAGATTATATAAAGGGATTGCCGGAATGACTGGTACTGCTAAAACTGAAGAAGATGAATTCCAAAAAACTTATAAAATGGATGTAATTTGTATTCCAACTAATGTCCCTGTAGTACGTATTGATCGAGATGATGTTATCTTTAAACTTAAAAAAGATAAATACGATATGATGTTAGATTTAATTAAAGAACGTCATAAACATGGACAACCAATCTTAATTGGGACAGTAGCTGTAGAAACAAGTGAAGAAATTTCTAATTTACTTAAAAAAGCTAAAGTGCCACACCGTGTATTAAATGCTAAACAAAATGAAGCGGAAGCAGAAATTATCGCTGAGGCTAGTGAAAAAGGTGCAGTAACAATCGCTACCAACATGGCTGGACGTGGGACAGACATTAAAATTAGTGATGAAGTAAAAGCATTAAAACCATTTACTTCAAAAATTAGTGGAGAAGAAGTAGATCCTGCTGGTTTATTAATCGTTGGTACAGAACGTCACGAATCTCGTCGTATTGATAACCAATTACGTGGACGTAGTGGACGTCAAGGAGATAAAGGGGAAAGTATCTTCTTTGTAAGTTTCCAAGATGATTTATTACGTCGTTTCGTGCCTGATATGCGTTCTCGTATTGTCCGAGCACTTCCGGATGGAGAAGCAATTAGTTTACCAATCGCTTCTAAATTAATCGAAAATGCGCAAATGCAAGTTGAGTCAGTAAACTACCAATCGCGTAAACACACATTAAAATATGATGATGTTATCCGTGAACAACGTGAACAAATTTATGCGCAACGTAATTATGTTATGGAACATGAAGAATTAATTAAAGATGCGAGAAACGTTATGGATGATTACATTCACAATGTGACATTGGCTTATTTAGAAGCTAAAGATGAAGAAGGATTACAACAATTAGTTGAAGAACACATTGCTAATAAATCAATGACATATGATGGTGATGACATTGAAAAAAATATTAAAAAATTAGCACAAGGTCAATTGGATAAAAAAATTGATGAATATGGAGAAGAGATTGTTAATGCCTTCTTAAAAGCAGTAATGTTATCTTGCTTTGACCGAGCTTGGATTAACCACTTAGATGAAATGCAACACTTACGTGAAAGTATTGGACTTCGTGGTTATGGTCAAGTAGACCCATTACTGGAATATCAAAAAGAATCTCGTCGTACTTATGAAGATATGATTTTACATATTGAAGAAGAAATTACTCATGCAATTTGTAAAGGTCGTATCCAAGTTGCTACTAACCGTGAATCTTTAGTTGAAAAATTAGAATCACAAGTAGATAAAGACGAAGAATAATCATTTTAAAAGGTAACCGCGGTTACCTTTTTTAAATTCTAATTGTTTCCTTATACCCAAAACAAAGATTATTATGTTATAATAAAAAAGACAAGGGGAATGATGGAAAGTTATGAATTAGTTAAAGCATATCAAGATAAAATTACTAAATTTGCATTATTAACTAATAAATTAAATCCACAATCCTTAAAAACTGAGCTTAATCAATTAAAGGAAATCGAATTATCACCAAATTTTTGGGACGATAATAAACAAGCGACTAAAGTAATTAAACAAAAACAAGAGTTAGAAAACAAACTAGATAAGTTTAATTTAGTTTCTGATTTATTAGAACAATTTAGTTTAGCCCAAGATTTATTTAATCAAGAGGAATTAAGTTTAGTTGAATTAAATGAAGAGTATGAACGTTTAAATCAAGAGTTTATCAGTTTTGAAATGCAAACATTATTAAATCAAGAATATGATCATGATGATGCATATTTAGAGATTCATCCAGGAAGTGGTGGAACTGAAAGTCAAGACTGGGCGAATATGATTTATCGAATGTATGAATTGTATTGTAAAAAGCATAATTTAAAAATGAATGTAGTTGATTATCAACCAGCAGATGTTGGTTTAAAATCAGTCTTAGTTGAAATAAAAGGTGATGATGCTTATGGATTATTAAAGGGTGAAAATGGAATTCACCGTTTAGTGAGAATTAGTCCTTTTGATGCTAATAAAAAACGTCATACGTCATTTTGTAGTGTAAAAGTTATGCCTATCATTGAAACTGATGATGAAATAGAGATTAATGAAAGTGAACTAAAAATTGATCGCTATCGCTCATCAGGAGCTGGAGGGCAGAGCGTAAATACGACAGATAGTGCTATACGGATCACCCACATTCCAACAGGGATTGTTGTAACTTGTCAAAACGAACGAAGTCAGATGCAAAATAAACAACAAGCTTTAAAAATATTACAAGCAAAATTGTTAGAGATGCAATTACAAGAACAACAATTAGCAAAAGAAAAATTAAATGGTAATACCAAAGAAATTGGATGGGGAAGTCAAAAACGTAGTTACGTCCTTCACCCTTATAAAATGGTAAAAGACAATATTAGTGGTTATGAAACACAACAAGCCGAAAAAGTTTTAGATGGTAATATAGAAGAATTATTATATTATAATTTAGTAAGTAATGAGGAGTAGTATGAAGTTAAATTTAAGTGTTAAAAAAATTTTTGAAAAAGAGTTTAATACTAGTAGAAAAGGTTTTGACCAAGAAGAAGTAAATGAATTTTTAGATTTAGTAATTGAAGATTATGAAACAATTGCCCAATATATTCAAGAAGTTAAACAAACCAATCAAGAATTAAGAGATGAAAACTATCGTCTTAAAAAAGAAATGATGCAAAGAAAAAATGGCATGTTAAGTCAAGAAGACACATTAGATTTATTACCCCAAAAAGCACAAGATGTAGTGGAAGCTTCAGCAGAAGTTAATAATGATATCGAAGAAACTCGTCGTTTAGATGAGTTAGAGCAAAAAATGGATCGTATGGAAAAAATCCTTTTACACTTAGAAGAAAAATTATAATTTTAGACCCGATTATTAACTAATCGGGTTTATTTATATTAAAATGGTATAATAATTTATGGCAATGTGAGGTACTTGCGCAAGTAATTGTGAGGAAAGTCCATGCTCGCACAAACTGCGATGTTTGTAGTGATTGTACTAGATGAAACAATAAATCTAGGCACATATTTGTGACGACGGATCCTAAACCTAAGGTTGATCTATGGTTTAGTCCATAAAGTGCCACAGAGACGAGACTTTAAGAAATTGAAGTGTGAAACGCGGTAAACTCTGCAAGCGAGAAACCCAAATTTTGGTCGGGGAACTTAGTTGTTGGGAAATGAACTAACACTGAGCTAGGAAACTAGAGATAAATAAGTACCACTTAATTGGACAGAACATGGCTTATGATCATTGCCATTAATTAAATATAAAGTAACTCAGGAGTGATATGATTAGAAAAATATGGTTGTGGATATGGATTGTAATAATTGCAATATTATCTTTACCTTTTTTATTAGTAGCTAAAATTATTAATAATAAAGAATTAAGTCTAAAGATGATTCATTATGTATGTAAACCGATTAATTTCTTTAGTGGTAATAAAATCCATTTAATTGATTTTAATAATTTAACAGATCATACCGACTATGTATTAGTTGCTAATCATTTATCATTTTTTGATATATTATCATTAATGAGTTTTATTGATAAACCAATTGTGTTTGTAGCCAAGAAATCTTTATCTAAGATTCCAATCGCTACTCAATGGTTTAATACGCAAGATACAATATATATTGATCGAGATGATGTTAATAGTGGAATTACAACAATGAAAAAAGTAATTGGGCATATGAAAAAACATGAAAGTGTGGGATTATTCCCGGCTGGAACAAGAAGTAGTGAAGAAGTAGAATTTAAACCAGGGATAATTAAAATCGCCCAAAAAAATAAAAAAACGATTATCCCCCTAACAATTCAAAATACTAATCTAGTATTAGAAGATCGAAAAGGAAATAAGAAAGTAGATACTTACTTTACTTTCCATAAACCACTTACATATGAAGCATATCAACATTTAAGTTTAGAAGGTTTATGTAAAGAATTAGAAGATATTGTATATATGCGAAAATAAGGATTAAAAAAAGAGGCTAACGCCTCTTTTTGTTTTTTATATCTTAAGCAATACTAGCTTTACCTTTTACTTCTGCTAATTTAGTACTGATTTCATTGTTTTGAGTTTCAGCATCAGTAACACTTTGAGTTAATGAATCATGTAACTCAGGGATTTTAATACTATCATATTTAGTTCGCATAGTTCCATAACTTGAATTAGCTTTTCCTTGAGCTGTAGTTGCTTTAGATACTTTTTCACTTATTTTAGCACTATTTGCACTAGCATCTTGATCAGCTAATTTGTTAGCTTCATCTAAAAGTTTCATCGCTTTTTTGTATTCACTATCAAATTCTTTTTTAGCTTTGTCATAGGCTTTTTTAGCACTTCCATTAACAGGATAACAAGCATAATCAGAACCAGTACAACGATTAACTTCGGTAATAGTAATATTTAAAGTTACACTTTTACCTGCTAATTTGGATAAAGAACCTCTATAGTCTTGAGGGATATCAACATGTACATCATTGATTGTTTCACCAGCTTTATGGTTAGAAACAGCTTCTTCAATTTGTACAGGTTCTTGCCAATCCCCTAAAGTTACTTGACCTTTATTCCAATTAGTATTGGCGTTAGTAGGATCTAGGATTGCTTGAAGTTGAGTTCCTTCACTATCAGTTCCACTGAAAGTGAAATTAATAGTATCCCCACTTCTAGCTACATTAGATTTTGCTAATGGTCCTCTAACCCATGCTATTAATCCTGCACATGCTAGCAACACAACTGCTACTAAAATATAGAATTTTTTATTGCTTCTTTCTTTCATCTTGCTCCTTGCATTCCTTTAAATTATAGCATTTTATATTATTTTTCGCAAGAAATTATGTTATTAATCCCTTGTTCATCAATCAATTTGATATCATAATAAATTTCATATTCATTATCTTGTTTTTCTATCTTTAAAATAGCAGGATTATCCTTTAATGAAGTAAGTGCTCTTTCACTAACTCCATTAATAGCAATATGGAAATCCTTCATAAAAACGGTATTATCTAAAGTTTGGCGCATATTGGCGCGAAACATCTCTAAATATTCTTCTCTTAATACTTTTTGTTCAGCTATTTCTTCAGGTGTTAATCCCTCTTTTTTTTTCTTTTTCGCTAACTCATTAATACGAGCTATTAATTGATCTTTTTCCATATATTTCCTTGCTGCTTTACAACTATTTCTGCTGGATACTTATTAATCCATGTTTGTTGTCTTTTAGCGTAATTTCTTGTTTTCTTTTTAATTAATTCAATACATGCATCAAGATCAAGATTACCATCTAGATATTGATGCACCTCTTTATAACCAATTGCTTGTTGTGATAAGTAATTAGGTTCAAATTGTTTAACTTCATCTATTAAACCATCACTAATCATTTTATCTACTCGATGATTTATCTTGTCATATAAAAGATTACGATCGATATCAATTTTAATAAAAAGTGGTTGATAAATTAATTCTTTTTTTTTATTACTAATATTTAAATTAAGTTCAACTTTAGCAGCTAGAGCCGCTAACCGTTTATGATTATTATAATCACTATGATTTAATTTAATATTAGCTTTATTGATAATCTCTTTTAAAGTAGCTATATTCATGTTATCGTATTTAGCTTTTACTTTGGTATAATCAGGGTTATCATTGAACTGATAATTATAGATAATACTATCTATATATAAGTTACTACCACCTACAATAATTGGAACTTTTCCCCGCGCTTTGATATCTTCAATACAAGTGCGGGCTAGGCTTTGATATTGACTAACGTCAAAGGATTGTTGATAGTCAATAATATCAAAGAGGTGATGGGGAATATCACCTTGTTCTTGGAGGGTGATTTTTCCGGTTCCAATGTTCATCTTGCGATAAACTTGGAACGCATCACCATTGATGATTTCACCATCAATTGCCCGGGCAACTTCTATTGATAAATTGGTCTTGCCACTACTGGTTGGACCAATAATAAATATTACATCATAATTTTTCATTTTTGTCCTTAACTTATTATATAATACCATATTTATAATTGTATATTGAGCTTGTTAATATGTTATAATAATTAAGTATTTAAGGAGATTTGTGAAAAAAGTAAAAAATATCGCAATTATAGCACACGTTGACCACGGGAAAACCACTATCGTTGATCAATTATTGACAACTAGTGGGTTATTTCGTGATAATCAAGAAGTACAAGTCCGTATGATGGATAGTAATGATTTAGAAAAAGAACGTGGAATTACGATTTTAGCTAAAAATACAGCCGTTGAATATAAAGATCATGTAATTAATATTCTAGATACACCAGGGCACGCGGATTTTGGTGGAGAAGTAGAACGTATTTTAAAAATGGTAGATGGTGTATTATTAGTAGTTGATGCTTATGAAGGATGTATGCCTCAAACACGTTTTGTGTTAAAAAAAGCTATGGAACAAGGGTTAAAACCAATTGTTGTAGTTAACAAAGTTGATAAACCACAAGCCCGTTGTGATGAAGTAATAGATGAAGTAATGGAATTATTAATTGAATTAGATGCTGATATTGAACAACTGGATTTCCCAGTTGTCTATACATCAGCAATTAATGGTCAATCTGGATATAGTCCTAAAGAATTAGTTAATGATATGACACCTTTATTTGATTCAATTATTGAAAATATTTTAGATGCACCACAAGATATTGATGCTCCATTACAAATGCAAATTTCATTATTAGATTATAATGATTACGTTGGACGTATTGGAATTGGACGTATTAATACAGGTAAAGTAAAAGTAGGACAAACTGTTAGTTTATCAAGAAATGATGGTAGTGTTGAAAACTTTAAAGTAATTAAGTTATTTGGATTTTCTGGGTTAAATCGTGTAGAAATTGATGAAGCTTATGCAGGTGATATTGTTGCGATTGTTGGTAAAGATGATATTAACGTATCAGAAACAGTTTGTGATGTTGATCATGTAAATCCTTGTGAAGCATTAAGTGTTGAAGAACCAACATTACAAATGGAATTTATGGTTAATGATTCTCCATTTGCCGGTAAAGAAGGTAAGTTTGTAACAGCTCGTAAATTAGAAGAACGATTACACTTACAAACACAAACTGATGTAGCTTTACGTGTAGAAGATACTGATGATCCAGCTAAATTCTTAGTATCAGGTCGTGGGGAATTACATTTGTCAATCTTAATTGAAAACTTGCGTCGTGAAGGATATGAATTACAAGTTGGTAAACCAAAAGTAATTTTTAAAGAAATTGATGGAGTGATGTGCGAACCAACTGAGTTTGTTAGTATTGATGTTCCTGATGAGTATGTTGGTAGTGTGATTGAAGCTTTAGGACACCGTAAAGCAGATATGCAAGAGATGAAACCAACTAACAATGGTACAACTAAATTAGAATATATAGCATATGCTCGAGCATTAATTGGATTTAGTCAAGAGTTTATTACGATGACTAAAGGTTATGGAATTTATTCACATATTTTCTTAGAATATAAACCGAAAATGGAATTAGATGTCAAGACACGTTTTAATGGTGTATTAATTTCGATGGATCAAGGTAAAACTACAGCTTATAGTATGTTTAAATTAGAAGATCGTGGAATTATGATTGTTGAACCAGGTGTAGATGTTTATGAAGGAATGATCGTTGGAATTCATAATAAAAATAATGACTTAGTAGTAAATGTTACAAAACAAAAAGAACAAACTAATGTGCGTAGTGCAACTAAAGATAATACTATTACGCTTAAAAAATCTAAACAAATGAGTTTAGAGCAATATATTGAAATGTTAGCAGATGATGAGTTATTAGAATGTACGCCAGAAAATATTCGTTTACGTAAGCGTTATTTAAATAAAACAGAACGAATTAAACATGAACGTGGAAAACTATAAAATCTTATTATTTAGGGAAAAATGTTATAATTAGTATGGAGGAAAAGATGTTTAATATATGGTTAATTGTCCTAATTGCCGGACTAGTAATCGAAATTTTTACAGTTACATTAGTTTCGATCTGGTTTGCGTTAGGAGCAGCTTGTGCTTTAATTGCCCAAAGCTTTGGTCTATCACCAGTTGTCCAAATTATAATTTTCTTAGTTGTAAGTATTGTGGCAATTATATTAACTAGACCCTTATATAAAAAATTAAAATTAAAAAAAGATGTGAAATTGAATACAGATAAAAATATTGGTAAACGTGGTTATGTCACTAAACCAATCGCACAATATGGTAGTGGTCAAGTAAAACTTGATGATACATATTGGAGTGCAAGAGGTACTAATGAACAAGCTATAGCACTAAATACTTTAGTGCAAGTTGTTGATGTTGAAGGTGCTAAATTAATTGTGGAGGAAGTGTAATATGGAAGTAGGAATTTTAGTAGTTTTAGTTTTAGTAGTATTATTAGTAATTATTGTTGCTAGTGGAATTTTAATTGTAAGTCAATCTAATGCTTATATTGTAGAACGATTCGGTACATTTAACCGTGTATTACTTGCCGGACTTAGATATCGTATCCCATTTATTGATCGTGTTGTAATGCGTGTATCTTTAAAAGAACAAGTTGTTAATTTTGATCCACAAAAAGTTATTACTAAAGATAACGCAACAGTTACAATTAACTCAATTGTTTATTTTGTTGTAACTGATGCGGTTAGTTATACTTATGGGATTAATAATCCAATTATGGCTATTGACCAATTGACTGCAACAACATTAAGAAATATTATTGGTCAATTAGACTTAGAACAAATCTTATCAGCACGTGATCGTATTAACTCAGAAATTTTAGTTAAATTAGATCAAGCAACAGATAAATGGGGAATTAAAATTACTCGTGTAGAAATTAAAGATATTATTCCACCAGCTGATATTCAAAATGCCATGGAAAAACAATTACGTGCAGAACGTGATAAACGTGAACAAATCTTACGTGCTGAAGGGATTAAAGAATCTTCAATCTTGACTGCAGAAGGGGAACGTCAAGCTGCAATCCTAAGAGCAGAAGGAGAAAAACAAGCGATGATTGAACGTGCTAAAGGACGTGCTGAATCTCAACGTTTAGTTTATGAAGCTCAAGCTAAAGGGATTGAATATATTAATCAAGCTAATCCATCTCAAGAATATGTACAATTACAAGGATATGATGCATTAGTTAAATTAGGACAAAATGATAGCTCGAAAATCATTGTCCCTACAGATTTACAATCACTTGCTGGTAAAGCAACATTATTTGGAGAGTTTGTTAGAGAAGATGATAGATAATTTAAATGCCATTGCTTAATGCAATGGCATTTATTAATATTTATATATAATAATAGAATTAAGCAGTAGAAATGTTAATGATAAATACAACTTGCCAAGATTGCTTAAAAAAGCATTGAAAAGATGCTTTTTTATTTTTTATTTGCTATAATAAACATATAAAAAGGGGCATAATGCAACACTTAGAAGTAATGTGTGGAAGTTATGATGATTGTCTAGAGGCATTTTTAAATGGTGCTAAAAGTATCATCTTAGCTAGTGATTTATCCGTTGGTGGATTAACTCCAAGTTTAGCGACTTTAATGTTAGTTAAACGAGACATAGATATACCTGTGTATTGTATGGTACGTCCACGTCCAGCTGGATTTAATTATCAAGGAAGTAATATTGAATCAATGTTTGTTGATGCGCAAATCTTTTTAGATAATGAAGCAGATGGCATTGTTTTTGGTTTTCTTGATGAAGAGCATCAAATCAATCAAGAACTAACAATGCAAATGGTCGATTTAATTCACAGCTACAACAAAGACGCAATTTTTAATCGGGCTATTGATGTTGTAACTGGCCTTGAAGATGGAATTACAACTTTAATTAAGTGTGGTGTAGATCGCGTAATCTCTAGTGGTGGAAGCAAAAATGCACTATTAGGTATTGACAAACTAACTGAGTTAGTAAATCAATTCCTAGACAAGATTATCATTACTCCAACTGGAGGAATTAATGTTGATAATGCTAGAGATATTATTAATCATATCAATGTCCCAATGATTAATGCATTGTGTAGTAAGATTGCACTTGATCAAACTACTAGTAATAAAACTATTAGTTTTGATTACTTGCAAACACCTAATGGTTATATGCAAGTTGATGCTAATAGCGTTAAACAACTAGTCAGTATATTGAATGAAAATAATCAACAACAAGATAACTGAGGTTATCTTGTTGTTAAAAACTTATAATTGTTAATTGAAAGCTATGTTATAATAATAGTGAAAGAAGGAATATGTTAAATTTAGATGATAGTTTAATTAAAGAGTATATAAATAAAGAAGATTATCAATATTATCAACCAATGGTTGATTTAATTCACCAAGAATTACATAATAAACCTGCAACAATGCCAGGAAGAGATTTTTTAGGTTGGTTAGATATTGATCAAATGATTGATGAAAAAGAATTTAAATTAATTGAAAAGCTAGGGCCACAAATTCGCGAAAATTACGATGCTTTAGTCGTAATAGGTATTGGTGGTAGTTATTTAGGGGCTAAAAGTGTAATTGAATTACTTAGTCCATATTTTGATCGTCAAGGAGTAGAAATTATTTTTGTTGGACAAAATATGTCTACAGCCTATTTAACAGATGTTTATAATCATTTAGTTAATAAACGTTTTTGTATTAATGTTATTTCAAAATCAGGAACAACATTAGAACCAGCATTAAGTTTTCGCTTATTTAAATCATTATTGATGCAACAAGATCCGGAAAATTATAATAAACATATTATAGCAACAACCGATGCCAATAAAGGGGCGCTACTTAATCAAGCTAAAGAAAATGGATGGACAACATTAGTTGTTCCGGATAATGTTGGGGGCCGATTTAGTGTTTTAACTCCAGTTGGATTATTACCAATTTCTGTAGCAGGGATTAATCTTCGCGAACTAATTGCTGGAGCCAAACAAGCGAGTGTAGATTTTAGTAATAGTGATTTAAACACTAATAGCGCTTATCGTTATGCACTAAATCGTCAGATTTTACATAGACAAGGAAAAGAAATTGAAATGCTTGTTGGGTATGAACCTAATTTAGTCTATTTATGTGAATGGTGGAAACAGTTATTTGCTGAAAGTGAAGGGAAAAATAACCAAGGAATATTACCAATCGGTGCGATTTTCACCACAGATTTACACTCAATTGGTCAATACATTCAAGAAGGAAAACGTAACTTATTTGAAACAGTAATTAAAGTTAATGAATTTGGGGTAAGTATTCCGATAGTTGAAGATGAAGGTAACTTAGATGAACTAAATTACCTAGCAGGGAAAGATATTCAATTCTGTAATAATTGTGCCTTAGAAGCGACAATCCAGGCCCATATAAGTGGGGGAGTACCGAATATGTTAATTGAGATTGATCAATTAGATGCTTATCATGTTGGATACTTAATTTATTTCTTTGAACTAGCTGTAAGTATGAGTGGACGATTAAATGGAATTAATCCATTTAATCAACCAGGAGTTGAAGAGTATAAACAAAGAATGTTTAAGTTATTAGGAAAAGAATAAAAGTCACAATATCCTCACTTTTTGGGGATATTGTTTATTTTTTAGTATTATTATTTCAAAAATAATCGTTAATTTTTGTTATAATATGCATATAATGAAGTGGGGGAATGTGAAACCATTAGTTATTGGAATAGCAGGTAAAAGTGGTAGTGGTAAAACAACAGTAGCAATGGAAATCGCTGCAGCAATTACCAGTGGTGAGATTGCATCAGTACGTTTTGATGATTACTATAAGAATCAAGATCATTTATCGATGGAAGAACGTGTTAAAACTAATTACGATCACCCACATGCTTTTGATTGGGATTTATTAGTTGAGCAACTAACTGATTTGATTAATCTAAAACCAATCAATAAACCACTATATGATTACACTAATCATACTCGTAGTAGTGAAATTGAAGTTGTTAATCCGGCCAAAGTGATTATTTTAGAAGGTATCTTTTGTTTACTTGAGCCTGAACTTAGAAATTTACTAGATATTAAAATCTTTGTTGATACAGATGATGATGAGTGTATTATTCGCCGAATCTTACGCGATACGAAAGAGCGTGGGCGTAGTTTAGATTCAGTTATTGACCAATATTTAAGTAATGTAAAACCAATGAGTCAACAATTTATTGAACCAACAAAGAAATATGCTGACTTCATTATTCCCCGCGGAGGGGGCAATAAGATTGCCATCGACTTAATTAAGTCTCATATTCAATCTTATATTAAGGAGTAAAATGAATAACGATATTTTTTTAACTAAAGAACAACTTGAAGAATTAAAAGAAGAGTATCAATATTATGTGCATACGAAACGTCCTGAAGTAGTTGAGCGTATTAAAGAAGCAAAAAGTTTCGGTGACCTTAGTGAAAACAGTGAATATGATTCAGCCCGTGAAGAACAATCTTTTGTTGAAGCAAAAATTAAAGAGTTAGATGCAATTATTTCTAATGCGCAAATTATTGGTGCTGTGACAAATTCCGATACAGTGGTATTAGGTTCAACAGTAACTTATGAAGATATGACAAGTAAGGAAAAACAAACTTATACAATTCTTGGGGTTGGTGCTAATCCACTTGATAAAAAAAATCCAAGTATTTCAACAAATACCCCAGTTGCTCGTGCATTATTAGGATGCAAAGTTGGTGATATCGTAACGATTGAAGCACCAATGGGAAGTAAAGAAGTTAAAATTAAAAAAATAAGATAATATGAATATGTTATTAATAGTCTTATTGACAATATTATTATTGTTTGGAAATTACGAAAATAGTTTAGGTAGTTTCTTACACTATCTACGATAAGGAGTAAAGATGAAAAAGATTTTATTAATATTAATGTTAGCAATTACTAGCGTGGGAGTTAGTGGTTGTGGAACTAAACAAACACCAACAACTGGTGAAGCTAATAACCAACCAGTTAACGAAAATGATATTGGTTTTGAAAAAACTGAAACTTTAGTTCATGATGATAGTGAGTATGTGGTATATGTCCGCCAAACAGGATGTCCGCACTGTGCTAATGTAACACCTGTAGTAAAAGAATTTAGTAAATCACACTCAAATATTAAAGTATATGACATGAATACTGCAGATTTTGATTTCTCTAGCAAACCATTTGCTAGTAGTACAAATGAAAATCCAAAATTACCATTAGCAGTTACAGATGATATTAAAATTGCTAGCGTCCCAGTTGTATTTTATGTAAAAGGTGGGGAATTCCAAAAAATTGGTGTTGGTGATGCAGGGCCTAACAACGCCATTGATGTATTAAATTCAATCAAATAGCAAAAAACAAGGGTTACCTTGTTTTTGCTTATAATTATAAATGAGGTTTATGAAAAAGTTATATTTAAGACGGTTTACCAAACCTATAGTTGTGTTTTTTTTAAGTGTTTTGGCGCTACTAGTTGGCTTCAAAGTTATTTATGCCGAAACATCAATCATTAGTATCAATAAATTAATCCAAAATCAAAATGTGGTTTATGATGTTGAGTTTGTTGATGAGCAAGCAATTAGTCAAATTAAAGCGCCAGTTGTTGATTATGGTGGATTTTTTAATAAATCAACAATAAGTTATAATGTTGAAGGAATCAAACCTAATGATCAAAACATTGCTTACTTTGTTTATCCGCTATTAAACTTAGAAGCTAATAGTAAGTATAATTTAAAGCTTAACTTTGATTTTAGTAGTGATGCAACAAATACTCAAGAATTACTTATCAGTAGTACTAATCAACCAGTTTCCCAAGGACCACAAATTGATAAGCCAAATCAATTTGCCACTAATATTGATCCAACAAAACTTGAAGCTAAACAATATTATGTGCAATCAGGACTAAGACATTATCAACATAGCTTTGAAATTCAAACTAATAAAGAAGGGCAATGTTTTTTATTGATTGGTATTAAAATGGGGAAAAATGATCATCTCCAATTTAATATCGGTAACATGTCAATAAAATTACAACCGAAGAGTGATGATAACATCTAGAACAAATAGTATTGTTAAAGAAATTAAAAAACTTGAGCAAAAGAAATATCGTCAAGCTTATCAAGTAAGTCTCATTTATAATGACAAAGTAATAAATGAAGCGCTAAGTGCAAAACAGGTGGTGTGCTTAATTTCTGACCAAGCAATGGACGTTGATTGTAGCCAATTGCTAGTTAGTAGCGAAATATTAAGTTACTTACATCCTCATAACCATGGTGATTTATTAGCATTAGTTAAGCTTAATCAACCACAACCAATCGCCACTAATAAAGTCTTAGTGCTAGATCACATTCAAGATCCTGGCAATCTGGGAAGCATGCTTAGAAGTGCTTGTGCATTTGGGATTAAAGATGTGGTGCTAAGTGAAGGTTGTTGTGATATTGATAGTCATAAGGTAATTGTTAGTAGTGCGGGAAGTATTTTTAAATTAAACATTAATGTTTGCAATTTAGAATCTTACTTACAAAATTCAAATTTACCGACAATTATGAGTTTTTTAGACGAACCAACCAGTGATAGTTTTCCTGATAAGTTTAATTTAGTTCTAGGAAATGAAAATCACGGGATTGATCAAAAGTTAAAGCAATATTGTGATTATAATTATTTAATTCCGACATGCTTTGAGAGTTTAAATGTTAGTGTTGCATGTGGAATAATGTTAGCGAATTTAGGATAGGAGCGTTATGCAAGAAATACGTGAACAATTTTTAATTGATTTAGAAAAAGTGGACAATGAGCAGGCTTTAATTGAATTAAAAAATCAATACTTTTCTAAAAAAGGAATAATTACTAAATGTATGGAAGATATTAAATATGCTGAAGATAAAAAGGCATATGGACAACAAGTTAATGAATTAAAAGATGAACTTTATAGTTTATATACTAAAAAAGAACAAGCATTTGAACAAGTTAAACTAGATGCTAAACTTAAAAAACAAGCAATTGATGTAACAATGCCAGCTAGTCAACACGTTGTGGGACGAGCTAATATTTTATTACAAACAAAACGTGAGATTGAAGACTTTTTTGCATCAAAAGGTTTTGAGTTAGCTGTTGGTAGTGAAATTGAAACTGACTTCTTTAACTTCAGTGCCCTAAACTTGCCAGAAGATCACCCTGCTCGTGATATGCAAGATACTTTTTATATCAATAATGAATTATTGCTAAGAACACATACGTCAAACATTCAATCACGTCTACTTACTAACTTTCCTAATCAAGAATTAAAATTTATTTGTAGTGGAAAAGTATATCGTCGTGATGATGATGATGCAACACACTCTCATCAGTTTATGCAATTAGAGGGATTTAATATTGTTGATAAACGTTTAGGACATCACGCTAACATGCAAGATTTAAAATCTTTATTAGAACAATTTGTAAAAATGATTTTTAATGATGATAGTTTACAAGTACGTTTACGTCCAAGTTTCTTCCCGTTTACAGAACCAAGTTTTGAGGTAGATGTTACTTGTAGTAAATGTCATGGATCAGGATGTGGATTTTGTAAACATACCGGATGGATTGAGATTTTAGGAGCGGGAATTGTTGATCAAGCGGTTTTAGCAATTGCTAATGTTGATCCTAAATATTTCACAGGTTATGCATTTGGGATTGGGATTGAACGTATCTGTCTATTAAAATATAATATTGATGATATTCGTCAACTTTATTTAAATGATTATCGATTCTTAAATCAATTTTAGGAGAACAAATGATTTATTCAAAACGTGTATTTAGTTATTATGTACATTTTTTAAAAACTATCAGTAATGAACAATTAGCTAATCAATTACTTCAATTAGGTCATGAAGTAGAAGAGATTCATGACATGAAATTTAACAATTTAGTGATTGGGGAAATTATAGAATGTCAAGATCATCCTGACAGTGACCATTTACATGTATGTCAAGTTAATGTAGGAAGTCAAGTTAGCCAAATTGTGTGCGGTGCGAAAAATCCGCGCATAGGAATTAAAGTCGTAGTTGCACTTCCGGGATGTAGTCTACCGGCTGGAGATATTAGCAGTACAATTTTGCGTGGTGTGGAATCTAATGGAATGCTGTGTGCTTATGAGGAATTAGGGTTAGACAATAAATATATTAACTCAGATCCGGATACAATTATTGAATTAGATGCTACTGCACCAGTCGGAGATGATGCTGCCGAGTACTTGGGACTTAATGATACATTATTAGACATTAGTCTAACGGCCAATCGTGGCGACTGTTTATCAATTAAAGGAATGGTCCGTGATTTAGCAGCGTTAAATGATTATAGTATCACAATTAATGATTGTAGTTATGATTACATTAATTTCCCGATTAATTTAAATGGATATGATGGCCAAGTATTTAATGTTAGTCTTGATGCTAATGCCCACAATGACCGATTATTATGTAGTGTTGCTAAAGCAAAACTATATCATATAAATTATTTACATGATTTACTTAGTTGGTCATTAATTAATACCGGTTGTCCATTTAATGCTTATGATGTAACTGGACTTGAGATTACGGATTTAAGTTATCAACCATTAGCTAACAATGTTAAAGTTAATTTAATGATTAATCAAGAAAGCAAAGAATACACACTTCCTGCAGGTTGTTATGTTTTAATGGCTAATAGTAGCAATCCAATTATTTTAGGAGTACCAGGAATTGGAGTGGTTAGTGAATATTATCCGCAAGCTAATAGTAATAATTTATTGGTTGATACAATTATTCCTGATCCAGAAATTATTCGTCGTGTTAATAAAACTTTAAAAGTTAAAAACGAGCTAACTACGCGTTGTGAAAAAGGGATTAATCTTTATGCGATTTTTGACTTTTATAATTCTTTATGTGGATTAGAAGGTGATTTAATGATAAATCATTTAGCTTATCACATTAAACAACCTCAAATTAAAACGATTAACTTTGATGCTATCAATACAACGTATGCTGTGTTAGGAATTAACATTGAACCAACAACACAATTACATTATTTAAATTGTTTAGGATTTGAAGCATTAGATGCCAGTGATTTAACTAACGTAGTGATTAAAGTGCCAAATTGGCGTTTTGATGTAACTAATGATCACGATTTGGTTGAAGAAATTATTCGTATGTATGGTGTTGATCGCATTGCTAGTGTTAGCGATGTTGAAACAATCGTTAGTCCAAGTCGTTTAGATCATCGTTTAGAACAAGTGGCTAATACGATTAGTACTACATGTTTAGCCAATGGGGTTAATGAAGTAATTACTTATTCACTAATTAGCGAAGAACAATTTAATATGTTCAATCCACTTAATAAAGAACCAATCAAATTATTATCCCCACTAAGTTTAGAACATCAAGTATATCGTCACAGTTTAATTCCGAGTTTACTTGAAGTGGCACAATATAATTTAGATCGACAAGCTGATACAATTAATTATTTTGAAATTGCTAATACTTATTTTGGTATCCCAATTGGTGAACACCACCACTTTGCAGGTGTATTAGGTGGAATTAAAGAACATCATCTTGATGGAAGCAATAAGCTATTTGATTTTTATGATGCAAAAAACATTTTAGATCAAATTGCTAATCAATTACAAATTACATTTACATACCAACAAGTAGATAGCATTAATATTTTTAATCCTTATGCCCAAGCACTAATCAAAGTTGGTGATCAGATTATTGGGATTATTGGTTTAAAACATCCTGACACTTATAAAAAAATCCAATTAAATGTTGTGTGTTTTGAACTAGATTTAGACTTATTATTAAATTATGTAAATGAAAAACGTATTTATGCACCGATTAATCAATTACCAGTCATAAAACGTAATTTAACATTAATTGTTAATGATAATACTCAATATCAAGACATAACTAATATTTTTGATAATATTGATAACTTAGCTAGTTTCCAAGTTAACAATATTTATCGTGGAGAAAACATTGGAAGTGGAAAATTTAGTATTAGTTTTGATATTAACTTTAATCAACCACAAGCTTTAACGAAAGAAGATATTGAAGCGTTAATGCAACAAATTGTTGATAATGCGAAAAAATGCGGATATATTTTCAATGAAGCTTAAAAATATGTTATCATATTTATAGTTTTTAGACGGAGGAAAGATGAACTTTGAACTAATATTAAAAATTATTTGTGTAATCTTAGGTGTATTATTAATTATCGCTATTGGATTACAACCATCTCAAAAATCAGGTTTAATTGGAGATGTTAGTGATGTTGAACGTTTTGAACGACGCGGTTTACAGTTATTCTTATACCGTTTTACAATCATTACAATCATCTTATTGTTTACTTGTGCCTTATTATACGGTATGGGTATCGGTGGTGCTTTTTAATAATAGGACAAAGACAACTAATGTTGTCTTTTTCTTTTTTCTAAGAAAGGAGCAAAATGGAATTTAGTGATATTATTATGTTAATTAATCAAAAACAGTTTGATGCATTAGATGTTAATGATCCTAACACTAAGGCCATTTTGCTGCTTTTGATTAACCACGGTTGGGTTAGTGAAGATAACAATAAATTGATAAAAATTAAACGTCCAGAATTAGTATATGGACACTTAGATGTCAAACCAACATTTGGTTTTTTAGTCGGTGAAACTGATTATTATATTAAAGAACCAACAAATTATTTTAATAATGAAGAAGTAATTGCTTTTGTTGATCCAAATAAATCAGATGCTGGTGAAGCAATTATTATTGATCGCATTGAAGAGAACTTTCCAACACTAGTATTTCGGATAAATGATAAACATGAAATAATTTGTTGTGATCCAAATTATGCGAGCTATCATTTTGAATTATTACAAAAAATGCTTTTACCAACAAACAGTATTTTTAAAGCTGAAGTTAAAGATGTAACCAATAAAACTATCTTTGTTAGTTTTATTGATGAGATTAGTCTAAATCCTGATTTAGATGAAGCCATTAACTTAATTTTAGCCACTAATAATATTAGTTGGCATTTTGATGAAGATGTGTTGCGTGAAGCTAATCAATTAGAAAATAAAGACTACCAAAATTTAGCCCGTGTTGACTTGCGCGATAAAGGCTTTGTCACAATTGATGGGGCTAGCAGTAAAGATTTAGATGATGCTGTATATTTAGAAAAAGTCGGTAATGATTACCACTTATATGTTAGCATTGCTGATGTTGATAATTTTGTTCACCAAGATACACTACTTGATGAAGAAGCATATCATCGGGGGAATAGTGTTTACTTTCTAGATTATGTAATTCCGATGTTGCCTCCGGTTTTATCTAATGGCTTATGCTCGTTAAATCCCCATGTTGATCGTTATACCATGACTTGTGAGATGTTAATTGATCAACATGGAACTATTAAAGAATATAAAGTATATCCATCAATTATAAAATCGCACCATCGTTTAACTTATAGTCAAGTTAACGATTATATTATGCGCAACATTAGCGATGATGCGATTAGTGATTGTTTAACAATGCTTAGTTTGATGGATGATTTACGTGAAATCTTATTTAATAAACGTAGTCAGATGGGAGCATTTAACTTCGAAGAACCTGAAGTCAAATTCTTAGTTGATCAAGATCATAATATTGTTGATATTATGCCAATTGTTCGCGAAAATGGAGAGAAGTTAATTGAAGAGTTTATGATTGCTGCTAACTATTGTGTTGCTAATATCATTAACCAAATGGACTTATCTTTTTTATATCGTGTTCATGATCAACCGAATCAAGATGACTTTGATCAGTTGATCAAGAATTTAAACAACCTTGGTTTTAACTTGCGTTTAAATCAAGATAAGCGTTTTTTATATCGCCAAATTAAAGAACAAATTACTGATCCATCAGCGTTAGCAATTGTCGAAAAACTACTAGTTAGAAGTTTACCAAAAGCGAAATATCAAGTAGCAAATATTGGTCACTTTGGTCTAAGTTTAGAAGATTATACACACTTTACATCACCGATTCGTCGTTACAGTGATTTAGTTGTGCATCGTTTACTTAAAAAATATTTAATTAATTGTGATTATAATGTTAGTGGAGAGATGATTTATCAATTAAATACCACATGTGATCATATTAATCAAACTGAGATTAATGCCCAACGAGCAGAACGTAGCATTATCGACTTAAAGAAAGTCGATTACATGCAGCGTTTTATTCATCAGCGTTTTATTGGTCGAATCAGTAATATATATGACAATAAGATGGTAATTGAATTACCTAATTCAGTAAGAGGTAATGTCTTTTTAAGTGATTATTATGACTTTAAAGAGGTAGAACACTATTGTGTTAAATTTAGAGATCGAGATTTTCACTTACTTGATGAAGTCGAAGTAGAAGTAAGCAAAGTTGATCGTCAAAAACAACGAATCAGTTTTAATTTAGTTGGCTACAAGCGTCGTTTTGCTAATTATTATGGACGGAGAAAACATTATGGCAAAAACAAATACAAAAAAGAAGAAAAAACAAAATTTAAAAAACAAAATCATTACCAAAGAAAGAACAAATAAATATCGTTATGGTTTATATATAATTTTTGGATTAATTATCATATGGATAATAGCTTTATTATTTTTACTGTTTAAGCCTAACGATATGATTGTAACTAAAACAGGTTTAAGTTACAATCAAATCTTAATGTATGCCATTATTGCCGGAATTATCTTGGTTGGTAACATTTATTGTTTATTAAGTCAATGGTATTATTTTTATTTGAATAAACATAATTTAAACACTTTTGATCGTTTTAGTGTCTATAGTGCCAAATATTGTCGGATAATTAGTGTTGCATTGTGTATATATTTCATATATAATATAATTGAAACAATCATTATTATCATACTAGGGTATATTCCCCAAGCATATATTTTTGGTGGTCTTTCCCAAGAAGGATATATCATTATAAGTATTACCCTATTTATTTATCTAGTATCGATAACTAGTAGTATCTTAAGTTTTAATCAATCAAGAAAATATTTTAATCGTTTTTTAACAAGTTAGGAGTAATGTGAATCAAGAATTTATTATTATTTTACTTATTTTAGTATTAAATGTATTTGCTGGAAACTATGCTAACAATATTTTAAAGAATGTTGAAGCAAAATATAAAGATATCTATAAAAACCAAATGATAAAAGTAGATATAATTCTAGTTATTATTGGAGTAATTATTATTGCTGGTTTTATCTATTTCACATTTAATCCAGCCATCGTTGAAAAAATGCCATTTTTAACAATTATATTTAATTCAGTTAGTTGTTTAATTATCTTCTGTGTGGAAATCTTAATTAGAATTTTAATGGCTTTACGTATTAGACAATTATATGGAAAAAACTAAGTTAATTTGTAAAAATAAAAAAGCTCGATTTGATTATGAAATTTTAAAAACGATGGAAGCTGGAATAGTGTTAACTGGTAATGAAATTAAATCAATCAGATTAGGGCATGTTAATTTAAAAGATAGCTTTGCTAAAATTAATATTAATAATGAAGTCATGTTATCTAATATGTTTATTGGTAACTATCAATTATCTCATATAGTTAGTAAACAAGATGAAAAAGCCAGTCGTAAATTGTTATTACATAAGTATGAAATTAGAAAACTAAAACAACAAATTGATCAAGAACGTTTAACGCTAGTACCACTAAGTTTATATTTTAAATATAATCGCGTTAAAGTGGAACTAGCCTTATGTCGCGGGAAAAGAGTCCATGACAAACGTCAAGCAATAAAAGAACGTGACGTTAAACGTGAGATGGATAAAGCAATTAAGAATCGTTTATAGAGTAACTTTTGTTACTCTTTTTTTATTTTTTATAAAAAAAGGGGTCTAATAAAGTAGGAGTAATTATGAAAAATATTAAAGAAATTAGACACCCGACCACAGGGAAGTGGTTGGAACAACAAATTAATGTAACTAATACATATTATCAACAAGAAGAGATTTGTTTTTGTGACAAAAAACCAACACCGATTTGTGTCCTTAAAAGTGAAGGCGCACAAATTTCTAATGCGTTTTTTGAAACAAAATCAACTACGGATTATTATGGTTTATATCAAGGGCATTATTTTGACTTTGATGCAAAGATGGTAAGTGGTGATAGCTTTAATGTTAAAAAGATTATTAAACCACATCAGCTTAATCATTTATTAACAATTAAAAAACATGGAGGAGATGCTTTTATTATTGTTTATTTTAGCGATTATGATTATTATTACTTATTGGATATTGATGTTCTTATCAGTAATAAAACTATTCATTTAGAACAAATTGAAGATAAATATAAAATTAACTTATTAGTACCTGGAATTATAGATTATCTAAGTACTTATAAGGAGGTATATGCTATTAGATAAATTTGTTGGACAAGATGAAATAGTTGATACATTAAAAATATATACGAAAATCGCTAAAGAGCAAAATCGGATGTTAGACCATGTTCTAATTTATGGTTTGGCAGGTCATGGGAAAACAACATTAGCAAGAATTATTGGTGAGTTAATGGAACAAGAAGTAGTAATCCTTAATGCAGGGAACATAAAAAGTAAGAATGATTTACTTGCTGTCATAACTCATCTTAATGGACGAATGTTATTTTTAGATGAACTACATCAATTAAGTTTAGAGATATGTGAAGAGTTATATGCCATCTTACAAGATAACAAGATGCATATCTTATTAGGAGATGGTGTAAATAAGCGCAGTTATAGTTTAGATGTTGATCCATTCACTTTAATAGGTGCCACTACCATGCCTGAAAAAATTCCAAAACCATTACTTGATCGTTTAGGGATTAAAATTAAATTAAAAAATTATTCGAATAAAGAATTGTATACAATTATTCAGAATAATTTAAATATTAAAGTACAAGAAGATGTTAGTGTATTAATTATGCGTGCAGGTAATTATACGCCGCGAGTTATAATAAACGTTTGTAAACGTTTAAATGATTTAGCCAATTATTATCGATTTGAAATAATTGATCATCAAAATATTAAGGTATTGTTTAAACATCTTAATATTAATATCTTTGGCTATGATCAGGATGTTATGGAAGTACTAGATACATTATATTATGATTTTAATCAAGACTATGTTGGTGAAAAAACATTAATTAATTGTTTAACAATTAATAAAAAACAATATTTAGAAGAAATTGAACCTTTTATGTTAAAAGAACAATTATTAATTAAAAATAAATTGGGGAGAAAAATCGCCCCCAATGGAATTAATATAATTGAAAGTAATTAAAAAAAAGAGCCTTAACGAAATGCTCTTCTTATTATTAAATTATGAAATGGTACGGATGAAGGGAGTCGAACCCATACGCCGTGAGGCACTAGATCCTAAGTCTAGCGTGTCTGCCAATTCCACCACATCCGCATATTTTGGCAGGGACTACAGGAATTGAACCCGTATCAAAGGTTTTGGAGACCTCTATTCTACCATTAAACTAAGTCCCTATAAAACAAGTATATTATAACATACTTTTTTATAATCGGAGAAAAAAGTAAATACAAATTATTAATTAAATTTATAAAGGAGAAATATGAATAAAATAATTAAAAGTTGTTTATTATTGGGAATATTAGTTCCGACAATAATGTTTGCTAGTTCTTATAAATGTCAATATAAATTTGTACTTTTTGTAAAAAATAAGAATGTACAATTATTCAATTAAATTTCTTGTTCTAT
>OIYQ01000037.1_pt1 | contig 55167 bp, 46 predicted proteins | sample 1588311 | NCBI WGS metagenome assembly OIYQ01 (sample SAMN03283244) | human gut metagenome | biome: human-associated habitat; material: feces | host: Homo sapiens | place: Peru | collected 2012
AGCAAAACAGTAGTACCATCGATTAAAGAATTCTCATCTACAGCTTCATCCTCTGAGAATACCTGTTTCAAGTAAGGAGTCTTATCTACGTAGTAACGATTCTTTTCTCTAATCTCAGCGAAGGTATCACCTGTTACTGGTAAGGCTAAGAATTGTTTGTTGCTCATTATTCTGTTCCTGTTATTCTTTTAACTTACTTTGCTATTTAAACTTTTTTACTGAAATAAAACAGTTCTTTCCTGAAAAGGCTATACCGTAGGCATAGATAGTTCTTACCATTTGTTTATCCATAAATGGCGTTGCATAGTTCTTACTTTCTATTTGCAATAGAGCATCATTGCTTAATGCAATTAAATCATCGCCTACATTAGCAGATTTAATCTCAATGATTACAACCTTATCTTCACGTTTACTCTTAAAGACAATATCAGCATAACCATCACCAGACTCATAGTTAGAATGGTATTCAGAGAAGAAGTTTACAGAGCAGTTAGAGAACAAGCCATTTAAATAACCATGGTAGTAGTTCTCATGAGGTGCCTTAGTTGCATTATCTCTTATAGAGATATAACTTTGTAACAGGTTATAGATAGTACCAGATGCAATCTCAGCCTTTCCTTCAAAGAGGTTATTAGCTAAAGTATCAGCAACACTGTTAGGTGCAATCTTTGTATTAAATCTGTTTTGAATGTTGTGTTCAAAACACTCAAGTATCTCTAGGTTAGGTATTCTTACAAAGATATCTTTATTGTTTTCTTTTGCTAAGCCTTCTTTTTTTGTCTTTTCCCAATCTACAGTCAGATAACCAGTATGTAGAAGTAGTGACCAGAAATCATCAGATTCATGCTGTGACAAACAGTCATAGTTCATGGATTCATTTAGAATAAAGCTAATAGACTTACCATCAACCAAGTTCTGCATCTTTTGGTTGTCATTATCAGTTAAATAACCAAGGTAACCTGATAAGGATTTATCAGAGGTAGTGCCTTCCCAATAGTTTTCTAACCTGTTTAACTTTAAGGTTCCCTTTAGATTCTTTTTGTAATAATCACTAATGAAACTTACTATATCCCATGGACAGAACATCTCTTTGTCATAGAACTTGTATCCGTCATAGTGCTCTTTAACCTTTTGAGCAAAGTTGTCCATTTTATAATCTTTTAAGAACTTATAGGTTTCTTCTTTGGTAAAACCAATGATTCCTGTATAGTCTTCGTTTTCAGAGAGGACTGTATTTACCTTAAGGTTATTAACACCTGTAAAAAGACTGTTCTTAGCTACCTTTAAACAACCGGTGATAATGATCTTGGTGAGTGTCTTTTGATCTTTAAAAATACCAAGAAAACTTTTCATCAAATCTACCATGTTGTAATGAAAGTCAGCCTTAAAGTCTTTCTCATCACGATACAGTTTTGTATTCTGTATGTCATGATATGAAGCATTAGCTAGAGGTACATCGTACTCATCTATAAGCAGTATTGGATACTTGCCATACTCTTTATAAAGAGCTTTTGCTATGGTCTTTAATGATCCTGTCAGATAATCTGAATTCTCAAATTCTCTTAAAAACTCTACCTTAAGAAGTTTGCTTAATTTATCTTTATCTTCTTCATCTAGTTTTTGGCTGTTTAAAAGATATCTATACTTTTCTGCAAGATCACTTACTTCCTTAGCAAAATTTTTATATGCTATTTCAAAGGTCTTACCTGTTACATCTTTTAAAGAAATATCAATAACAGGATACTGTCCCATGAACTTAGAACAGAACTCTTTGTCCTCAAGTATCCTTGTGCCTTGAAAGTATTTTTGCTGTAAAGAGGTATTAAAAGGCTTATCAGGATTTATCTTTAAGAAAGACTCAAACATGGTCATTAGCAAAGTCTTACCAAAACGTCTTGGTCTTGTAAACAACAGAACTTTTGTAGAACTTGTAAAAACAGTCTTTAAGTACTCTGTCTTATCTACAAAGTAACAATTACCGTCTTTTAGTTCTTCATAACAGCCAGGATTATCTGGTAGTAGTAAAAATTCTTTATTGCTCATTAATCAATCTCTATTTCAATAAGTAACTTCTACTTTAAATTATAAAGTATTTACCTTCATATATACTGTTTTTACTGACTATATGGTGACAAGGAACAAGTCAATTGCTTTTTGAACTATTTTTGTCGCCATAATATTTCTCAAAATTCATTGCTAACTCCTTTATTATAAAGGAATTACATCATTTCTTATAAGGTTATTTTGGGTAAAAAATAATTAGTGGAACCTAATCCACATTTATTTTAAGTTCAGCTAAAGAGAAAGTTCTACCCTATAGAGTGTTCCTTCAATTAAAGTCATACAGTATCAAATCTCGGTTGACCTGATTTCGTTTAAATTTTCTATGATCATGAGTCAGTCTTTGCTGCTACTTCAATATATTTGATCAAATAGTGTATCTTGAACTCTAGTGCCAAATTCTATTAGAAGCATGATACTTAGTACTGCTATTATTGGTAATGCATCTTGGAGAAATCTAAAGTATTGGTGTTTTGAATAATGCCGATTTTATTAACGGTACAAACATTGTATTAAACTTGGAATTAACCAACTTTTGAGTAGTTGAATAATCACTTTTATTTATATACCTTTTATTGCACAAGTTTGCTGAATTATCGTGTCTGATAGACTGCATCAAATTGATAAAAGTTGAGTAAATCACATGCTAAAATGTAAGATAAAGTTCGTTGCCTATTTCATTTGTTGTCTATTCAAAAATTCTCTACAATACACATAAGGAGTCAACAATGGGCAGAATAATTACAATTAGCAATCCTAAAGGTGGCACAGCAAAAACTTCAACAGCTGTGAATTTGTCTTGTGCATTAAGAACTGTTAATAAAAAAGTTCTTTTAATCGATTTTGATCCGCAGAGAAGTTCTAGTGTAGCCTTAGGCTATGAGTACACTGATGTTGAACATAATATAGCAACGGCCGTACTAGATGGTGTAAGTGCTGATAAATGTATAACACCTTACCTAAAAGGCGGTTTTGATGTGATACTGTCATCTGATGATTTAGTGGCACTGCCTACGGTCTTACGTGAGGATACAGAACCTGCCTCAAGATTAAAAAAAGTCATTGCAAATATAAAAGATAAATATGATTTTCTAATCATAGACACTCCGGCTAGCATGAACCTAATCACTATCAATGCTCTGTGTGCCGCTGATTATCTTGTGCTTCCTGTATGTTGTGACATGTTTGCTATTGACTCCATGAAGACACTGCTTGACAATCTTTTAGAACTAAAAGAAAAGCATTTATCAAAATGTAATCTTTTAGGTATCCTAAGAACAATCTATGATCCAATCCAACCATTAGCCTCCAGAATTAGTCACGAGCTTGCAGAATCTTTTAAAGATCTTTTGTTTGCAACAAAGATAAGCTATAACCCCAAAATTTCAGAGTCCTCAAGTGCTGCCTGTCCAGTACTTGTGTATGACAGAACCTCTTTAGGTTCTAGAGAGTATCTGTCTTTTGCCGGAGAGATCTTAAAAAAGTTGCGTCAGTTGCAATAGACAGACGGCAAAATCTTGTCAAAAGAATTTGTTGCATTTTTCTAATTAACTGATCTTAAAGAAGAATGCATTTCTGGCATATATCTTGCTTTTCAGAAAATTATAATTTCTGGAGAGAAGAATTATGTCAATCACGATACAAACAAATCTTGCCTCAATCACGTCACAGGCTGATTTAAGAAAATCTAATCTGACATCTGCTGATGCAACCAAAAGATTGTCTTCTGGTTCAAAAATCAATAGTGCTAAAGATGATCCTGCAAATTTGCAGATCTCACATAAATTTACCTCTCAGATCAATTGTCTTGATAGGGGGAATAGAAATTCATCAGAAGGTGAGGCTGTAGCTCAATTAGCTGAAGGTGCTTTAGCTGAGGATTTTACAATATTGCAGCGCATCAGACAGTTAGCTATTCAGAGTGCTAATGGAACCTATAACGAACAGGATAGACAAACTATACAGTTTGAAGTCAATCAGTTGTGTAATGAGATAACACGTGTTGCTTGCAAGACTACATATGGTGGAGCTCAGATCTTAAATGGTAAGTCTGAGCACAGTCTAATCAATGACGATGGCAAACTCTCTTTGCAAGTAGGAGCAAATGCAAACACTACCATCGATCTCGATTTGTCTGTATCTTTTACCATGTCTTCAATGCAGGCTCATATAGGGGGTGTTTCTGATGGTAATGGCTATAATGATGCCAACAAAACCTTTGATGTTTCTACCACAGAGAATGCTCAAAAGGTATTAGAGAGTATCGATGACTATATTGCCTTTATCGATTCAAAACGCTCTGATGTTGGAGCTGTTTCAAATCGATTGAACAGTACTATCAGCAATCAGGAAAACATGCACGAAAATGAGTCTGATGCCCGTGCAAGAATTACTGATGCTGATTATGCTGTTGAGTCTTCAAGACTGATTTCAGCTAATATCTTAGAAAATGCCACTTCTCAGATGATGATGCAGGCTAATGCATATCCACAGGTTGTGGCAAATTTACTAAGTTAATTGTAACTGATAAAAATATGATCATCTTTATAAAGTGATTTTTAAGAGGGTTCCACATTTTTAGGAATTACTAAGGCTTATCTAATTTAATCTGGTTACTATTACAAAAACGAAGTAATGATGTATCAAAAACTAGACTTAGTTTTCATTGATGTCATACTCTGCATTCTTTTTGCATTTAGGGCAGGGTATGACAGACAGATACTCTTGAGCGCATTTAGGATCTTTTAAATCAAGATAAGGAGTGTTGCATCCTAAACATGCTACAGGTTCAGCCTTCTTGTTTACATACATTTCTAAAATCGCATAGAAGTTATCAAACGATGGAAAGTTATGTAGCTTCTTGCTCTTAGTAAAGCAGTTCTGATAATTAACATTAAGCTTAGAACAGACAATGTATACGCCAATTGCTAAGATATTTGAGATCTTGTCTGGTATTGAATTTGTGTCAAAGTGCATTGTTGAAGCTTCTTTATTAGTAAGAACACGACAGCATATTGTATAAAGAGCGATCATCAACATTATGTAGCCAGAAAGCTCTTTATCAGAGAGAATAGGCAAAATAGAACGCATTTTTTTGTAGCTTTTCTTAGGTGATGCCTCATAGAACTCGGATAATGTTCTGTAATGTAAAGATGTGATTTCATGATTTAAAGACTTAGAACAGCCAGCACTAGCTAAATGGTAGGCAGTTAGTCGATTTATCGAGTCTGCCTTTAGTGGAGGTGATAAGTCACTATTGGTAGCAAGCTTTAACTGTAATAGATCTTCTAAACAGGAGAGTATAGTAGGAGTTGAAGTATTGATTAGATGTGAAATAAATTCACTTTCTGAACGTGTAGCCTGCTCTAAATTCTCAACAATGTCGAAGATAGAAAATCCGGATAGTCTTGATAAAGAGGCAATAGGTGATTCTGTCATTCTTAAAAAGTCTAGCTTATGATCTACGCTAACTTTTGAAATAAGAGAATAATCTCCAAATAAATGAGCATCAGTTCTGGCTGCTTTTGCCATCCATAAAGTTAATTCATCAGGAATGTGATTGAAGATGAGGTTGTATGCTTGTGAAATCTTTAACTCAGTTCTTGTAGAGATTTCATAAAGAGAGTCCACACAATCTTTGGCATGTTTCACTAAGTTGATATCGTTTGCTGTAGCAGTTTTGAACCTTGAGTAGTATATCCAAGGATTATTTGATGTATGATTCATAGGTTTATCCTATATTAAATAATTGTGAACAAGATCACAATTTTGAGCGGCTTATTATACTGGTATTTTGACTTCATGCAAGTAAATTTGGCTTAAAAAAGCCATTTGTTTGCAAAAAATCTGAATAGCTTTAAACTTATCTATCATTGTCTAATTATTGATACATAAGGCTTGTAGAATCTGAAAAGTAAAAATACTCAGTATGAAAAAATTTATTTTTTATGCAAAATCATGCAAATTATTTTTTCAAAGGTGTGGATTTACTGTATTTGAGAAGAGCTTTAACTTTAGCTCTTATTCACACAATGAACTGTTTGGGGAAGTGATAATAGAGAATTTTAAATGAAAAAGCGCACATAAGATGATAGTGCGCTTTGAAAAAGATTATTTGAAGATTAGTTCTTCTTAGGAGGAATTAAACCTACCTGAAGATCTTCAGCGGTATAGATATGCTCGTTATCACAGAAAACCTTTCCGTCAGCGATACCCATGATTAGCTGACCTCTTTCAATGATTTTCTTTAAGTTGATTTCGTATCTCACTATTTTAGCGTTATCTAAAACTTCGCCTTTAAACTTAACTTTGCCAACGCCTAGGGCACGACCTTTACCTGGACCGCCTCTCCAGCCTAAGAAAAAGCCTACTAACTGCCACATTGCATCTAAGCCTAAGCAACCAGGCATTACAGGATCACCAGGGAAATGGCACTGGAAGAACCAAAGATCTTTATTGATATCTAGCTCAGCTTTAACAAAACCAAGACCGTGTTCTCCACCTTCAGCCTGAATATCTGTAATGCGATCAAACATTAACATGTTTGGTGCAGGCAGCTGGCTGTTTCCTGGTCCAAATAACTCTCCACGGCTGCATGCTAAAAGATCATTCTTATCAAAAGAGTGGATACCACGCTCTAATAATGAAGCCATTTTCGCTCCTTAAATAAACAAAAGATTAATGTATGGAAGCTATATTAATACAAAAAAGAAAGTCTTTCCACTTTAGAAAGACTTACATTGACAAAACTTTTATCGAGTACCAAATACTACAATTGTCTTACCGTGAGCAGTAATCAGATGATCTTCTTCCATCATCTTTAAGATCCTGCCCACAGTTTCACGAGAACAGCCAACAATCTGACCTATCTCCTGACGGGTGATCTTAATCTGCATACCATCAGGGTGCGTCATTGCTTCGGGCTGATGAGCTAAGTTAACTAAGGTCTTAGCAATACGACCTGTAACATCTAAGAATGCTAAGTTACCAACCTTAGCAGAGGTAGCTGATAAACGTCTTGAAATCTGAGCCGTTAATCTCATTAAGATCTCAGGGTTTACCTGAACTAGCTGTTTGAACTTGCTATATGAAACTTCAGCTATTTCACATGAAGTCTTTGCTTTTACCCAAGCTGTACGCTTAGGATTTTCTGATTCATCAAATAGACCAACTTCACCAATAAAGTCACCCTGATTTAAGTAACTTAAAATCATTTCATGACCATCTTGATCTTTAATCAAAACTGCAACAGAACCTTTTGCTATATAGTAAAGAGTCTCAGCTTTTTCTCCTGAATGAATAATGGTGCTTTTTGCTGCATACTTATGAATATGACACTGACTTAAGAACCAGCTAATTGTAGTGTCAGTCTGAGGTTTGATGATTGAAGGCATTTTTATACTCTAAATTAACTAAACGATCAAGCTAATCGTTTTCATGTCTTATTATTTTTTGACGATCATTTCATAAATCGCCAATACAAAATTCCGTAAAAATACGAAGCTAAGGTATTATATACATTTTTTCAGAAAAATGCCGAATTAAACACAATTTTGAATTTTAATTTTATGTTGAATTGAGCTAATTCACAGATTGCGATAATTTTGCTTGAAATTATAAATATTGAAATGCTTATTTTTAGAGGATTTGAGACCCCGGAAATGAATCCGCTGTTCATGACTCCTTGAACCAGTGAGTTCAAGTATGGCATCAGATGATAATTTAGGTTTCCACGTTAAACGGGCCTACTCACCACTATCAGGAAGATACCAAAGTCTAAAGATATCGGCTCAGGGTAGAAACGCTAGATGTCACCCCAGGGTATTCTTCTGGTAACTTTGTTACCATGTAATTATGTTAACAGATACTTTATTACTGTCAACGTTAAATTCATCTATTAAGATCAATAAGTTATACAATCTATTTAAAGTGTGAGCAAAGTGAAATTTCAGTTATTTTTGTTTGACTTTTAAACTTTATGTTCTTTTGTCTCTTCAATATTAAAACTAATTGGAATATGGCATATTTAAGGCTTTTATTTAAGAAGCTTCTTTAGAGATTTTTAGAAGGAATAATCTTTACTATGAATTGGCAACTATAACTATTAGAAGGCAGATTGCTGTTAAGACGACAAGAAAAACTGACTTTCTAATGAAAGATAAATACTCTTCTTTTTGAACTAATACGTTTATATAACGCTGTCTTGCAAGATACGCCTCTTCTTCGTTAGGATAAGGTTCATATTCTATACCCAAAGGAATATTAGCTTTTTTAGCATTCTCAAGAATGTGCCTTAGACGTAAAGATACTTTTTCTTTATTCTCATCTTGCAGTTTTAAAGATAAAACATATTCTTGAAGATACTTTTCAGGTTCCAAATCATTTAAAAGATCCATGATTTTACGGCTTTTAAAGTCTGAAATTAAATATCCTTTCAGCTCGTACTTAAGATAATTTAAATCAAATTTCATGATAATGTTGCTATAGTTTATTTTACTGTGGCACATACATTAAGAATCATAACTTTAAAGTGCATGCCTTTTTGCATCCGTTGATAAAGAATTAGAAACATCTTATAAGATGTAATAAATCAAAAAAGCGGTTTACCTCAAAAAGACGTAAACCGCTTGCGATTAGATTACAAACTTATTAGATCTGCTCTGGGATCATTCTGATATGACCGCAAGGGCATTCCTGAGCACAAACACCACAACCTTTGCAGTAGTCATAGTTGAACTCGTAGCCTTTACCAGCACCTAGTTTTACGACAGCACTATCAGGGCATACACCGTAGCAGTTATCACACTCCATGCAGTTACCACAAGACAGACAACGACGTGCCTCAAAGATTGCATTCTCTTCTGTTAAACCAAACTGAACTTCATCGAATGTATTTGAACGACGAGCTACTTCTAATTCCTGACGTACAGTCTTAGGAGCATCAGTGTAGTACCAAGGGTGCATATCCTCAAACTTTGCAATTTCATGCTTCTCAGCCTTCTTGTAAGTCTGACCGTTTAAGTATGCGTTTACGCTACGAGCTGCGTTCTTACCCATACCAATCGCATGAGTTACAGTTCTGTCCTTAGTTGCAACGTCACCTGCAGCAAAGATACCTTCAATTGAAGTCATCTTAGTCTCTTCATCGATGATTACGTTATCTTTATCCATCTTCAGATCTGATAACTTAGTTAAAACTGATTTATCAACATTCTGACCGATAGCTAAAACAACTGCATCAGCTGGTAACTCTTCATACTGACCTGTTGGCTGTGGTCTACCATTCTCATCTAACTCCATCTTCTCAATCTTTAGAGAATCCTTTGAAGCAGATGCAATGGTTGATAACCACTTAACCTGAATGCCTTCAGCAATAGCAGCATCCATTTCTTCAGCATTAGCAGGCATCTTGTCGCGGTTACGACGATAAACGATGATAGGCTCAGCACCAATTCTGCGTAATGAACGAGCAACGTCAACAGCGGTATTACCACCACCGTAAACAGCAACCTTACGAGCAATCTCAATGTCACCGTTGGTCTCAATCTGTCCTAAAACGTTTAATGCGTTTATAACGTGGTTGGTATCACCCTGAGGAATATCTACGTTTGTCGAAATTGAAGCACCTAAACCTAAGATCACAGCATCATATTTGCCGTTCTTCTTCTCAGCTTCGATATCTTCAACCTTGCGACCGCATTCAATGGTAACACCCATGTCAGTGATACGCTTGATTTCAGCGTCTAAAACGTTTCTTGGTAGACGGTATACAGGAATACCATAACGCATCATACCGCCAGCTTCTTTACCCATCTCAACGATGTGAACAGTGTGACCAAATCGACGTAACTGGTAAGCTGCTGATAGACCTGCAGGACCTGCACCGATGATTAGAACTTTTTTACCAGTCTCACGAGCAGGGCGCTTGAATGATAGATTGTGCTCGATAGCATAATCACCTAAGAAACGCTCAACTGAATTAATACCTACGCTTTCATCTAAGAAGCCACGGTTACATTTGCCTTCACAGGTGTGATAGCAAACACGACCCATACATGCTGGTAGTGGGTTCTCTTCAGTTAAAATTCTCCATGCGTGCTCATAGTCACCTTCTGCTGCATAGAATAACCACTGCTGAATATTCTCACCAGCAGGGCACTGATTGTTGCAAGGTGGTAGCTTAAACACATTAACAGGACGCAATGTACGCCATGAACCAGTGTGGTTTCTTAAAGATGTTGCTGGATCAAGGGTAACAGCAAAAGCTTTTTGTAACATAATTTACTATCTCCTTAAACAGCAGAGTTACGCTCGTAAGCCTGAATAGCTACAGGTGTGCCATTTGGCTCTTCATCACCTAACAGACCGAAGTTCTTAATATTGGTATCGCAAAGAGCCTGCAGTCTTGCAACTACATTAGGATCTGCTTTCTTACCGGTTAAGTGAGCATATCTACGCTGCATCTTCAGATAGTTGATTACAGGCTGCTTCTGACGGATCTTTCTTACAGATGTGATCTTACCGTATTCAGCTTCATAAACAGGGTAGAAACCAGTTTCCATAGCCATACGTGCTACAGTAACTGTTGAATTTGAGGTCAGACCCCAACCTAGTGGGCATGGAACTAAGATCTGGATGAATCTTGCACCATGGAATTGCATTGCCTTGGTAACCTTGTACTCAAGATCTCGAAGATCAGCAACAGTTGCTGTTGCTACGTAAGGAATACCGTGAGCCATTGCAATTAGAGGTACATCTTTACCTTTACCCCAATCAGCACCTGGCTTATCGCCGACTAACTGAGTGGTTGCAGTGCGAGCTGAAGGAGGTGTTGCAGATGATCTCTGAACACCAGTGTTCATGTATGCTTCGTTGTCATAGCAAAGGTATAGAACGTCATCATTACGCTCAAACATACCTGACAGTGGACCAAAGCCGATATCAGTAGTACCACCGTCACCGCCTTGTGCGATGATACGTGGAACATTGGTGTCGCCGTTCTTCTTGGCACGGATTGCAGCGGCAGCAGCTAAACCAGAACCTACAGCTGCGGTGTTACCAAATAGTGAGTGAACCCATGGTAATCTCCATGCTGATTCAGGATATGGAGTTGAGAAAACTTCCAAACAGCCAGTAGCATTAACAACCATAATGTTGCCATTAGTTGCCTTCATAGCAGCATCAATTGCGTATCTTGTACCTAATGCTTCACCACAGCCTTGGCATGCTCTATGACCTGAAATAAGGCCATTAGGACGGTCAGCAGATGATTGAATGGTGCGCATTGCAGGATTTAACAGACGGTTACCTACGGTATTAGAACCTGTCTGATAGAATTTAATCTTTTCTAACATTGTTTACTCCGCCTAATCCTTAACTGAATTCTCTAGAACAGACTGAGCGATTGGCCCATTCTTGAAGGTTACACCTTCAGTCTTGTCTGTGTAGCTGTTCAGAACGTCAGCATTAACATCAAACCAAGTAAACTCTTCTGTGAACTTGTCAGCTAATGCATCCTTGACGATACCTCTAATAGTAGTACCGAAGATTGGACGTCCACCAAGACCTGCAACAACAGTCTTAACATCGCAGTTCTTGCCTTCCATAGCTCTCTTAACTTCTGGGCAAACAATACCACGAGCACCAAATGAGAAAGCTCTCTCTAAGCAGATAACCTTCTTGGTGTCGCCAATTGCCTTCGCCATAGCCTCATATGGGAATGGACGGAATGACTTCAATGAAATGATACCAACATTGATACCTTCAGCCTTCAATCTGTCGATCTCGTCTTTTGCAGTACCAACAGTTGAGCCCATGATCACTAACTTAAGATCTGCATTTTCGCAGTTGTAGCAATCTAATAGACCACCTGACTTAGAACCGGTTAGGTCGCGGTATTCTTTTGTTACCTTTTCAATAACCTTTAAAGCCTTAGCCATCTTACGCTGCTGTAAGAAACGAACTTCTGTGAAAGCCTCTGGACCTACCATTGCACCGATTGAAACAGGCTCTTTAGGAGTTAAGTACTCACGTGGCTGATATTCAGGTAAGAACTTGTCCACTGTTTCCTGTGATGGAATGTCTAATCTCTCAAAAGCGTGAGTTAGAACGAATCCGTCCATACATACCATAACTGGAAGACCAACTTCTTCTGCGATCTTGAAAGCCATAATATGAGTATCAACAGCATCCTGGTTTGATTCACAGAATAACTGTAACCAGCCTGAATCACGCTGTGACAGTGAATCTGAATGGTCATTCCAGATATTGATAGGACCGCCAATAGCACGTGATGCTACAGTCATAACAATAGGAAGACCTAGACCAGAAGCAGAATAAACACCTTCGGTCATGTATAGAAGACCTTGTGAAGCAGTAGCTGTATAAGTACGAGCACCACCTACTTCAGAACCGATTGCAACAGAGATTGCTGAGAACTCTGATTCCACGTTTAAGAAATCGCAATCTTTTAAGGTACCGTTTTTAACAAACTTACCAACATTTTCTACAATGTGAGTTTGTGGAGAAATAGGGTAGGCACAAACAACACCTGGACGACATAGGGCTACAGCCTTAGCTACACCTAATGATCCTTCGATCTGCTCAAGCATTCTTTGCCTCCTCTTTAATGAAGTTATAAGCTAAAGCTGCAGTCTCAGCATTAGCATCACCAATTTTGCCAGGGTAACGTGCCTGGAAAGCTTTTTGTACAGACTCCAACTTTAAGATGCCTGTTACAGCAGCTAAAGAAGCAAGCATTGGAGCTCCTGGTAGAGGCTTACCAATCTTCTGCATAGCAAAATCAGTTGCAGGAACAGTAAATACATGTCCTTTTGGTAACATCTTTACAATCTCTGGAACAACTTTTTCAGGATCTTCTTTTGAATTGATAACAACGTATCCATTCTTATCAAGACCTGCAAAAACATCAACTGCACCTAACAGGGTCTTATCTTGAATCAATACAACGTTTGGTTCCTGAATAGGCTCATGAGTGCGGATTTCTTTATTATCAATACGAGCATAGGCAACAACAGGTGCACCTGTACGCTCTGAACCGAAGCTTGGGAAAGCTTGTGCATAGTGGCCTTCGTAGAAAGCGGCTAAAGTCAGCATCTCTGCAGCGGTCACAACACCTTGGCCTCCACGGCCATGTAATCTAATCTGAAGCATTAAGGCTCCTCGTTTGCAGTGTGTGTTTAAAAAGGTTTAAAAAACCGTTGTAATAATTTTAGTGGGAATTTTCAAAATGACAAATTTATGAAATATTTTGATCAGAATTTATGAAAATTTGTCTAAAAATGAAAATTTAAACATTGTGACTTAAAAATGTAGGATATATAAGGGATTGTTTTAATACTAAAATGTCAGAAATAGGTAAATCTTTGAGATTTTCGTGTAAATTTATAGTGATATTTGTTAAAAGTTTTCAAATAAGCATAAATTATATATTAGAATAAAAAAAATAAAATGACTAATGAAAAACATGGTATTTATAAAAGTAAGCATACTCTAACAAGAGCTTAATATTTTCATAAAATTTGATTATCATAAAAAAATTTCTTATTATTAAATGTAGTTTAATAACTTGTTTTGTAAAATGATATAATTTGATTAAATCGCTATTGCCATTTTAGTGATCAGTTTTTCAAATTTTCATTATTTAATGTGATTTTTGGAATTCACTGATCTTTTGCTACTAATATCATATAATTTTATAAGTCCTTTTTATGATTGAATCTACGGTCACTATTACCTCTAAACAAATTAGAGAACAAAATCTGCAACTTGTAAGACGAGCTTTGCATAAAGAGCAAATCTGCACTGCTTCAAAATTAAAAGAGATGACAGGATTATCTGTTGTTACTTTAAATAAGATCTTATATTTACTAATAGCCTCAGGTGAAGTTCTAGAAGGAGGCAAATCTTCTATTCCTAATGGTAGACCTGCTACAACTTATAGATTCAATGAGATGAATAAGTTAATACTGATCCTTTCTATATATATAAGATCAGGTAATAAATATGTAGGTTACTCTGTCCATAATCTTTTTGGTGAATGTTTAGAAAGACGTGAAGAGTTAATTGACGAAAAGGATTCTATCCAAACCAATGAATTTAAGATTGGTATGGAACGATATGTAGAAAGATATCCTAAGATCTCTGTTATCGGAGTTTCAATGCCGTCAGATGATGTTGGAGGTCGTGTCGGTAGTGCAATTCGCCATGACAGTCAGTCTAAACGACTGTCTAGCCATTTGGAAAAACACTTTAACATTCCAATCTTTTTTGAAACTGATATCAATGCTGCAACCTTAGGTTGCTATAAAAGATGTAAAAACCAGGAGTATGTAAGTGGCATTATCTTAGTGCCTGGTAAAATTCCAGGGTGTGGCTTTTGTTATAACGGTTCTGTTTTAAGAGGAAAAGACGGTATGGCAGGTGAGATCCGATATTTTCCAATGTATAACGATGTAGGTGTTTTGCCTTCAGAATCGTTGCAGGCAGACGATCTGGCTATAAGAACAATTAGAGCGGTGATGTGCGTTTTAAATCCTGGATATGTTGCTATCTATTCAGAAACTTTAAAACCAGGACTTATAGAACGTTTAAAAAAGCAAATCTCAACAGCTGCAGAAGAAGCATTACTCCCTAAAATAGAAATTACTGACAATTTAAGAGAAGACACTGTATCGGGTATGGTAAGTTTGTGTCTGAAAAAAATTGAGCAGAATGGTTAAACAAAATTTAAAATATCTCAGTATTAAAATTTAAGGTGACGCTGATAGTAAGGATCAAAACCGCTTCAACGCACTTGATTAAGGAGATCTCTTGTGAAATTAAAGTTGTCATTTTATTGAAAGATTAAAATTGGCAGTATTTATACTTTAAGTTTAGATAACTTATTCTGTTTTAAGATATTTTTTTTAAGAAAAAAAGTTACTTTCTTTTATCGATTTAATCTAAATAGTAAAATTTATGGTAGTATTATTTTATCAATTTGAGAGGTTACTTCGTTTTATATATTTTTGATATCAAAATGAGGAAATCAAGGTTGAATTATATATTGAACTAAAGTAATCAATCCTTAGGTATATAACAACAATTACAAAAAGTAGAAATTTAAAGCTCAGCTTTAGTTTTTATTAAACAGTTTCACAATTCCTAAATTGACATATTTAGTATGTAATATCAGTCTCTCAGATTTATCAAAGTAAGGTAAGTATCATGGCTAAAAACAAAAATCCAGAGAAGGATACAACAAAGAAATCTGATTTATCTGCAAATGCATCCAACAAATGGAGCAGAAAGCGTCGCATTGAATTTATTGATTTCAGATTAAGTATTGACGGAAAGATCAATAGAGCAGACTTGGTTGATTTTTTTGGTATTTCCATTCCACAAGCTTCTTTAGATCTATCTTACTATAGAGATTTGGTAACTAATTGTAACCCACCAAGAGAGAATCTTCATTATGATATGCATCAAAAGGTGTATTTAAGAACTGAGGATTTTAAACCTGTTTATCCAGACCAGTGCGGTAGTTCAAATTTCTTCAATGATTTAATTCAGTATGCAAAGAATGAATTACCTCAAAGCAAGAACTATTTCGGCTTTACTCCTGATGTTGGCTTAGCTTGTTTACAGCCACCTAAGAGAATTATCGATGAATCTGTTCTATCAAACTTATTAGATGCCATTCGCGGTCATTTGGCTCTGCATATCGTTTATAAGTCATTATCTTCAGATAGTAATGAGGATTTCTTAATTGCACCTCATTCATTTGCTTTTGATGGTTTTAGATGGCATATCCGTGCTTACTGCTATGACAGACACGAGTTTAGAGATTACGTTCTTTCAAGAATAAGAAGTGCAGATCATCCAAAGACCCAAGCTCCTAATGACAGATTCTCTGATCCTATTGGTAACGGCTTTAGAGAAGTAGGTACCGGCAATAAGGATGATTTTGATTGGAATGAAATGGTTACCTTAGAACTTCAGGCAAATCCTGAGTTACCAGAGAATGCAAGACGAGCAATTGAACTTGATTATGGCTTACCAAAAGACGGTGTTTTAAAACATCAGGTTAAAAAAGCACTACTCTTTTATGCTGTAAGAGCTTTACATTTAACTCAAGCTTACAGAAAACTTCCTCCTGAAGAGCGCCAGTTAGCCTTAGTAAATCAAAAAGAGATTGATGATATCCTTGCATCAATGGATAAATAGTAGAATAAGGCCTCCTAAATGGAGGCTTTTATGTTTTATATCATCCATGATTATTTTCACTTTGTACTATTTTTAGTTTAGTAAAATATATTAATCACCTTTAACTATGTCTAAGAATTCAAATAGTCGCTTACAATATGCACTCTATGTATTTACCTTAGGAATGCTCTGTGCCTTTGCACCAATGTGTTCTGATATGTATCTACCTTCTTTACCTGAGATTGTAACTTATTTTGATTCAAATCCTGCTCAAGTGCAATTCTCACTTACAGCATCTTTTTTAGGCTTAGCTCTAGGTCAAATTGTAATTGGGCCTGTCTCTGATGCTTATGGCAGAATTAAACCTTTATTAGTATGTTTGGTAATATTTACCTTATCATCACTAGCTTGTGCGCTCTCTCCTAATATATGCTCTTTTGTGTTCTTTAGATTGTTGCAGGGACTGTCAGCTGCCGGTGGCATTGTTCTTACTCGTTCAATTGCTTGTGACAAATTTAAGGGTAATGAACTTACCTCATTCATGTCATTTTTAATGGCAATCAATTCCTTAGGTCCAATCTTAGGTCCTATTATAGGCTCTTTGGTGGTTACCTATTTTACATGGCCAGTGATCTTTTTTATCCTAGTAGGATGGGGGCTTATCTTAATTTACTTAACCAAGTTCCATGTACCTGAGTCATTGGCTGTAGATAAAAGAGAAAAGAATGCTTTAGTTTCAATCTTAAGGATGAAGACTGATCTTTTAAACCTGAAATTTATGTTAACAGTTTTCTCTTTATCCTTTGTAATGGGCGGTTTCTTTTCATATTTAGCAGCTTCCCCGTTTGTTTTTCAAAAGGTATATGGCTTTACTCCCGTTGAGTATTCTTTTACCTTTGCATTTATTGCAATATGCATCTCTATTATTGCATCTTCAGCTGGTCGTCTATCTCGCAGATTATCTGAGTTAAAAGTTGTAATCATTGCTTATGTATTACTTTTAATATCCGGTATTGGTGTTTTAATAATTTCACTTGTACAACCTGAGAGCTTTGTGCCGATTTTAGGATGTCTTGCTATCTACTGTGCCATGATGGGGTTATCTCAATCAGCAGGTTTTGGTGTGGTAATTAGTTTTAAAAAGGGCGGAGCTGGCTCTGCTTCTGGTATCTTTGGTGTGATGTACTTTTTAATCGGTTCTTTAGTTTCTCCTTTTGTGGGAGTAATGGGGGAACTATCCATGATACCATTTGGAATAAACCTGTCTGTATGCGCTATTTTAGCAATCGTTTTTTTATACTTTGCTGTTAGGATTAAAGATGAAAACAATTCTGAAGCTTAATAATTTAAAAAATACTCTTTTGGCAATATTTATATCTGTTGGCCTTGTGGCTACAAGCAATGCTGCAACTTTTGATAGTGAGCAAATGGCTCAGATAGAAAGCATTATCGATGAGTATGTTTCTAATCATCCTGAAGTTATACTAAGAGCTATGAAAAAGCTAGAAACGGATGAAAAGAAAAATCTTGAAGAGAATATGCTTAACATTGCTGCAAAAGTAAGGAAGTCAGATAGCATCCCACATCTTGGTAAAAGGAATGCTAAGCACTATATCATCGAATTTTATGATTATAACTGCGGATATTGCAAAGTCTTAGAACCAATGTTTGAAAGAGCTTTAAAAGACTATGACGTGCAGATCTCATTTGTTAACATACCTGTAATTAAAGAGAATTCAAAGCAATTAGCTCTTTTAGGACAGGCTGTTTTCAATCTTGATAAGAAAAAGTACTTTAAACTGCACGAAAAGTTTATGACGCCAGGATCAATAAGTTCTGATGAAAAGTCTATTAGAAAATACCTAGATGAGATTGGCATCGATTTTGATGACTTTAAAAATGAGCTAAGCTCAGGTCGTGCACAAAAGCAGATCTCTTCAAATATTGAAGACAGTATTGAACTTAAGATTGCTGGTACTCCTTATCTAATTATTGATGGCAAAGAAGTAAGAGGAGCTCTAACAAGTTATCAAGCTTTGCAGGAACTTCTAAAATAAGATGTCTTTTTGGTTAGTCTTAGTAATTGCAATTCCAATATTATTTGTTATTGGAACTACATATAATGCCATCAAGGAACAAAAGAAGTTAGAGGATGGAATATTAAAAAATGTTCTAAAAAAGCGTGAAGAGATGAAGAAAATTAATCTTAAAAAGCAACAAAAACAAAAGAATAGTCTTAATTCTGAAGAACATTTTATAAATAAAGAGTAATAATTCGCATTACAATATTTGTAACCGTTTACGTAAGCTGATACTTACAATTACATTAAATATATATAAAGGACATTAAAATATATAGCTAGGAGAACATCATGAAATTGAAAGGTACATTGGCTTTATCTATTTTACCAGTTCTATTTTCTTTTCAAGCTCAGGCTTTTACAGTAGGTGTTGTAATGCCAACTCAAATTGAGCCTAGATGGTATAGAGAAGGTTTTGGTGTTGAACAGCAGTTAAAAAACAACGGTTTTAATGTTGAGCTCTTCTTTAGTGGCGATATTGATGTTTCTCTGCAGCAAAGACAAATTAAAAGATTATCAGATGACAGCAATATAGAGGCTTTAGTAATTGGTTCTATTGACGGTAATGCCTTAAAAGATGCTTTAAGCGTTGCTAAAAGTAAAAAATTACCGGTTATAAGTTATGACCGTTTGATTACTGGTACTGACGCTGTTACTTATTATGCAACATTTGATAATGGTAAAGTAGGTCAGATTCAAGGTCAGTTTTTAATTGATAAATTGCATCCTACAGTAGATGATCCTAAAAATATTGAAATCTTTTACGGATCTTTAGATGATAACAATGCCAAATTCTTCTATGGTGAAGCCATGAAGATCTTACAGCCGTATATTGATAAAGGTGCACTAGTTGTAAAATCAGGTCAAATTAAGCCTGAGGATACTAGCATCCCATCATGGAGAACTGATCTTGCAAGTAAGAGAATGGATGCTTTAATAGAACAGGTTGGGTATGCACCGGATTCAGGAGAAAAGTTAGATGGTATCCTGTCTCCTGCCGATTGCATTAGTTCTGGCATTATCTTTACTTTAAAGAAAAAAGGTTACACAGTAGACAACATCCCTGTAATTACAGGTCAAGATTCAACTCCTGACGCTTTAAAGAATGTTCAAGAAGGATACCAGGCTATGACCATTTTGAAAGATAGTAAACAGTTGCAAAATGCTGTTTTAGAGATGGTAAAAGCTATCAGTCAGGGTAAAGAAGCAACCATAAATGATACCTCAACTTATAATAATGGGGTTATGGATATGAAGACTTTCTTATGCAAGCCAGAGCTTATTGATAGATCAAATCTAAGTAAGCTTCTCTAGTCAATTTTTTTTCTTATCTATAAAATCGCCTTACTTCAACGTGAGTCGTTTAAAGACGAACATTCTGTTAGTAATAATCCTTAATAAAATTGTAAATCTATTTACGGACTTGCGAATTATAAAAGGGTAATTTGCGAATTTTGTGACGCATTTCTCTTTAATAAAATATACAAATATCCTTTATTTTATCTAATTTTGTGATCTTAATGACATATTTGGATTATTTTATCGTAAACGTTTACGTTTTCTTTGCAAAAATCTAAAAACTGCATTATAAATATATACAGATAAAAACTTAGAGTGGTTGTAAAAAATAAACTCTAAGTAGTAACAATAATCAAGTTTTACCTTTAAGGAGAACAACATGCTACCTAATATTCCTACAGTTAATCTAGGCGTTATCGCTGTATCAAGAGACTGTTTTATCAGATCACTATCAGAGCGTCGTCGCGCTGCTGTAGTAAAAGCTTGTGCAACAGCAGGCATCAATGTCAACGAAATCAAAGTCACCGTTGAAAATGAGAATGATGCAGTAAAAGCTGTAGAAGAAGCAAAACAGGCAGGTTGCAATGCTTTAGTTGTTTTCTTAGGTAACTTCGGCCCTGAGACTCCTGAAACTTTAATCAAGAAGTTCTTTGACGGTCCTTGCATGTTTGTAGCAGCTGCTGAAGAAACAGGTAAAGACTTAGTTGATGGTCGTGGTGATGCATACTGTGGTATGTTAAATTGCTCATACAACTTAGGCTTACGTAAGTTAAAGGGCTTCATCCCAGAGTACCCAGTAGGCACTGCTGAAGACATCGCTCAAATGGTAAAGGATTTCGTACCAGTTGCTCGTACTTTAATCGGTTTATCATCATTAAAGATCATTACCTTCGGACCACGTCCTCAGGACTTCTTTGCATGTAACGCTCCAATCAAGGGCTTATATGACATTGGTGTTGAGATTGAGGAAAACTCAGAGTTAGATTTATTAGTTGCTTACCGCAAGCATGCAGGTGATCCTCGCATTAAGGATATTGCAGCTGATATGGCTAAAGAGCTTGGTGCAGGTAACACATATCCTGATATGTTAGAGCGTATGGCTCAGTTCGAACTTACCTTAACAGATTGGGCAGAACAGCATAAAGGCGCTCGTAAGTATGTAGTATTTGCAGATAAGTGCTGGCCAGCATTCCCAGAGGAGTTCGGTTTCGAGCCTTGCTATGTAAACTCACGTTTAGCTTCACGTGGTATGCCTGTTGCATGTGAGGTTGATATCTTCGGTGCTTTATCTGAGTACATCGGTGCATGCGTAACTTATGATGCTGTAACCTTACTTGATATCAATAACTCAGTACCAGCAGACTTATTTGCTGAAGATATCAAACCTAAGTTCCCACAGTACAAGTTAACAGATACCTTCATGGGTTTCCATTGCGGTAATACTCCATTATGCAAGCTAACTGATACTACAAGCTGCAACATGAAGTTAGGTAAGATTAATTACCAGATTATTCAACACCGTCTGTTAGAGCCAGCAGGTTCACAGCCAGACTTTACTCGTGGTACCTTAGAGGGTGATTTAACTGCTGGTCCTATTACATTCTTCAGATTACAGACAACTCCTGATACCAAGTTACAGGCTTATGTAGCTGAAGGTGAGGTTCTACCTGTTGGTACTCGCTCATTCGGTGGTATTGGTATCTTTGCAATCCCTGAGATGGGTCGTTTCTATCGTCATGTTCTGATTGAGAAGCGTTATCCTCATCATGGCGCCGTTGCATTCAGCCATGTTGGTAAGGCTCTATTTAATGTATTTAGCATGCTAGGCATTGAGACAATCAATTACAACCAGCCAGCAGGCGTTCTGTATCCTACAGAAAATCCATTTGCTTAATAATCTTTGTTAACATTATTGCCAGAGCGAAAGCTCTGGCTTTTTTATTTTAGGGCAGTTGTTTTATTTGAATTTTCAGAAAATAAAATTGAAGACAATAAATATAATTTTTATATGACAAATATAGCAATTCACTATATAATTGAATTAGTGATGTTTTAGGTAAGTCAATATGAAAGCAATTTGTCAAACAGGCTCATTTGAAGCTTTTAGCATGTATAATGCGATTTATGTAGATAAAACTGAGCTTATCTATAGTTTGGTCTCTCTTCCAAACCGTATTTTCATCTCCCGTCCACGTCGTTTTGGTAAATCTCTTACCTTAGATACCATAGCAACTTTATTTGAAACAGGTGTAGAGCCTTACTTTAAAGGAACTTGGATTTATGACAAGTGGACAGAACCTACCTATCCTGTATTAAGACTGAATTTTTTAAATTTTGATAAAAACTCATTAGAGAAATTTAATAATAAACTTAATTCCAAAATCACCGAGTTTGCAGAACTTAATCATGTAACCTCCTATAAAGAGAAGGAAGAAGCTGAAGACTCCATAGACCATCTCTTGGAACAATTAAGATTGGAGAACCGTCAAATAGTGATCTTAATTGATGAGTATGACTGTCAGATGACAGCAAACATCAATAATGAGACTCTATATAAGCAATTCCAGGAAAAAATCAAAAGCTTTTATGCCAACCTCAAAGATAAGTTGGCAATTAAGTTCTTAGGAATAACAGGTGTCACGAGATTAAAGGATGTAGAAATCTTTTCAATTGGTTCTGATATCAACGATATCACTAATGACAGTGCCTATTCTCAGATGATAGGTTTTACCCGCGACGAGATTAAAAAGTACTACATTGATTATTTAAAGTTGGCAGCATCCTATGAGAACAACTGCACTGTAGATAACGTAACCGAAGCTCAGATTGAATCTTTGTTAGATAGACTTGCCAAGAACTATGATGGTTACTGCTTTGATGAATTCTATAAAAAGAAAGTATTCAGTACCTGGTCTGTAAATAAATTTTTCCAAAGTGTGGTATCTAATAAATTTGTATACTTTGGAGAGTACTGGTACGACAATGGTGGCTTACCTTCAATCCTAGTTAACTATTTAAAAACACATGAACTGAATATCTTTGATTACTTAGATAAAAATAAGAGGTTAAAAGTTACTGATGAGGATTTTAAAAATCCAACCTCATTAACCACTATCAATCAGAATGTACTGATGTGTCAGACCGGCTATTTAACTCTGCGCTCTTCACTTACAGAATCATCAGATGTGTTCTTGGGTATTCCCAATGGTGAACTTTATAAGGCGTTAAACAAGCTATTAGCTACAAAATTCTTCAAAGGTAATATCAGTGTTTCAAATGCAAATGGTGAGAATATCCTAAATGTAGGAACAGTTGAAGACGTTATTAGTTTACTTAATACTATGGTCAACACAGTAACCTATGATGCCTATCCATTAAATTCAGAATCATCAGTGCAGAATTATGTTAAAGCCTATCTACTAGGAGCTAAACAGAACGTATCATCAGAAGTTCATCAGGCTAAAGGCAGAGCTGATTTAATGATTGAGACCAATAAACGCAGAATCGTCATTGAATTTAAGTATGCAAAAGATGAGACAGAAGCTAAGGCAAAGCTTAGTGAAGCTATAGAGCAGATTAAAACACGAGACTATGGCAATATTGTGCCTAGAAAGGATGAGCTGTTAAGAATAGCTGCTGTCTTCAATGCAGATCCTAAAGTAAGAGCATTTACCCAATATAAATTTGTTCAGTAATTCTCACTATCCTCTCTTTATATGAAAGATCTGAATTTTCTCAGATCTTTTCTTTTCCCTACAATACTTTTATTGCTTTATTTTGATGCATTATTTTTGTGATTTTACGTTCTAATTATGTGCATGCACCAAAATTACGCATTATTCTTGGGCAAATAGCTTTTCTTTGTTGATACTCAAAATTTGAAATCGTATCTTGTAACAAAGTCAATGATGGCTTGAGTTCAAGGAGAATTTTTTATGAGAGTTACAAAAAGTGCATTATTAGCATCTGCACTAGCCTTTGCTCCTAGTGTTTTTGCTGATGAAACTGCAGCTTTAGATAGAGCTGACAACGGCTTTATCTTAATGTCTGCAATGTTAGTACTGTTAATGTCTATTCCTGGTATTGGTCTATTCTATGGTGGTTTAACTCGTTCTAAGAACGTTCTATCTACCATGGAGCAGTGCTTAGCCGTTTTCTGTATGGCCATTATCTTATGGGTTATTATAGGTTACAGCTTTGCTTTCGGTCCTGTTGAAGGTGTCTTAGGCGACTTCTTCGGTGGCTTTGGTACCCTGTTCTTAGCTGGTATTGATTTCAATTCATTATCAGGAACATTAGCTGAGTATACATGGGTTATCTTCCAAGGTGCTTTCTGCGCAATCTCAGCTTGCTTGATCGTTGGTGCAACAGTTGAACGTGTTAAATTCTCTGCAATCTTAATTGCAGTTGGTATTTGGATCGTTCTATCTTATGCACCTTTAGCTCATCAAGTATGGGGTGGCGGTTTCATCGATTCTGTATTCAAGTCATATGACTTTGCTGGTGGCACTGTTGTTCATGTTAACGCTGCTGTATGCGGTTTAACAGGTGCATTCATCTTAGGTCGCCGTCATGACTTAGGCAGAGTTGCAATGGCTCCACATAACTTAGGTATTACCTACATTGGTGCTTGTTTACTGTGGATCGGTTGGTTAGGTTTTAACGCAGGTTCTGAGTTAGTAGCTGATGGTATTTCATCTCTAGCATTTATCAACACTGTTCTTTGCCCAGCAACTGCTGCAATGACATGGATGGTAGCAGAGTGGATCATCTTCAAGAAACCATCAACATTAGGTACAGCATCAGGTGTTCTAGCAGGTCTAGTTGCAATTACTCCAGCATGCGCCTTCGTAGGTCCTATGGGGGCAATTGTGATTGGTATTGCTTCTGGTTTGGCTTGCTTATGGGGTGTTCATGGCTTCAAGAAGTTCACTAAGGTTGATGATTCATTAGATGTATTTGGTGTTCATGGTATTGGTGCTATCGTAGGTGGTATCTTAACAGGCGTATTCTGTGCTCCATCTTTAGGTGGTACAGGCTTCAAAGATGGTTGGGATTCAATTGCAGGTCAGGTTTATGGTCAAACCATGTCACTAGTTGTAGCAATCGTTTGGTCACTTGTAGTATCAGTAATTGCTTTCAAGATTGCAGGTCTACTAGTTGGCCTAAGAGTTACCGCTGATGAGGAAGCCGAAGGTCTTGATTTGGCATCACACGGCGAGCGTGGTTACAACTTATAATCAAAGGATAAATTACTATGAAACGTATTGTTGCAATTATCAAACCATTTAAATTAGATGATGTCCGTGAAGCTTTAGCTACCATCGGTATTTCAGGTATGACAGTATCAGATGTAAAAGGCTTCGGCAGACAGAAAGGTCACACTGAGTTATATCGTGGTGCTGAATATGTAGTTGATTTTCTGCCAAAATGCAAACTTGAAGTAGTTGTTGCAGACGATGAGGCTGATAAGTGTATTCAGGCAATCATCAATGCAGCTCATACAGGCAAGATAGGTGATGGTAAGATCTTCGTATCAGATGTTGAACGAGTTATCAGAATTCGTACATCTGAGGAAAATGAAGAAGCTATTTAAGTAGCTCTCAAAAGTAATCACCATGGTTGGAAACGATCATGGTGATTTTTTTTTACACTGGATCTTAAAACGAATTTTTGATAATAAAAAATAATGTCAGTAACATCTTTTTACTGTATATAACTTTGAGCCAGAAGCTTTGGAAAAATTTTGTTTTTGAACAGAAATCGAACTCTTAAAGAGTATATGAGACACGCACATACTAGTGCAAAGATAAATCCTATCCAGATCCCGTAGGCCTCAATTTTTGGGGTAAACATACCCCAGGCAAGAGCAAAACCAACTGGAATTCCTACAGCCCAGTAGGAGATCACTGGTCCTATAAATATTGTCTTTGAATCCTTAAACCCCTGCAGAACCCCTAAAAAGAAGCACTGTATTGAATCTGGCAGCATATAGATGCAATTTAAGATCATTAAATTTGAGACCAGAGCCAGCACTAATGGGTCATTTGTGTATAAGGATGCTATATCTTTTCTGAATATAAATACGCACGTAGCATAGAGTACAAATAATGACAGATTTAGTGTCAGTGTTGTCTTAATTGATATATATGCTTTGGCCCAGTTTTTTGTTCCCATGCAGAAAGCAGATCTTATAGTAATAGTCATTCCTAAACACATAGGGATCATGTAAATAAGACCAGCTACATTCAGAGTAATAGAATGGGCTGCAACAACTGTAGGACCGAACGGACTTAATATAACTGCAGCAACAGAGAAACATGCAACTTCAATAGTTCTTGAAATACCTATAGGAAAAGACAGTTTTGCATACTGTTTTATCAGTTTGTAGTCATATCTCCTGGTTAATTTTCCTTGTGGCTGAAACTGTCTGAAAAATTTTCCTTTTTTTATGTAGATATAAAACAGAATTGCGCACAGTATGTTAATAAAACTGCTTGTTGCGCCACAACCTACACCACCCATCTGAGGCATACCAAATTTGCCAAAGATGAAAATGTAATTTAAAGGAATGTCCAGAACCAGCATTATGATACCAAAGTACATTGTAGGTCTGGTATATCCAAGTCCTTCTGTGTATGATCGTAACACATTGTAAATTACTGTTGCAGGCAGTGACGGGGCAACAAAGTATAAATAGCCTGTAGCTACCTTAATCATTTCTGGATCTGATGGTACAAAAGCGAAGATTAGATGTGATAATGCCAGTAATATCGCCAGCAGGATACCTGCAACGGTACAGAATAAAAAAGCATTGAAAAGACTTTTTTCCATCAGTGTAAAATTTTTACTTGGCAGAATATGGGAAACAGTAGGTGTTACTGCATAAGCCATTCCAGACAGAAATAAGTATGCAGGCCAGTAGAATGAACATCCTATGGCTACTCCTGATATTTCTGTAGTACCTGCAAGTCCTGCCATTACAGTATCTACTGTACCCATACCGGATGCGCACAGCTGTCCTAACAAAAATGGAATAAACAGTCTTAGCTGACTGCGTAATTCTTTTTTATAACCCGCTGACTGTAAAAATTTGACTATTGACATTTTACTTTCCAAAAATAAAGCCGGTCATAACAGTATGACCGGCTTTCTTAATCTTATTAAAAGTTAATGAATTCGGTCACCGTTTTGAGCGCCTGAATCTACGCTAAGTAAGAATACCTCAGTAGCACCAGGACCTGCTGCTGTAACCATACCTTCAGATAAACCAAACTTCATCTGACGAGGCTTTAAGTTGGCAACTAAAACTACCTTTCTGCCAATTAAAGACTTAGCATCAGGGTAAGCCTGCTTAATACCAGCAAACACCTGTCTTGTTTCACAGCCGATATCTACTTTTAGCTTTAGAAGCTTTCTTGCTTCTTTAACTTCTTCAGCTTCAACAATGGTACCTACACGAAGGTCGATCTTAGCAAAATCGTCAATAGTGATTTCAGGAGCTAAAGGTTCGATTCTATCGTCAGCTTTCTTCTCATCAGTCTTTTTAGTCTGTGCCTGAGCCTGCTTTAAATCCTCTTTTGAAGTCTCAATCATTGCATCAATCTGAGTCTTCTCAATACGATTGAATAAAGGCTTAAACTTGTTGATCTGATGATCTACTAAAGGATTATCAAGAGCAAAGAAATCAAGTTTAGTATTTAAGAACTCTTCAGCATGGGCAGCAACTTCTGGTAGAACAGGCTGTAAGTATGTAATTAAAGATCTAAAGAGGTTGATACCATCTGAGCATACTTTCTGTAACTTGTCTTCCTGACATTCCTGCTTTGCAATAACCCATGGTGCCTCAGCATCGATGTAGCGGTTAGCTTCATCAGCTAAAGCCATGATGGTTCTGATAGCTTCAGCATAGTTGCGACTCTCATAACCTTTGATTACATCTTCACGGATTGATGCTGCTTTCTTTAAGATCTCAGCATTATATGGAGCTGAAGATAACTTACCGTCAAAACGCTTAGCAATAAAGCCTGCGGTACGTGATGCAAGATTTACAACCTTACCTACGATATCTGAGTTTACCTTGGCCATAAAATCATCTAATGAAAGATCGATATCAACTGCAGATGAGTTCATCTTTGAAGCAAAGTAGTAACGTAATGTTTCAGGTTTTAAGAATTTCAAGAAGGTCTTAGCTTTAATAAAGGTTCCCTTTGACTTAGACATCTTAGCGCCATTTACAGTTACATATCCATGAACGTAGATATGTGAAGGCAGACGCATTTGAGCTGCTTTTAAAGTAGCAGGCCAGAACAGAGAGTGGAAGTAAAGAATATCTTTACCGATGAAGTGATCCATCTCAATTTCTGAACCTTCTTTTACGAAATCATCGTAATTGTCACCAGTCTTTTCACAAAGATTCTTCAATGAAGCCAGATAGCCCATAGGAGCATCCATCCAAACATAGAAGTATTTATCCTCAGTACCAGGGATCTTAAATCCAAAGTAAGGAGAATCACGAGAAATATCCCATGGCTTTAAGCCCTGTGTGAACCACTCTTCGAGCTTATTAGCCATCTCGGTCTGAATTACACCTGAATTCTTAATGTAATCATGTAAAAAGTCTTTGGCCTTTGGAAGATCAAAGAAATAGTGTAAAGACTCTTTTAATACAGGCTTTGCTCCTGATACTACTGAGTAAGCATCTTTTAATTCTGTAGGAGAGTAAGTAGCACCACAAACTTCACAGTTATCACCATACTGATCTTTAGCGCCACACTTAGGACAGGTGCCTTTTACAAATCTGTCTGGCAAGAACATATTCTTTTCAGGATCGTAAAGCTGAGAGATGGTTTCGGTCTTAATATAACCATTCTCTTTAGCCTTTTCATACATATATGAAGAGATCTCATGATTCTCTTTTGAATGTGTTCTGTAGTAGTTATCGTAATTAACTAAGAATCCTTTTAGATCCTCAGCATGGTCCTTTGAGGTGATTTCAATCATCTGCTCAGGGGTAATACCCATCTGACCTGCTTTAATCATTACAGGTGTACCGTGGCAATCATCACCACAAACATAGAATACTTTGTTACCAATTGCTCTGTTAAAGCGAACAAAAATATCTGATTGGATGTGCTCTAACATATGACCTAAATGAATAGGACCATTTGCATATGGTAGTGCGTTAGTAACTAACAGGGTCTTGTTCTTTGTCATTTTACCCTCTGAAATTAAAACTATGAATTGAATATATGCAGTAACTTTGTGTGCAACTTTGAAATAAATAATTGATATTTAAATATATATGTGACAAAAATCGACTGCTAAGGCCTATTAAGGGATCTTTAGATTTAGTCTTAAATCTATTTGCCAATTATCGCGTTCTAATTTAAATTCTTTTAAGAAAGATTTAATTAGAGACTTACTAAAAAATCAATGCGCAATATTTTACTATATTTAGAGCTTTATTGCGCAAAACTTAAGGTCGTAAAACTAAAAATAGTATTGCTCTATCTTTTGTTTTAAAAGAGATTGCTATTTAAAGTCAAAATTAAATTATTTACGGTGTTTCTTAATGTTTATCTGTGTTAAAAGCACAGCAATAAACATTAAAACTGCGCCTGTAACTTCTCTTTGAGTCATAACCTCTTTTAAGAACAGTACACCAAAGACTGCACCCATTACTGATTCTAATGACATGATTAAAGACGCAATAGAAGGATTGATACCTCTTTGTCCTACAACCTGAAGAGTGTAGGCAACACCATTTGACATGATACCTACATAAAGAAGAGCAGGCAGAGCTAAATACAGGTTATCAAGACTAGGTACACCTGTAATTAGCATCATGATTAGTCCCATGAAAGAAGCTGCAAAGAACTGACCACAGGATAACATCACACCATCTACATAATTTACAAAGTATGAAATTACCAGAATATGAAAAGCAAAACCCACAGCGCAAAGAATAACTAAGGTATCGCCTAATTGCAAACTGAAACTTCCATGCATACAAAGTAAGTACAGACCAACACATGAAACAATTACCGATAAGGCAATTTTTACAGTTAATTTGTGTCCAGCGAAGATACCAATAATAGGAACAAATACCATATATAAAGAGGTAATGAAACTTGCCTTATTTACATCTGTATAGACTAGTCCAAACTGCTGGAATGATTCTGATAAAATTAAGAAGAAACCACAACAGATTGAACCTAATAGAAGCATCTTAGGTGAGTTCTTTTTAGTTTCTTTACCTAACTTTAAGTTAATCTTATTTAAAGAGTAAATTACCGGTATTAAAAATAAACCACCAATTAAGGTTCTATAAAAGGTAAAAGCAAAAGGAGATATGTGGCTGATACCAAGCTTCTGTCCTACAAAACCTGAGCCCCAAATAGTAGCTGTTATAAAAAGTAATAGATACTGTCTTAATTCAAACATTTTGTTATAAGCCTTATCCCTTAAGTACATCGATTATATATCATCAGATGGACGAACTGGAGTAAGTTGGTATTTGCACAATATAAGATCTTTGAGAGTTTGCCATTTCACTTTTCAAAGTAGTCGTCTGCTCTTAATAAAGATGTTCTACTGCAAACTAATCGAACCGATCAACAACACATAATTTTTTGGTTCAATTGAAGCCAAACAAGTTAATATAAACTTGTAAATTAACGTTACAGATTAACTACAGTATATGATTGCTAATAATTTTTGTGATAACGATCGGCATCATTTTGTGGGAGCATAATGAATCATAGTTTCAACCATAAATTCACATATAACTCACGAATATTGTTCTTATTACACTCTGTATTCTTCATTATTAGATGCTTTATGTTTGTCTATTCTCATGATACGCGACTAAATACCTGAGTTAATTGATAACAGAATTCTCTATTTGTCAGCTATAACTATCTTTTTTCAGTCGTTATGTAGTAATATATGCATTGTCGTCGGCTAAAAATGTCGTGATGCAATAAATATACATAATAAAACATGGTTGGGAATAATCCAAATAGTTTGACAGTCGCCTCTCCAATCAGTAGGCTAAGTAATATTCCTACTGACAAGGCTCCAAAGTTTATTCGTTCAAAAGATAGGTGTCATATTATTGTTAGAACTCCTATCTATGATGCGAAGGGAAATCTTTTGGCCTATAACTTCAGATATACAGCAGGTGAAGGCAGTTTCAGACCAGATGAACTACAGAGAAAACACGTAAAACATGTTTTAATTGGCTTTTACATTCGCCGTCATATCGAGCAGTTTACTCAGGACAATGCTTTGGCAATGACAGAGTTGCCATTAAGCCCTGAGATAACAAAGTTCTCAAAACCTATTCCTGCTAACAGATTTATTCTGCATTTACAGGACAGGCAAGACTCATCTGCTTCATATCAGCATCAGGTTAATAAGCTAAAACGCGATAACATGACGATTGCTGCAGATGCTTATACAATTGTTTACACTAACTGGTTTAGAGAATTACGTTCTATTAGTTATGCTGTAATCGACATGACCAAGGACGTTGAAGAGCAATTCATCTTAGCTAAAAATATTGTTAAAAAAGCTCCATGGATTAAGATTATTTGCGACAGATGTGATAACCAGAATTTAGCCTCAATTGCTTTTGAAGCTGGTGCTGATTATGTATGCTGTCCAACTTTCTCAAAAGACATCATTAAAAAGAATTTTAATCCTTATCACTTTAAGGCTAACCGTTTAGGCTATGACAAGATCTTAGCGGTCATTTTGGAATTGTTAGAGGACAGACCTAATTATGATCTGTTCTTAGATCTAATTTCAATGAGAAATGATATTAAAGTTAAAATCCCATTCTTATTAGATTTCTTACAGTCAGATATTACTCCTGATTACATCTACACTGATATTGAATCTTCTTTATATGATATTGATACAGAAACCTTGCATAAGTTAATCTGTATTATCTGTCTGATGTTGTTAGAAGAATTCTATATGCCTGATGCTGAAAAAGTACATTACATGCGTTTTGAGCCTGTAAAACAAATCCTTATCAGAGCAAAGTGTGTTGAAGAGCTTTTAACTTATAAGTCAGGTGAGGTTGATGTTTCATGGGGATTTACTGTAGGTCTGAGTACAGCTATATCTAGTCTTTATGCTTATACCAATAACATCATTGATGAACTTTTAACTCAAATTGAAGCAAGACTAATGGTTCTATTTGATGAGCAACCAGTCATTGATACAGCATGCAAGATTGCCAAATCTTTAGATAGTCTTGATTTAGAATATATTGACGGAGTTATGATGGCTGATGTTTTTGGCCGTCATGACATTCTGTTCTCTTACGAAAACGCTATTACCTGGACTTCATCATTTGTCACCATGATGAATCAAAAACGCTACTAAATTTTAATCTTTTAGAAGTTAGCGTAGTGTTCTAAACCTTTTCTAATCTTCATACAGAGAATTTCCATAACTTAAGCTTTCGAGATCTTCTTTATTTACACCTTTGAGCTTAAGTCCTGAATCATCTTCACTGTCGTCATAAATACCTCGACGAGGATCATGCTTAACGCTAGTTACGTTCTGATCATCCTTTTTGTAGCCATCAATAGAATAGTTAACACTGTTAGTTCCAAAATTGATAGCTTTGTCGTCATCATTAATTGCGTTATAGTCGATGATGTATGCATCAGCAGTAAAGGCGAAAATAACTAAAGGCAACAATAATAATTTTTTCATAAAATAGCCTCGATCTTTTATATGCCTTAAGTATAGCAAGTTTGAACTTTATTTGAGCTATATTTATAGTAAAATGTAGAATCAGGTCTAACTAACGTTAGATTTATTGTTTTTAAGAATACAGGAAGCTCCTATGCTAAGTTATAAACACGGTTTTCACAGTGGTAATCATGCAGATATCATCAAACATATGACCATCTGCCTTTTGCTTAGGTGCTTAAATAAGAAAGAAAAACCTTATTCTGTTATCGATACTCATTCTGGTTCTGGTGTTTATAGATTAGACGGCTTTATGGCTCAAAAGAATCAAGAGTTCAAAACAGGCATCGAAAAGATAAAAGACAACGCAAAGCTCCGTGAATTAGTACCAGAGTTTTACAAAGTTTATGACGATCTAAATGCTGAATTAAAGAATACTTATCCAGGCTCTCCATTATTTGAAGCTTCATTGTCAAGAGATGTAGATAAACTTACCTTCATTGATTTACATCCTAGTGAATTTGAGAATTTAAGAAACAACTTTAAACGTGACAGACGTTGTAATATTCAGCATCGAGATGGTCTTGAGGCTTTAAATGCGCTTTTACCACCTACACCAAGACGCGGTTTGGTTGTGATTGATCCTGCTTATGAAGAGAAAAACGAATACGTAGAGTTAGTTAAAGCTGTAAAAACAGGACTTCATAAATGGAATACAGGAGTTTTTGCCATTTGGTATCCTGTTTTAGGAAAGCTTCGTGATCATTCAAAGAATTTAACCAATGATTTAAGACGTTTAAATATTCCTATGCTTCAGGTTGAGCTTTGTATTGAAGAACAGGAAGAAGTTTTTGGTATGTGTGGTTCTGGAATGCTCATCTTAAATTATCCTTACGGTATTGATGAGATGCTGTCTCCTGTAGTTGATGAACTTTATAAAGCTTTATCAAGAAAAGGATCCTCAGCTCGGCTTAAGGTATTAAATCCACAGGAATAATTCTTAATGTGGAATGTATTCTTAAAATTACATTTAGCAGTTTTAATTGCAGGTTTTACAGGAGTCTTTGGAAGACTAATTTCCTATGACGCTTTTGTTTTGGTCTTTATAAGATTTTCTATAGCCGCATTAAGTGCTTATGTCATATTAAAAGCTTTTAGAAAAATTAAAGTTATTTCATTTAGAAGCAGATTTCAGGGCTTGTTTGTAGGTGCTCTTCTTGCATTTCATTTAATCTTTTTCTATCTGTCAATTAAACTGTCTAATGTCTCTATTGGTACGGTAACTTTAGCTTCATCTAGTTTCTTTACCTCATTGTTAGAGCCAAAATTACTTAATAAAAGGTTTGATAAGACGAGCTTGATTTATGCCTCTTTAAACCTTATAGGTCTTCTTTTAATCTTTAATTTTGATACTAAGTTCAGACTTGGCATTTCTGTAGGTATCATCTCAGCTTTTTTAGCAGCTTTATTTACAGTTTGTAATAAGAAATTCTCCTATGGAAAAGATCCTTATACATTTATTAACTATGAAATGCTAGGTGGATTTCTCTTAATTTTAGCTTTGTCTCCTGTTTACCTATTAGGGTATGGAACAGCATCAATCTATTTTGATTTAAAAGATCTTATCTACCTGTTCTTACTTGCTACTGTCTTCACTGTGCTTTTGTATTTAATGGTTGTGCAACTGGCATCGAAGGTATCAGCTTTTACCTTAATGCTAACTTTCAATTTAGAACCTGTCTATGCCATTATCATTGCTATGATCCTCTTTAACGAGGCCAATGAAGTTAACTTTTCATTCTATATTGGCGTTGGTTTAATGATCTGTAGCGTACTTTTACAGAACATGAAATCTAAATTAGAGAAGTAGTCTCAATCTTTACTAAAGTCATTTTTTTTTTCATCACGAAAAATAATAAAAATTTTTAGTTACATATAAACAACTTTTATTAGCCTATGCTAAAATTATTTGGCAGTGACTTATTGTTGTTGTATTTTGGTAATAAAAATTTGTCTATGCTTACGATTTATTTGTTTTATATAATAAAAATATAATCGTAATACGGAAAAGATAAATGTTTAAATTTTTAAGTCAGTTTTTTGATGAAAAGAAGTACTTCTTATCTACTGTAGAAGTATCAAGCTATATTCCAGGCAGGATCAGATGCTACAGTTCTTTGATTAAGAACAATCATGAGAATGCATTGATCTTAGAAGACTACTTTTCAAAATTCGATGAACTGAATTCTTTTAAAATTAACGAAGTAACAGGCTCAGTTCTCATCGAGTACGATGCTGGAAAGGTTACAAGAAATCCTGAACTTCGTGAAATTGAAGAAGAATTAAAAAAGAAGGCATCCAAGTAGGGAACACATATGAATTTAACAGTTCTGTCTTTATGTATTGCAGCAGCACAGCCTTTAATTGGTGTGTATGTTAATAATTTAATGAAAAAGAAGATGATTGATTCTGCAAAACAGGCTGAATTTGCATGTGTACATGCAATTAAAGGCCGCAGAAGATACAAGAGTATTCTTCTAAAAGATCCTGTTTTTGCCAATGCTTTAAAAGAGAAATTTGAATCATTAGATCTTTTCAAAAAAATTACTGTAAACACTGTAACAGGTACCGTACTTTTAGAGTATGAGTGCAAAGCTGAATTAGTTGATGAGGTAATCGATCACATCAACGAGCAGACTAGAAAAGTAAATGAAGATAAGTTCGGGGATGATGAGAGCTTGTTAACCAAGTCTGTAAACGGTACTGTCGCTGCATCATCTGCTGTTGCAGTTGGTAAAGGAGCATCAAAATTAGGACAGAGTGCTGGAGCTAAAACAATTGTTGGCAAATGTATCGGTCACTATGCAGGACATGCTAATTCTGCCCTAAGAACAGCTCTGTCAGGTGTTGCTGATATTTCTATCATTTTAGGTGGTATTTGCCTAATTTGGGGCACATACAAAGTATTTGTACAAAAACAAACTCCTAATGGTCCTCAGTTAGTTTGGTGGGGTTATAAGATTTTAGAGGGTGTAAGCAAATAAATGTCTGGCCTATATCATAAAGTTATCAAACTTGAGCAAAACTACAGCGAGAAAAAAGCTGCCTTGCTTGAGTTCTCTTTAAGAAGAGTAAAAGGAGTGGTTTCAGCTTGTGTCTTGCCAAATAACTCTTTGAGCGTATATACAAATGATCCTAAAACACTGTCATATGCTCTTTACAAGATGGAACTTTTATCTGTAAAAGATAAGATAAAAGCTAAAGAATCAGAGCAGGAAACTGAGATTAAGAACGCAGCTGACGAGCTTAAGAGCTATAAGTTAAAGGCCTTAATATCTTTAGTAGGTTTTGGACTTTTAGAAATCACTAAGAGAATGGCACCTACTACTTTTTCAAGGCTATCCTTTGCAAGAAGCGCTTTTGTTATGTTAATTGCAAAAGATATCTTCAAAGAAGGTTTTGCAGGTTTAATTCGAGATAAAGCTCCAAATGCTGATACTCTAACTGCAACTGCTGTATTGGCTTCATTGCTGTCAGGCAAACCTGAGTCAAGTTTGTCTCTGTTAGTTTTATCAAACTTTGCAGAAATGTTAACCATAGGTGCTGCTGAAAAAGCAAGACAGCATATTTCAACTTTACTAGATATGAAAGAGAAATATGTTTGGTTAAAAGATCTTGATGGTCATATCCGTAAAGTTGATATCGATTCAGTAAAACTAAATGACAGAGTTGTAGTTTACGTAGGCGAAAAGATCTGTGTTGACGGCACGATAGTTGAAGGCGGAGCTTCAATTGACCAGTCTTCTTTAACAGGTGAATCTATTCCTGCTTATAAGACAGTAGGTGAAGATGTATACGCAGGTACAGTTGTACGTTCTGGAGAAATCACTATTGAAGTATCAAAGGTTGGTGATGAAACCAATCTAGCACGTATTATCAACATGGTTGAAAACGCTCAGAACAGAAGAGCTCCTATTCAGAACTTCGCAGATAGAATGGCTAATGCATTAGTTCCTATTTCATTCTTATCTGCAGCTGTGGTATATGCTGTAACTAAAGACATTCAGCGTGTACTCAATATGTTCTTTATCGACTTTAGCTGTGGATTGAAGTTATCAACATCAACTGCAATTTCAGCATCTATCAGTAAGGCTGCTCAAATGGGCGTCTTAGTAAAAGGCGGAAACTTTATTGAAACCTTAGCTGATATTGATACTGTTATCTTAGATAAGACCGGTACCATCACTAATGGACACCCAATTTTAATTGATACTATTGCATGCAAGGGTGTAGAGCAAAAAGAATTAGTTCAGTTAGCAGCCGCTGCTGAGAAATCATCATCTCACCCATTAGCAGAAGCTATTATTAACTATGCTGATGAGAAGCAGTGGGTCGTACCTGATAATGCCAAGATCGAAACTGTTGTAGGTCGTGGTATTAGTGCATCAGTTGATGACTTTGATGGTATCAAAGGTGGTGAACTGTTAGTTGGTAGCTTTGTCTTTATGACTGAGCGTGGCGTAAGAGGCATTAAGAGCTTTGACAGATCACAATATTCTAAAGAGTGTAACATCATCTATGTTGCAAGATCATCAAAGTTATTAGGTGCTTTAGTAATCACAGATCCTATTAGAAAAGACATTAAGAAGACTATCAACCGTATCAGAAGAAACGGTGTTGATGAGATCGTAATGTTAACTGGTGATAACAAGGTTACAGCTGAATATGTAGCGGCTAAGCTTGATCTTGATGGCTTTAAGTCAGATGTTCTACCTCATGAGAAAGCGGAGTTTGTTGCAAGCAAACAGAGCTACTCAAAGGTTTTGATGGTAGGCGATGGTATCAATGATGCTCCTGCTCTAGCTTATGCTGATATTGGTGTAGCTTTAGGCGGCAAATCAACTGATATTGCTATGGAATCTGCTGATATCACCATTACCTCTGATGAACCTTTAAAGTTAGCTAAAGTAATGGAATTGTCAAAAGCTACAATGGGATTAGTAAGACAGAACTTTGCTGCCACTATTACCATTAACTCAGCTGCGATGATGCTAGGTGCTTTAGGTAAGATCAATCCATTAATTGCAGCAACTATTCACAATGCTGCCACTATTGGTGTGGTTATTAACTCAGCAAGAATTCTGTTTGATAAGAAATTTACTTTTGAAAAGATCAAACGTAATCAGGATTTGGATAAATAATTTTCCAAACAGCAAACTAGACAAATTCTTTAATTAAAGTTTAGGTTGCTAAATGTTTAATTATGTTTTTATGGAGAAGAGAAATGTTTACTAATAAGACAGATTTATTAATCGGTTTAGCTGCCGGCATTGTTGCTGGTGCTGTAGGTTACAAGATGTTCCAAGATCACAAAGAGCAGATCTTAAATTCATTCGATTCTGTAACCAAGAAGTTCTCAAAGGCAGAGAACACTGCAGAGCTAAGCGAAGAAGAGTTACAGGCTCAGAAAGAGCACTTAGAGGACTTAATTGCTGAGTCAAAGGCGGCTAAAGAAGCTAAGTAACTCAATGGTCTATTATGATAGCCCATAAACAAGCCCAACGTTGTCCCCATAAAGAACGTTGGGCTTTTTTGTATATGAAGATAACTAACTTAACTTATTGTAGTAATCCTCATCCTTTATAGGTCTGCTGAAATAATATCCCTGAATTTCATCACAACCTAAGTTTTTTAGGATCTGACTCTGTTCTTTATCTTCAACACCTTCAGCAATGGTCTTAATTCCAAGTTTCTTACACATGGTGATAAGAACACTTAAGATGGTGGTCAACTTTTCATTATTCTTTTTAGCAATGTTATCGATAAGTTTTTTATCGAACTTAACCTCAGATACAGCTAAATCTGCTAATGAATAGATATTTGCATGAGCGGTTCCAAAGTCGTCAATAGAGATGTTAAACCCTTCTTTTGATAGTTCATCGGTTACATCAACAAGCTCTTTGTGACGGATTGTGTTAGTATGTTCAGAAACCTCAAGAGGGATCATGTCATAAGATAAATGGTATTTGTTCATGATCTCTTTAAGTTTTGATTTAAACTCAGGACGTACGATAGTATGTCTTGAGAAATTGCAGGAGACAGGCAAGATCTTTTGATTACTGTCTAATCTTTCTCTCATTCTCTTGCAAATAGTTTCAAATACATAATAATCAATCAAATGAGTGTAGTGAGCAGATTCTAATGCAGGAATGAAGTCATCAGGTGGAATTAAAGTATCATTGATGATAAGCCTTACTAAAGCCTCTGCACCAGCAATCTCTGCTATATCCCCCTGAATTCTGAACTTAGGCTGATACATTACTTTAAAGCAACCATCAGCAATCAGTTTTTGAATTTTAGCAGGCTCAATGATAGTTAGCAAAGAATCATTCTGAGAACGGTATCTTGAGTTACTCTCATCACTAGGATGTACTCTGTAGTATTTCTTTTTCTCAGAATACATATCTGACTCAGCCTGATTTATGGCAGACTGAATCAAAACACCTGTTTTAACCCAACTAGTACCAACAGAGACAGAGAAACCTTTATCTGATGTCATAAATGCTTTTAGCATGTCTGACACCATTAAGAAGTCATGCTCTTCAATATTAGGATAAATACCTACGAATTCATCACCACCGATTCTGTAGATGTATTCGCTGTCATGTAATAACTGTTTTAATAATGAAGCAGTCTTAACTAAGATAGTGTCACCAGTCTTAACACCCATCTTTGAGTTAATCTGTTTTAATCCATTAACATTTAGGTAAATAACACCAATGTTGTAGTTTACTGATAGGGTATTAACCTCGCTTAATAATGAATTACGATTCTTTAATTTGGTTAAAGGATCGATATTGGTAATGTTTGTAAGTTCGGCATGCATAATTCTGTGAGTAAGAGAACTGCTCATCAGAATTGAAATAGTATTTAAAGCAGGTTGCAAAGTCTTTAAAACTTTTTCATCAGGAGATTTAAAGAACACTGCTCCTAAATAGGTTTCATCTGAGATTAAAGGAAAGCTGAAGAACTTGAATCCTTCATGTTCAAATTCAAAACAATCCTGATCTACTTCAGCTCTCTTTAAAAACTTATCAGGGATCTGTACAGAATCCTGAGAATGTTTGAATGCATCAGAAATCCATAAATGCGATCTGTGGAATTTAGTCTTAACAGAATTCTCTACATCTGCATCATGAGTTGTAGGAATAGTTGAAGCTAAAGTAGCTGACTTTGAGTCAGGTTCAAGATCCATTGAGAGTTTTGTCTGCTCATAGATACAACAGAAATTTGAGTTAGTTTGAGTACCTAGATACTCAATAAAACGATACAATTGAACATCTGGATCTTTAATATTCTTAGTATAAATCTCTGTAAAAGGAGCGATGGTATCGTTTAAACTAGCCTTTTCTTGAGTTTTTTCTGAAATTTGATTTTGAACAACGTGAATTTTGTTATCTATTAGCGCAACGTTAATAGTATAAGTTCGGTTATATAACTCAATATTCTTAGATTTGATTACGTAACCGTTTTTTAATTTGGATTCAACTAATGAGGTGACATAAAAATTGTCGCCGATAGAATGGTTACAATTGCATTCTTTACAAGGGGATTTGCATCCACGTAACAACTCATGGCAGGTGCCAACAAAACATCCCTCTACACCTAAAGCTTCACTTAATGGTTTATTTAAATAAACAATATTCTTAGTAGTAGCATCAGTAATGAAAACATACTGATCGATGTTATCTAATAGTAAATCTGCGATTTCGCTGATATCAAAGGAACTAGATGAGTTATAGACAACATCATCCAGGTTATCAAAGTCTAGACTAGACTGAATCTCCCCATCCAGATAGGACTCGGATAAAATATCCGCTGTTGTAGCATCGTTGCTTTTCTTAGTAGTCATATTGTTATTTATTATCAAATTCTTTCAAGATAAGAACTTTATCTTTATATAGTTATAATAAGTGAAAGCCTAACACAAAGCACCTAATTTATTATAGATGCAACTTTATAAACATTCTAAAAGTAGTAAGAATTAGTATTATGCATGTCACAAAATATAAGCCTTTGCAAGGCAATAATAATCACATTCGTAAGCAAGATCAACTCTAAAACGCTTATAAATTGTTTAATTTATTATCTGTTGAATGTATTAAACAATATTATGTAAATGCCGTAAACGGTTAAGGGTAAATAGGCGTAGTTTAAGAAGATAATTGAATATGATTATTTTCACATTGTCTTTAATAAGGTTGAAAGAAAAGTTACAAGCTGACTAAATATTTTATTAAGCTAAGCTCTATATGGTGCACTAATCAATAAAAAACTAATCAAATTTTAATAAACAATGTACTCGCTTTTATTTTAAATTTATATTTAGTTGTTGATAATTAAGTAATTCTTATAAAATTATTACAATAATTAGGATATATTAGAATAAATATAAAAAATCAAATTTATTTCTAATATAAAAAAACTATTTGCGATTTTATAATTTAATTCTTCAATAATATGTAAATATAAAAATTTTTTTAACATAAGCTCATAATCTGTTTTGCTTAATTACATGCGAGAAAAATATGATAAAACGCGAAAGATACATGTCAGTTATTCGCAACTTTATAGACAAACCTGTAATTAAAGTGTTTACAGGAATGAGAAGATGTGGAAAAAGTTCATTGCTAAAACTTACATATGACGAAATAGTAAAACGCAATAGTGTTGATGAAAAGAACATTCTGTATTTCAACTTTGAATCTTTAGAATATGAATCCTTAAAAGATTACAAAGCTTTATACAAATACATTCGAGAAATAATAGATAAGTCAGCTGGAAAGTTTTATTTTCTCTTTGATTAAATTCAAGAGGTTAATAAATGGCAACTGCTTGTTAACTCTTTAAGGGTAGACTTTGATTGCGATATTTATATTACAGGATCTAATGCAAAACTCCTTTCAGGAGAATTAGCTACTTATTTAGCGGGAAGATATGTTGAAATAAAAGTTTATCCATTAGATTTTAAAGAATATTTGGATTTTGCAAAGCTAAATACTGAAGAAAGAAGTCTGACATTAGAAGATAATTTTAGAAATTATTTAAAATATGGAGGTTTACCTGAAATTCATAATTTACATTTTAAAGAAGATTCAATTTACCAATATTTGGATGCTATCTATAACGCAGTTATTCTTAAAGATGTCAATGAAAGAAGCAATATTAGGAATACTGCTCTTTAAAAAAAGATTATCAACTTTATTTTTGATAATGTTGGAAATACTTTTTCTGCAAAAACTGTTTCCGACTACCTCAAAAGCCAAAGTAGAAATTTAAGTGTTGAGACCATTTATAATTATCTTCAAATTTTGGAAAATGCTTTTTTGATTCAAAAAGTACCTAGATATGACCTAAAAGGTAAAAAAATTCTTGAAACTTTAGAAAAGTATTATGTAACAGATCTTGGAATTCGAAATTCAATAATAGGCTTTAAAGATAAGGATATATCTGGAATTTTAGAAAATGTAGTTTACTTGGAACTAAAAAGAAGAGACTTCAAAATTGCCATTGGAAAATTTAACACAACAGAAATTGATTTTATTGCTACAAAAGCAGATCTTAAGTATTACTACCAAATCTGTTACCTTTTAACTGAAGACAATGCCAAAAGAGAGTTTTCACCTCTAGAGAATGTAAAGGACAATTTTGAAAAGACAGTTATTGCAACCAACAAGTTCATAAATTCTCAATATAACGGGATTTTACAAAAAAATATTATAGACTTTTTATTAGAAAAATAAGGTGAAAATCATTCTATAGAAAATAGCTATTGCTTACTATATCAAATTAGTATTACCTAATACCTACCATAATAATAGATAATGTATGCAAATCAACAAGCAGTTAACTGCAATATTATTATGGGTAAGAATAATGATTCATCTTGAACATATCAGCAAGACATATACAAGAAAAAAGGAAATCATCAAAGCTGTTGATGATGTATCAATCGATATCAAGGCAGGTGAAATCTTCGGTATCATCGGCTTTTCAGGCGCAGGTAAATCCACATTAGTTCGCTGCATCAACCTTTTAGAGTATCCAGATGCTGGTGGTAAGGTTACAGTTGATGGAGTTGAACTTACCTCTCTGAATTCTAAAGAACTGCGTCGTCAGCGTTCTAACATAGGCATGATTTTCCAGCACTTCAATTTAATGCCATCAAGAACTGTTCTTGAGAATGTTCTGTATCCATTAGCATATAAAGGCATCAAAAAAGGAGATCAGATTAAAAAGGCTACAGAGCTTTTGAAGTTAGTTGATCTCTCTGACAGAATTGATAATTATCCAAGTCAATTGTCTGGTGGTCAGAAACAGCGTGTGGCTATTGCCAGAGCTCTAGCTTTAGATCCTAAAGTTTTACTTTGCGATGAGGCTACCTCAGCTTTAGATCCTCAGACTACCTACGAAATTATTGAGCTTTTAAAGAAGCTAAACGAAAAGCTAAAATTGACCATCGTTGTAATTACTCACGAGATGGATGTGGTTAAAGATCTGTGCTCAAGGGTTGCTGTAATGGAAAAGGGCAAGGTTGTAGAGCAAGGAGAGATCTTCAACGTATTCTCAAATCCAAAGAGTGACGTTACTACTCGTTTCATGAAGGCAACTTCAAATCTATCAAAGGCAGAGATCTTAATTAAACGCTATAAAGATTTCTTAAATCTACATAATGGTGATGTTCTCGCAAGACTGTCATACATCGGTAAAGGTGTATCAGAACCTATTATTTCTTCACTTACAGAGAAATTCCATGTTGCTATCAACATAATTTTAGCTGATGTAGCTCTTCTGCACGGCAATCCAATCGGTGGCACTGTATGTATTTTCTCAGGAGATAAAGAGGCAATTGAGAATGCGCTAGCATCATTAGATAAAGATAACGTAAAAGTTGAGGTATTAAGCCATGAGTAATTTAGTTGTAGATTTAATCCCTAATGTAGTACCTAAAGTTGATGAGTTATGGCTTAGTGTGGGGCAGACCTTTTACATGTTATCTGTATCAGGTGTTATTGCTTTTACTTTAGGTTTATTTTTCGGCGTTGTGCTGATTGTAACCAAACACAATGGTATTTTAGAGAATAAGTACATATTCACAATTTTAAGCTGTGTCATTAACTTATTCCGTTCAATCCCATTTGTTATCTTGCTTGCAGCATTAATTCCTTTTTCAAGATTTGTTGTAGGCACTGCAATCGGTACAGTAGGTGCAATCGTACCTTTAGTAGTCGGTACTGTTCCTTTCTTCTCAAGACAGGTTGAAAGTGCTTTATCAAGTGTAGACAGAGGTCTTGTTGAGGCTGCACAAAGCATGGGCTCAAGTGCTTTAGGCATCATTTTTAGAGTTTATTTAAAAGAGAGTATCTCTCATTTAGTACGTGTAACCCAGATCACAGCAATTAGCTTGATTGGTCTTACTGCAATGGCTGGTGCCATCGGTGGTGGTGGCTTAGGTGACTTTGCTATTAGATATGGTCATCAAAGAGGTCAGACAGATGTTACCTATGTAACTGTGCTTGTAATTTTAATTATGGTTGCAATCATTCAGTCAATCGGTAACGCCATCATCAAAAAGACAACACACTAATAAACACAAATAAGAGGCAATCATGAGTAAGGTAATTGATTTTCCAGAAGGCTCTGGCGTAAATCCTTGGTATGAGCTTTCAAAGAATAAGAATGCAAATTTTAAAGATGTAAAAGACATAAAAGACAGCTATGACTATGTAGTTGTAGGAGCCGGATTTGGTGGTGTAAGTGCAGCTTTCAGATTAGTAGAAAATGAACCATCTGCAACTATTGCTTTAATCGATGCTCTACCTGTTGGCTGCTTTTCTAGTGGTAGAAACGCAGGATTTATCAGCTATGCTCAGTTTGCTAAACCATTAGTTGGAAGAAATTCTTTTACTGTTGAAGATCAGGAATACTTACTTCATTTAAACAAGATTGGTATAGACAGAATCGAGAAAATTCGCAAAGAGCACAATCTTGATTTTGAGTGGAGAACTGACGGTTTCTACAAAGCTGTAAAGAATTTAAACCGAGTAAAAGATCTTGATGCATTAGATAAGTTCTATGATGAACTTAAAGTAAAGCATGAAGTTTTAGGTAAAGAAGAAACAGCTTCACGATTAGGAACTGATTTCTATGAAAAGTCTGTATATGTAGAAAATGGTATTCTAAACAATCCATCTGAAGCTATTAGAGGTCTTGCTTTAGCCTTACCAGAGAATGTCGATGTTTTTGAAAATACTCCTGTTATCGAAGTAATTAATGGCAGTGAACCTGCTGTTGTGATTTCAAATGGCAAGGTAATCAAAACCAAGAAGATCATTCTCACTGTAAATGCGTTTATTAAAGCTTTTGGCTTAGGAAAAATTACTGATCCTGTAGCTGCAATTCATAGCTTTGGTGCTATGACTCGCGAACTTACAGATGAAGAGTTTGAGCCTTTTAAAGACTTAAAACCATGGGGCTTAGTTGGTACACATCCAGCTAGCTGCACTGTAAGATTAACTCCTCACAGAAGAATTTTTGTAAGAACAGACATTGCTTTTGCAACACACTTGAACATCGATCCAAATCGTAAGAATAAAGCTGTAACTTTATTACGCAGAGCTTTTGACAGACGATTTAACTCATTAAAGGATGTTAATTTCGAGTATGTTTACGGTGGTCTTATCTCTTTTACAGGTAATACTAGATCTTTATTCGGTGAGGTTGCAAAGAATATTTACGCTGGTGTAACACCTGATGGTTCTGGCGTGCCTAAGGCTACAGTTTTAGGCAACTATTTAGCCGATCTCATTCAGAATGTTGATAGCAAAGAACTAGATTACATCAAGAGAACCTATTTTCCAAGTTATCTGCCACCAGAGCCATTCAGAACAATTGGTGCAGATATAGCGCTTGCCTATAAGAATTTCCAGGCAGGAATTGAAGTTTAATTTTAATAACTAGTAATTAAAGGACAATCAAATGTTAAAAAATATTATTAAAACAGCAGCTGCAGTTGCTTTAGGTTTAACCTTAACAGCTTGTGGTGACGACAAGAATGAGCAGACTCAGAATACTGAGAACACCGCAACAAAAGTTACTGAAGTAAAATTAGGTGTTGTAGGTGAGCACACAGAAGAGTGGAAATTAGTTGCAAGCAAGCTTGAAAAAGAGGGAATTAAGCTCACCATTGTTAAGTTTGCAGATTACACCTTACCTAACCGTGCTTTAAATGATGGTGATATCGATTTAAATGCATTCCAGCACAAAGCTTTCTTAGAAGCTGACTGCAAGGCTAATGGTTACAAGTTATCATACATCGCTGATACCATTATTTCACCACTAGGTGCTTACTCAAATAAGATTAAGTCTATTGATGAATTAAAAAATGGCGATACTGTAGCTCTACCTAACGATCCTACCAATGGTGGTCGTGCTCTAAAGTTATTAGAGAAAGCTGGTGTTATTAAGTTAGATGAGTCAAAAGGCTATTTACCAACAGTTCGTGATGTTACTGAAAACACTAAGAGCATCAAGTTCTATGAGGTTGATGCAGGTAATACTCCAAGCTTAATTCCTGATGTAGCAATTTCAATCATTAACGCTAACTATGCTACAGATAATGGTTTAACACCTGATAAGGATGCTATCTACCAGGATACAACTGGTAAGATTGATGCAAACAATCCTTACATCAACATCGTTGCTGCAAGAACTGCTGACAAAGACAATCCTGTTTACAAGAAAGTTGTTGAAGCATATCAGCAAAAAGATGTAGCTGAAAAAATCTTAGAGTTATACAAGCACTCACAGATCCCTGTATTTAAGTACTAATCAATAATATTCAAAGTCCAGATAACTTAAAAACTATCTGGCTTTACTTTATCTAAATTTCAATTCTGACAATTACATTTAAGGTAGGATCTTCTTTATGAAACAGACTGATAGATTTCCTGAAACTTCAGGTCAAAACGGTTGGTTTGAAACTTCACGCTATAAAAATCATCAATTCAATTCTGTCGAAGAAATTGAAAGATCATATGACTACGTTGTAGTAGGCGCCGGATTTGGTGGTGTAAATGCTGCTTTTAGATTAGCTGAGAACAAGCCTGATGCTACTGTTGCTTTATTTGATGCAATGCCAGTTGGTTATTTCTCAAGTGGTCGAAATGCAGGCTTTATCATTGATGTACCACACAGCATCGTAGGTGATCCTAACTTTACCTTAGACGATCAGAAATGGAGATTTAGACTAAATCGATATGTTATAGATAGAATGGTGAAGATCAAAGAAGAGAACAATCTTCAAATCGACTGGCAGCAAGCAGGCATGCACCAAACAGCTCGTGAAAAGGGCAGTTTGAAGTATTTAAATATGCTAGCTAAGTTTTTGGACGTTATGGGGGCAGAGTATCAGTGGTTTGATAAAGATGAAGTAGCTAAAAGATTAGGTACAGACTTCTATTTCAAGGCACTGTATACACCTGGTACTATCCTTATCAATCCATCTGAGACTGTAAGGGGACTAGCTACTGTTTTACCAAAGAACGTTCATGTTTTTGAGAATTGCCCTGTATTAGAAGTTTTAGAAGGTGAAGTGCCACAGGTAAAACTTACTAATGGCAAAATCATCTCATGCAAACAAGTTATCATGACTGTAAATGCTTTCATTAAGAACTTCGGAGCAAAAGGCTCTGAGAACATAATTGGAATTCACAGCTTTGGTGCTCATACAAGAGAGCTTACAGATGAAGAAATAGCTACATTACATGGAGCTAAACCTTGGGGATTGTGTTCTGCACATCCTGCTGGAGCAACTTTACGTTACACCACAACCAAGCGCTTATATGTAAGAACAGATATAACCTTTGCAACTCATATCAATATCGCTCCTGAGCGTCTATATAAATCAATTTATAAGCTTCGCAGAGCCTTTAATAACAGATTCCCTCAGCTATCAAATGTTAACTTTGAGTATGTTTACGGTGGCTTTATTCCATTATCAAGAAACACCTTACCTTTCTTTGCCAATGTAGGTAAGAATGTTTACGCTGGAGCTGCAGGTGACGGTACAGGAGTAACAAGAGCTTCTATGTGTGGAACTTTCTTAGCAGATTGGGTATGTGGTAGAGATAGTGCAGAACTTCGCTACATGCAACAGTGCGATGCTCCAAGTTACTGTCCACCAGAACCATTTAGAACAGTCGGTGCTACAGCTCGTCTTGTTTGGGAAGATATGCACGCACGAAGCGAGATCTAAAAGGGAAGAAGCAGTGTATTTATATATATGTAATACACTGCTAAATGTATAAAATAATATTACTAGAAGTAATGGTACAATTAACCTGTGTTTTTGAGTAGGAATAAAAATGAACCGTAAACAAGCCAGCTCTTTTAATTGAGTTAAAGTATGATAAGTCTGCACAATCTGCCATCACTCAGATTAAGGAAAAGAATTACTTACAGTTTTTTAAAGACTATAAAGGTGAAGTTCTACTAGTAGGTATTAACTACTCAAAAGACACAAAAACTCATCAGTGTATTATTGAAAAAGTAATGAACTGCTAACCAATCAAAATGCATTTGTTGCTCTAAGTTCTGATAGATTTTTTTTATTCTAGATTGTTACGATTTTAGAAAAGGTAAGCTGTAACTTCGCATAATTTATATTATGTTAAATTATGTTAATATAATCATTAACAGCTTGATCTATAGAGACTTTTTAAATTTGTGAATTTAGATTTTCGTTATTCATTTTTATCAGATAAACAGTTTTGATTTTTTAACTGTGAGTTGCTTACTGTCTTATTCCAAAACTTTTTGTCAAAATAATCCAGGATCAATTCTGGTAATGAACTTAAAACGAAAACACCTTTAGTCTTTAATAATTGTAATTCTCTTTCGTAGATCTTTATTGTTGATATCTCATTCCTATATGTTTCAAATCCGATCTTATGAGAATACCTAAAAAGACATGATAATTTCATTGCAAAGATATCTATGACTAATTTCCAAAGGGCAAAGTTATATTTCTTAAAGTGAGGAGCAGCTGATTTCTCTGCGCTTTTGTGCTTGTAATTAGTGATTTGATCCATTGGCACATAACAATCAATACCATTGCCACAAGTTGAATCAGTAAAATCTCTCAAAGCTTCGATCATAGGATAACTGATATACAGTTTTCCATTTTCTGTTTCGTTATCAAAACTCTCAAGCATTTGTTTTATGATATCTTCAGTGAGATTTCTTTCTGTATTTTTCTGATGTGGATCATAATCAAACAGAAGATAAACACTGGAAAAATCGTCTCTTGATAATCCTTTCAGTGCATCCTTAGATTGATCATTGATTTCTCTGACAACTTCTATAATATCGGTCTCAAAATTGTCACTTTTTAACTTTTTCCACAACATGTAAATGTTATTACCTGCAGGAAGAGAAATAATCTTAAAGTTATGATGACTAAAGAACACTTTTGATATATTTTCAATGATCTGAGGTTCTCTGTCATCACCTTCAACTATAAATGCAATGTAGTTGTTATTTTGCATTAAAGGCTCCGGTCTTATACATCTTTTGTAGATTATGAGCTTTTCTAATCTCTTTGTCTGTCAGCTTTGATAGTGCCGTTATTTCGTTGTCACGTAGCAGAAAATAGCAATCAGGTCTTAGCAAATCATTACTCATAAGATCAGTATTATGAGTGGTGGTGAAAATCTGAACTCGTTTTAGTTTATTCAAGAGTTTTTGTACTTCTTTTGATAATTCAAAATGGTAAAAAGCATCAAATTCGTCAATATAAACAAGAGACGCATTTTCCATGCGTATGTACCAGTAATAAAATAAAGCAAGCGATTTGGTGCCTGTTGATGCTATCTTGAAAAAATCAGCTGACTTATTATTAAACGAACAGTAAATATTTTTTCTTCCATCAATTTCTTGTTCTTTTAACTTGTAGTCAATGCCTATTCTATTTAAGAAACTCTGAAAATCAGAAAGCTTTCCGCTGTTTATGATCCCTTCAGAAATGCTTTCTGTTCCATTCATAAAACCTTCATATCCCCTGCTGTCTAATGAATAAAATAGAAGCATATTGTCAACAAAATGAATAAATTTGTTGAATACTCTATTCTGTTCATTATCTGCGAGTATAGAGTTATTGTTTACGAATTTTACCCTGGATATTGGACTGTCGCTGTTTATTGAATTATTTAAAGTATCAGTGCCTTCAAGTTTTGTAAAACCAGTTTTTCTAGTGAAATCAAAAAATATTACTTCAGTGTTATCAATTGACAAACTCTCATTCAACAAAAAAGTAGCATCATTTTTAGAATATTTATAAACAACATCATGGCCGTCAAAAATGAACTCATATTCAAAGTTTGCTACACTGTTGCTGTTATTCATATTTAAATAAAAATCGTAACTGTGCATAAGTTTTTGGCGTTCTGTAAGATGGATTATGATGTCAAAAATTGCTAAACCAAGATTTGATTTACCACTACTGTTAACACCGTAAATAATACCCTTTGATATACAATTGTTTTTAATCACTTCAGAATTAAAATCATAAGAGCCAACTTCAAGATCTAAAGTGAGCTTATTCTGAAAACCTTTAAAATTTTCAACAGAGAACTTTTTTAACATAACAACTCAACAAATCAAAATTCATCAAAGCAACAGTTAAGATTATATCAAATTCATCACTAACTGTTTTGCGCCAATAAAACGTAATATTCATGATTGACAATGCAAAAGCTGATTTAGCTTTACTTATCATTCTTATTGCCATCAGGATTATATATTGAAATTGAAGCAATATTTTTGAAATCAATGCGGTCTTCAAATTCACTCAGAATCTTATAGAAAGGAACTTTTGGGTAAGGTTTATTCAATAAACACTTTATGAATGATGATTGGTGATAATAATCCAAAGGCTCAAACAAAAATTCTTTTGTTCTGTTATTTTTTAATTCTAGTTTTATATTTTTCTTTTTTAACTTTTCAATTTTTTGTAAAACTAGCTTAGTATTATCTTCGTAATATTCAACTTTACCTTTATTGTCGATTTTCCCTTTCTTAAGAAAGAATGCTCTTAAGTACTTTTTACTGATTATTTTGCACTCATATGAAGACGAATACTTTGGGAATACGATGAACTCTTTGTTTGATTTTGTGATGATTTTTATTAACTGACCTGAAGTACTCGCACACCAGATGCAGTTATCTATATTATTATTTTTTACTGAATATCTAACATAATTAAATACAGATTTGGGATGAAAAAATTCTCTTAATAACTGAATTATTGCAAAAATAAGTAAGAAAAAAACAAAGGATAAAATAAAGTTATATATAAAATTACTTATATGTTCACTTTTAGAAAAAACATTACTATCAATGACTGTTTCATATGTAGTAGCATAAGCCAACGCAAATAAAAATGATAAAAATAGATTTCTTAAAACATTAATTAGAAAATAGCCAATTCTGTCGATTATTTTATAAATTAAAACAAGAAAAATAATCCATTTTGACAAATTGCCTTGGACGAAATTTAATAAATTATCAATCATGATATTGCCCTCTATTCATCACCTAACTTACAAAGTTCTTCTATGTTACGAAACAATGTTTCTGCAATATCTGTTCTTAATGGATTTACTCCATACTGTCCTCGAAATGATACCCATATTTCATGCTCATTTTTAGGTTCATAAGTTGACTTTAAATATGGATCATGATCTGATGACAACGGCTTAGTTTCTTTTTTCTTATCACACATTTGAATTTCTCTTTTCCTCTAAATCGCCTTAATTTTTCTCATAACGATGATGGTTTTCATATCTACGAAAACCTGAAATTTTTAGTGAAGTTAACATAATAATGAGACTGTCCTAAAGGGAAAAAGTAGGTTCACGATTTTCTTTTTTGTTTTCTTAATGTAAATGTAATGTCACTTACTATTTTGTTGGTTAATAGGTAGAGCCTTCTTCTTTACGGCCGTGTCATATTCTTGTCCAGAAACTTCTGATTTAGTATATCTTTCTGTGAATAGATCGATTAAAAGTTCAACATCAGCAAAATGTCTCAAATAGAATTCACCATCTTGAATTATAAATGAATCCTTCCAACGTTCAATACTACTTAATCTACTAATCAAGATTTCTTTATTCATAGCAGCTACAGGGAAATTATGTATTTGCATCATCTTTTGTGCATACCTCTTATTTGGTCTCCGCACAAAATCTATCAATTTTTGTTCGTTTTTTATTATTTTTAGATTCATTATTGCAGATACTGCTTTTTCTGCTGATGCACGAATAAATGTTTCAAAACTAAAATGCCTTTCAAGTAATTTTATGTCTTTTGTTAAAATCTTTTCATTAATGACAAGTAAGTCGATTTTTTTTGTTATAACGAACATTTGATCTTTTAATTCTTCAAATATGTCCAAATGGTTAAGCTTTGGAATTAGCTGAAAAAAAAGCTTTTTTCTATTGGGAATTGAGGTTGGCCGAATTTTTTGATATCCCCAGAATTGTTTCAAATTTCCTTTTCTCTGAAAAGAAAATTTGAATAAAAAAGCATCTGCATTATCTTTATCTTTTATGCTAAAATTATTAACTGCACATTCTGTTGAACTAAGAAATTTAAAAGGATAATAACTCTCGTCTTGATTTATTTCATAGATTCGTTTTTGCTCGTTAGCTAGATCTGCCACATCAGAATATTCACTCTCTTCGTTAAGGAACTGTTTTATAATTTCTTCTTTTATATCTAACTTAATTTTGTTTTTAAAGCTATTTTTAGCAGTTGGCTTTCCTTCATCCAAAACGAATTTTTTTATTGGATTTTCCCCATTTTTCAAAATGACGTAAATTTCAAATCCAAATTGCTCATTTAGAATTTCATTTATTGCTGTTGTTACTCTTTCTTTTATCGACATTATGTTACCTATGTTATTTATCTTCAAAAATAAGAAACACGTTATCAGTTATCCTTTGTCTTTTTATTGTTATTCCTTCAGAAATAAAACTCCTAGATATGCAGACGCATCTTTTATCTCCAAACTGAGTTAATTGAGTAGTCTCAAATTTGAAAGAAAAAACTTCATATCCTAAGAAAGTTAATACAGGATTTTGGTAATATAATGTCGTTTTCCACATTAAAACAAATATCATTACCATAACAATAATAAATACAAAAAGCCCCTTCCATGTGTTTAAATCATCCATTGTCATAGGAAGAACGAACGTCATAAAAAATGTAACCCTAGAGTCGGATATCCTTTCTATATCAATAAGGGACTCACCTTCATGAATAAAGTTAGCTCTTTGCGTTCTAAAAAAATAAAACAATGTATAAAGTGAGTATAACACCCATATAAAGGAGAAAAATTCAATTAATAATTCAGGAAAGGCAGAATGTTTTAGCGTTTTTGCTAGTGTAAAGAACGGATCGGTCAAAATATTTTCAAAAAAACTAATACATAAACAGATAATTTCAATATCAAAGTATTTTATTAACAGAATCAAAAATAGAGGAGAAAACGACTGCATAATCAGTATTATTTTTAAGGCAATATTCTCAGTCATAAGTTTCATCTCTATCTTGTTATTTATGCATATGATCTTATCAGAAATAATGAGTATAGTTTAGTGAATCCTAATTCTTACATTGCACTCTACTTTCCACGGTTAAAATTTAATGATAGGTCGCATTCTACTGCGGTTGTGCTCTTCAACAACCGATTAAATACAATGAGAGAAAATGTAGTAAAATCAATGAATTAACTTGATTTAGCGGCTTTTTTTTCTGTTATAATTCAGGTGTAAACAACAAGCAAATCATAAACAGGAAAACGCCATGGATATTGTATCAGCTAAAGGAAGAGAATTACTACTGTTTCGCTAGTTTTACAGTACCCCTCTAAACCACCTCTCTCAATTTAACTAAATTTTCTTATTTTTCAAAAAGATATACACTTTTAATATTGTCAACTTTTTATAAATTATTGTTGCAATATGTCGTAATATATTTACAATAAGGAAAGGCGAAGTTTAAGGAGTTTAATTACGACTCGGATTTTGTAGAAAAGTATCTCCTACCGAATCAGAATAAATAAAAAAACTCAAAAAAGTTGAAAGGATTGCCTATTTAGGGGTGTTCCTTTCTTTTTGTTTGTGGAATTCTATCTCATATATATGAGATAGTAATAAGGTGTTTTTATGGCTCGGTTAAAGTTTCCTACTCTTCCGCCTGCCAAACTTGGTATTGTCACCAATAAGAGTGGCTCTTTCTATTATGTTCAGACCTATACTCATCATTAAGATAAAGAGAAAAAGCGCTCTGTAAGAGACAGTCAGAAAGCCATTGGCTCTGTTACTGGTGGGCAGAAGTACGGTGTTATTAAGTTCAAGCAGTTCTTCCTTGATGAACACCCTGAACTTGAGAACTTTATTACCTCTTGGACTCCTGAAGGCTTTAAATTCAAACCTGCTGATGAGGAGGAGTTTTCCTCTGTTATTGAGAAACCTTTAGAAAAGAAACTTGCTGGAGCCTCATGGGCTTTACAGACTCTGATGGGACAGACTGGTATTGGAGATGCTTTAAGAGAAACCTTCGGAACATACAAGCGCCATCTTAAACTTGCATCTCTTGCAATCTGTTATGAAGTGACCTTTGTCAAGTGCTTTTTTAGTGATTTAGACAAGACTCTCTTTTCAGTATAAGATACGGCATTGGCCCTCTGTTATACGAGGATTGGTTACCCCAGGTCAATGGTTTCGCCGCGAACTCTACTGTCTATTAGCGAGGATCACGTTTAACGTGCCATCATAGATTGCTCGTAGATAGTTCAAACCTTCTTGATAAAAAACGTCTTACCTAAATCACTTTAAAATACTTGTGCCTACTTCTTTTCCTTAATTAAACTCTAATCTAACTCAGAACGGTATACAGAAACTTCTGCCTGAGCTGTTCTTGAATAATGACCAGTCATCATTCCCCAGATAAAGCAACATAGCTCTCTAGCTACAGCTGCTACCGCCTGATTTGAATTCTTTCCTTTGAACATCATGCGCTGGTACTTTCTTTGGCAACGATTAGTAGCCTTATCAGCATATGCAACTACATCCTTAGGCATATCCTTCTGACGTTCCCTTAAGGCTACTGATTTTCGACCTACAGCGCCTCGTCTGTAGGTATTTGATATTTCTACTACCAGTCGTCTTAAATGCCTGTTTCCTGCTTTTGTAATACCTAACATTCTCTCAGTATTACCACTTGAGCATTCTCCAGGTACTAGTCCTATAAAGCCTGAAAACTTGTCTGCCGATTTGAATCGGTTAAAATCTCCTATCTCACAGACAAAGGATAAAGCTATATGAGTCTTTATTCCCTTGATGCACTTGAGCTTATTGACCTTCTCAGCATATCTCTCTTCAGAGGCTATGTCTTCTATACGGACATCCAGTGCTGCTATCTTGCTTGTAAGTGTCTCATAGGTTGCAAGATACTCTTCTACTGTCTCTCGTTGGAGCTTACTCAATTCAAGCTTTCTTAACCAGTTTAGATGGAGCCCTGTCCATTTGGTTTTATCATAGTGATGTCCATGACGTAAACAGAAAGCATTTAGTTGCTGTTTAATCTGCTTTAAAGCTGTTTTATGATCATCTCTCATCCTGATGAAATCTCTTACATCTTCGTCTTTCTCATCAGGTAAATATACAGCCTTATATGCTGAGCT
>OIYQ01000039.1_pt1 | contig 52820 bp, 40 predicted proteins | sample 1588311 | NCBI WGS metagenome assembly OIYQ01 (sample SAMN03283244) | human gut metagenome | biome: human-associated habitat; material: feces | host: Homo sapiens | place: Peru | collected 2012
TGATACCGCCCAAGAGTTCATATCGACGGCGGTGTTTGGCACCTCGATGTCGGCTCATCACATCCTGGGGCTGAAGTTGGTCCCAAGGGTATGGCTGTTCGCCATTTAAAGTGGTACGCGAGCTGGGTTCAAAACGTCGTGAGACAGTTTGGTCCCTATCTACCGCGGGCGTTGGATGATTGAAGGGGATTGCTCCTAGTACGAGAGGACCGGAGTGAACGAGCCTCTGGTTTACGGGTTGTCATGCCAATGGCACGGCCCGGCAGCCAAGCCCGGAACTGATAACCGCTGAAAGCATCTAAGCGGGAAGCAGGCCCTAAGATGAGTCATCCCTGACTTTAAGTCAATAAAGACCGTTGAAGACTACGACGTTGATAGGCTGGATGTGGAAGCACCGTGAGGTGTGTAGCTTGCCAGTACTAATTGTCTGAACGTCTTGACCATACAACCCCGGAAGGCATCTGATGGTTGTAATTTGAAACTAATATCTTTCCACCATATATTCGACTACTTCAGCTTTCTCTAGTTTACCCTATTTGCCTGGCGGCCATAGTGCTGTAGTACCACCTGTTCCCATTCCGAACACAGAAGTGAAATGCAGTCACGCCGATGGTAGTGCAACGTACGTTTGTGTGAGAGTAGGTCACTGCCAGGCTTCCCTTTGAGCGGAGCGGTAGTTCAGCTGGTTAGAATGCCTGCCTGTCACGCAGGAGGTCGCGGGTTCGATCCCCGTCCGTTCCGCCACTTATCTTTAAAGACCCGAACATGTATTCGGGTTTTTTCGTTTTTACAGCATCAATTTATGTTCAAGTTTCTTTTCTCTTTTCTAATAGGAATTTGTCTTCTCTGTAATTCATGTTCTGTTAGATATTTAGATCTAGTTCTTAGCGTATACTAAGCATAAATTGTGATAGGAGCTGATCTTGATTAGATTTTTAAACTTTGTATCTATTATCGTAGCTTTCGTCATTTTAGCTTTTGGTGTCTTTAACTATGTTAATCGTGACCATACAACGATCTATGTTGGAGTAGATGGTTATAGTGCACCGTTTTCAATGATAAGCGATATTGGCGATCTAAAAGGCTTTGGTGTAGACTTAATGCGAGCTGTTGCTAATGCATTAGATGTTAACGTTGAGTTTAGAATGATTCCTTTCTATGTTCTTCATGACTCTTTACGCCGTGGCGCTGTTGATGCTGTAATAGCTCCATTTGATTCTAATTTAAAAGAGAATCAACTAAATTCAAATTTTACTGTACCTTATTTTAAAAATAACTTAGTTTTTGCTGTTAAAGATAATCTCGCTTCTAAGTATAAAGATATATCTTCAATGTCAGGTGTTAAGTTTTGTGTCACAGATAAGCCTGATGTTTTAAAGTATTTACGCTCTAAATACAAAAACTCTGTAATTATGATTTTTGCCAGTTCCGAGGATGCTTTTTCTGGTCTTTACAAGGAGCAGTGTGCAACATTCATAGACAGTAAATCTAGTATGTATTACTACATTAGTAAACATCGTTTGAGAAAACTTACTGTTAAAGATATCCCTTTTACTGGTGAAGTTACCTACAAGATCGCTGTAGGGGATAATAAAGCAGAGTTATTAAATAAAATCAATAAAGGTCTTGATTACTTAATGAGCACTAGAGAAATTGATGAAATCAGTAAAAAGTGGTTCTCAATTCCTTCAGATCTTTAGCTGATTACTTTTAGTAGAGACTTTAGAAACAAAAAAGCGAACTCGTTTTAAGTTCGCTTTTTAACAATGTGTTTATCAATTTTTAGTTTATTCTGATTCTTTTAGTGAATCTAAAATATTGTTTCCAAACCAGTCCATACTGATCTTTTCAAACACACCATTTTCTTCAACTTCTTTTAATCCTTTGTTAATTTGATTTAGAAGTTCTTTATTACCTTTTTGTACAGCAATACCGTAATACTCTTTATCGATATGTTTCTTAATTTCGATTGAGGTAAATTTACCAGAGTTATCTTTAGTTAAGAAAAAGTCATTTACAGGCTTGTCATGAATTGCAGCGAGGCAACTGCCGTTACCTAACTCAATATAGGTCTCAGGAGGAGTATTAAAGATCTTATCTTTAGATTTTTGAAGAAATTTCTGGGTGAAGTTAGTACCGGTTGCTGCTAACTGAGTGCAGATTGGGTGACCGTCTAACTTCTCATAGGTATCATATTTTTGAGCATTCTTCTTCTCAATGACATAGCTCATACCGCATAAGTAGTATGGATCTGAAAAGTCTACCTTTTTTGCTCTTTCTTCAGAAATGGTGAAACCTGAGATGATGAGATCAATGTTGCCTGTCATCAATGAAGGAATTAAACCATCAAAAGGCATTACATTGATTTTTACGTTATATCCAAGATCTTTACCAATAGCCTTGATTAAATCGATATCAAAGCCTGTGATATTACCTTGATCATCAATATAGGTAAAAGGAGCGAAAGCACCTTCGCAACCTACATTTAAAGTTTTTCCTTGAGCATTGGTGTTTGCCTCATCAGCATAAGCAGATGACAGTGAGCTTACGATAGCTAAAGAACATATTGCTAAGGATCGAACTGATTTTTTTAAAGCTTGGAACATAGTAACTCCTCCTAATAGATATTGTATAAAAAAGAGCATTAACTTTGTAGATAAAAAAGGGGATATTTACTCTAAAAGGCAGGATTTTCTAATATTGCTCTTAAATTTAACTTTGTTGAACTTATTTATTCTTAAGCTTGGAAAAAATTTAACACCTCAATGAAATTTTACGGCAAGCAAATCGAACCGAGCAACATCACATAATTTTTTCGGTTCAATTGAAGCCAAACTAGTTAATATAAACTTGTAGCTTAACGTTACAGGATAACTACAGTATATGATTAACTAACAATTTTTGTGATAACGATCGGCCCCATTTTGTGGCCGTAGTCTTTATTCAATAAAGAGAGGCTTTAGAGTAGAGTTTCTAATTCTGTAGATCATTATGGTGCATAAAAAAGAATTGGTAATCATATAAAGCCATTGCCAGACGGCACTTACAGTCTTGCATAAGTGTTTTTATATTGCCTACAAATAGCAAATTTCATATAATGTACGCATTTTTAAGACAAGTAATCAATGTTGATTTTCCTTTCTTCTGAAAGGGAAAAGATTTTGTGTGCAATAAATATGATGAAAATACTCATGAATTTTCATCATAGGGATTTTACACAGAAAGCTATTGATGCCCTAAATAAAAGAGGCTTTTTTATGTCAATGCGTTCAATTTACTGTGGTAATGTAAATTTAACCAATAAAGACAGCGAGGTTACTTTATGCGGTTGGGTTAACCGCAGACGTGATCTTGGTGGTCTGATTTTTATCGATTTAAGAGATAGAACTGGTATCGTTCAAGTTGTTTTTGAGCCTGATAATGAGTCTGTTCATTCTCTAGCATCTACTTTAAGAAATGAGTTCTGCATCTGTGTAAAGGGCACTGTAAAAGCCCGTCCTGATGACCAGATCAACAAGAAGATGGCTACAGGTGAAATTGAAGTTTATGCAACAGAGCTAAAGATCTTCAACAAAGCTGGTGTGCTACCATTAGATTTCAATCAGGATAACTCAGAAGAGCTGCGTTTAAGATACAGATATCTTGATTTACGTCGCCCAGAGATGGTTGAAAAACTTGTAACCAGAGCAAAGATCACTCACTTTGTAAGACATTTCTTAGATGAGAATGGTTTCTTAGATATCGAAACCCCAATGTTAACTAAAGCTACCCCTGAAGGTGCTCGTGATTACTTGGTTCCATCTCGTATTCATCATGGTAAGTTCTACGCTTTGCCTCAGTCACCACAGTTGTTCAAACAGCTGTTAATGATTGCAGGTTACGATCGTTACTATCAGATCGTAAAGTGCTTCCGTGATGAGGATTTAAGAGCTGACAGACAGCCAGAATTTACTCAGATCGATGTTGAGACTTCATTTATGACTTCTCAGGACGTTCGTGACATCATGGAAGAAATGATGCGTGAACTGTTCAAGAGCATTAAGAACGTCGATTTAGGCAAACTTCCTGTTATGAAATGGGAAGAGGCAATGGACAGATTCGGTTCAGACAAGCCTGATTTAAGAATTCCATTTGAATTAAAACTTGTTGATAATGCTGTTGTAAACTCAGAGTTTAAGGTTTTATCAGAACCTGCTAATGACAAAGACAGCAGAGTCATTGCTTTTGCTCTTCCAGGCGGTGCTGCTTTAACTCGTAAGAAGATTGATGAGTATACAGACTATGTTAAGAAGCTAGGCGCATCTGGTCTAATCTATATCAAAGTAAATGATCTAAATGCAGGTGCTGAAGGTCTTAAGTCTTCAATTGGCAAGCACGTATCAGAGCAGGAACTTTTAGATTTAGTAAAACTGTCTGAAGCAAAGTCTGGTGATATCGTCTTCATCTGCTGTGGTAAGAGAGTAAAGACCGCAACTGCAATCGGTTCACTGCGTATTAAGGCAGCCCGTGATATGAACTTAGTAGCTGATGGCTATAAAGCTCTATGGGTTGTCGACTTCCCAATGTTTGAAATGACAGAGGAAGCAGGTCTTACAGCAATGCACCACCCATTTACAGCACCAAAGGATGTAACTCCTGAGCAGTTAATCTCTGATCCTATGTCAGTTTACGCTGATGCTTATGATCTTGTAATCAACGGTTATGAGTCAGGTGGCGGTTCTGTACGTATTTATGATGAGAACATGCAGAATGCAGTATTTACTGTTTTAGGCATTTCTAAAGAAGAGGCCCGTGAGAAGTTTGGTTTCTTACTGGATGCTCTATCATTCGGTGCTCCTCCACATGCTGGTCTTGCATTCGGTCTAGACCGTGTAACCATGCTGTTAACTGGTACTGATAACATCCGTGATGTTATTGCGTTCCCTAAGACAACAGCTGCTGCATGTCTAATGACAGATGCACCTAATGTTGCAAGTGAAGATGCTTTAAGAGATCTTGCAATTTCTGTAACAGATTTTGAAAAATAACGCAGTGCGTTCATTTAGGAGATAAAAATGTCAGGTCATTCAAAATGGGCTAATATCCGTTTCCGTAAAGCAGCCCAGGACGCAAAACGTGGTAAGGTTTTTACCAAATTAATTCGTGAAATTACAACAGCTGCTCGTATGGGTGGCGGTGATGAGTCAAGCAACCCACGTCTGCGTTCAGCAGTTGTTGCTGCTTTAGCTCAGAACATGACTCGTGATACCATCAAGCGCGCTGTTGAGCGTGGTGTTGGTGGCGGTGATGGTGCAGATTTAGAGAACATCACTTATGAAGGCTACGGTGTTGGTGGCGTTGCAGTTATGGTTGAGTGCATGACTGATAACCACAATCGTACCGCTTCAGACGTTCGTCATGCATTTACCAAGTTTGGTGGTAACTTAGGTACTACAGGTTCTGTAGGCTACTTATTCACCAAGAAAGGTGTAATCAGCTTTGCTCAGGATGAAGATGGCAAAATGCCAATCGATGAAGAGCAGGCAATGGAAATTGGTCTTGAGGCTGGTGCTGACGATATCGTAACCAATGATGATGGTTCAATCGATGTTTACACTGCTCCTGAGGCATTTGCTGATGTTGTAGAAGCATTCGAAGCTAAGGGTATCAAACCTACTAATGCTGAAGTTTCAATGGTTCCATCTACAGAAGCTGAACTTGATGCAGATAATGCTGCAAAGTGCATGCGCATGATCGACGCTTTAGAAGATCTTGATGATGTTCAGAACGTTTACCATAACGCATCATTCCCTGATGACGTTGAGTTAGACTAAAAAAGAGAAAAATTTTTTAATAATTTTTTTGCTTTTTTGGTATTCATAACCTATAAATATTTAGTTGAATGGGCAAGAGTCAATCTCTTACCCATTTGCTTTTGTTACGACTGCAGCGTCTAGGAAAATTATAATAATGGATAACAATTCAGCAAGTACAGAATTTAAACAGTTAATTGCAAAAGGAAAAGATCAGGGCTATCTGACCATTGATGAAATCAATGATTTAATTCCACCTGATATTATCAGTGGCGATCAGCTTTCTGTTTTCATTCAGACATTCATTGATATGGGTATCAATGTTTGTGAAACACCCCCTGAGGCTGATGATATTCTTTTAAATGGCAACTCACAGACTGACTCAGAGGATGTTGAGATTGTTGCAAACCAGCTGGACAGTTCAGTTGATATCGGCAGAACTACAGATCCTGTTCGTATGTATATGCGCGAAATGGGTAACGTTTCTCTTTTAACCAGAAAAGATGAAATTGAAATTTCAAAGCGTATCGAAAAGGGCACTAATGAAGTTCAGCTGTGTCTAGTTGAATATCCACAGGCTATGGAAGAACTGTTCTCTCGTTATGAGCAGACTTTAGATCCAGATTCAGAGATTAAGCTTGGCGATATTATCAACGGTTTTGCTGATCCTAATTCACAGGAAAGTGAAGATGGCGAAGACATCGCTATCGATGAGAAAGCAGAAGCAGAACTTGATAAAGAGCTAGAAGCTTTAGATGAAGAAGATGAGTCTATGGAGCTTGACAAGAAGAGTGCTAAGAAGGGTAAGAAAGCTACTAAGGCATCGAAGAAAGACGAAGAAGCTGATGATGATCTTGATGATGCAGATGAAGGCTCTGATTCTCCAACTGATTCTGGCCCTGATCCTGAGGAGACCAGAAAGCGCTTTACAGAACTTCGAGTTCAGTTTGACAAGGTAACAGCTGCAAGACAGAAATCTACAACTGATAAGAAGTACAAGAAAGAACTTGAAAAATTAGTAGAGATTTTTGAGACCTTTAAGATTGTACCTTCACAGCTAGAAAGTCTATTACGTAAGATGCACGATATGATGGATCGTGTAAAGCGTCAGGATAGACGTGTTCGTGAGATCGCTGTTGGTCGTTGTGGCATGAAGATCGACGAATTAAAGAAGTATTACAATGAAACTGAATCAGTTTCTAATATGGACTGGTTTGAGAAGGCTGTTAAAGTTAAGAAGCCTTATGCTGCAAAACTAAAAGGGTACGAAGCAGAAATTCAGAAATGTGTTGAAGCTCTAAAAGAAATAGAAGACGATTCAGGTATCAACATCGCTCGTTTACGCGACCTCTCACGTAGAATTATGATGGGCGATGCAATGGCAAAGAAAGCCAAGAAGGAGATGGTTGAAGCTAACCTTCGTCTTGTAATTTCTATTGCTAAAAAGTACACCAACCGTGGTCTTCAGTTCCTCGATCTAATTCAGGAAGGTAATATCGGTCTGATGAAGGCTGTAGATAAGTTTGAATACCGTCGAGGTTATAAGTTCTCTACTTATGCGACCTGGTGGATTAGACAGGCTATCACAAGATCTATTGCTGATCAGGCTCGTACTATTCGTATTCCTGTGCACATGATTGAGACTATCAATAAGCTCAACAGAATTTCTCGTCAGATGTTACAGGAGAAGGGCAGAGAGCCTACTCCTGAAGAGTTAGCTTCAAAGATGGGCTTACCTGAGGAGAAGATCCGCAAGGTAATGAAGATTGCAAAAGAGCCTATTTCACTTGAGACTCCAGTAGGTGATGATGACGATTCACATTTAGGAGATTTCATTGAGGATAGCTCAATTGTAGTACCAGCTGAAGCTGCTACATCTGAGAGCTTAAAGAATGCTATCAACGGTGTTCTAGATGAAATGCCTCCAAGGGAAGCTCAGGTTCTGCGTATGCGTTTTGGTATTGGTATGCCATCAGATCATACTCTAGAAGAGGTTGGTCGTCAGTTTGGTGTTACCCGTGAGCGTATTCGTCAGATTGAAGCAAAAGCTTTACGTAAGCTTCGTCATCCATGTAGATCACAAGGTTTACGTGGTTTCTTGGATTAACTTTAAGTTATTTTAAGATCAGTGAGAAGGCGCCTTATGGCGCCTTTGTTGTCATCAGAAATAAAAAATGGATCATGTAATAAAACATGATCCATTATTAAAATCCTAACAAGGATCTGTTAATTAAAGCTCAGCACCTAATTCCTGACGAATGTAAGCACCAGCGCCTAACAGGCCAGCATCACCGTTTGAAATTACATATACAGGAATATGCTTTAAGGTATCCTTGAAACGACCTTTCCCTTCAAACTGCTTTCTAAAATCAGTGTTCTTGAAGTAATCGATAAAGCGTGGAACGATACCACCTGCGATATAAACGCCACCCTTAGTTAACAGGTCGATAGCTAAGTTACCGCCAAATGAACCCATTAAAGAACAGAATACATCAACAGTTTCCTTGCAATCAGGGCAAGGATCTTTAGCAAAAGCACCTGATGTTACATCACAAGGCTCAACGTCCTTAATCTCATGACCGTTTAACTGGGCAATTGCCTTATAAACGTTTACCAGACCCTGACCTGATAATAATCTTTCACCAGATACGTGGTCGAACTTTGTACGTAATACTCTTACGATTTCATCCTGTCTTGAATTGGTTGCAGCAATATCAACGTGACCACCTTCTGATGAAAGAGCGATCCACTTGCCGTTAACCTTGATTAAGTGACCTACACCTAAACCGGTACCGGCACCGTAAATTGCCTTTGGTGCATTAGGATCGATCTTATCACCACCAATCTTAGTCATTTTGTCTAAAGGAATAGCTGTAGTACTCATAGACATAGCTGTAAAGTCGTTGATGAATTCTAATTTCTCTAAACCAAGGTTCTTTTTCATCTGAGAGATTGAAAATTCCCATGGATTATTGGTCATCTTAACGTAATCGCCATCTAAAAGAGTAGCGATTGCAATACAAGCAGAGTCAAACTTTGCGCCAGTTTCTTCTCTGAATTTTACAATAACTTTTTCTAAAGACTCGTTTTCTACAGAAGAATAAACTTTTGTATTTGATAAACTGCCATCTGCTAAATTAACTAGTGACAGTCTTGCATTAGTGCCGCCCACATCGCCTACTAATGCTAATCCCTGAAGCTGACTCATTATTGACCTCTGACAAAATTTTCTAAAAAACTGTAGATAATTATACTTAAAATCGTTGTGTGAATTATCCACATAATTAAACTGTTTATTCTAATTTTTTAAACCAATTTCGTCAAAGATAATGTGTACATTTTGTGAACAGCACAATCCTTTTATTGTTACGATATTTTCTCTTCTTTATCAGAGTCGTCATTAGCGTTGGTAAGCAACTTATTAGGTTCTTCTAACAGGCTTAAAGATGCAAGTAAAGATTTAGAAATAATGTCATGCACTACAGAGTAATTATTCTGAAAACTTAAACTTGTGCTTCTTTGCTTTTGCATTAACACTACTTTTTTGTTCTCGATAATGTCTGAGATGGTCTTTTGCTTCTTTTGTGGTCCTCTATAGTAATTGCTATCAGCAGTTGAGGGTTCTTCTTCGTACTCATAATCTACATTAAATTCGTTGTCAAAATCACTGTCATCTTCAGGAGCTTTCCCAATTTCCTCATCATGCAGCTCTTCGTTGGTAAAGTCGTTGTCAAAATCACTGTCATCTTCAGGAGCTTTCCCAATTTCCTCATCAGGAAGCTCTTCGTTGGTAAATTCGTTATCAAAATCACTGTCATCTTCAGGAGCTTTCCCAATTTCCTCATCAGGAAGCTCTTCGTTCGTAAAAGCGTTATCAAAATCACTGTCAAAATACAAATCGCTTTCGTCAATCCTACCCATATCAGGATCAGGCTCTTCATCAGCGATGTAACCTAAGTCAAAGTTGTCATCAGCTTCAATTTTTCCCATTGGTGCTTCAATACTTATGGTATGAGTTGCTGTCTCAGACTTATTACCATCTTTTACAAAGTAGAAGGTCTGACCTCCAGTTTTTGAGGTGTATTCATGATTGTAGTTACCTTCTTTTTGCATTCCATTAGCGTATTTGTAACTGAGATCAACATAATCATTGAGATTAAAGTACTTGTTGTTACCTACAAGTTCATCATAGTTGTAAACCTTGTCAAAAATGTCGGTGACAAAGATCTTATCGTCATCTATAAAGTAGGGGATAAAGAAGCCACTGTTCTGATAGTAGCCATTAACTTTTATAAATTCTCCTGAATTATGCTGATACTCGTTATCAATGGATGCTATAGCCTGACTGTAACCAATAGCGCTGATTAAACCTAAAGAGTAGTCATCTGAAAAATCAGTTTTTCCAAAATTAGCTCCAGTTAAATTAAGTTCATCTTTTAACTCGCCTAATACACTTCCAAAGGTATAGTTGTCATGGGTAAATAAGTGCTTTTGTGTTTTAGTACTAAAACCAGCCGTTACATTTTCAAAATTAGAAGATGCGCCATCATAGGTTGCAAGTCCTGCTAAACCTCCTGCGTAGATCTTTTTATTCCCAAGATTTGAAAATGTAAGACTCAGTCCATCTACCTCAACGTTTTTGATAGTTGAGGCTTTGATTACACCTGCAAGAGCTCCAATATAGGTTGAATCTTCAGGTGAGCTTACACTTATATAAGGATTTTTAATTTTTAAGTTTTCAATGGTAGAGCCATTTAAAGTTGAGAACAGACCAATGTTTTGCTCAAGATTAGTGCCCTTACCTTCTATGCTGTAAGTAATAGAGTTAAAGGCGCCATCAATCTTTCCTGTAAAGTCATTAGTACCGGTTACAGCTGAATTTAATGATCCTAAATCAATGTCATTAGTAATAAAGTAACAGCCAGAAGGATCGGAGGCTATATTCAGAAACTCCTCTTTTGTAGAAATAGCGGTTTTATCAGTATGATCAAAAAGACCATCCTCTTTTGTAAGTCCCAACTCTTTTTCAAGATCGACCTTTTTACTTGAGCCAATATCAATTCTTTTAATTGAGCTGTGGATAGAGACCGTATCTTTAAGCGGCTTTACACTGTCTAAAACTCCAGTATCGACTTTAATATTTGAAATATCACGTATGATAACCTGACTGCCGTCAATTACGGTGTTTTCAGCATGCAAAGTACCTATGAGTTTTACCTTTCCCATACCTTTTTTTGTAAATTCAAAATCACCGGTGTCAATAAAGTTATCAACGTTTTCCTGAGAGAGTTTTGATGTCGATAAAATTGCATTATTAGCCTTAAAAGATCCTGTAATTCCAATATTGATACCATTAGGATTGATTAGATAGATATTGTTGTTACCTATGGAGCTTACATTGCCGTCGATAACTGAGATATTGCTGCTTTTTACAATATTAAGAAATGTGGTGTCAGTGCCTGTAAAGACTACACTATTGCCTTTAGCAACTGAAAAATCATTCCATGAAATGACATTTCTGTCTGTATTTGAACTAATGAACATTGAGTTAGGTCCTCTTGAGATTGAAACCTCTCCATGTATGATTTTTTCACCAGTAGGCAGAGCTGCAGCACTATGGGCACTTTTAATTGCCATAGCAAGTAATGAGAAGATAAATAATTTGCTTATAGTTACTTTCATAAATATCCTAAATTGAGTAGTTCTATTGCTTAATACTGTGTTTTTATTAAATCTTGGCGTAGCCTGCTTTTAACAGGAACTTTGCTGAATCCTTTGCATATTCTTTGTTTTTACCAATAGCTTTGCTTACAGATGCTGAAAGGTAAAAGCCACCATAACTTATGTTGGAGCCAGAGCCTATGGCATAAAAGGATTCTTTTTTCTCAACCTCGACGTTTTTGGCATGGGCCTGCATGAAATTTACAAAGAAGTCCAGATAAGGCTTACTCATGAGTTTTGTCTGTAATTTAAGATCATGAAACAGACCAAGATCAGAGGAAGCTAAAGAGCCGTCATAAGCTGATACTCCGTATGCTCCTCCTGGTATAAACTTGTCTGAGGCATCCACTGCCTTTTGCGCGTACTTCACACTAAGCGTGTTGATTAAGGAATAGTTTTTATAGAAGTTCCAATCTAGCTTTGAATCAAAGTTAGAAAGTAAATAAGCGCGCTGTGACTTGTCGTCAGATAAATTGCTTTTATCCTGTACAAGACCGTAGTCAAGTTTTAAGGTATTTAAAAAGTTTAAGTCTTCTTTAAAGACAGATGCTTCAAAATCAAAATAGCCACCGAATTTGTTTCTCTTCAATTCGAGAGAATAGCTTTCAATTTTGTCGGTAAGAGCTTTGTAGTAGCCTCCACCTGTAAAGTTAACTCTACTGTCTAACGTTCTGTATAAAGGCTCTTTTATATAGAGATTACCTCCTAATGAATTGCCTTTTACCTCTAAAGAGTCATAGGTATCTCCTAGATCATAGCTTCCATAATTAAACTGAAAGCCAAAGATAGTAGGATGTGAGGTGAAGGGAATGGAATACCCTAGGATTAGGTTGTTCTGTTTTTTATCAGTGGTGCCTAGAATAAGGTAGCCCTTATCGGCATGTTTTGATAAGTTCAGTGAGTTCAATGATAGTGTGTAACGGTTTTGACCAGTAGACTCATTACCGTAGTTGTCATAGCTTAGCTCATAACCAAAGCGGGAGCGACCTTTAAGATCGATAGTTAAAGACGCATGATCTGCTTTATTTTGAGAATTCTCAAAGTAGCCTGCAATATCAAAGATATTTAGATCTTTAATCTTAAGCAAGCTTGCGTTTAACTCATGAGAGTTGATCTCCTTACCTTGAAACTTACGTACATTCTCGGTGAGCATGTAAGCTGTTTTAGGAGTGAGTGAGGCGTAGTTTGAAATTTTTATGTCATCTAACATTGCAGTCTTTACAATAACCTCTACAACACCGTTTTGACTTTGCTGCTCTGGGTAGAAAGCCTGCGCTGCAAGGTAACCATTCTTTCTGTAGTAATCAGAGATCTCATTTAAGATATTCTGTAAGAGGGCAATATCAATTTCTTTTCCAAGATATGGATTGAGTTTTTTATCCATAGCTTTTTTATCGATTCTTGCACCAGATTTAATGATGACATTGTTAAGTTCTAAAGCATTTACAGATGGAGATAATGCAATAGAGAGAAGAACAAAGAGTAAAGATAAAGTAAGTTTGTGTTTTAGCATACGACATCCAAATAATTTAAAGATGCCGTATTGTCAGGGGAGATTTTACAACTTATGCCTTTTTACTGGCATTTTATGCAAAAATTTGAAAATAATTTTTTAACTTTATGTTTCATAAAGATTTTTAATTGACAAAAAAAGACCTTTTACCAAGATAAAAAAGGCAAAAACAAGTAAAAGATAGCGGAAGAGGTTGAATACAACCATCATATGCGTAAATGTTTGTGGAGCTGTATTAAGAGCGGTTACATACTCCCCAAAGATTAACTTTTGCTGAAGATAAAAAGCCCATGGCAGAGCACAAAGACAGGCAAAGATACCTGTTTTAAAATAGGCTTTATCTCTGTTGTAGGTATAAGCACTAAATATAAGTGATACACTGCCTAAAAGTAACAGCACAGTTCTTACAAAAGTGTTTGGACACAATGCATAGGAGTTTGTAGCAAATATAAACAGAAGGATCAGCAGAATGCTGAATTTTACTATCTTGCTGTAAGTATCCATCCATGAATGCCTCAATTTAGGTTAAATTTATTTGAAATTGTACCTAAAAATTCCTAGAATAACACACAATTGTGCTGTTTTAGCTCAGTAGGTAGAGCAACTGATTCGTAATCAGGAGGTCGCCAGTTCGATTCTGGCAAGCAGCACCAGTAACATATTCAATTCTTTCAAAGATTGCCGTTCAAATCAAAAATTTTCCAATTTCTTATTTCACAACAAGAAAATTCCTTTTACAATAAGAATAATCTTAATTTTAATTTAAAAAAGGATATGAAAATCAAATGGATAATATAAAATTATGCGGGGGGGGGTACTACAAATTTAACCCTTGAAGATCTAAAGAATGATCTTATTTCAGATCTAAATTTAAGAACTGATGAAAAAATCCTTGAACCTGCCAACAGAGATTTACTCTCAAAACTAATCTATAACGCAGAATCAAAAGACGAAGCTATCGCAATTGCTGAATTAGGTACATCATACAAAAGAACTGGTTTTCACTTTGATAAAAAGTTAGAAAAAATCGGAACTTCAATTAAGTATTTCAAGAAAAACGAACAGTTATCGTTCTCTCAAGATAAAACAGCAATTACTCACAAGTTGATCATAGGAGATAACTATGATGCATTGTTAAATCTGTCCATATCGTATCGAGGAAAAATAGATGTTATCTATATTGATCCTCCATATGGAAAAGATGACATGGGAGATTTTGCAAAAACAAATTATGAAAATGCAATTACAAGAGATAATCTTTTGTCAATGCTCTACCCTCGTTTGTTGCTGGCTAAACAACTCCTCACAGATAAAGGTGTAATTTTTGTTTCGATAGATGAACGAAATCATGCTTATGTAAAAGCTTTGATGGATGAAATTTTTGAGGAGAGAAATTTTCTTTTAGACATTCCTCGCTTAATCAAAAAGGGTGGAAAATCAACACAAACTATTCAGAAAAATCATGATTACATTTTGGCTTACACATTTGATCAAGATATTTTATTTTCTCAAATAGAAAAAGATATAGCAGCCTACAAATATGAAGATGAATACGTGAATGAAAGGGGAAAGTTCGCTTTATCTCAAACTCTTGATTATTCTTCATTAATGTATTCTCCTAACATGGATTTCAAAATAGAATTTAACGGAAAAATATATATACCAGGATCAGATATCCATAAGTTTGAAGAAAGACATAATGGTAGTCATGGAATAACTGATTGGGTATGGCGATGGTCAAAAAGTGCGGTAGAGTGGGGAATAAAAAATGGTTTTATTGTTGAAAAAGAAAATTCAAAAACTCATACGTTTAGACTATACACTAAGACTTATTTAAATTGTAGAAAGGCCAAAAATAAAAATGAAATAGAGTTTATAAATCCAGGCATGAAACCTTACTCAACAATTTATTATCTTGATAATAAATTTTCTAATGACCAAGGTAAAAAAAATCTTGATTTAATTTTTAAAAATTCAAGCTCACTATTTAAAAATCCTAAGCCTGTCAATCTCATTAAACAGCTTCTAAAAATGATTGAAATGGATCCTGAAGGTATAGTGTTAGATTTTTTTGCAGGATCAGGAACTACTGGTCAAGCTGTTCTTGAACTTAATAAAGAAGACGGTGGAAATCGAAAATTCATCTTATGTACTAACAATGAGAAAACAGACAATAATCCAAATGGTATCGCCTATGATGTAACATCAAAACGTCTTAAACGTGTAATGACAGGATGTTGTTATGACAGAAATTCAGATTTTGAATGGATAAAAAAGAATGATCCTTTAGGGGATAATTTGGATGTTTATGAGATAGAAAAAGTAAGCAATATAGAGCAGGAAAAAGGAAAAAATCCATTAGATGTCATAGATGAAACTTTATATGACGAAGTAAAAATGACACCAAAAGACAAAATTAATTGGATGTGCCGTAACTTTTCTATAACTCAAAGATATCTTTTAGAAAGAAAGGAGCAGTAAATGTTACAGGAGGCAAAAGAACTTCAATTAAAAGCTGTCGAAGCGCTTGTTAAAGTTGCAGAAGTTAAAGATAGAATAACTTTTAAAGCACCAACCGGTTCTGGAAAAACATTTATGATGGCTTTATTTATGGAGAGAATTCTTGAACATAATAAAGACGTGATATTTATTGTGTCATCTCTTTCCAAAGCAAAACTTGCTAAGCAGAACTATGAAAAGTTTAAATCTTACTATGATTCTGGTTTATTAAGGTTGCTCGATCCTTATTTAATTCAGAGTTATGACAAAGGAAAAGTAGAAGGTGCTCTATTTATTCCTGATACACATAATGTATATGTTTTACCTCAACTCTTATATAAACAAAAAAACAGTATACTAAAAGAGCAACAGGTTTTACTTAAGCTTTTGATTGCGCTAAAAAGCTCAAATAAGAAAATTTACTTAATAAAAGACGAATGCCATATAGCTACAAATAATCTTGATAAGCTTAATGACTATTTTTTTAAGATCATAAATATCTCCGCAACTCCAAAAATTTCTAATGTTGATGTAGAAATATCTGAAATTGACGCAATTACGTCTCACTTGATTAAGAAAGTTGAATATAAAGACAACAACTATACAGTTGATGATCTTTATGACGGTGGACCTTTGTATTCTTCTTTAGAATCTTCACTTGATAAGCTTTTAGATTTAAGGAAGCAATATCAAAAGTTTAATATCAAACCTTGCATGATAATTCAGATCTCAAATGAAAAGTTAGCAGAATCTCAATTAGCCATAATCAAGAGATTGTTATCGACAGCTAAATTTAAAGATTTGAAATGGATTAGTACTGCTGACAATCCTTCTTTATGTGATACTAATGATCAATTGATAAAAAGTTCTCCTGATAAATGGGAAAAATATGCAGTTCGCAACGACTCATTAATAGACATAATCATCTTTAAGATGAAGATAACCGAGGGGTGGGATATTCCTCGAGCATGCATGTTATTTCAGATCAGAGACTCACAATCAGATCAGCTTGATGAGCAAGTAATAGGTCGAATCAGAAGAAATCCTTTACTATTGAATTTTGAAAAGGTGAAAGCTCCTGATGATATTAAACTCCTTACAACAGCATATGTTTGGGGAGTAAGAAAACAAAATCAGGATAAGAAATCTGTTGAAGTTGAATTAAAGGGAAAAACTCCTGATGAGTTAGCTAATATTAAAAATGAAATTCAACAAGAATTCAAATTAAAGGTAACTAAACTGCTTGATAAAATAGAAATTATAAAAACAGGTGTCAATATAAGGGAGGAATTAAACAAAGCGCCAGAGCCTATAGCTAGAAAAAGTATATTTGAACTTTATGAAGAATTCGAAAAATCTTCAAACAAGGTTCAAAATGAATGCTACAACTATATTGATGAAAATAGATCAGAGCCTTACAAAGCTTATTTTAGGTTTGTGAACAATCTTGATTTTATAAAGAAAAAAATAACTGATAAGTTAAAAGATTACTCTAACAGTATAGAGATTGTAAAAGATTGCCATGGAGAAGCTCTTGAAGTATCACTTCCTTTCTCATCTATGTACGTCAAAAATAAGGATTATCCTAGAGATATAGAACACTACATTTGGAAAAATAAAGGTAAAGATATAACCTTTTATTTTGATAGTGATGCTGAACGCAATTGGTTATATAAATTAATGCACGAAGGATACAAAATAAAGGAGACAAGTCTTTCAGATACTCAGCAAGTATATCTAATTGGTAAAAACTATTTGCCAAATTCAGACATCAAATATGAGTATTACAACGATGATGGAAGACATTTTTCATATCCTGATTTTGTTATGAAATCTCAAAAAAATGAGTACTTTCTTTTTGAAGTAAAAAGTTTAAATTGTTCGGCAGCTCTCAATATCGATTCTGAAGATTACACACAAAAGGTAGTTTCTTTAAAAGCCTTATACCAAGCAGTTTCGTCAAAGATAGATGATTATTTTTGCATACCTATAATGAGTGGAGATTCTTGGACTATATCATGCTTTTATAAAGGAGCATGCTATGAGCTTGATGAGGAGCAATTGAAGCAGGTAGTAAACGGAGATAAGTCAATATTTGAATTTAGAAAATAAAATTTACTAGTTAAGCTCCACCTTTACAAAGGTGGAGTTGTAAGATAAATTTCGCATCTCAGATTTTTGGTCTACAAATTATTTAGTGTGCAAGTCAAACTTCTTTATTACATTATGATATGGATCTTTGTAGATAACCTTAAAGTGGCCAAAATCATGTTTCTTTCCAATTTTAGGTTGTATAAAAGTTATTGATTTAATGTACTTTAATTCTTTTGAAGCAACAACTCTCAATAAGTTACTAGAAGAAAGAAATGATTCTTTTTTCAGTAAATCATCAATATTCATTCACAACTACCTTTATTTTTTACTCATGAAGATAATATCATATAATTGTATCTGACCTCGGGATTGCTTAAAGGATCAATTAAATGGATTTTTCTAAAGAACTTCCTAATACAACTTTGTTCAGAGAACTCATAGATAATAATTGCATTTATGTTGATAAAACAGAAATTATCTCTAAATTCGCAGTTAAAAAAGGTCCTTTTTTTCTATCACGACCTAGACGATTTGGTAAGTCTACTTTAGTAAGTACATTGCACGAACTGTTTGAAAATGGTCTTGAGAGATTTCGTGGCTTGAAAATTGAAAATCTATGGACAGATAAGACCTATAAAGTTATCTATCTTGATTTTTCAATAATTAAAGAAAGTAATCCTTCTGATTCATTTAGATCTCTTTTTAACAGAGCCTTACTAAGAGCATTTAAGGGGGCTCATCTAGAATTTAACGCCAACAATGATGAGGATGGCCCGTCAGATCTTTTGTCTGATGCTCTTATGCAAGTCAATACAACAGACATTGTTCTTTTGATTGATGAGTATGATGCTCCACTTACTGCGGTCTTGAATGATGAGACTGAATTTGAATCAAGACGTAAAATTTTGTCTAACTTTTATAGCGCTGTTAAATCATATCAAGGAGTGTTCCGTTTTATCTTTATTACGGGTGTGACATATTATGATCATACTTCTATCTTTTCTGCGTTCAATCATCTTGAGGATTTAACCTTAGATAGTGACTACGGTGCTTTAGTAGGATACACAGAAGACGAGCTTGAGAACTATTTTTCACAATATATTGATAATGCAGCAGATGTGTTAAATAAAGAAAATAATACGGACTTTTATACTCACGAAAGTGTAGTTGCTTCTTTAAAGAGAAACTATGATGGCTACAGTTTTGATAAAAAATGTAGAAAACATGTTTACAATCCTTGGTCTATAGTTAATTTTTTTAGTAAACCTCAAGAGGGATTTTTCCCTTACTGGTATATGTCTGGTGGTTCTAGGCCAACATTTTTAGTTAATTTTCTAAAGCAAGAATTCTATAAAGTAGATAAAGAACAATTGCAAAGACTTCTAGATTTGGATTCTACGGTAGATATAGAGCAGACTAAGCTATACCCTCATATTGATAAGTTATCAGATCTTGATCTTCAGGCTATTTTGTATCAGGCAGGTTATTTCTGCATAAAAGCAGCTAGAAAGGGAATTTTAACCATAGGAATTCCAAATTTAGAGGTAAAACAGGCTTTTTCAGAGATCTTGGTTGGTATTATTACTCATAGCGAGATAGCTCAGGAAAAGTATGTAATTCCGTTTGATAAGGCTATTAGTACATGTAATCTAGAACAGCTTAAGGCTTTGTTTAATAGTTATATCAATGAAATTTCATATGAAACCGTTAAGAATTTTTCTGAGTCATCATTTAGAGATGTTATTAAATTAGCCTTGTTGTCATTTAAGATAAATGCTTCAACAGAAGTTATGAGTGCATGTGGAAGAGCTGATTTAACAGCTGAGTCTAATGATTATCTTTATGTTTTTGAGTTAAAAGTTACAGATAAAAAGTCAAACGTAGCATCTAAACTTGAGGATGCAAAAAAGCAAATTATCTCAAATAAGTATGCACGAAGACTTTCAGGAAAGACAATTGTTCCTGTAGCATTAGTTATTTTAAATAACACCAAAGTTAAAGCGAAAGACGAAGGATTATTTTGTGAAATAGTTGCTATGGAAAAAGTTGAACTGTAAAACAGTGAGATATGGTGTCATCATACTAAATGAGCCTCCTAGGGAGGCTCTTAAAAGAGAATTTTGCCTAAACTGCAAAGACAAGCTACATAACGAAATTAAAATCTAATCTGCTTTTTCTTACCAGGGCGAGGAATGTAAACAAAGATAATACCGATAATTGCACCACATAATGCAATTAAGGCACCCTGTAACCACCAACGCATCTGCATATCTAACTCTTTAGTTTCAAGTTTATCTGCATAATCACGTCTTGTAGCATCAAGATCTTCTAACTGATTGTTCTGTTTTGATATCTGCTCTTTTAGAACAGCATTTTCTTTTTCTAGTTTCTCAACTTTAGCTTTAGCAACCTGATAGTCTTTAGCTACGATTGAGTCATAGTTATCCAAATCGTTCTGTAATTTAGCAACCTGACCTTCTAAGATCTCAACCTTTGCCTTACCACAAGGCTCTGTCTGAAGATCCCTAGTCTGCATCCATAATTGTTTGTTATCACTTTCAACTAAAACAAACTTCTTGTCATCAGACATCTTGATGAATTTAAATTTTTCACCTACATGTGTTGCCTGAACAATTCGGCAGTTTGCACTAGGGCAAGTTCTTAACCAAACGTTAGCAGCTTCTGATACATAAACCTCATCACCTACTTGAGATTCCTCAACGGTAGCAGGTTTTGTAACTTTAATTTCATCCTGAGTTGACTGTTCAGTTGCCTGAGCAGTGCTACTTACAGTGTCTTCAGCAAAAGCAGAGTTAGCTAAAACAAGAGAAGAGCACACTAAGGTAAGTGATAAGATATTTTTGATAGATTTCACGATAAATCCTTAAATTCAAATCAATTTTGTTGTTTTGAATATTTTGAAAGTTTTGATCATTTTGAAAATTGTTACAATTTTAGCACAGCTTGATTTATCACAGTTGATATTGCTGATTAAAAATCACTCATGTTAACTTCAACTCGGCTATTTGTGTCCACGTTCGTGGCGCAGAGTGACCAAGTAACTGGCTGTAGACACTTAATTACAGTAGTTGCATTCTCTTAAAGAAGTGAAATTCCTAACTTCCAAAGAAGAAGTCATATTTCGTCTTACAGTCAGATTTTGTGCATGTAGACAGTGCAAGGTAACAAATCTTGAAAGGCTTTTTTCATATTTGAGCTTTTTGTGAGAATAATCTAGGCACAAACACTAGAAAATCTCTTATCATAGGAGTATCAAACGGAGAAAGACTATGAATAACAAAGAGATTGAGCTTAAATTTGGCTATGATGGTAAAGCTGACAATTTATTTGAGACCTTTTCTAAAATTGGTAATGTAAGTGCTGAGAGTGAACAGCATTTAGATAACACATATTTTGATACTGATGATAAAGATCTGTTTGCGCTAAAAGCAGGTCTTAGAATTAGACGAGCTGATACTTTTACCGAGCAGACCTTAAAGGTAAAAGGTGAGAATATCGGTGGTTTACACAAGAGAGTAGAGTACAACCTGCCAATTGATGATACAGCTGAGGTTCCAAATTTATTAAAGTTTCCAAAAGAAGCTTTCCCTGAGAGCTTTGATGTAGACTCTGTACAGCAAAAGCTAAAGAAAGTCTGCCATATCAGCTTTACTCGTCACTTATTTAATTTGTCTTTGTTAGATAGTGTCTTTGAAGTAGCTTATGACAGAGGCTTTATTGAGGTAACTCAAAAGGGCAGTGATACTCCTGTTCAGTACCCACTAAATGAATTAGAAATTGAGTTAAAAGAGACTACCGCTAAAAGCGATGATCTTTTAAATATCTTCTCAATTCTATGTACTCATCTGGCAACTAACAATCTGCCTTTATTATTAGAGCCTTTTTCTAAGATGCACAGAGCTGCTTTATTACAGAACAGCTCTCAGATGTCACTAAACTTGTCTCCATTTGATACAAAATCTGATTCAACACAAGTAACAGAATACATTAAGAACTTAGTTGCAAGTTTTGAACAGCTCTATGGCTATTTCATTATTTCAAAAGATATTACTGTCTTTAATTTAATGACCTCTGTTCTAGAAGAATTATTACTGTCATTAAAACTCTTAAAGAAAAAGAATTTACCTGCCTTTATTCGAGGTCAGAATGAACCTGTAACCTATAAACAGGATCTGCAGATCATCTACAGACTGATTAAGAACTTCTACAAAGTCTGTATCCATTTAAAAAAGAAACTTTTAAATGCCAAGTTAAATGGTAGAGATAAGGCTATAGAGGACTTATTTAAGGAAGTAAGAGAGTCTGAAAAACAGAATAAGATGTTCTTAATCCCTCTAAAACTGCGTTTGTTACTGTCTTTGATAGCAAGTTAAGTCAAAAGTTACGAAGACAATAAGCGCAAAGAGAAAAGCTCTGTACTTACTACAGAGCTTATAGAGAAGCACGGATAGTAAAATGAAATTTAACATCATCCCATCACCAAAGAATTACGATGCTCTTCCTGATGTTTTAAAAAAGGAAGCAGAAAATCAGTATGCAAGATTAAAAGATAAACTTTCATATGAGGAATTCTACCTGTTCGACAGCAGGGCTGATTTTAAGTTTGTATTAGCTTTATCAGATTTTATTGCTAATACTATTTTTAGCTATCCAAAAGAATGTGCTGCCTTAGTAGCATCAGGAGCATTAGATTCAGCTCATTTTGCTGATTTCCACAAGAGCGCGATAGAAGAGTACATAACAGAAAAACTCTCAGACTTTGATTTAAAAAAACGCCTAAGAGTAATCAGACGCACTAGATCCATGGTTATAGCATGGCGTGATCTTACAGGTGTAGCTTCAATTGATGAGGTTTTTTCATCATTATCAATTTTAGCTGAAGTTATTGTTTTAAGAACTTTAAAGGTTACACGCCTGCAGCTTAATAACGCCTATGGTGATGCTCTGTCTGATGACGGTACACCAATGCCATTACTGACCTTAGGTATGGGTAAATTAGGTGGTGGAGAGCTCAATTTCTCATCTGATCTTGATTTAATCTTTGCCTATCCTTATGACGGAGAAACTAAAGGTAAGCCCCGCTCTTTAACTCATAAAGAGTTCTTTACAAGAATCGTACAGCGAACAGCAAACATGCTCTCAGATAAAACTGTAGATACATTCTGCTACCGTATTGATTTAAGACTAAGACCTTTTGGTGATGCAGGTACCCTTGTAAATTCCTTTGATGCTTTACAGATTTATTATGAGACACAGGGGAGAACATGGGAGCGTTATGCTTTAGTTAAAGCTAAATTACTAGGCACCAATGAAGACTATGGTGATTATGGTGATGAGTTAATCTCCCTACTAAAACCATTTGTTTACAGACGTTATCTTGATTATGGTGCTGTGCAGTCTTTACGTAAGTTAAAGCACATGATTGAGTCTGAGGTACGTCGCCGTTCTTTAAACAATAACTTTAAATTAGGTCAGGGCGGTATCCGTGAGGTAGAGTTTATTGCTCAGGTCTTTGAACTTATGCGCGGTGGTCGTTTTGAAGAACTGCGTGAAAGATCATTACGTAAAACTCTAAAGAATATTAGAGCACTTGATCTGTTACCTGAGAATATCTGCACCTTACTTGATGACTGTTACGTTTATTTACGTCGCCTTGAAAATGTAATTCAGGAGTTCTCCGACAAGCAGACACAGACTTTACCTGATAATGAAAAAGACTGTGCAAGAATGCTTGTTGCCATGAACTATCAGGATAAAGAGACATTCTTACACGATCTTGATGAGGTTATGAGGGCTGTACATGAAGAGTTTAAACAGGTCGTAGCTGACGAGGACAACGGTCAGGAAAAAATAGAGAATTTTGACCTGTGGGAAGCTGACAACTCAGAAGAAGAGTTAAGCGCTGAACTTGATAAGTACCTTGTAAATAAGAGTGAGGATAAAGAGCTTGCTAAAGCTATCATCAGTTTAAAACATACCTTATCAAGAATGCCTGTTGGTCCTGTAGGTCGTGAGACCTTATTAGAGTTAATGCCAAAAGTGATTTATCTTGTGGCAAAAGAAGAGCAGGCAGCTACTATCTTCAGACGCATTGCAGGTTTAATTGAGCAGGTAGCTCTAAGAACTCCTTATATGCAGCTTTTGCGTGATAACAATTTGGTTCTAGAGCGTTTTATCAAACTTCTAAAAGATAACCATTACGCCAGTGAGCTTATTACTTCACATCCAATTTTATTAGATGAGCTCTTTATTCCACAGTATTTTGATGCACCTCCTAGTACTCAGGAATTCTTTGCCATGTTACAGGAAAGATTATTGAGAATTCCTCAGGATGATCTTGAAACTGTAATGGAAGAGTTGCGTCTTTTCAAAAAAGTTATGGTCTTTAGAATTGCGCTCTCTGATAAGGCAGGCAAGTTACCTTTAATGAAGATCTCTGATGCTCTAACCTGGCTTGCTGAGGCCATTGTAAAAGAGCTTATGATTTTAGCCTGGGATCAGAATGCTAAAAAGTATGGTATCCCAGAAGGTACAAGTGTTGATGATCCTGGTCTTGCTGTAATTGGTTACGGTAAGTTAGGAGGCATTGAATTAGGTTATAAGTCAGATTTGGACATGGTCTTTATTAGAAAAGTCTGTGAAGGTACCACCAATGGTGAATCACCAATTTCAGTTGACATGTTCTACCAGAGATTAGTGCAAAGAATGTTGCACCTGTCTACTACCAAGACAGTAGGCGGTGTGCTCTATGACTTAGATATGAGACTGCGTCCTGATGGTGATACAGGGCTTTTAATCTCTGATATTGATTCTTTTGAAAAATATCAGTCAAACCGTGCCTGGACCTGGGAGCATCAGGCTTTGGTAAGAGCAAGACCAATTGCAGGTTCAAAGCAAATTATTGATGAATTTAACCGTATTCGTGAGGCAGTGATAAGACGCACTAAGGATGAGGTTAAATTAAAAGAAGAAGTAGTGGCTATGCGCGAGAAGATGCGCAAGCACCTTGACAGAACCTCAGATAAACTCTATGACATCAAGCAGGGACCTGGTGGCATGATTGATGTTGAGTTCATCTCTCAGTATTTATTATTAGATAATGCTCCTCGCTTTAAAGATATGAAGTTATGGACAGATAATGTCAGAATTTTAGAAGAATGCTCTAAATTTGGCATTATTGATGAGACTGTAACACGACAGTTGATTGATGCCTATATTGATATCCGTAAGATTTATCATGAGTTATCTTTAGCTGATCTGCCAAGACTTGTGCATATTGAGGACAGACCTGTAAAGACTTTTGATGTTGAAAAGATCTGGAAAGAGCTATTTAAAGATGTAATCAGCAAGGAAATTGGTAATAAAGCTTAAGAGCTGTACTTTAACTACCTATAGAGACAAGATACTTAGGCTTTGTTTTACTTAAAACTCAGGAAAAAATGATCTTCTACTGAAAAAAGGATCCAGAGGATCTTCATCGTAATCATCATAAGGATTTACTAGAGGAAAATCTCTTTGAAGCAGTGCTTTGTCATTTGAGACAAGAGGTCCTTTACCTTTAGGACACTTATAAGCTCTACCTGACAGACCTACTCCTAGCATTCTCCTTGTAAGAGGGCGTGGGTAGACGTGTGTCTCTACAAGATGAGTGCCACCTAGTTTTGCAACAGCCATCTTTAAAGAGAATCTTGCGTTGTCAATGTGAGCAAAGGGGGCATTGGTATCAACGTCAGCTATAAAGGTACAACCTTCAACTTCAGTTGGCAGAGCGGTGATAATTTTATTAGCCTGATTAAGTTCCTGCTCAGAATAACAGCCCTGTAGAGAAACCGTCACAAGACTTACAAAAATGCAAATAAATAAACTTTTCATTGAGGCTAAAACCTACTTGTCAGACAAACCCGGGTAGCGGTTCTCCTCTGGATTTGGAGCTGTCTTAAAGCGTCTGTGTAACCACAGGTACTGACCTGGTGCCATTAAGATCATCTTTTCAATGATGTGGTTGATTCTGGTAGTATCAGCTAATGCGTCCTCTGTTGGGAAGTTTTGTAAAGGCTCTCCAACATACAGATGATATTTACCGCCTTCACGAATTGTCCAGGCAGGTTGCACCTGAGTGTTTTTAACTCTAGCTAAATTATGGGTACCTTCAACGGTTGCAGCCTCTTTTACAGCAAAGAAAGGAGCAAATGTTGATACTCTGCGACCATAATCCTGATCTGGAGCGTACCATATTGGCATGTTCTTCATTAATGCTTTGAGCATGCTACGAGGATCGTTTCTGTCAACTAAAGCTAGGTTCTTTCTTAATCTGCCTCGTACCTGAGCCCACTCCCAAACAGGGTGATCTGATGGTCTGTAAACACCAATACCTGGGGTAATCAAGGTTGCATAAATTCTTGCCATAAGCTCTAAAGTTACAAAATGGCAAGAGAGCACTAGGATTGGTTTACCAGATTTTGCAATTTCTAAGGCTTTATCTAACTGCTCTTTATCAATTGCAATATGTCTTTTTAATCTCCAGTCAGGCCAGAACCAGGCCATGCCAGTTTCAAACAGAGCGCGACCAGAATTCTCCATAACCTCTTTTGAGAGTTTGTCCTTATCAGACTTTGACATCTCAGGGAATGCTAATTCTAAATTTCTTTTTAGAACATATTTTCTTGCAGGCAGAATTTTTCCTAAAAGACAGCCTAAATGTTTTCCTATAAACATCTGTACAGAATAAGGCAGAAAGTTTACAAGACAGTAAAGAATAAAAACAGCAATCCATGCTCCCCAAAAATGGGGTAATAACATCTTTTTGACAAAAGCCGGCTTTGAGACAAAACCGTTGCCCCAACCTCTTTTTACTGTACTAAAGCGCTTATTATGAGCGCTTTCTTTACGTCTTTCTTTTTCAGAAATATGAAGTGAATATTTTTCCATGAACTATTCTTTAACTTTTTGAATAAAAAACTATTGTATCCAATTTTAGAAAAAGTCACTGACAATCTTTGACAATTTGTCTATAAGTCTAAAGATTATTGTCCTAATACTAGGATCTTTTTGATAAATCTGTAACCGATTTTCTGACAATCAGCTCTGTTTTAAATGGTGAGATTTTAAATTTATTCTCACCAGATGCTCTGTCTAATGACAGTAATAATGCGTTCTTACCCATATCATCAATAGGATTTCTTACTGTAGTAAGAGCAGGGGATAAACATGATGATAAGAACAAATCATCAAAGCCTGTAAAAGATACCTCCTCAGGTACCTTTATTCCTCGGTTTTCAAAAATAGACATCGCAGATGCTGCAATAGTATCTGAATAACAGGCAATAGCTGTAAAAGCATTCCTATCCTTTTTCAAAACCTGTAGCAGCTTTTCAGCTGCCTGTGCACCACCTTCTAATGATGGCGGAACACTTAACATCAGTTCTTCATTTACCTCTAGGTGATGAGCTTTCATCGCCTCAAGATAACCTTCTTTACGCTGATGAGCATCAATAATGTCAAAAGATGAGTTAATAAAAGCGATTTTTTTATGACCGTTTTTAATTAAATACTCAATCTCTTTATACATTGCGCCTTTATTATCAATATTGACACATCTGTCCTCATAGCCTTTTAAAATTCTGTTGACTAAGACAATTGCTGGAAAGCGGGACATATAGTCTGATAAAACTGCATCATCAATAGCCATAGCATGGATAATCAGCCCTGAACACTGATGAGAGAGCAGAGAATCAATTGCATTCTTTTCTCTTACTGGATCATAAAAGCCCTGAGTAATTAAAAGGCTTTTACCTAAGCTGTTTGCAACTACGTCACATGATTTTATCATGCTGCCAAAGTAAGCATCAGAAATATCTGAAACTAAAATTCCAATGGTCTCACTGTCTTTTTTAGCTAAAGTTCTAGCGTTGGCATTTAAATAAAAGCCTAATTCTTTTTGTGCTTTTAAAACGGCATCTTTAGCACTATCGCTAACTTTAGCGGTGCCGTTTAAAACTCTTGAAACCGTTGCTACAGAAACATTTGCTCTTTTAGCTACATCTCTAATTGTTGCTGCCATGGTGTGTATCTTTGGTAAAATATATTGTTCAATAAAGGTGATAATTGATATTTTTAATCTATATTTTACATTAAATCGAAAATAAAAAATCAAAATGTGAAAAAGATCAAATTATTCTATTGTCATCTCAAAATTATGTTCTATAATTCATGTAAACGGTTACATAGGCATATCAATGCTTTTAGAGGAAATTTAAATATGGCTACAATTTTAGTAACAGGTGGTGCCGGTTATATCGGTTCTCATACAGTAATTGAATTAGCAAACGCAGGTTATGAACCAGTTATCTTTGATAACTTCTACAACTCAAAGCCAGCAGTTCTAGCAAGAATTAACAAAATTGTAGGTCACCCAATTCCATTTGTTGCAGGTGACATCCGTTCACGTGAGCAGTTAGAAGCTGTATTTACAAATTACAAGATTGATGGTGTGATTAACTTTGCAGGTTTGAAGGCAGTAGGTGAGTCTGTTAAGAAACCTTTAGAGTACTACGATAACAACGTCAACGGTGCTCGTACTTTATTAGCTGTTATGAGAGAGTACGGCTGCAAGAACTTTATCTTCTCATCATCAGCAACAGTTTACGGAGAGCCTGACAGCGTTCCATTAACTGAAAATTCTCCAGTTAAAAGAGCAAACTGCCCTTACGGTCAGACTAAGGTTGATATTGAGTACATGTGTCAGGAATTACAAAAAGCTGATCCTGAGTTCTCAATGGTTTTACTTCGTTACTTCAACCCTGTAGGAGCTCACAAGTCAGGTTTAATCGGTGAAGATCCTCGTGGTATCCCTAACAACCTGATGCCATACCTAACTCAGGTTGCTGTAGGCAGATTAAAAGAGTTAAGCATTTTCGGTAACGATTACCCAACTCCAGATGGTACCTGCGTACGTGACTATATCCACGTTGTAGATTTAGCTTTAGGTCATGTTGCAGCTCTAAAGCACTGCTTGAATGTACCTGGCACTCACATCTATAACTTAGGTACTGGTGTAGGTTACTCAGTACTTGATATGGTAAAAGCATTTTCAAAGGCAATTGGCAGAGAGCTTCCATACAAGTTTGCTCCACGTAGAGCAGGTGACGTGGTAGCCTGCTACGCTGATCCATCTAAGGCAAAGAATGAATTAGGCTGGGTTGCTACAAGAACTCTTGATGATATGACAGCTGATTCATACAACTGGCAGAAGAACAATCCTAACGGCTACGAGGATTAAACAGAAAAGTCCTGCCGGTAAATGTAAATCCCGGCAGAACAGAAAAAACTAATCAGACAAAGGTTATAAACCAGAATTAAAATTACAGGTAGGTTTAAAATGTCATCATTTAACATTACAGATCATCCTCACAGAAGATTTAATGCCTTGACTGGCGAATGGATCTTAGTATCACCTCACAGAGCTAAGAGACCATGGAACGGTCAGGTTGAGAAATTACCACTTGAGGCTAAACCAACATACGATCCAAAGTGCTATTTATGTCCTGGTAATACCCGTGTAAATGGTGACAAGAATCCAAAGTACGAGCACAATTTCGTATTTACTAACGACTTTGCAGCCTTAACTCCAGATACACCACTTGATGCTCCAGAAAGTGAAGAACTTTTCCAGTTGGAGCCTGCTCGTGGTACTGCTCGTGTGATCTGCTTTAGTGCTGATCATTCAAAGACCTTACCTGTAATGGAAACAAGCGAGATACGCTCTGTAGTAGATTTATGGGCATCTCAGTTTAGAGAACTGTCAGCTACTTATAAGTATGTACAACTTTTTGAGAATAAAGGCGCAATTATGGGATGTTCAAATCCTCATCCTCATGGACAAATTTGGGCATGCGACTTTATCCCTGAAGAGTTGATGAAAGAATACAATCAGCAGAAAAAATACTTTGATAAGCACAATTCACCTTTATTGCTAGACTACGTTAATGCTGAACTAAAGAAAAAAGAGCGTATTCTTTTTGAAACTGAGTACTTTGTAGCTCTAGTTCCTTTCTGGGCATTCTGGCCATTTGAGACCATGATCTTACCTAAGTTCAAGGTTCAGACTATCGATCAGTTAACTGATGCACAGCGTGACGACTTAGCAGTTTGCATCAAGAAGTTAACCTGCCGCTATGACAACCTCTTTGAATGTTCATTCCCATACTCAATGGGCTGGCATAATGCTCCACAAGACGGTAAAGATCACAGTGAGTGGCAGTTACATGCTAACTACTATCCACCATTATTAAGAAGTGCAACTGTAAGAAAGTTCGTTGCAGGATTCGAGTTATTAGCTGAGAAACAGCGTGATTTAACCCCTGAACAGGCTGCAGAGCGTCTGCGCAATCTTTCAGATATCCATTACACCTTAAAGAAATAACAGACAAAAGGATTAAGTTATGTCAGATATTAAATCTATTTGCCTAAAGGCTTTTGAAGATAAATTCGGCACTAAGCCTCAGATGCAGGAATATGCACCTGGTCGTGTAAACATCATCGGTGAGCACACTGATTACAATGGCGGTTTCGTTCTGCCATGTGCTATTAAGTATGGTACCTGCATGGTAGCTAAAGAGAATGGCACCAACAAGATGCGCATTCTAGCTGTAGACATGAACAATGACTACGACGAGTTTGAAATTGCTTCAAAGATTGAAAAGCATCCTTCAAAGTTATGGGTTAACTACTTACGCGGTGTAACTTATCAGTTAGCTCAGAAGTTTGGTGATAAGGTAAAAGGTCTTGATATTGCAATAAAAGGTGATGTACCACCAGGAGCTGGTCTGTCATCATCAGCTTCATTAGAAGTTTGCTTCGGACACTTAGTATCATCTGCTTTCGGTCTTAATGTTCCTTTAATGGATATCGCTCTAATGGGGCAGGCTGCTGAAGCTTACATCGGTATGAAGTGTGGCATCATGGATCAGGCAATTTCTGCTAACGGTACTGTTGACCATTTAGTAAGAATTGACTGCAAGAGCTACGGTTTAACCCAGGTTGCAGTTCCTAAGGATCTTGTGATCTTGATTATTAACTCAAATATCAAGCATCAGTTAGTAGGATCTGAGTATAACGATCGTCGTGAGAGCTGTGAAAAGGCTGCATCAATCATGGGGGTACCACTATTACGCGATGCAACTATGGAGATGTTAGAGAAGTTCAAGGATAAGATGGATGATGTAACTTATCGTCGTGCTCGCCATGTTATCACTGAGGATCAGCGCGTATTAGACGCTTCAAAGGCATTTGAGTCAGGTGACTTAAAGACTTTAGCTAAGTTAATGTATGCTTCTCATGTTTCAATGCGTGATGACTTTGAAATCACTGTAAAAGAGACAGATGCTCTAGTTGAGATCGTAAAAGAAGCTTTAGGTGAAGAATATGCTGCAGTTCGTCAGACCGGTGGTGGTTTTGGCGGTTGCGTAGTAGCAGTTGTTGAGCCTAAGAACGTACAAAAGGTTAAGGATGCTGTAAATGCTAAGTACAAGGCTGTATCTGGTATTGATGCTACCATCTTTGAGTCCACAGCATGTGCTGGTGCAACTTTTACTAAGCTTTAATAAAAAAAGCTTGCAAAAGTAATTTTCAAAGTGTAATAAATCTCTGTTCAAAAGTAGTTTCTCTGCTGCACTGTCAGCAGAGTTTTTTGTTTTCTCATCTATCTCTTTAGAATTTCTCTTAACTCTCACTTCTGTCCTTATCTGAAATAAGTAAAATTACGATCAAAATTAGTGCATTTTAAGATCGTTTATGGACCTTTTAGTAAAATTTTGCTACATTTTAGAACAATAAATTAAGAGACAAAAGTCTCATTACTAACAGGCTATAAAGGACAAATTATTATGACAACTAGAGTTGGTATTTACGGCTACGGTAACTTAGGTCGTGGTATTGAGTGTGCAGTTAATGCAGCTGATGATATGGAATTGGTTGCTGTTTTCACAAGACGTGATCCTTCAGCTTTAAAGATTGCATCTAAAAATGTAGCAGTTGTAAATGTAAAAGATGTTGCTTCATACAAAGATAAGATTGATGTAATGATCTTATGTGGTGGTAGTGCAACTGATCTTCCAACACAGACTCCAGAATTAGCAAAGCTGTTTAACGTAATCGATAGCTTTGATACTCACGCAAAGATCCCTGAGCACTTCAAGTTAGTTGATGAGGAAGCTCGTAAGAGCAACCACATTGCTTTAATCTCAGCAGGTTGGGATCCAGGCATGTTCTCATTAAACCGTTTATATGCAAATGCAGTTTTACCAAATGGTAAAGATTACACCTTCTGGGGCAAGGGCGTAAGTCAGGGCCACTCAGACGCAATTCGTCGTATCAAAGGTGTTAAGGATGCTAGACAGTACACCTGCCCAGTACAGGCTGCTTTAGATGCTGTAAGAAGTGGTTCAAATCCAGAATTAACCACAAGACAGAAGCACACTCGTTTATGCTATGTCGTTCTTGAGGAAGGCGCTGATCCTGCTTATGTTGAGAATGAGATCAAGACCATGCCTAACTACTTTGCTGACTACGACACCACTGTAAACTTCATCTCACAAGAAGAGTTAAACAAGAACCATTCAGGTATTCCACATGGTGGTTTTGTAATTAGATCTGGTGCTACAGGTGTTAATAACGAGCACAAGCACATCATTGAGTACAGCTTAAAGCTAGACTCAAACCCAGAGTTCACTGCAAGCGTAATCACAGCTTACACAAGAGCTATTGCACGTCTATATAAAGAAGGTGCAACTGGCTGTAAGACTGTATTTGATATTGCTCCTGCTTACTTATCACCATTATCTGGTGAGCAGTTACGTGCAACCATGCTTTAATAAAATCATCTTAAGCAAATCTTAAGAGAAAAGTATTAAAGACAATCTAAAGCTCCTACCTTTATAATGAAGGTGGGAGTTTTTGTATTTACAGATAATAAAAATGGTGAATAGGTTTTAAATGCGTTACAGAGTATGAATGCCTCTTTGGAAAGTAGTTGCTAAGTTAGGATTTAAACTGAGACTGAGAGTAGTTGCAAAATATGATCATGATGCAATGAGCTATTATGTTGCTTTCTCTGATCTTAGAGCTCTTAATACTGATAGCGAATTATTAGATTCATTGAGAGCTAATATCAAAGAGTGTGCTCTGCTTCTTCTAGAAGACTATGTAAAAGATATTTCAAAAGTTAGTATTTCTATTGAAGTGCCATTTTTAGTCAACAAAAACAATTTCGCTTAATCATAAGCTATAAAAGCATAACCCCTCACAAGGAGGGGTTAGAGGCTTTTTATAGCTGAACTTTATGATAAAGAAAGAGTCAAACTCTTTCCTAATGAATTAAGTGCTTTTGGGATCGTGTCTATCCTAGTATTATGTGTTAAGTCTATTATTCTGTTAACTTCCTGAGGTTTTACACCCATTTTTCTCGCCAAATCTACAGGCCTAATTTTTTACGAAACCATCGTATTTAACAACATTTTGGCAATTATGCTTAATTTTGAAGAGGATTATGGCGGAAAGAAGGAGATTTGAACTCCTGAATCATCATTTGATGATTGTCGCATTTCGAGTGCGATGCATTCAACCGCTCTGCCATCTTTCCGTAAGTGACATTATAATTGAAGTAAAAGAATAATCAATCAAAACGAAATATATGGAGTCTATTATGGTAGAGCATGATGAGAAAACTAAAAGCTTTTACCTTTTAGAAGATGGCTATAAGGCTTTTATCTGCTATGATGTTCAAAATGGTGAATTTGATGTATTAACTACACAGGTTCCAAAGGCAATTTCTGGCAGAGGATTAGCTTCACAACTTATGAAAGCCTGTGCTTCATTTGTAAAAGAAAAAGGACTGAAATTTAAAAAAGATCAGTCCTGCTCTTATGCTCAATCCTGGCTTGAACGACATTAACTACTTTCGTTTTAAAGTCTTTATAAATTCCTTTTCAGCCTCTGTCGGAAGATAAGATTCCCTTATCTTCTGCAGAGCTTTATTGTAGGTCTTATTATCAGTTTTTAAACTGATTAGCTTCTTTGTTACCTTGTCTTTATTACACTTACAGTAGAAGGTTGCTATAGCCCACGCAGCTCCCATGTGTACGTAGTACTCAGTGGTATCTACCTTTTCTATTAACTCAAACACCTCATCAAGATATTCATCTTTAGCAAAGTAATCTAAAGCCATCACACAAGCAAAGCGCATATCAAACGGTTTGTTATGGTGTAAGAACAATGGCTTTACAAATGAGTAGTACTCATCCATATGAGTTTTGCATTCTTTTAAAAGTGAGCACAGGCAATCACAGATTGCCCATCCGTTTATAAAAGGTAAGAATTCCTTTATAAGGGTAAGTCGCTTTTCAACTTCCATAGGAATTTTGGCAATAAAGACCGCTCTGCAAAATCGCTCTTCAAAGGCAGAATCAAGTGGTAATGGTTGCAACAGCAGGGCAGGATCTTCATGTTTTAGGTATTTTTGAGCAAGTTTGCGAACTATAGGATTTCTAACGCCCAGCATGTCAACACCAGGACTTAACTTTTCTGAGAACTCTTTGTATTTAACTTCAGACAAAGATTGTAGCTCAGCTAATAACTTTTGCTGTACAGCGTTTCTTTTGTTGTTATCTTTTGTCATGCTCATTCCTTACATTTGGTCATACTCAGAATTCGTGTACAGTCACACTTATAGCCACATTTATAACCATACTAAAAACACCATACTCGTAGCTACACTTAAAACACCTTAGGTAATTCTTTAAATGAGGAGGTATACCGAGGTGATTTATGTTGAGGATCGTTAAAACGAGACTGTTTTACTAGTCTGTTTTGAGCTCCCAAATACACAGTATCTGGCTCGATAGCATTGATGTTATCAAGTGTCTTCATTAAATTGTCACTTTTATCTAAAACCTCTTTATCAGGATTTACAGAAAAAAGATCAGATTGGTACTCTCGACTGTCTTTAAAATCAAAAAGAACAACACCTGCTTTCATATACTCATAGCCGTCTTTATAAATTGTATTTAAGAGCTCTCTTGCTGCTGCAATAAAGACTCTGGTATCAGCACAGGGGATATCTAATGACATGATAGCTTCATTAGAATACTTTTCTTTGTTTCCAAAGTAAGATGTTCTAATTGAGATAGCTATCTTTTGAGCATATTTGTTTAACGAGCGTAACTTCTGACATGCTTTTGCAACATAATTTGATAAAGCTTCATACAGATCATCATATGAGGAGATCCTGTCTTTAAATGAGCGCGACCACATGATTTGATTCTGATTTTGTGGTTCAGACATGCTCTCAATGCAATCGATGTTGTTTAATTCTTTGATAGTGCGTTCAATCTGAACAGAGTACTTCTTTCCTAAATAGGTAGCATCAGCATTGGCTAAATCATAAGCACTTGAAAAGCCTTCTCCTAAAAGATGCTCTTCCATATTCTTTCCAATCCCCCAAACTTCTTTTATAGGATTATCTAAAAGCAGTCTTTGTCTTTGACTGTCTGTAAGAATGCTGTACACACCGTTAGTCTTTTTATGAGACTTTGCATAGTTATTAGAGAGTTTGGCTAAAGTCTTGGTTCTGGCTATACCAATACCCACAGGAATACCAACTTCTGTTGCTACTGCATGTTTTACTTTATAGGCAATAGATAGAGCCTCTTCTTCAGAGATATTTTCAAAAGAAAGAAATGCCTCATCTACAGAGTACACTTCAAGATCTTTACAAAATCTCTCTAAAAGAGTCATCACTCTGTTTGAGATATCAAGATACAAAGAGAAGTTTGAGGAGAACAAAGAGATCTTGTACTTTTTAATCTCTTTATCAATCTTAAATACAGGTGATCCCATAGCGATGCCAAGAGCTTTGGTTTCATATGAGCGCGATACTACAACACCGTCGTTGTTAGAGAGTACGGCAACAGGTCTTTTAGACAGATCGGGCCTGAAGATCTTTTCACAGGACACAAAGAAGTTATTGCAGTCACAGAGTAGATAAACTTTGCTGAATACTTTTGTATCTGTCATTTTCTAACTGCCAAATATAACTTGCGCCTGTAAAAGAAATGGTTTAAAAGATTGGTATAAATATTATCATAATAATTAACAATTAAACAGACATGTAAATCACAATTAGTTTTATCTTGAAAAATTTAATATCCTCAAATTATGCGTTAATTATCAGCAGGTTGTAAAAATAATAAAATTTTGCGTAAAAGAAATGTTACGTGAACAATACAAGAAAATCTAATGCAAAGGCACAATAAAACGTAAATGTTGCTTAAAAATTGTTAAGGAACTTGCAAATATACAGTAAAATAGTACATTTTATTGTAAAATTGACCGATAATGAGACAAGTAATGTAATCGTTTGCGTAATTTTCGATGAGGAATGAAATGAGCGTAACCTTAAAGGATTTAGCTAAAGCTTCTGGTGTTTCCATAGGAACAGTATCTCGTGCGCTCAATGACAAGAATGAAGTAAGCGCAAAAACCTCTGAAAGGATCCGTCAGTTAGCACAGGAATTAGGATATATTCCAAACAGAGCAGGACGTGCTCTATCAGCTCAAAAGAGTATTAACTACGTAGGAATTACTATTCCTAGCATCAATTCTCCCTTCTTTGATGATTTAAAGAAAGGTATCGATCAGGCTTTAAGAGAATTTAAAGATCTTGGTATTGATATTGTTTTAAAAGAGCAGGAAGGCTGGGACGTAAACAAGCAGATTGAAGCTATTGATGAACTTGAAAAATCAGGTTGTAAGGCATTTGTACTGTGCTCTGTTGAATCAGATTTAATGAGAAAAAAAATTGATGAGTTAACTGAAAAAGGCTATCCAGTAGTTCTATTGAATAATGATCTGCCAGGCTCAAAGAGACTGTGCTTTGTAGGTCCTGATTACTTAAAGTCAGGTCGTGTGGCAGCTACTATGGTAGATAAGTGTCGTCAGAATACTCCATTAAAGATCTTAGTTGTTGTAGGTTACAAAGAGCACTTAGGTCATAAAACTCGTGTTGAAGGTTTTATCTCAGAGCTTAAAGCAAGACGTAACGACTTTGAGATTGTAGATGTCATCGAAGGTAAAGATCAGGATATCATAACTCAGCAGGTTACCATGAAAGCCTTTTTAGCTCATCCAGAAATTAACGTCGTTTATATGGCAACAGGTTCAGGTGTAAGTGGTTTAGGAGCTGCAATTATCGCTGATGCTGTTCATCAGCGCTTTGTAGTAGCTTGTGATGAGATTTATACCACTAAAGAGTTAGTAAAGAATGACATTATTGACTTTGTGATCTGTCAGTCTCCAGTAGTTCAGGGATATCAGGTGATTAAGAAATTACATGACTACCTAAATAAGATTGGAACACAGCCAGAGGACTACATTGTAGATACTGTAATCAAAGTTAAAACCCATTTTGAGTAAACTCCGTGTAGGCACTGATAACTTTTTCTCCTCTCTGTTTTCAGTGCCATTCTTTTTCTATTGTTTAGATTTCTATCACTATCTCCTCATTTTAGATCTTATCAATTTAGCCATGATCAATTTTGAGCAAAAGACTCTATTTGTGCTCCAAAAAAGTTAGTTTAATATAAGGTACAAATTTCTGTTTTATTATGAGTCCATATTCATTGCATAAGGAATGACTCATATGGAAGCACTATCGCAGATTTTAGATAAGGTAGATGGCCTTATCTGGGGCGCCCCTTTACTGATAGCTCTAATGGCTGTTGGTATCATGCTGACAGCTAAATTGCACTTAATTCAGGTGTCAAATTTAATCCTGTCACTAAAACTGGTGTTCTCATCCAAGGCTAATGCTGATGATGCCTCAAAAGCGGGTGATATCTCAGGTTTTGCAGCCTTATGTACAGCTCTTGCCAGTACCATCGGAACCGGTAACATTGTAGGTGTAGCTACAGCAGTGCACATGGGAGGTCCTGGTGCTTTGTTCTGGATGTTTGTAGCAGCTTTCTTTGGTATGGCAACTAAATATTCAGAGTGCCTGTTAGCCGTTAAATACAGGGAAGTTGATGAAAAGGGTAGATACAGAGGTGGTCCTATGTACTACATTAAAAATGGACTTCACTGTAAGAGTTTGGCTGCTCTGTTTGCTCTGCTCACAGTTGGTGCTGGCTGTTTTGGCATTGGAACTTACTGTCAGGTAAACTCCATGGTAGATGCTAACAGAATTATGTTTGGCATGTCACCATTAGCCTCATGTGCCATTATCTCAGCTTTAGTAGGTATGGTAACGGTAGGTGGTTTAAATTCCATCTCAAGAGTAAGCACCAAGCTTATTCCTTTAATGGCTGTGTTCTATATTGTAGGATGTCTTTTTGTAATATTAGTTAATATAGAGAATTTACCTTCTGCCATTGTACTTATTGTAAAGAGTGCCTTTAACTTTGATGCAGGAGTTGGTGCTGCAACCGGCATTGGTATTCTTGTGGCAATGCGTTTTGGTGTAGCTCGTGGTATGTTCTCAAATGAGGCTGGTTTAGGTTCAGCTCCAATTGCAGCAGCTTCTGCAAAGACTAAATTCCCAGCAGAGCAGGGACTTGTTAATATGACCGGTACCTTCTTTGATACCATCATCATTTGTATGTTAACAGGTCTTACCATCGTGCTTACTAACACCTGGTCAGGTGATCTTGATGGAGCTGCCATTACCTCTGAGGCTTTCAGACAGACTTTAGGTGATTCCTGGGGTATTTACATGGTAAACATAGGCTTGTTACTGTTTGCCTTTACCACTGTAATCGGCTGGAACTATTATGCTGAGTCTTGCGTAGTTTACCTCTTTGGCACAAAGGTCATCTATGTGTACAGATTTATCTATATCCTCATTGTAGCCTCTGCGGCTTTCATGACTTTAGATCTTGTCTGGATCTTAGCTGATATTTTAAATGGTCTGATGGCACTGCCTAACCTTATAGCATTGTTCCTTTTAAGAAAGGATATTGTTGAGGAAACTAAAAAGTATTTTGCCCATTTAAAAGAGCTTAAAGTGAAGATTTAGATAATTAGATTGAAGGTACAAAAATGGCCTGACAATGTCAGGCCTTAAAGTCAAAATGATGCATCAGAATTTAAAAACTATCTTTTTTTGGTCTGACCATAGTAAGCATTTGCGCCATGCTTTCTTAGATAATGCTTATCTAAAAGCTCTTGTTGCATTGGCTTTAACTGTGGGCACAGAGTTAGTGCATGGTATGCCATGTAAGCAACCTCTTCTAGAACCACAGCATTATATACAGCATTGTCAGGAGAAGTTCCCCAGGTAAATGGACCGTGAGAGTAGCATAAGCATGCTGGAACATCCTCAAGTTTAATACCACGATTTTTAAATGTTTCAATAATAACTTTACCGGTCTCTAATTCATACTCACCGTCGATCTCCTCTTTAGTCATCTGACGAGTGCATGGAATAGGTCCATAGAAATAGTCAGCACCGGTGGTGCCTAAAGCTGGAATATCGATACCAGCTTGAGCAAATGAAGTAGCGTTTCTTGAGTGGGTGTGAACTACACCGTTAATTTTTTCAGAGGCACGATACAACTCAAGATGGGTAGGAGTATCTGTTGATGGGTTAAGATCACCTTCAACCTTCTTACCTGTCTTAAGATCAACTACCACCATATCCTCAGGTTTCATTGTTTCATAGTCAACTCCTGAAGGTTTGATTACAACTAATCCTTTTTCTCTATCGATACCAGATACGTTGCCCCAGGTGAAAGTAACTAGACCATGTTTTGGCAGATCAAGATTTGCTTTACATACAGCCTTTTTTAGATCTTCTAACATATGAAAACTCCGAAAACTAGTAAGACGTCATTAAAAAAAATGGGTCTTCAAAAAATGAAACTGTATGTATTATAGGTGAATAATTTTTAAGAAATTTGATCTGCGCAAAATATTTTAAAAATAGTTGTTATAGATATAACTATCTATTTGATATTAAAAGATATTAAATATATCGTAAACGGTTGCAAAATTACTTGATTTTAGTAAAAGTAAAACCGTTTTCTAATAAAACTGAAGGTTTTACCTTTTGATCTGCAAGTAAGAGTTCTCCTCTTTTATCTAGCTCTAATAACTTTCTAGGACAGGGGACAGCAATTGGGCAATAAGGCTTACACAGCTCAATTAGTTTATTTAAAGTTACATAATCGTCAGAACAAAGATTTACAGGACCTGAGAGCATTTTGTTAATTATGAGATTAAAAGCTTCAACAATATCATTAAGAAGAATGTAAGGTATGGTGTTGTCACCAGGCATAAAGTGAAGCTTTGGTAAAAATCTTAAGTTCTGACTGAGTCCACCACCACGGCCTACAACCACTCCAATTCTTGCAAGGCAAATCTTAGAGTAGCGGAAAGTTGAATTTTTAGCAAAAGATAGGGCTTTATCTTCGATAGCTTTGCAAATTTTAGCGTAGTCATTGTCTCCTAACTCTCCTGTTTCATCGCATTGAGCTTTGTCTTTATAAATACCAGTAGCACTTGCCTGAATAAAGAGTTTTGGAGCACGTAATTTGTATTCTTCAAATAAGAGATCAAGAGTATCTAATCGTGAAGACAAGATCTCATCCATTCTCTTATGAGTCAATTTCTTTTTAGCAATAGATTCTCCAGACAGATTAATGATGACGTCAACATTTGGAAATTCGTTGTATAGATTGACAAGTCTAAAATTTGGTGAGCCAAAAGTATTCTTTAAGAAAGTTGCTTTTTTTAAGATTTTAGTTACTTCGTGGATATGAGTATAGATATTGACTTGATGTCTTTTTGCTATTAGATTGCGACACAAAGCTCTGCCGATAAAGCCAGTGCCGCCACATACAAGAATTCTCATAATGATCCTGAATAAAAGAAAGGCAGCGCTAGGCGCTGCCTTCTATGATTACTTAAATAAATATTACTTAATCTGAGCTGCCTGAATTGCAGTTACAGCGATGGTGTAGATGATATCATCAACTAAAGCACCACGTGACAGATCGTTAACAGGCTTCTTCATACCCTGTAACATAGGTCCAATTGATACTAGACCTGCTGAACGCTGTACAGCCTTGTATACGGTGTTACCGGTTGACAGGCTTGGGAAGATAAATACAGTAGCCTTACCTGCAACAGGTGAGTTAGGAGCCTTTTGAGCAGCTACGTTAGGCATTACAGCAGCATCGTACTGTAGAGGACCGTCAACTGCGATATCAGGACGTTTCTGACGAACTAACTCAGTTGCAGCCTTCATTAAATCAACATCAGCACCTTTACCTGAGTTCATGGTTGAGTAGGTAACCAAAGCAACCTTAGGATCGATACCGAATGCTTTAGCAGTATCTGCTGACTGAATAGCTATCTCTGATAACTGCTCTGCATCAGGATTGATGTTTAGAGCGCAGTCTCCGTATACATAAACCTGCTCTGGCATTAACATGAAGAAGATGGCTGAAACAAGCTTTGCACCAGGAGCAGTCTTGATGATCTGTAGAGGTGGTCTGATGGTATTAGCGGTGGTGTGAACTGCACCAGATACTAGGCCGTCTAACTCGTTACGCTCAATCATCATGGTAGCTAAAGCTACGTTATCCTTTAACATCTCTAAAGCAGCCTCAGGTGTCATGCCTTTAGCTTTACGTAACTCAACTAATCTGTCAACGTAGTTCTGACGAACTGCATCTGGATCAACGAATTCAACGTTGTCACCTAAGGTTACGCCCTGATCTTTAGCAACAGCTAAGATCTTATCCTTGTTACCGAATAATACAGGAACAGCGATGTTCTGCTCAGCAACCTTAGCTGCAGCACATACTGTACGTGGCTCATCACCCTCAGGTAGAGCAATCTTTTTATGAGCTGCACGAGCTAACTCTGTTAACTTGTAACGGAAAGCTGCTGGGCTCATTAAAGGAGTATCAGAAACAGCAAACTGTGATAAGGTCTCAAGAGCCTTCTTATCAAAGGCTTTAGCTGCATTTTCCTTAATGTAGTTTACCTGCTCAGAATCATCTTCACGTAATACTGGTGCAAGATCTGATAAAGCCTGAGCTACAGCCCATGATGACTTGTGAGTCTCAATTACAGTAGCACCTGCAACTGAACCTGTAGTACCCTCAGTTAGAATTACAACCTTTGCATTAGTTGAAGCTGGTAACTCGTCAGTTACTAAAACCATCTTGTCACTTGCTTTAGCATTTGACAGGGTAACTTTGAATACGCGGGCATTCTCATCACCTGAAGCAACTTTTGCATCTAAGTAGTCAGCGATATCTTTAGCACGTGGAGCATAGTAGAACTTGTCATAGTTTACAGTTGCGATGAAGTCCTTTAGAGCAGGCTCTTCAACCTTGCATGAAGTATCGCCACCACATGAGCAGTGACCGCAACCTGATAGAACAAGTTTCTTATTACCAGCAGCATCCTTAGGAGCTACAGGGTTAATTAAGATGTTACCTAAAACTTTGTTTTTACCTGCGTTGCCAAAGTACTGTAAGGTAGCAGCTAAAGCGCTCTTTGCGCACTTGCAGTCGCACTGTACAACAGGAACAATTGAAGCATCAAATGCGTGGCAAACATCAGCATTCATTTCATCCTTATCAAAAGGAGTGTCTGTAACGCCTTCGATTACGATAACATCGTAGTTACCGCTGTTCTTTAATAGGTTGTAGTTTGCAACAATCTTTTCTAGAACATCTGATCTATTGCCATTAGCAATTTTCTTAGCAGCGCAGAACTTGTTTAAGCTCTTATCGTTGCACTCAGTCTTTGAGCAGCTAGCAAAAGGTGAAAATAGGGCAGCTTTAACGCCATTGTTGTTTAAAGCCTGAACTAAACCTAAAGATGCAGTATAAATACCAGAAGTCTTTGCTACTGGAACAAGCATTACATTACGAGTCACTTCAATCTCCAAAATGCTTACAATAAAAATAAGAAATCGTTTACAAGAGGGTAGACTCTATCCTTTTGTAAGGGTAGAAATTATAACATATCTATGATTATCAAACTCATGAACATGCGATTTCATAGCAAATGAACCCCTTATTAAAGACAGTTTATGAACCTGAATTATGATTGTAATTTGCACTGTTGAACGGTGTTTTGTATAGTAAGTGCAGTTTAGATGTGGAGCAGAATATGATTATTTTTAGCAATCTTAATCGCGGTATTGACTATATGAAAAAGTGGCCATTAGAACCACTGTTAAATCCAGTTTTCAAAGAAAACCGGGTTAAAAGAGCATTGCTTTTGGGTAATAAGATCCTGCCTCCTTTTATTGTCTTTATCTTTTTCTGGGGCTTTTATTTAGGCGGAGGATTTAAGGGAGTTCCATTCTTGTTTGCTATTGGCTCAAATTTTCCGGTGACCATTGCCTGTGTTTTGTTTTTACTTTTAATGCCTGTTCAGGGATATTACTGGTTTTATAAGAGATCAGTTACATCTTTAAATGAAAAGCAAAAATCCTTTTACAAGGATACTTGTAAAAAATTAGAAATTGAGCCTTCTATAAATCCAACAATGTATGACTTAGAAATAGTAATAAACAAAGGAATAAATAAGCTTGGAAGAGAGTTTTTAAAGCAGTTGTAGAAGAGCTTTTTGAGATCGAGAAGATCATTTAGCAAAAACTAGAATAGGGAAAAGCTCAGCAGATTTAGCTACTACTTGTTGATTGTAGTAGCAAATAAATATCTCTCAAAAGAGATTACTTCAATTTTTTTACACTAACAGCGCAGTTCTTTCCTGCAAAGGCAATTCCGTAGGCATAGATGCTTTGAATCATTCTGTTACTCATAAAAGGTTCAGAGTAATTTTTCTCTTCTATTTGAGACAGTGCTGTTTCACTTAAGGTTACTAAATCTGAACCTACAGAAGCTGATTTAATCTCAATGATTGCTACCTTTCTACAGTCAATGTCTTTAAAGAGAATATCTGGATATCCATCACCAGATTCATAGTTAGAGTGGTATTCACCTAGATTATCTTTACAGTTAGTAAAGATACCGTTTAAGAAACCGTGGTAGTAATTCTCGTGAGGAGCTTTAGTTGCAGTATCTCTTACTGATACAAATGAACGTAATAATGGTCCTAACTTATCCTGTACATAATCAACTTTTCCTTCTAATAAGGCATTAGCTATGTTTAAAGCTAGATTATCTTTACTTAAGATTTTCCCAAATCTATCTAATATATTGTTTTCAAAACACTCAAGTATCTCTAGGTTAGGTATTCTTACAAAGATATCTTTATTATTTTCTTTTGCTAAGCCTTCTTTTTTAGTCTGTTCCCAATCTACTGTCAGATATCCAGTATGTAAGAGTAATGACCAGAAATCATCAGATTTATGCTCTGACAAAGTGTCATAGTTCATGGAATCGTTTAATTGAAAACTAATAGATTTACCATTAACTAAGTTCTGCATCTTTTGGTTGTCATTGTCTGTAAGATAACCTAGATACTCTCCTAAGGCACTGTCAGATGAGCTTTTATCCCAGTAGTTGCCAGGTTTAATGTCATCTGTGTTACCTGTTTGTTTAAAGTTAAAGTTCTTTCTTATAAAACTAATCACATCCCATGGACAGAACATCTCTTTGTCATAGAACTTGTAACCATCGTAGTAATTTTTTACTGCTTGAGAAAAGTCATCTAACTCATAGTCTTTTAATATTTTTTGAGTTTCATCTTTGGTAAAACCAATGATACCTGTATATTCTGTTTCTTGATCTGCTACTGTGTTTACGTATAGGTTATTTACACCGGTAAAGATACTGTTCTTAGCTACCTTTAAACAGCCTGTGAGTACTACTTTACTTATAATTGAGGTCTTCTTTAGAGGATCCTTTTGAGGATCTTTTAAGAATCCTAGAAAAGATGACATCAAGTTAACCATTTTCTCATGAAAACCTTTTGCGTGTGCTTTAGCTAAAGGTACATCATACTCATCAATTAAGATATAAACCTGTTTGTTAAAGTGCTTATAGAGCATTAGAGATAAAGATGCAATGGCTTTGGTTATGTAATATCTAGTTTGAGCTGAGCTTTTTATCAAAAAGTCTTTGTTAGATAACTTTGAGAACGTATCTTTGTCATCATCATTTAAAGCGGGACTGTCTTTCAAGAATCCATATTCATTAACTTTATCCGCTACAATTCCTGCCAATTGGAAATAAGCGTCTTCATAGCTGTCTCCTAAAACATCTTTCAAGGTAATGGAGATAACAGGAAATTGTCCCATATATTTTTTACAGAACTTTTGATCTTCTAATATCTTTGTTCCTTTAAAGAACTTGTCTTGAATTGAGGTATCACCAGGCTTTTCGTAATTGATATTCAGGAAAGACTCAAACATATTCATGAGCATGGTCTTACCAAATCGTCTAGGTCTTGTTAAGAGCAAAACAGTAGTACCATCGATTAAAGAATTCTCATCTACAGCTTCATCCTCTGAGAATACCTGTTTCAAGTATGGAGTCTTATCTACGTAGTAACGGTTCTTTTCTCTAACCTCAGCAAAGGTATCTCCTGTTACTGGTAAGGCTAAGAATTGTTTGTTGCTCATTATTCTGTTCCTGTTATTATTTTGACTTACTTTGCTACTTGAGCTTCTTTACAGAAATAAAACAGTTTTTACCTGAAAATGCTATACCCACGGCATAGATGCTTTGAATCATTCTGTTACTCATAAAAGGTTCAGAGTAATTTTTCTCTTCTATTTGAGACAGTGCTGTTTCACTTAAGGTTACTAAATCTGAACCTACAGAAGCTGATTTAATCTCAATGATTGCTACCTTTCTACAGTCAATGTCTTTAAAGAGAATATCTGGATATCCATCACCAGATTCATAGTTAGAGTGGTATTCACCTAGATTATCTTTACAGTTAGTAAAGATACCGTTTAAGAAACCGTGGTAGTAATTCTCGTGAGGAGCTTTAGTTGCAGTATCTCTTACTGATACAAATGAACGTAATAATGGTCCTAACTTATCCTGTACATAATCAACTTTACCTTCTAATAAGGCATTAGCTATGTTTAAAGCAAGGTTGTCTTTCTTTACTACATTACTAAATCTTGCTTTAATGTTTTTATCAAAGCAACCTAAGATTTCTAAATTAGGAATTCTTGCAACTACATTTTTATTGGTTTTACCGTCTTTAGACAACTCCGCTTCATCTGTCTTTTCCCAGTCTAGGGTCAGATAACCTGTATGTAGGAGTAGTGACCAGAAATCATCAGAGTTATGTTCAGACAGTGTGTCATAGTTCATGGACTCGTTTAAATTAAAACTAATTGACTTACCATCAACCAAGTCCTGCATCTTTTGGTTGTCATTATCTGTAAGGAATCCTAGATACTCATATAAAGCAGGACTCGAGGTTGAATTTGCCCAATAGTTATTAGCTTTTACCAACTCTGTATGACCATTTAGATTGTTTTTATAATTTTCTTTAATGAAATTTACCACATCCCATGGACAGAACATCTCTTTGTCACAGAACTTATAACCGTCATAGTTATTTTTAACGTCTGTAGCATAATCATCCATCTCATAATCTTCTAAGAACTTATATGTTTCATCTTTGGTAAAACCAATGATTCCAGTTAAATCCATATCTGTGGATATTACTGTATTTACATTAAGGTTATTAACACCTGTAAAGATACTGTTCTTGGCTACCTTTAAACATCCTGTAATGACTGTCTTGCTAATTGGAGATTCATTTCCGATGTTGTTTTTTAATACACCTAAAAAGCCTGACATTAAGGTTACCATTCTCTTATGAAATGTTGGTTCATAATCAGGCTCTTTCTTATGGCGCCTTTTATCATCCAAATCGTGATATGAAGCTTTTGCTAAAGGTACATCATATTCATCAATAAGAAGAATTGGTTGTCTTCCATATTCTTTATACAGGAAGGTTGCTAAGTTCTTTAAAGAATTTTTTACTCGCTGTGAGTTATTGATGTCTTCTAGATAGTTAATATCTGTAAGCTGTCTTAAGATAACTTTGTCTGATTCATCAAGTTTATTGCTGTTTAGCAGGTAAAAATATCTTTTAGAAACATCCCAAACAATATCAGCAAACATCTTATAAGCTTCTTCAAAAGTATCAGCTTCCATATCTTTTAAAGAAACAGCAATAACAGGACATTGTCCCATGAACTTATCACAGAATTCTTTGTCTTCTAATATCTTAGTACCTTTAAAGAGCTCTAGTTGTTTTGAGTTATCAAATGGCTTTTCAGGATTGATTTTCAAAAATGAGTCAAACATGCTCATGAGCAGAGTCTTACCAAAACGTCTTGGTCTTGTAAGCAACAATACATCTGAAGAATCAACTCCAAAGACCTGCTTTATGTAGGGAGTTTTATCTACAAAATAGCAATCTTGTGCTCTTAACTTTGTAAAGTCATCCTTACCATATGGTAATGCTAAGAATTGTTTGTTGCTCATTATTCTGTTCCTGTTTTTCTCTTCTTATATTGATTATACACAATAAAATTTATGATACCTGTCATTACTGTCATTTATTGTTAGCAAGACAGCTCTTTAAAGAGAAAATTTTCGTTGTAATCGTTTGCGCTTACTTTTGTGCTTATATTCGTTTTTAAACTCAAATATTCAACTGTGAATAAATTTATATTTTGAAATATAAGCGTTTTTTATAATGATAATTTTGTGGTGTATTTGCGTAAGCTATTAACGTAAAGGGTTGCAAAATAGTGATATAAATCTAATTTTTCTTGAATATACGTCTTAAAAAAGATAAGGCTGTCACGTTTTATTTACATAATAAAATCATTTTTCATTTCATGCCCTAAAATCAAATTCAGAAAGAAGCTATAAATCAATAAAGATGAAGTCTTTTTTCTTTACAAACATACAATACATAGGAGTTATTATGAAACTAGTAAAAGCTGTCTTGGCTGTATCTTTAGGCGCTGCAATTGCAGCTTCTTCAATGTCAGCTGTTCAGGCAAAGCAGATCACAATCGGTTTTTCTCAGATCGGTGCTGAGTCAGAGTGGCGTACAGCTAACACCAATGATGTAAAAGCAGCAGCAAAAGCACACAACATCAACTTAAAGTTCTCTGATGCTCAGCAGAAACAAGAGAATCAGATCAAAGCAATTCGAACTTTCATTGCTCAGAAAGTTGACTTAATCGGTTTCGTACCTATCGTTGCAACCGGTTGGGATAACATTCTTCGTGAAGCAAAGCGTGCAAAGATCCCTGTATTGGTAATGGACCGTGATTTAACAGTTTCTGATCCTTCATTGTATGTTGCAAAGATCGGTACCGATAGCTACACCGAAGGTCGTAAGGTATTCGATTGGTTAGATACATATGTTCACAAGAACAATGTAAAACCACGTAATGGTGGTGACAAGTTAAATATTGTTATCCTTGAGGGTACTGTAGGTGCATCAGCAACCACCGGTCGTGGTAACGGCTTTAACGATGCATTGAAAGAGTCACCAAACAAGGATATGTATAACATCTTAGCTTCACAGACTGGTGACTTTACCCGTCAGAAGGGTCAGGAAGTTATGGAGTCATTCTTAAAGTCAAATCCTAAGGATATCGATGTTCTATTTGCTATGAATGACGATATGGCATTAGGAGCAATTCAGGCTATTGAAGCTGCTGGTCTAAAACCTGCTAAAGACATCATTATCGTATCAGTTGACGGTGTAAAGGGTATCTTCCAGGCAATGATCGAAGGCAAGTCAAATGCTACAGTTGAGTGTAACCCATTACAGGGAGATCTGTTCTTCTCAACAGCTGAAAAGATCTTAAAGGGTGAATCTGTACCTAAGAGCGTATTCGTTGAGGAAGGTGTATTCCCAGCAGATACAGCTAAAGATGTATTCCCAACACGTAAGTACTAATTCATAGTAACTCTAGAAGAAGGGTGCCTATGGCACCCTTACTTAATCGTAATCGCACTCAAAGTATCAATTCATTCTGAATCTCTCTTTTTAATGTGTTTTGAGAGGATCAGGATTTTAAGTTGTTGAAGAACACCTGCATGAGGAGGGCTATATATGGCCTTGCAAGATAACGACTATATACTGCAGATGAAACATATAGACATGTTCTTCCCTGGAGTGAAAGCCTTAAAGGATGTTGAGTTTAATCTTAAAAAAGGCGAAATTATTTCTCTTATGGGAGAGAACGGTGCTGGTAAGTCTACCTTAGTTAAGGTTTTAACTGGTGTATATCATAAAACAAACGGCACAATTGTATTTGATGGCAAGCAAATAGAGCCTACCACTCCTCTTGCCAGCCAGAAGATGGGTATTTCCACTGTGTATCAGGAAGTTAACCTGTGCGCAAACTTATCTGTAGCTGAAAACATTTACATCGGACGTGAGCCACGTGGAAGCTTTGGTCGTATTGACTGGGCAACCATGCAGAAGAATGCTTCAGATCTTCTGTTCAAAGAATTAGGTATCGATATCGATGTTACCAAAGAATTGAATTTCTATCCTGTTGCCATGCAGCAGATGATTGCAATTGCTCGTGCAATCGACACTAAATGTAAAGTTCTGATTTTAGATGAGCCTACCTCATCATTATCAGATAAAGAAACTGAAAGACTGTTTAAGATCATGAGATCACTTCGTGATCAGGGCATTTCAATTATCTTTATTTCTCACTTCTTAGAGCAGATTTATACAATCTGCGATAGGGTAACCATCTTACGTGACGGTACCTATGTGGGTGAGTATGAGATTAAAGATCTTCCAAGAATTCAGCTTATTTCAAAGATGATGGGTAAAGAGGTTAAAGAAGGTGAGATTGAGTCAAATGTTGATAAATCAGTACCTCGAAGCAATATCTTTATCGAAGCTGAGCATGTAACAGTACCTGGTAAGGTAAAAGATCTGTGCATGGATATTAAAGAAGGTGAGGTTGTAGGATTTGCAGGTCTTTTAGGTTCTGGTAGATCAGAAATTGCTGAGACCTTGTTTGGAACTATGCTAAAGAGCAGTGGCAACATCTATGTTGATGGAGTTTCTGTTTCTATAAAGTCACCAATGGATATGATGAAAAAACGTGTAGCTTTCTGTCCTGAGGATAGAAAAGTACAGGGCATCATCGGTGATCTTTCTGTAAGAGAGAACATTATCTTAGCTCTTCAGGCTAAAAACGGAATGTTCCGTCACATGTCTCGAGCACGTCAGAACAAGTTAGCTGATTACTACATCAACTTATTAAGAATTAAAGTTTCAGATAGAGAGCAGTTAATTAAAAATCTGTCTGGTGGTAATCAGCAGAAAGTGATTATTGCACGCTGGCTTGCAACCGAGCCTAACTTGCTAATCTTAGATGAGCCTACTCGCGGTATCGATGTTGGTACTAAGACAGAAATTGAGTCATTAGCAGTATCTCTTGCTAAAGAAAAAGGTATGTCTGTAGTCTTCATCTCAGGAGAGATGGGAGAAATGGTACGTACTTGCTCAAGAATTATGATCATAAGAGATCATGAAAAGGTAACCGAGCTTAACGGTGATGAAATTTCAACTGCACACATCATGCAGGCGATTGCAGGAGATTATCATGGAAAATCTTGTTAAAAAATTTACCAAAAGCTCACTGGCATTGCCTTTAATCGCACTTGCCTTGTTGCTTTTATTTAATGCACTGTTTGTAGATAATTTCTTTAAGATTGAAATTATGCAAAACGGTAACCTCTACGGTCGTCCTATTGATATTCTCTACCGTGCTTCATCACTTATCATCCTGGCTTTAGGTATGACTTTTGTGATTGCAACTGGTGGTATTGATATTTCTGTAGGTGCTGTGGTTGCAATCTCATCAGCTACTTGCTGTGTGCTCTTAGGTGGTGACATTTCTGGTATTCCTCATCATCCATTCTTTGTAGCAATTATCTGTTCGCTCTTAGTTGGTGTGTTAGCCGGTATCTGGAATGGAACTTTAGTTGCAAAGTTCAAGATCCAGGCCATGGTTGCAACTTTGATTTTAATGACAGCAGGTCGCGGTATTGCTCAGTTAATGACTGACGGTCAGATCATTACCGTTTACTACAAGCCATTTGCTTACATCGGTGGCAATATTCCTGGTGTAATGTTACCTACAGCAATGTTAATTGCTCTGGCTATGGTTTTATTAGTTATCTTCTTAGACAAGAGAACTTCTATAGGTCTTATGATTCAGTCAGTTGGTATTAACGCAAATGCTGCCCGTTACTCAGGTATTAAAGTTACCGCAGTGTTATTTGCTGTATATATCTTCTCAGGCTTCTGCGCAGGTACTGCAGGCTTAATTGAAGGTTCTCTAATTCGAGCTGCTGATGCTAATAACGCCGGCTTGAACATGGAAATGGATGCCATTTTGGCTGTTACCTTAGGTGGTACCTTAATGGTTGGTGGCAGATACTACATTGGTGGTACTATCATCGGTGCTATTACCATTCAGACCTTAACTACAACCATGTACGCAATCGGTGTTTCATCAGACAGATTACCTGCTGTAAAGGCTGTGGTAATTCTTTTGATCATCGTATTCCAGTCAGAGAAGTTTAAGCAGATGTACAGTGACTATAAGTTTAAACACTTAAAGAAGTCAGAAAATACTAAGGAGGCAACAAATGCGTAGGTTCATTTCAAACCTGGTTGCATCTCAGAACTTTCCTTTCTATGTAACAGGTGCACTATTTATCATCCTGTTCGGAATCGGTTCTGTTGCTTTTGAAGGTTTCTTCTCACCACAGGTGTTTTTAAACCTCTTCATTGACAATGCTCCACTTATCATTGTGACTGTAGGTATTACCTTCACCATTATCTCTGGTTTTGGTGGTATCGACCTGTCAGTTGGTGCTGTGGTATCACTTACCTGTATGTCACTTGCTGTAATGATGAGAGACACCACTTTAAGCCCATACTTATGTATGTTCTTAGTTCTCTTCATCGGTATTGCAGTAGGTCTAATTAACGGTTTACTTATCACTTATTTCAGACTGCAACCTTTCATTGTTACCTTAGGTACTATGTTCCTTTGCAGAGGTTTAACCGCTATTCTGTCACGTGACAGTGTGCCAATTGACAATCAGTTCTACTCTGATTTGGCATTTTTCTCAGTGCCAATCGGTGATTGCTTCTTATCATTAGGAGCTTTAATTGCTCTTGTAATGGTAGTTATTGCAACCATCATCTTACGCTATACCTCATTTGGTCGTGGTGTATATGCAATCGGTGGTAATGAGCAGTCAGCAAGACTAATGGGCTTGAAGGTAGATTCAATTCGAGTTCGCGTTTATGTAATCTCAGGCTTCTGTGCTGCATTAGGTGGTATTACCTACTCATGGATCATGCTATCTGGCTATACCTTACATGGTTTAGGTATGGAAATGGATGCTATTGCTTCATCTGTTATCGGTGGTACTCAGTTAATGGGAGGTGTAGGCTTCATGCCAGGTACTCTGTTAGGTGTAATGATTCAAGGTACTATCTTAACCTTGATCTCCTTCCAGGGTACTCTCTCAGCTTGGTGGACCAAGATTGTAGTAGGTTTACTGCTATGTTTATTCATCATCATGCAGGCTGTTGTAAATGCACACAAGAGCAAGCTCATGAATATGAACGCTGAAGGTTCTGTTCCTCCTAAGAAATAGGAACAAAGATCACAATTATAAATTTGCAAACAGGGGCTGTGTCACAGAATATGCCCCTGTATTTTTTTTTATTATTGAAAACGTTTAGAATGCGTTTGCTTGAAAAATAAAACATACAAATAAAAATAACAAACATAAGAAATTAGAATATGAAAGCATTTATCGGAGGGAATGAAGTGATTTCTAAGACCAACACCTTTTTGATTTTTATTACAGTATTAACCGCAATTGCAACGTTTGCAATCAGTGCTTTTGCACCATTATCTTAAAACTTAATAAATTCAGTCGTAATAAAGATCTGAAAGCAGACTCGGACAGGTGGCGTGTTCCGAGCTTTTCTTTTTTTTTAATTCTGAAAATCTTCCAAAAATAATTCTCATCAAAAAACTTTGTGATCTTTTTCAAATTGAGAAGGTCGTTCTAACAGTTTTTTATATGTCTTCAATATACCTCTTTTATGGTACTTCGGTAGAGTGGGGAGAGAGGTGGGGAACGAGG
>OIYQ01000040.1_pt1 | contig 51802 bp, 33 predicted proteins | sample 1588311 | NCBI WGS metagenome assembly OIYQ01 (sample SAMN03283244) | human gut metagenome | biome: human-associated habitat; material: feces | host: Homo sapiens | place: Peru | collected 2012
CTTCTGAAAAAACATTTGCCCTGCCCTGAACAATATCTGCTTTGGACTCAAGTGCCGCGCTGTACAAAGAGCACACTGCACCTGGCAAAAGACGGTCATCGCTGTCAAGGCACATTATGTACGTTCCCGACGCTTCAAAAATAGCCGTGCGCCTTGCTTCCAAAAGACCTTTGTTGCAATCGTGTCTTATATACACAAGCGGAATCCTGCAGCGTTTTTTAAAAGCAGCAGCAATACTTTTACAGGAACGGCCGCACTCATCTTTGCCGGGACTGCAGTCGTCGACAACGATAATTTCCATTGCGTCAAAATTCTGCGCGGCAACACTTTCAAGACAGCGCGAAAGAACGCCCTCTGTTTTGTAAACGGGTATGCATACAGAAACAGAGGGCGCCGTTTTTTTAGAAAAGAACATTATTTGGTAAAGCCGGAATAATTGGCGGAAAAGTTGAACATGTTGTTGTTAAATTTCACACCGGTTGTTTCCGTTTTGCCTGCAATGTCATAAGTAACAACATAATCTTCATCTGTGTGTTTTGTAGTGGTAGATGTTCCGTCGGGAGATTTTACGTCGGTAGATATTCCGCCATCTATTGCTATCTTAAGTTTTCCGGGCATAACCGCAACAAACTTTGCAGGATAAGGACAAGCGATTTTTGTTGTTGTACCGTCGTTTACAGTAACATCGAGTTCATTAAATTTGACTATCGGCTCTGAAGCAGTTATTGCATCTGTAACTGTCGCTGTTATAGAAGCCGGATCAATTTCATACATATTGCCGTTAAACTTTGAACAGTAACCTGTATCGTCTTCATGATAAACTGCTGCAAGAACATACAGCTTTCCATTCTGTGCCAGCATGTCTGTAATATTTGTTGTCAAAGAAGTATCAACTCCTGCAGTATTGACCAGGTTTGATGTATTAAGCTTTGCTATTCCTGCAATGGTACTCAAATCTTTCAAGTCATATTTTACTACATACAAAGGTGCCGAGTCAGAACCTTTACCTTTGCAACCTATATAAAGATAAGTATCGTCAGCAGCCAGTGAACACAAGACATAATTTACAATACCTACTCCTTCACCAGGAGCTGTCCAAGAAGAGGTAACATAAGTTGCAGTCGAACCATTAACCAAAGGAAGCCCAAATTCATATAAATAAGAGCCACCAGAAGAAGAGTCACAGGAAGAAGCATAAACTTTGTCAGAAGTAATTGCAATCTTTGAGATATTTGTATTTGAGATATTTGTATTTGACACATCTACAGAACTTGTACTACTAAATCCATTAAGCCCGTTCGTGTAATAGTTTAATATAGTTGTAGAACCAGATTCCAAAGTATACAGGTTCTTGTTGGCATCAAAACCAAAGTCCAGTACAGTGTTGCCAAGACTTGTCTGGCTTGACAAAGACAAATCAGAAGCCATTGCATCATCTGAAACTGCATAATATGTACTGCGATCCCACAAAATATTGTGGCTGGTTGTTGTTGAACCTGTTACTGTAAACTTTACTTCATATGAAGTCGCATTTCCATCTGAGTCAGCTGCAGTAACAAGCATTGTTATTAAACCGTCTGTATCAATTGCTTTTGACTCTTTGATATTCACTGTGCAGGTGTCTGTGTTCGACAGAGTTTCCCTCTGGTCGGTATCTCTGTTATTGAATGACCAGACATATGACTCAGCGTTTGCTGCGCTTGCAGTAAATGTAATTTCATCACCATTATTATGAGGAGCCGTTCCGGTGTACGTATAATCTTCTGTTCCAAGCTTCAGTACAGGCTCTTCACTGCCATAGGCGCATGTTACAGAAAGATCAGTAATTGTTCCTGTACCTAAAATACCGCTTCCTGCCGGAACAATAAAGTATTCTGTTTTGGCTGTACCTGTCGCTTCAACAGTCTTTTTGGAAAGTATATAATCTTCTGTCTTGGTTCCATTTGCATCATAGAAATAGTTTGTTGTATTACAAGGTGCTGTACTGTCAAGGGTTATAACAGGTGATTTAGATTTAAGGTAATTTTCAATGCCATAAACATGAAGATTCATTCGAACACCGTTAGATTGTATGCAGTTCAGTGAAACTCCACTTTTTAATTTGACATCAAGAGGAGTATTAGAGTATGATTTTTCAATAAAACTTTGTGCCACATTAACAGTCTTTTCAGAAGCAGTATCAGAAGTAGTATTAAAAGTAACAGAAGTTAAACCACTGGCAGACGCAAGGCATCCTTCGGGGGTTATGTCAAAACTTGCACCCGTAGAAGCAATCTGGAAATGAATAGTTTTGCCTGTAGCAAGAACTCCAGCATCAAGTTCAAGTGAATCACCTTTGATCTCGTTCAGACTGAATGTTACATCTTTAATAGAAGCTTTGAGAGCTTTGGCTTTTTCAAACGCTTTCAAAAGACTAACGCGTGAGAACTCAAAGGTTCCGTTGTTTTTGAGTGACTGCTCATCGTCGTTGTATGTTACATAATATGATTTTGCCAGATCAGGAGTGGGCACAACAATACTTCCTGTACTTGTAAGATCGTCTGCAATTTCTACAAGGTTGTCATTGATTGGAATATTGTATACAAGAGTTGGATCAACTGCATTGTATCCCGTAACTTTCGCGTAAACATCCCAGTAATCTGAAGCAAGCGACATATCCAGCGAATATTCTTTCTTATAACTTGTAGTTGTAGAACCGTTTTCTGCAGTTGTATCGGTATACAAAACTACCTGATTCCATTCTGCATCTGCGACTGCATCGCCGTGTTTTACGAGTGCATAATGAAGCACAGGCTTTCCTGTAAAGAAGTTACTCCATCCCGAAAAATTAAAGGTATAGTTCAAAGTACCTGTTACGCCAGTTGTCTTTTTAAAGGCTATATTAATCTTTTTGCTGACAGGAGTTTCAGAAACTTTAACATCGGTTAACTTTCCTTCTATTATATATGGTATGTTAGCAGTTGTGTCTGTATACGAAAGTTCTGCTGTTATAGCGTAGGTTCCGGTTGGCAGAGTAAATGCCTTTGTTGTTTCAGAAGCTGCAAAATCTTTTGTAATAACATCTTGGACATCATCTGTTCTTGTAAAAGTAAAAGTCCAGTTTTCTGTTTTTGCTGCAGAAGCAAGAATAGTTGACAGCTTTCCCGGAGCAATTGTTCTTGCAGGAGACGCAAGTGTCAGAACAACATTTGCATTTGCGGGAATTTTCTGTTCCGCAGTGGTGCCGTCAAAACTGTTTTTACAGCCAGCCAGTGTTAAAAGTGCCAAAGCAAAAAAAGTCAGTAGTTTTCTCATAATATACCTCATCCTATTCTGTGGTTGTTGTCTATTTTATAACAAGTTCAAATTCAAACGAATTGCTTACTATATATTCCGGCGTTTCTACCCGAACAGATATAACATTGCCGGGTCCTTCATGAATATTTTCGTCTGTCAGCACATCTATTTCAACAGAGTTGTTAGTGGTATTGCATTCAGATCCGTTCAGTTTCCAGAGGAAGGTTGTTCCGGTTGGCCAGTTAAATGGCTCTTTTACAGAGAAAGTTATCTTTGCAGCGTTTTTGTTATCGGAATCTACTGTAAAAACAGGGCTATCTGTATTTACCGAAGCAGAATAAATTTCAGGATCAGCAGCAACAGTAATTTCTACGTCGGCCTGACCGTTACAGCGTTTAAGGTCTATTTCTACAGAATTTTCGCGACCGTCAAGAGTAAATGCGGCAGAATTTCCCTCGTAAAAGCGTATTCCGTCTTTTTCTATAAGAACAGAAAGTTTAACTGTGCTTCCAAGCGGAATTCCTTCTATATTAAAGGTTGCATTTTTGAGTTTAGAAAGTTTTCCGCTGGTGTTAAGTGTTTTTTCGTAGTCTCCTGTTACAGAAAGATTTACGTCATAAACGTCTGACGGTTTAGACGAAACATCTGCAGAAACCTGTTTGAACATACTCTGGAGCGGAATCTGAATGTCTGTTTTTGATTCGGCAGAACAGGATGCAAAAAAGAAAGTAAAGGCCGCCGAAACCAACAGAGTAAAAAGAAAATAAACTTTTTTCATAAGCTTCTCCGTGGTGTTATGAATTTTACACTTTAAAATATAACACAATGAAAGTAGAAAAACAACTATTGATATAATTTGATACAGAAATTTAACAAAAAATATGGCCGGGGTTGCTGATCAATTTTAATATTCAATTCCCAGGTTACCCAGAGTTTCTTTCATAAAATCCTGTGCTGTCAGGCAGGTATCACGCAGAAAACCACGTTCATTTTTCCATTCCCGCAATCCCCTGTAATAGAACAGCTTTAATTCATCTGTAATTATAAAAGGAACGATGTTGTGTTTCAGGCATTCTTTGAACATAATAAGGCGTCCTACACGACCGTTGCCGTCCTGAAAAGGATGAATTGATTCAAATTGAACATGAAAATCAAGAATATCATCAAGGTTAATTTCTTTTTTTGAATTATAATCCAAAAGTAAAGTCTTGATTCTGCCGGCCACTTCAGCTGGTTTTGCAGTATTCTGACCGCCTACTTCATTTTCAAGCATTTTATATCCGCCAACCTTAAACCATATTTTCTGGCAGTCAGAAGTTCCTGACTTTAAAATAAAATGAAGCTGTTTTATTAAACTTTCGGTCAGTCTGGATTTTGCACTTTCGATAATCAGATCTATACAGCGAAAGTGATTTGCAGTTTCAATAATATCATCTATCTTTACACTGTCTTTTGTTATACCAAGAGTTTTTGTTTCAAAAATAAAGCGAGTCTGATCGTGGCTCAGTTTTGATCCTTCAATGTGATTTGAATTGTATGTAAGATCAATCTGAATTTTATGGTAAATTCCGCCTCTAAGAGCTGAATCTTTTTCTCTTTTAAGAACTTCAAGAAGCAGTTCTTTTTTTACAGCGTGACGGACTGCCCTTTCGGGTTTTTTTGACGTTGAAGGAATTTTCCAGGTTTTGCCATCAAGAACAGCACCCGGAACACGCCCAAGCGAACAGTAGTTGCGGACACTACGTTCTGAAATACACCATTTTTTTGCAGTTTCTTCTATGGAAATATATTTTATGCATCCCATGGCAAGATTATACCATGCTATCGGCAAATTATAAAGCATTTTGGGACTGTTTTAACACAGTTATATCTTGCCGCAAGAAATTGTTGGTCGGTAAACAAATCTATACATCGTTACAAACCAGGGCTCTTCGCAAAAAAAATAAAAATATTTTTTACAATGACATTCAATGGCGCTTTGTGTATGTTATAATAATGAAAATATTATCTGGTTGAATTTTGAATTGCAAACTATCCCGTTAATTGGAGAAATTTTTCATGGCAAAAAACTTAATTGAACACATAATCACTCGCTTTATAATGGAAGAAAACTGTATTTTTGTCTTTCCTACAGGAGCGTCGGCAGATCTTTGGGCAGACAGGGCAACTTTTATAAGCGGAACAACGGCTGTTGCAATGGAAAGATTCATTGCATGGGACGACTTTAAGGCCGCGTCGGTCAAAGCGTCGGTAAAAGACAAAACTGCGGCGCCATCGTTAATGCGTTCTGTTTTTGCAGCAAATTTAATAGAAGAAAATGCACGAAAACCTTTTTTAAGGGAAGTTATTTCGCAAAAATACTGCACTAAAGCGGCCGGCTTTACCAACTGGATTGCGGGTATTCTGCCGTCGCTTGGGCAATGGAAAAAAATACGTGATAAAAAAGGTGGCAGCCTTGTTTACGATGACGAAGACCGCGACTATGAAGAAATTTACAAAAGATATTCTGCCTTTCTTGATGAGCACGCTTTGTTTGAAACAGCCTGGCAGGAACCCCAGTTCCACGAAGACGGAAACCGCTATTTTATTTTTTACCCCAAAAGTCTTATGGACTACGCGGAATACAGCGAAATTCTTTCACAAAATTGCAGCGTATATTCAGAAGACAAACCTTTTTGCAACGGGCGATCTGTAACACTTGTGCATCTTGACGAAAACGAACTCAAGGTTCAGCCTGCAGTAAATGTCTATTCAGATTCACGCAAGGAACTTACGCAGACTGCAATAAAAATGCGCAGCCTTCATGAAACGCAGAATGTTCCGTGGACACAGATGGCACTGAGTGTAAGCGACCTCGAAACATATTCCCCTTATATAGAAAGAGAATTCAGCATACGAGAAATTCCGTTCAGCATAAGAGAAGGACACCCTCTTTCAAAAACAGGCGCGGGCAGTTTTTTTGCACAAATCAGGGATTGTTACGACACCAACTTTTCGTTTGACAGCATAAAGCATCTTCTCTTAAACAACCAGCTGCCGTGGATAAACCCAGCCGCAAATACCGAACTTATTGAATTTGGCAAAAACAACAACTGTCTGTGCTCATTTGAATATAATGGAAAAAAACATGATGTCTGGGAAGATGCATTCAGAAAATTCAATCCTAAAAAAGAAGCACCCACTGAACTTATAAAAAATCTTTACGGAATGTTAAAGGAAAAACTTGTTCCGCTTGCAAATGCAAAAACTTTTGCGCAGGTAAAAAAAGCATACTTTGCCTTTAAGGAAAAATTCTTTGACGCACAGAAATTTACTGTCCAGGCAGACAGCATTATAAGTCGCTGTATTTCAGAACTTGAAGCGCTGGTAAAACTCGAAGAACAGTTTCCGGACTGCACTGTTCCGTGTGCATTCAATTTTTTTAATGACTATCTCGAAACAGTACGCTATATTCCGCAGGGAAATTCCAACGGCGTTACAGTTTACCCTTACCGTCCGGCGTCAACTGCCCCATACGAATACCATTTTGTAATTGACGCAAGCCAGAGTTCCATGTCACTGGGCGCAATTTTCAAACGCATGTCTTTTTTGAGCGAAACAAAACGCGCTGCACTTAATATAGAAGATATAGATCCAACAAATTACTACATGACGCTTTACAGAATTTCTTCTGGCAAAGAATGCGTATTTTCTGTTGCCGAAAAGACTTTTACAGGATACGCTTTTGCACACGGTTTTCTAAAAGAATCAAAGGCTGAACTTTTTGAAGACACACACACTTACAAAAATATTGCCGACGGTTTTGCAAAATGGAACAAGTGCGTAAATAAAATTTCAGAAGACTCTAAAGCTGCAAATCTTTCTGAACTTATCCGGAACAAACTCTTTGACGAAAAGTCGGGCCGCTACAGAATAAGCCAGAGCGCAATGTCTACCTTCTTTACCTGCCCGCGTCTGTGGCTTTTTAAATATATTCTAAACACGGCACCGCTCAATAACGAAACTGAACTTGTTGACGATTTTACAGACGGTATAATCAATCACAATGCTCTTGAAATTTACTGCAACAAATTAAAAGAACTTTCTCTTCCTGTAAAGACAGAAGAAACAGGTCTTGCTACGGAATATGAAAAACTTCTTTCTGAAAGTGTTGATGAAGCGCTTGAGAAATATGAAACTTCAAATATTGCCCGCGATTTGATTAAAATAAAACGCAAGAAATATTATGACGCGCTCAAAACTGCCGTAATTGAATTTTCACGATGGTTTTGTGATTATGAAATTGCAGAAACTGAACAGCAATACTGGTTTGCACCCGAAGGAAAAAATTATATTCTCAACGGACGCGTAGACTGTGTTTTGAAAAATACGCAGACAGGAGAATATACTCTGGTTGACTACAAGACATCAAGCAATTCGGTACCGGGAGCAGAGTCGCTTTTGTATGATTCTGAAAGCCCCGAAACACTGCCCGACTTTCAGATGCCAATGTATATTGAATTAATGGAAAACCAGGACAAGAAAAAAAGAAAGCAGATTGAAAATTCTGTGTTTTTTACAATCAAAGATCCTGCACCGACTGTTGTAAAAGGAAGCGTAACAAATGCTTTTACAAACAAAACAAAAGAGTGCGACAAAGATTTTGAGCCAACGATGGAAGTATTCAGACAATGCCTGGACGAATACATGGAACGTATTCTGGCAGAAGACTTTGACATTGACGAAAAGATTCAGAATTATCCGGTGTGCACTGACAAAAACTGCAGAAAGTACAGGGCAATATGCCGCAGGTTCTTTACCGTAAGCGGAAGATAATTTTTGAAAAAGGATGGGAATAAAATGGCAAAAGAACTTGATAAAAAACAGATTCAGGCAAAAGAAATTATGCGCAACTCGGTAGTAAGTGCAGGTGCAGGGTCGGGTAAAACTACTGTACTTGCAGAAAGATTCTGCTACCTGGTAACGCAAAAAAATATAGACGTTGAACAGATTCTGACTCTTACTTTTACAAAAAAAGCAACTGTAGAAATGAAAAGCAGAATTTTTACTACGCTCCGTGAAGCCGCACAAAACGGAAACGAACTTGCAAAAAAAGCAGTAGAAAATTTCAACAACGCGCAGATTATGACACTGGACAGTTACTGCGCCTCTGTTGCAAGACAAGGTGCACACCTTTACGGAATAAAACCAGACTTTACGCAGAACAAAGACAGCGCAGAAGACAACATTCTTAAGACTGCACTTCCGTTTCTTCTTAAAAACCGCGATAATCTGGCAGTACGCATGCTGGCAGAAAAATACAGTTTTGAAGCAATTGCACAGAAGTTTTTTTCTGACACGGTACAAAAATATTCGTCAGTTGCAAACCCGATTGATTTCAAAAAAGATCTGTTAAAGCAAAAAGACGCTGCCATCACTGCATGGAGAAAATATTCCGAAGCAGCATCTGCCTGCGTTGACAGAATGAGGGAAATTTATTTTGAACTCGACAAAAAAAGACAGAAGCTTACAACCATAGCCGCAATATTTGCACAGCTCGAAAATTATTACGAGGACACAGAAAGCGGTATTCCAAAAGTTGAACAGACGCTGATTAACAGTGAAGACATAGAAAACGGTGATACTTCAAAAATGCAGGAGTACATTTCTTCTATGGCAGGATTCTGTTCTGTTAAAAACACTGTCAAAGAATTCAAAGAAACATTGTCTTCACTTTATGTCGCGCTCAAACAGTTGTGTTCCATTTTGAATTTTGTCTGGGGTTATTCCACTGCAGAAAAAGCAGCTGAACTTCTTGAAGAATTTCAGGAAGCCGTAAACGACACAAAGCGCACTACGGGAATTCTTACCTTCCGCGATATTTCTGAGCTTGCACTCAAAATTCTTACCGAACAGCCAAAAATCCGTGCCGAAGAAAAAAAGCGTTTCAAGGCAATTATGATTGATGAGTTCCAGGACAACAACGAACTGCAGAGAAAAATGCTGTTTCTTCTTGCGCAAAAAGAAAGTGTCAACGAAGAAGGTCCGGCGCGTGCAGAAGACCTTTGTCCCGAAAAATTGTTTTTTGTAGGGGACGAAAAGCAGAGTATATACAAATTCCGCGGAGCAGATGTTTCTGTCTTCAGAAAATTAAAGGACACGCTTAAAGGAGAAGACGGTGGCGGAAATCATGAGCTTACAACAAACTACCGTTCCGACGCAGAACTCATACACGCCTTTAACACAATATTCGGCGGTGAAGTTTACAATCCGAATATCACTGAACAGCAGAAGCAGGATCTGGGACACATTCCGTCTGTCTTTACTCCGGAAGCACAAGCACCTGAAAACACTCCTGCTTACGAAGCACTTTATTCCGGCGTAGAAATTCCTGCAGAGAAAACCGCCACGTTTGCAGAAAAAAAAGTAAATGTTCACTTGATAAAAAAAGACGACAGCAAAAACGAAGAACTTTTGAGTGCAAAAGAAAGTGAAGCCGCGTGGGTTGCTTCTGAAATTGACAGACTCATTAATATAGAAAAAAAATACAAAGCTTCTGATATTGCAATTCTTTTGAAAACAACTTCCAACCAGAATTTTTTTGAACGCATGCTTTTACAGCATTCCATTCCGTATTCAACAGAAACATTCAAGGGAATTTTCGGAGACGGACCTGTAAACGATTTGTTTTCTTATCTGAGCATCTGCGTTTACCCTCAGGACAGAAACTCTTATGCAAAGGTTTTGTGCTCGCCGTTTGTAAACTTAAGCGAAGAAGAAGCGCAGAATGTTCTTGCACTGAATCTGGACCCGTTCGATGACAGCGCGAGGGGAGCAGTAAAAGTCGAAAGTCTTTCCAAGTGGGACAATGCTGCAGAAAATTTCCGCAGAACAGTGGAACTTTCAAAAATCCAGCCGCTCACAAAAACGCTCAGTACGCTGTGGTATGATCTTGGATACAGGTATGAAACTGTCTGGAACGAAAGCGTAAAAATGTACGGTTCACTCTATGATATTCTTTTTGAACTGGCGCGCAATTCAGACCTTGTACCCGAAAGCCTCGCTACCTTTATTGACGGTATACGCACATACCAGGACGAAACAAAAAAACTTCAGGACATTGATATTCCACTTGAACAAAGAGATGCCGTTCACATAATGACAATTCACAAAAGCAAGGGACTGCAGTTTCCCGTTGTATTTGTATGCGACATTGAATATGAAGGACAAAAAGAAAAAAACGGGGAGCCTGTTTACATGAGTCCTGAATTCGGTCTTTCTGTAAATACTTTGCCCGCTCCGTTCTGTTTAAAAATTGACTGCGGCAAAATAGATGCAAAAAGAAATTATTTTTACGATACGCAAAAAGACGTTTCGCAGGCGCAGCTAAGTGCAGAACTCAGAAGACTTGCCTATGTTGCCTTTACACGCGCAGAGCATGAACTTTACATAACGGGCTGCTTTGAAGGAAGGTTTTCGTCTTCAAAAAAAATTGAACCATTCGCATATATTCCAGGAAAGATTCCCAACAGCGATGACAGTACAAACCAGAGTCTGGAATTTCCAAGAACAATTTTTACTGTCCTTTGCCCGCTCTTCCAGTACTTTAGCCCGGAACGCAAACCCGATGTTTCACAACTTGCGCCTTGGAATTTTGAATCAACAGAATGTATTGACCGCAGTAAAATTTTTGAAAAGGCAGATTCCTGCAACGAAAACACCAGCGACAATAAAATTCTTGCCGCAAAAAAAATGCAGGAAGAAATAGAGTGCGCAACAGTTACACAAAAAGAAGATGTACCAAATATACATATTTCGCCGAGCCATATTCACATTGCAGATGACGAAACTTCCCGTGCAGACACAGAGTATTTTGCAGAAGATGCGCCCTACCAGGAAATAAATGAAATAGTCAAATCAACAGAAACACAAGGAGAAGCGGCATTCACTTTTGCAAACTTCGGAACAATCGCCCACCTTTACATGCAGAATGCAATAGAAGGAATGCAGACAGAGATTCCAAAGTCAGAAATTACCGGACTTAACGGAAGCAAAACAAAACTTGCAGCCATAAAGAAAGCCTGCGAAAAAATGCGCGGTGAGTTTTTAAAAACAGAACTGGCATCTTGTGCACTAGCGTCTTCCTGGAAAAGAACAGAATGGGAATTCAGAAGCAGAATAAATACAAAGGAAGGTGAACGCATTCTTAAGGGAACAATGGACCTTGTCTTTAAAGACAAACAGGGAAACTACACGATTGTGGACTTCAAGACAAACCAGTCTGTTGCGCCCGAGATTTATTATTCGCAGCTGGCGTGTTACCGTCAGGCACTTTTGCAGATAACAGGCGGCAAAGCAAAAATCAAATGCATCTTATATTACCTGAGATTTGCAAAACCTGTGGACATAACTGCAGAATGTGAAAACACAGTTATAGAAGATGCCGTTTCGGAGGTAATATAATTTACTATTAGTTAACGAATTATTATACATATACCTATATTGACATATTCTTTTACAAACAGTAATTTTTTTTTCTATGATTAAAAATATACATATCTTTGAAAGCGATCCTGTTCCGGTTGCGATAGCAAAACTTGCTACTCCTACAATAGCAAGCATGCTGGTAACAGTCATCTATAATATGGTCGATACTTTTTTTGTCGGTCAGATGGGTGACCCAAACAAAGTTGCCGCCGTTTCTATTGCAACACCTGTATTCCTTTTTTTAATGGCTGCAGGAAACATTTTCGGAATCGGCGGCAGTACATTTATTTCACGCGCGCTCGGTGAAAAACAGACAGAAAAAATAAAACACATTTCTTCTTTCTGCTTCTACGCGGGAATCCTTACCGGAATTATAGGAGGCGCTTTTTTTATTCTGGGAATGCCTCTTATTCTTAAAATGATCGGCGCAAGTGAGGCGACAGGTCCTTATGCCGCAGAATACCTTTACAGCATTGCATGGGGCGCACCGGCTGTTGTTCTTTCCACAGCCTTTCCCAATCTTGTACGCGGTGAGGGAGCGGCAAACAACGCTATGATAGGAATGATGGCAGGAACAGTCGCCAACATTATTCTTGACCCTATAATGATTCTGGGAATGAATATGGGTGTACGGGGAGCAGCCATTGCCACTGTAATAGGAAACGTCGTTTCACTGGTATTCTTTCTTGTACACGCATGCGGCAAAAAATCAATGCTTTCCATAAAACTTTCCGACTTTAAGATAAGGGAAAAAATTGCGCTTTCTGTAATTGCAATCGGAATTCCGGCTTCACTCAATAATGTTCTGATGAGCCTTTCAAACATTGTAATGAACAAATTCCTTGCTTCATACGGAGACATTCATGTTGCAAGTATGGGAATTGCAATGAAAGCAAACATGCTTGTAGTATTCCTTCAGATGGGACTTGCAATCGGAATCCAGCCTCTCATAGGTTACAGCTACGGAGCCAAAAACTTCAGGCGTTTAAAAGATGTAATGAAATTTTCCATGATATGTGTTCTGATAATCGGTACCGTAATGACGGCAATCTATCTTGCCTTCACAAGAAATATTGTGGGCATATTCATAGACAACGAACAGGTTATTGATACAGGTTGCAGAATGCTAAGGACACTTATGATTTCTGGACCGGTACTTGGAATAATGTTTGTATTCAATTTTTCATTCCAGGGAATGGGAAAAGCCGGTGCAGCACTTGCACTTTCTGCCAGCAGACAGGGATTCGTATTCTTGCCGATGCTCTTTTTGGGACGCGCAATTGCCGGTCAGAACGGAATTATTTTTGCTCAACCGATTGCAGATATAATTTCAATAATCATTGCCTTAATTATGTTTATCTCTATGAACAAAGAATTCAAGGCAATAGAAAGCAAAGCTTAATTTATCCTGCGGATTATTTTGCCCAGTGTTTCCATAAGTTTCTTTAAGTCAAACGGTTTTGTAACAAAAGTATTCATTCCGCTTTCAAGTGCGGTTTTGCGGTCTTCTTCAAAAGCGTTTGCCGTCATTGCAATTATGGGAACACTTGCTTTTTTCTGGTCAGAAAGCGCGCGTATTCTTTTTGTAGCTTCGTAACCGTTCATTACAGGCATCTGCACATCCATAAGAACAGCATCATAGTAGAAAGCCGGCCGGTCAGTCACTTTGGCAACCGCAAGCGCGCCGTTTACAACACATTCAACTTCAAAGCCCTGATCCGAAAGCAGTTCATATGCAATTTCTTTGTTTATTTCATTGTCTTCAACCAAAAGAAGTCTGAGTCCCTGTGCAGAAAAAGAAACGCCTGTATTTTCAAAATCGCGTACAGCCTTAAGATCATTTGAACCGGCAAGCTTAAAGTCAATTTCAATCCTGAATTCCGTTCCCTTTCCTTCTTCACTCTGAACAGAAATTTTACCGTTCATAAGATCAATCAGATTCTTTGCAATGGAAAGTCCCAGTCCCGTTCCCTGAACATTGCGCGTGTAGGAATTAAGGTCGCGTTCAAAGGCTTCAAACAAATGACTCTTGTATTCCTGCGACATTCCAATTCCGGTGTCCTTTACAGTAAAACGGAACAACGCTCTGTCTGCCTTATTCTGTTCAAGCTGTTCAACCTTAAAAAAAACTGTTCCGCCTGCTTTTGTGTATTTTACGGCATTTCCCAGAAGATTTATCAAAATCTGCCGCAAACGAAGGCTGTCACAGATAATATCCCCCTGCCTTATTTCAGAAGCCGAACACACATATTTTAAGTTCTTACTCTGAACCTGGGGCTGAACAACGTCGTTTACAAAATCAATTATGTTAACCAGATTATTCGGTTCAAGATTAAGTAAGTATTTTCCGCTTTCAATTCTTGACATATCAAGAACATCATTGATAAGGCCAAGAAGATGTTCGCTTCCTGACTTTAACTTTTCAAGATATTCTTTTACCAGAACAGGATTGTCGGCATGTTTTTCTGCAAGAGTTACAAAGCCTGTAATTGCATTCATCGGTGTTCGTATGTCATGGCTCATGTTTGACAAAAAGCGTGACTTTGCCTTGTTTGCGTTTTCTGCAGAGGCAAGAGCTTCTTCGAGAAGTTTTTTTTGGTGCATTTCGTGTTTTGTTTCTGCATCAACATTCATAAAACCAAAAAGAACATCGCTGTATTCGTCAGGATTTCCTATGCGCACAATCTTAAGCTTCATGTACGACAGCTGTCCGTTAATAAAAGTTCTGTAATTTACGCTAAAGGTTTCGTGCGTTCCCACCTGTCTGATTATATTATCTTTGGAAAACGCAAGCCTCATCATATCGCGGTCGCTTTCATAAACAGATGTTTCTATGTACATGTCAATTGCGTCTTCGTACACCTGCTTGCCGAACGCTTCGTTATAAAAAGAACCGGACTTGTCGTTAAGGCGTACAATCCTTATTTTGCCGGTAATAACATTTACCATAAACACATTGCTGTATTCCATGGTAAGAGCATTGATAACTTCTAGTTGATAAATTTTTTCTTCTTCCTGGTGATAATGCTCGGTGATATTTTTTACAACAGAAATACCGCAAATGTCCCCGTTAAGTTCATCACGCATTAAAATAACAGTATTGCGCGACCAGAATTCCGTGCCGTCATAACCGGTTTTGCAGTAGTCAAACCATGTTTCGTATTCACCGCGCGAATAGCATTCCAGAAGATGCGTCCTGCTCATTTTGGAAAGAAACTTTTTCTTTTCGGCACCGTACATGTCCCAGCACACCGCTTCTATAAATTCAGAATAGGAACAGTTTGCAGAAAGGGCAAGTGCTTCCTTAAGCGGAATCTCACGCTTTGCAATACGCTGAACAGGGCTTCCTATAATTTTATTCTGCGTAAGGTTGAATTCATAAATTGCGATTGCGTCAGAAACAATGGCGCGCTTGTACCCGTCTTCCTTAAAAGTGCGGCGATTTTCCATAAGATGGTTGCGTCGCATTTCTTCGGAAATATCCATAAATGTAACAAAAGCAAAACCGTCGTGAATAATTATGTCAGAAGAAAACCAGACAGACGCGTGCTTGCCGCCAAGTAAAAGCCGTAATCTTCTGAAAAGAAATTTATTTCGGTCGCCTTCGTCCATAAGTGAAAGGGAGTCAGGACTAAGGTATCTGAAAAACCTGTCGCGGTCCATTCTGAACACACGGTGCAGCATAACAGAAAAATATTTTTTCCAGCCAATATTGATTTTTTTGTCAGCAAAGCCGCTCTGCGAAACTTCGAGTTTTGAAAAAGTCCAGTCAGAAAGATTTATTTTTAAAATCCCGGCATGAATTCCTTTTGCAAACATGGCAAGAACTGAATTCCATTTGCTGTGAACTGACGCGGAAACCTGCACGACTATCTCCAGAATAAGTTAAGTTGCTACACAACTGCCTTTATTTACATATGCGCTTAAGCGCACCAATTGAACTCAATCGCAAGTTGAAACTTGTTCAATCGTTCAATTTCAACGAACTATTATACCACATAAAAAATTATAAGGCAAAAAAAAAAGACCGCAGAAAGTTTCCGCGGCCTTTTTTATCAGGTAATTTTACTTAAGAGCAATCTCTAAGAATTGCAATTTTTAGAAACTTCCTTAAGCATTGATAAAGTCAACTACAAGCTGCCCCATCTTCTTTGTTCCTACAAGTTTTCCTGCAGCCTTTACAGCCTCGCGTTCTGAACCTGCAATGTCGCCTGTTCTGTAACCTGCGTCAAGAACAGAATTTACTGCATTTTCAATAGCCTTTGCTTCTGTTTCAAGACCAAAACTATAGCGCAAAAGCATTGCTGCAGAAAGAATTGTTGCAAGCGGGTTTGCAAGGTCTTTTCCTGCAATATCAGGAGCAGTACCGTGAATGGGTTCGTAAAGTCCCGGACCGCCGGCTCCAAGTGAAGCAGAAGCAAGCATTCCGATAGAACCTGTAATCTGGCTGGCTTCATCAGAAAGAATGTCGCCGAACATATTGCTTGTTGCAATAACATCAAACTGGCGCGGATTGCGTACAAGCTGCATGGCTGCATTGTCTATATAAAGGAAAGAAAGTTCAACTTCGGGGAATTCTGCATGAACAGTTTCTGCAACTTTTCTCCAGAGGCGGCTTGAGTTAAGGATATTTGCCTTGTCAATAACGCAAAGCTTTTTCTGGCGATTCATTGCAAACTCAAATCCCATGCGAACGATGCGTTCAATTTCTTCCCAGGAATATTTTTCTGTATCCCAGGCAGTTTTTCCGTCAGCGCTTGTTCCCCTGTCGCCAAAATAAATTCCGCCGGTAAGTTCGCGTACAATAAGAATATCAAGTCCTTCACCAACGATTTCGTCCTTAAGAGGACATGCATCCTTAAGCTGCTTGAACATAACAGCCGGGCGCAGGTTTGCATAAACTTTCATTCCACCGCGCAGTCCAAGAAGTGCTTTCTCGGGGCGAATCTCGGGAGCTACATTGTCCCACTTTGGTCCGCCTACAGCACCCAGAAGAGCAGCGTCGCTGTTAAGACAAATATCAAGCTGGTCCTGCGGAAGAGGCTTTCCCCACTTGTCAATGGCTGCACCGCCGGCAATAACATTTTTGTAGTTGAATTTGTGTCCGTATTTTTTTGCAACCGCATTAAGAACATTTACACCTTCTGCAACAACATCCGGACCAATTCCGTCTCCTGGAATCAAAGCAATAGTCTTTTCCATAACAAAAGCTCCTGTATTTAGTATAAATAAAGAATATTAAGTATTTTTAAAGTAGTATAATGAATCGCCCCCTTTTTGTAAAGTACTTGTGTTTTACAAAGAGAGGGCAAATTCAGCCTGAAAAATTTTAAATACGAGGTTAAATAAAACGCTGGTATTTTTTTTCTATATCTTTAATGAGCTTGTACTCAAAGGAATCTACCAGAGCAAGCCAAGATGCTTCAACCAGGTCGCTGGAAACACCAATTGTAGTCCAGCTGTCCGTTCCGTCAGAACTTTCTATAAGAACCCTTACGCGGCTGGCAGTTGCACTCTTGCCGTCAAGAACACGAACCTTGTAGTCGGTAAGGTGAATCTGGCGCACGCTGGGGTAAAAGGACTGGAGTGCCTGTCTTAAAGCATTATCCAGTGCGTTAACAGGACCGTTTCCTTCACCTGCCGCAACCTGAATGTTTCCTTCGACATCAATTTTAAGCTGGGCAAGAGAATAAAGATTTTCTTCCATAAGCGGCTTTTCGTTGCTTGTCTTGTAGTAGTGAAGATTAAAGAACGGCTGGTACTTGCCTATAGCCTTGCGCACAAGCAGTTCAAAACTTCCGTCTGCACCTTCAAACTGGTAACCCTGGTGTTCAAGTTCCTTGACTTCATTGACAATTTCTGCAACAACAGGACTGGACTTTGTTATGGAAGAATCAAATTTGCGTATTTTTTCTATAATCATGCTTCTTCCCGCAACTTCACTCATAAGGAACACGCGTTCGTTACCGACATCTTCGGGAGAAATATGTTCGTAGGCGACAGGATTTTTAAGCACTGCGTCAATATGCATTCCGGCTTTATGTGCAAAAGCATTCTGGCCAACATAAGGCATTCCCAGCTCAAGGGTAATATTTGTAATCTCGGCCACACGCTTGCAGATTGGTGTAAGTGATTTTAAATTTTCGGGTGGAATACATTCGCAGTCCATCTTAAGCTGAAGATCAGATATAATAGTAGAAAGATTTGCATTTCCTGTACGCTCGCCGAATCCCAGAAGCACACCCTGAACATGAGTGGCGCCGTTCTGTACTGCAACAAGAGAATTTGCAACAGCAAGACCGGAATCATTGTGAGTGTGAATACCGACAGTAACTTTGTCTGCAAAACGTTCAGTAACTGCACGTGTAATGCGGGCGCAGTCGTCAAGCATACAGCCACCTTTTGTTTCGCAAAGTGAAAGAACAGAAGCACCGCCGTCAACCGCCGCTTGGAGCGCTTTCATAGCATAATCTGCATTGGCGGAATATCCTGTAAAAAAGTGTTCGGCATCAAAAATAACATTGCGCCCCTGTTTTTTTAAATAAGCGCAGGTATCGCGTATCATATCAAGGTTTTCTTCCAGAGTAGCGTGAAGAATTTCTGTAGCCTGAAAGTCCCATGTCTTTCCAAAAATTACGACATATTCTGTTTCTGCAGAAAGAAGGCTCTGTAAATTGGAGTCTTCTGAACACGCAATGTCCTTTCTTCTGGTTGAACCGAATGCTACAATTTTAGAAGTAGAAAGTTTAAGTTCGCGGGCTTTCTGAAAAAATTCCATATCCTTTGGATTACTGCCGGGATTTCCTGCTTCTATATATTTTATTCCAAGTTCGTCCAAAGCCTGAACTATATGAATTTTATCCTGAACAGAGTAACTTATTCCTTCACCCTGGGAACCGTCTCTAAGCGTAGAGTCCAAAATTTCAATTTTCTTTGCCATGGCGGAATTGTAGCAAAAAAGTTCCAAAATGTTAAGTCTCTTAATGCCGGCAAAACTTCTTAATATGTACAGAAAATGCTTTTTTTGGTAAACTTTTTGTATCATTAAATTCAGAGGTATTTTATGTATATTACATGTTTGGATTTGGAAGGCGTTTTGGTTCCGGAAATTTGGATTGCATTTGCACAAGCTTCAGGAATTCCCGAACTCAAGAGAACAACGCGCGACGAGCCCGATTACGACAAGCTCATGAACTGGCGCCTGGGTATTCTTAAGGAACACGGACTGGGACTCAAACAGATTCAGGATGTAATTGCAACAATAGACCCAATGCCCGGAGCAAAGGAATTTCTTGACGAACTGCGCTCACTCTGCCAGGTAATTATAATAAGCGACACTTTCACACAGTTTGCGTCCCCTCTTATGAAAAAACTTGGAATGCCAACAATTTTCTGTAACTCGCTCGAAGTTGCGCCTTCAGGAGAAATCACCGGCTTTAAGATGCGCATAGAAAATTCAAAACTCACAACCGTTAAGGCGCTGCAGTCCATTGGTTATGACACAATTGCAAGCGGTGACAGTTACAATGATCTTGGAATGATAAAAGCAAGCAAGGCAGGATTTCTGTTTAAGAGTACAGACAAAATCAAGGCCGACAACCCTACAATTCCGGCATTTGAAAACTACGGTGAACTTCTTGCCGCAATAAAAGAGCAGCTTAAAAAATAGCATAAAAAAAGTGCCGCTTCTTTACGGAGCGGCACTTTTTTTTACATTAGAACAATCCCGAAATGCAGCCGTTGTCGTCTACATCTATGTTCAATGCAGACGGAGCTTTAGGAAGACCGGGCATATCCACTATATCACCGGCAAAGGCAACTACAAAACCTGCACCCGAATAAAGCTGAACATCACGTACCGGGAACACATAGCCGCTAGGAGCACCAAGAAGTGACTTGTCGTGACTTATGGAATTCTGTGTCTTTGCCATGCAGACAGGAAGTTTTCCGTAACCGGCAGCATCGTAGGCCTTTAATTTCTTAAGCGCCTTTGATTCAAATTCTACACGGTCAGCGCGGTAAATTTCTTTTGCAAGAGTTTCTATTTTTTCTTCAAGGGTTGAATCCAGTGAATAAATATTTTTGAAGTCACACTTTGAACCGCAGAGTTCTACAATCTTGTTTGCAAGGGCAACAGCACCTTCGCCGCCTTTTCCCCAGCCTTCACAAAGAACTGCAGTACTGTCACATTCAGAAGCAAGCTGTTCAACAAGTGCAACTTCGGCATCTGTATCGCTTACAAATTTGTTTACGGCAACTACAACAGGTACGCCGAATTTCTTCATGTTTTCTATGTGGCACTTTACATTTGCAAAACCTTTTTTGACGGCTTCAAGATTTTCGTGTGAAAGATCTGCCTTTGCAACACCACCGTGCATCTTTATTGCGCGCACCGTTGCTACAATTACTGCTGCGTCGGGGTGAATACCGTTCATGCGGCACTTTATGTCCATGAATTTTTCTGCACCAAGATCTGCTGCAAAGCCGGCCTCGGTAACAACATAGTCACCAGTCGCAAGGGCACAGAGTGTTGCGTTGATAGAATTGCAGCCGTGAGCAATATTTGCAAAAGGTCCGCCATGAATAAATGCCGGAGTATGCTCCAGTGTCTGTACAAGATTGGGCCGGATTGCATCTTTTAGAAGAGCCGCAACCGCTCCGGTACATTTGAGCTGACCGAAAGTAACAGGAACCCTTGCGTAAGTTTCGCCGATTGTTATTGCAGAAATGCGTTCCTTGAGTTCAGAAATTGTTTTTGAAAGACAGACAATTGCCATAATTTCGCTTGCAACAGAAATCTGAAAATGACTTTCTCTTGGAACACCGTCAATCCTTGAACCAAGTCCGACAATTACGTTTCTTAATGCGCGGTCGTTAAGGTCAACACAACGCTTCCAGGAAATTGTGCGCGGGTCAAGTCCCAGTTCGTTTCCCTGCTGAAGATGGTTGTCTATAAGAGCAGCCATAAGATTGTTGGCAGCAGTTATTGCATGAATGTCGCCGGTAAAGTGAAGGTTAATGTCTTCCATCGGAACAACCTGGGCATAACCGCCGCCGCATGCACCGCCCTTTATACCAAAGCACGGACCAAGGGAGGGTTCGCGAAGTGCAATAACAGATTTTTTGCCGATATGCCTGAGACCGTCACCCAAAGCGATTGTTACAGTAGACTTTCCTTCACCGGCAGCTGTCGGAGTCATGGCTGTAACAAGAATGAGTTTTCCTCTTTCAGAAGGATTCAAAGCCTTGTTCTGAAGTTCGCGGAGCTTTTCAAAAGAAATCTTGGCCTTGTATTTACCGTAAGTTTCAAGATCCGCGGCAGAAAGATTAATTTTTTCTGCAACCCCGGTAATCTCATTCATAACATTTTTCTGAGCAATTTCAATATCCGACAGCATAAATCCTCCATAAATAAGAAATTTTATACACTCTCATTGTTAAGCGTACTTAACAAATCAAATTCTTCTTTTGTGAGTTCACGGTACTGACCGCACGCCAGAGACTCATCAAGAAAAAGTCTGTTCATTCTTATTCTTTTAAGATATGTAACTTCGTTTCCTAAAGCGGCAAACAGCCTTTTTACTTCGTGAAACTTTCCTTCATAAACAGTAATTTTACAAACAGCCGCCGCAGTTTTGTCATTCTCCTGTACATCACACCATTCAAGTTGAGCGGGCAGACAGTCAGCGGCTTCTGCATTGGCTTCTGCCTCTATATGAACACCGCGCGCAAGGTTGGCTACATAAGATTCACGTTCCTGTTCATCAACTTCATTTGCAAGGTGAACAAGATAAGTCTTTGGAACACGCCACTTTGGTGAAGTAAGCCTGTGATTCAAATCGCCGTCACTTGTAATAATCAAAAGTCCTTCTGTATCTGCATCAAGACGGCCAATAGTTCCAAGATCACCGCCAAGATATGTACGCCGGTCACTTTCGTCAAGCAGATCAAAAACTGTAGGATAAGCGCCCGATTTTGTTGAACAGATATACCCGGCAGGTTTGTTGAGCATAAAATATGCATGCCGCTTGATCTTAACATCCACGCCTTCAACACAAAGTGTGTCGTTTTCTATTGAAACATGGAATTCAGGATTTTTGACAGTTTCGCCGTTAACAAGAACTTCACCGCTACGTACAAGGCGCTTTACGTCTTTTCTTGTTCCAAAGCCGCTGTTTGAAAGTATTTTGTCAAGCCGTTCAGTCTGGGTAGTCTGCTTCATCGGGCGGATTATAGCATAAATGCAACTTAAATTCTACATGGAACACTTTTGAAAATTGTAAAAAAAGGCCCTGCGTGAAAAATGCATCTGCACTCATCGCGCGGGGACTACTTAAAGTTTTTTTACCGCCGTTTTTGTCAGAACCTTCGCTTCCAGTAGCAAGCTTAGCGATGTTGCGTACGGCCTCATTGTCCTTTGAAAAATTCATACATATGCAATCGTTTATTTCGTAGGATTCTACAGATTTTACGATTAGAGTATAAGTCCAAACAATATAATGGATAAAAGACTATCATTATGATATAATTAAAAAAATAGAAGGAGGTCGTCTATGCCATATGCAGTTGTAGAAGAAAAATTGAAAACAATTCCTGAAAAATATATGGAAGAAGTTTCAGAGTTTTTAGATTTTCTTTTGTTCAAAAGCAAAGAAGAGTCTACTAAAAACGGACTTGACGAAGCAATTGAAGAAGTTGAAAGAGGTGATGTAGAAACATTTAAGTCCTTTGCAGATTTTAAGGCAGCAATGTCCGTATGAAACATGAGCTTCGAACAGCAAAATCATTCCGCAAAGATTATAAAAAACTCACTGCGAAAGAAACGGAAAAACTACTTCTCTGGAATATAGAATTCAAGCCGTTTGTAGATGTTGCTGAATAGCTTTTGTTATAATAAGCATGATTATAAATTAACACAGCACACAAAAAAACGCACGCCGTTACAGAAGAGAATCTGCAGCGGCGTGCGTTAACGCATACGAATTGTTTTACAAAAGAAAGTCCTGACCTGCTTTTATCATGTGCTATTTAAGTTGTTTGTGAAATACATTGTTTTTTTACAAATTTAATATTATAATTTTCATAAAAGGTGATTAAGTTAAAAGCTGCACTATTTGTACAACTTTTATCTACCCATCATTTTGTTGCGAATGTACTTAAAAAGTCATTAAATCTAAGGATTTACTCATTGACTTTTTATGGGAGGTACCGTTATGCCTTTTTCAACCTTAGAAAAACAATTTGATTTACTTACGTCCGAAAGACAAAAGACTGTTTACAGTTTTGTAAATTATCTGTTGTCTGAACAGGAAAACGAAGCAAAAACTATGCCTTCAACGGTATCTGAAAAGATATCCCTTCTGGACTCTCTTGTTGGAATTGTTCCTTCAAATGTAAATCTTGATAAAGAAAGAAGAGAAAGAATTTCCCGATAATGAAAATCTTATTAGATACCAACCAATCCTTGCGATTTCAAAAGATTTTACAAATTCTACAATTCAGGCTTTATCTCCATTTGAATATTTGAATTCTTAACTCTCAATTTTTTTAAACCAATTAAATAGCTGTTAAATTAACACACAAAAAAACGCACGCCGTTACAGAAGAGAATCTGCAGCAGCGTGCGTTAACGCATACGAATTGAATTTTACCGCAAGTTAAAACCTGCACAATTCATTTTTATTTCTTAAGAATTACAAAAGATTTTGCAGGAACACTTGCAGGAACAGCAGCGTCAGTAGGAATACCTGAAGAAACATCTACGGAATTTGTGTAACCTGTTGCATCTTCTATAGCGACATCCGCGTCTGTTGCGTTAAAGTATACGAGGAAGTCGCCTGCTGTGTATTTTGTTACACCTTTTCTTTATAAATTTCTTCCATTGTGGATGTATCATGAACACCCATAAGGTCAAAGCGGAATCCATTGATGTGATAATCTGTCATCCAGTGTTTAAGAGAATCAATCATATTTTTTAATGAAAAGGATTAAAAAGAAAACTTGACAAAAAGTATGTAATTTATATAATCAATTATAGGTTTTACATACTTTTTTAAAGGTTGAATATGGAAAATAAATTTATTGAAAGAAAAATAGAAGAAAAACTCTTAAACTTAATAAAAACTTTCCCTATTGTTACTCTAACAGGTTGCAGACAATGTGGAAAATCAACATTACTTAAAAAACTTTTTCCTGATTGGAAATACGTTTCTTTAGAAGATTTAGATTTTCGACAAATTGCAACAAATGATCCTCGATATTTTTTAAGTCTTTATCCAGAAAAAACAATTTTTGATGAAGTTCAACGCGTTCCAGATTTATTTTCTTACATTCAAAGTCATATTGATGAATTAGACAAAACAGAAATTTACATTCTTTCCGGTTCTCAAAATTTTTTACTGATGAATTCAATTTCTCAAAGTCTTGCAGGTCGATGTGCAATTTTAAATCTGTCAACTTTTTCAATAAGTGAACTTAAAAATGCTTCTTTACTCAAAGAAAATATTGACGAATGTCTTTGGACAGGTTTTTACCCAAGAATTTATAATCAAAATCCTTCTCCACACGATTTTTATCATTCTTACATAAAGACTTATATTGAAAGAGATGTTCGTGAATTAAAAAATATTTCAGATTTATCAGTTTTTCACAAATTCATATGTTTATGTGCCGGAAGAACTGGTCAAATCTTAAACACAACAGAACTTGCAAATGAAACTGGAATTTCTGTTTTAACTGTAAAATCATGGCTTTCAATTCTTGAAACAAGTGGAATAATTTTTTTACTAAAACCTTATTATAAAAATTTTGGAAAACGCTTGATAAAATCTCCAAAACTATATTTCTTTGATTCAGGATTAGTATGTTCATTACTTGGAATGGAAAATTTTCAACAAATCCAAACGCATTATTTACGTGGAGGAATTTTTGAAAATATGATAATCAGCAATTATATTAAAGAATGTTTTTTCAAAGGAAAAAATCCAAACGCATATTTCTGGAGAGATTCAAACGGATTGGAAATAGACCTATTGATAGAAGAATTTAATACTATAAAATTATTTGAAATAAAATCATCAAGCACAATAAATGAAAAATTCTTTAATTCTTTAAATAAAATTTCAGATTTATTTAAAATATCAAAACAAAATATAAATGTCCTTTACAGTGGAGAACAAACTTTTCCTGCAACACCCACTCACGGAGGCTACATTTCTTGGAAAGATTGGTAAAATTTTATAATTTTTTTCAAAGAACAATAAAACAGAAAACACATTTTTCCGTTTAATTTACAGCACTTTTTTGAATGCGATAGATTAAAAAGAAAAAATCTAGCTTACTTCTAGCTTACTTCTTCTAATGATTTTTTTTAATTAGTCGATAATCTGAATATGAATATTGAAGAAACTTTTTTAATAATATAGGATTTGCTGATGAACTTGGATCTAGAATCAGAAATCTTTATAAATATACAAAACTTTATTCTGGAAAATATCCAACTTTGATAGAAGATGACATTTTCAAAACAACGATTCCTTTAGTTGAATCATTTTCTGCCGATTATAATTTTTCTAAAATTGCTGAAAAACAAAATCTTTCAGAATTAAAGACTAAAATTATTGAATGCATAAAAGAAAATCCGAATATAACGCAAATTGAAATTGCAAACAAATTAAATTATTCAAGAAGTGCTATTCAAAAAAAACTTAAAAGAATTGCAATCTCAAAATATTGTAAAACATTCTGGAAGCACTAAATCTGGAATTTGGATTATAAACTAATTTTTCAAAGAACAATTAAAACAGAAAACACATTTTTCCGTTTAATTTACAGCACTTTTTATAAATGCAAAAGATTAAAAAGAAAAAGAAGAAATCTTGACAGTCAGGTTTTCTGGCAGTTGTGACTTCTGCTGCTTGTTCCATCATTTTTGTGGTTATGTTCTGGCCGCTTCTCTGGTGTGCCTATCCTCTAACCATTTTCCCGCCTTTTTCCAGTCGGCTTATGACTTGAATATACTTGTATTTGATGTATATAAATCACTTGGAAAAACAAAAAAACATATTTTTTACTCGACGTTTGTATTTAAATTTGAATGCTCCATTAAAGACTGGTATTGATAATGAAAAGCAATATGAGTTTCGTTTTTTTGTCACACTGATTCAAAATTGCTACACAGTTTTTTTAAATGAGACTTTTATATTTTGTTGGTAAACTTGGCAAAAATAATTTACAAAAAAATTAATTTTTTAGACAACAAATCGGAACAACTAAAATTCCATCTTCTCTTTTATACGCATAATCTCCAACAGCCGTAAGAACCATTAAAAATGAAGGTTCTTTCATTTTTGTTGTGTCAATTTTTTGAGAAAGAGATTTTAGTGTTTTTATTCCTTCAGAAATTAAATGTTCTCCACCTAACTTAATTTCTATTAATCCATAAGAACCATTTCGTAAATGAATAACAGCATCACATTCTAGTCCAGTCTTATCTCTAAAATGATAAACTGTTCCTTCCAAAGAATCTGCATAAACTCTTAAATCTCTTATGCACATAGTTTCAAATAAAAGACCAAATGTATTTAAATCTTGTATTAAATCTTTTGGACCTAAGCCTAAGCTTGCAACAGCAATAGAAGGATCAACAAAATATCTTGTATCGCTTGTTCTAATTGCACTTTTACTTCTTAGATTTGGATTCCAAGCACTCATATCTTCTATTACAAAAATTTTTTTTAATGCTTTTATATACGACAAAGTCGTATTTTCTGAAAGATTACTGTCATCATTTGCACTAATATCTTGTGTTATGGAAGCAATGCTGGCTTGAGTTCCTTGATTACGAGCATAAGAACGCATTAAAAGTTTTGCTCGCTCACTATCTCGTTCAACATTATCTACTCTAGAAATATCTTCTTTTACAACAGCATCATAATAATCAAAAGCTAAATGTAAACTGGCTCTTTCTTTTTTATCAATTGAAGCTGGCCAACCACCACGACAAACAAAAAAAGCAATATCTTCTAATTTTTTATTATTGATTCCTGAAATATCAGTTTTGCCTTCAAATAATTCAGTTAAACTTACTTGACCATTAGAATCTTCTGATTCCCAAAGACTCATAGGTCTCATCATAATCCAAGAAAATCGTCCTGTTCCTGTATGCCTTTTTTTATCACTATCATTTGGAATCGCAGAACCTGTTAAAATAAATTGTCCTTCCTTTTTTCTATGATCAACTTCAAATCTAATAGAATCCCAAAGATTCGGAGCTAATTGCCATTCATCAATAAGACGAGGATTTTCTCCTTGAAGTAACAGTTTTGATTGAATTTTTGCAAGTTCCAAATTTTGCTGAATAGAATCTGGATCATTCATATATAAAATGCTTTTAGCTTTTTGCTCTGCAGTTGTAGTTTTTCCACACCACTTTGGTCCTTCAATAACAACAGCACCTGTTTCTTCTAATCTATAATCTAAAAGCGTATCATAAATTCTTTTTCTATATTTTTTCATAAAAATATTATAAACTTTGTTGGTTAATTTGGCAATCTTTTATTGGTGAATTTGGCAGATTTCTGTTGGTAAAATCGGCAGGTTTTATTCAAAAAACTTCTGAATCAATAATATCAGTTTTTAATTTCTTAAAAAATGAATATTTATTATCTTTGTGAAAAATATTGAATATTCCGACAAAAATAAACCGCAGTTCCGGGAACATGGAAACCGTGAAACAGGAGCTGCGGAAACCGTTTTTGTGGCGGCTTACGACATGAATACACTTGTATTTGATGTTTATAAATCACTCGGTAAAACAAAAAAAGCATATATTCCACTGGTCATATTGGCTAGGATATTTTGGCGGACTTTGTTTTGATTTACTTGCAAAAATTACTCACCGAAAGTTTCCTATTAATTCAATACGTGTAAAAAAATTCTGTCAGAACACTTACTTTACTTCAAGTCGTGTTCCTGCAACAGGCTTTGTTGCGCCAGTTTCTTTGGAAGAAGGAATCCGCCGCACAATTGACTACGAGTTTATTAAAAAAGTTCAGGGGCATACATTTAAGGCAGAGTAGGTTAGTCAGAAAAGCATTGCCTCTCATAGAAAGAGATTGTCGGGGCAAGCCCGACAATGACCTCTCAATGACAGGGAGTGCACGCCTTTGACAGAAGGCAATCGGCAATGAAATAATTAAAAAAATATTAAGAAGCATTGATATCATTTTCATTATTTTATCAATAGTACGATATATATTTGCAGATATCTTTTGGATAAAAGTATTTATGTAAAAGATAAATGTAATTACAATTTACATAATGCATGCGTTTTCAAAGGATAAGTGAATTTATCCAAAGTATAAAAAGATTTATGCAAAGGCTAAATTAATAGAGAGCCTTAATAGACGAAGAATTATTTTTATAGTATTCTAGTATGAAGTTACAGAGTAAAAAATAAGCCCTTGTACAGACTGCACTCATTGGCTTTTTACATGAGGTACCGTTATGCCTTTTTCAATCTTAGAAAAACAATTTGATTTACTTACGACCGAAAGACAAAAGACTGTTTACAGTTTTGTAAATTATCTGTTGTCTGAACAGGAAAATGAAGCAAAAACTATGCCTTCAACGGTATCTGAAAAGATTTCACTTCTGGACTCACTTGTTGGAATTGTTCCTTCCAATGTTAATCTTGATAAAGAAAGAACAGAAAGGATTTCCCGATATAGAAGATACAAAAAGAACAACGGTAGAAACGGCCTTTTCTGTTGGAATGGATGATTACGAAGATGCTGTTCAATTCCAGACATGTCTTGAAAATTCAATCAGTCTGGTAATAACCCGTAATTCAAAAGATTTTACAAATTCTACAATTTTCCTCCAAAAATTTATATTTTAACCGCATAAAACGGATAAAACCCAAATAAAATTAATAAACATTTTTCCGTTTAATTTACAATTACAGCACTTTTTTGAATGCTATAGATTAAAAAGAAAAAATCTTGACACGTAGTGCGTCAATGATGTATATTTTAAATATGGAATTTATAGAAACTCCTATTTTTACTAAAAAAATTACAGAACTGCTTTCTTTGGAATCTTACAAAGATTTACAATTTGAACTTTTAAAGAATCCAGAAAAAGGTTCTATAATTGTTGGAGGTGGTGGAATCAGAAAACTTCGATGGAACCTTGAAAATCAAAGAAAAAGTGGAAGTGTTCGGATTATATATTATTACAAAGTTATTGATTCTAAGATTTTTATGATTTATGCTTATAAAAAAACAAAAAAAATCACTTTAACTGAACAAGAAACCAAAGTTTTTAAAGAATTAGCAAAGGAATTTAATTATGAATGATTTTAATTTTGATGAATTAGTACAAGGAATGAAAGAAGCTGTCGCAATCAATAAAGGTGAATTAAATCCGTCAAGAGTTACTGTTTTAACTCCATTAGATATTAAATCAGTAAGAGAAAAAACAAATAAAAATCAAATCGATTTTGCAAGAATGCTCGGTATAAATGTTGGTACATTAAGAAACTGGGAACAAGGCCGCCGAAAACCTGATGGAGCTGCAATAACACTTTTAAGATTAGTCAACGCTAATCCCACTTTTGTTGAACAAACTTTGTATAATTAATTTTTTTCAAAGAACAATAAAACAGAAAAACATTTTTCCGTTTAATTTACAGCACTTTTTTGAATGCTATAGATTAAAAAGAAAAATTTAAAATAAAAAAGCCTGCAAGTAAAACAATGAAGCATGCTTCAAAAATACTTACAGGCTTTTTTATATTTCTTAAAATATTTTTATAATTTTATTCCATATTCATAAATTGTATCGCTAGGTAAATCAATGTAATCGTTCCAATATACACAAGTTCTACTTGTGTCAAGTTGAACATTTTTATATAAACCGCATATATTTTTTAGAGCTTCATAACCCGGAAGATTTTTTATATCATCATTTAAATCATATAAAACTAATTTACCATCATCAAATAAAACTCTTAATTTGAAATTTTCTAAAGGTTCTATAGATTTGATTTTTATTATCATAATAATCTCCTATTCAATAGGTGGTAATCTATAAATATTTTGGGTTTTCCACATTTCCAATAATGACGACTGATGTTTTTTTAACCATTCTAAAACAATTTCTTTAGCTTTTGGAGGCAAATCACCTTCTGACATTTCTAATGTTTGAAGATTAAAAATACCTATATGTTCGCCATATAAAGCATGGATATGACTTGGCTCATGTTCTTTAGGTTTAAAAAACATTTTTATCACAATTCCATAAAACCTTGAAATTTCTGGCATAATTTCTCCCTTAAAAAGCGACATAAAAAGATAGATAAAAATTAAATTATCTTTTAAAGCTTCTATTTAAAATATACAATAAAAATAATTTCAAATCAAGGAAAAACTGTAAGTAACTTAGTAATTTTTTTTAAAGAACAATAAAACAGAAAAACACTTTCCCGTTTAATTTACAGCACTTTTTGGGAATGCTATAGATTAAAAAGAAAAAAGACATAAAAAGAAAAAATCTTGACATTTGTGATTATCTGTATAATATTTATGTTAGGAGGTGTTATATGAGATACCACGATAAAAAATACTTTGATGAATTGAATAATGGAGATAATCCGATTGCGTATATTCTTAATATGCCAAAACCTGATTTTACAAAGATGGATCAGGAAGCAAAAGAATTTGAAGAATGGATTAAAAAAGAACACGCTAAAGAACGGGAACTTTTAAGGAAACTTTCAAAACAATGATTGCAGAATTTCACAAGAAAAACTTATTGAACATTACAAAACTTTGGGATTTACACGACTTCCAAAAAAGCAAGAAAAATTTGTTCAATACCATGTAAAGCCAAAATACGATGAAGGCTGCATTTTTATGGTTCAAAGTTTATAATAACTCCTAACTATAATTTTTTTTCAAAGAACAATTTTAACCAATTTTTTTAATCAAAATATTTTTTAATAAAACCTTCTATTTTTGAAATACCTTCATCTAAAAGATTTTACAAATTCTACAATTAAGGCTTTATCTACATTTGAATATTTGAATTCTTAACTCCCAAGTTTTTTCTTTTTTTTAAGCCAATTAAATAACTGTTAAATTAACACACAAAAAAAACGCACGCCGGTACAGAAGTATAATCTGCAGCGGCGTGCGTTAACGCATACGAATTGTTTTACAAAAGCAAGTCAGGACCTGCTTTTGTCATGCATTATTTTTTAAGAATTACAAATGATTTTGCAGCAACACTTGCAGGAACAGCAACTTCTGTAGGAGTACCTGAAGATACATCTACGGATTTTGAGTAACCTGTTGCATCGATAGCGACATCCGCTTCTGTTGCGTTAAAGTATACGAGGAAGTTGCCTGCTATGTACTTTGTTACACCAGTTTTAACTGTAGTTGCACTTGCAGAAGTGTTTGCTCCGAATGCAGATGGGTTTGCTTTTCGAAGAGCGATTAAACCTTTGTATGTATTGTAAACATCGGAGTAAGTGTCTTTAAAGGTGAGGTCGATGGCATTTTTCTGATCACTAGACTTGTAGCTATTTTCATCACCGCGCTTTGTTCTCAGGAATTCCTGGCCGCCGTTAATAAACGGAGTACCCTGACTTAAGAATACATAGGCAGCGGCAAGTTTATCCTGCTCTCTGACAGTTGCAAGACCCTCTGCACCAATCTTTGTAAATAAATTACCTGTAGTTACTTTGTCAGTATCATTCAGTGTCTGCCAGTAAGAAATAGCAAGTTTGTCAAACAGTGTATAGTTGTCATGGCACTCAACATAATGAAGAGCAAGCCCCGGCTTTCCTGTTGGATTGCGTTTATTCTTTCCTGTATCTCCAACAAGACCTGTTATAATACCACTGTCATTGTATGTTCCCTGGACTTGTCCATGTTTGAAACCACCGAATTCGGCACCCTTAATTGCATCGCGGAAGTCATCATCAAAGGCAGCAACACCAAAGTCTCCGGCATTGATAGCACCTGTCATTCCGTCTGTAACTGCACAATCACCGCCAGTCCATGGTTCACCGTATACCATTACCTTCGGGTCAATTTCTTTAAGAGCATTGTAGACTTCTGTCATTGCTTCTTTTGAGTGAACACCCATAAGATCAAAGCGGAATCCGTTAATATGGTAATCTTTCATCCAGTGCTTGAGAGATTCAATCATATAAGAGCGGAACATAGGAGCTTCAGAGTCAGTTTCGTTTCCACAGCCGGAACCGTCTGAATATGAGCCGTCTTCTTTCATTCTGTAGTAGTAATACGGAATTGTAGAATCATAGAGAGAATACTCTCCAGTACCGCTTGTATGGTTATAAACAACATCCATATTTACAGCGATACCTGCTTTATGAAGTGCAAGAATCATTTCGCGCATTTCCTTAACAGCCTGGGTACCATCTGTATAACCTTCAGTTACATAGCGTCCTTCAGGTACATTATAGTGATAAGGATTGTAACCCCAGTTGTAGTTTTTATCAGCATTCTTTTCTGCATAATCAAACATAGGAAGAATCTGAACATGAGTTACGCCCAACTCCTTAAGATGATTAATAACAGCATCTGAATTTGCAATATCAAGGAATTTGCCTGTTGAATCAGTTACTGTGGCACGGCTCCAGTCACGGATATGCATTTCATAAATTACAGCATCTGTATACTCACCTGAGAACGGATTTCTATATGCACTTTCCCAACCTGCCGGCTGAGTTTCTGCATCATTGATATCTGCAATCTGGGCTGCTACAGAATCACCGCTGGCAACTTTTGCATAAATATCGCAAACATCTCTTGTTACACCTTCATTTGTAATTCTGAACTTATAATATTTGAATGAAGAAACATCAACGTCAGAAACGCTCCAGATTCCATATTCGTCAGAAGTCATTTTTACAACAGAATCTTCTGTTACCAACTGAGATGAGTCCTTAAACAACAAAAGCTGAACATCACTGGCAACAGGTGCCCATGTTTTGAATGCCGCTTTTGTTCCGTTAATAGTCAGACCAAGATCTGTTCCTTTATAAACATAATCTTTATATGCAGCTTTAATAGCGGCAATTTTTGAAACCTTCACTCCGGCCTCCGGCTTGAATATTGAATTCTTTACATACCATTCTTTTTCCAAATCAATATCTGAAGAAAGTTTCAAAAGAAGAGTATCTGCAAAGTTTCTGTTACGATTGTTCTGTGCATTATAATTAAGAACATCATTTACAGCAATCTCTGTACCGTCAGCTGCAACAACTGTAAATCCGTTGCTTGAAGCCGAAGTTTCAAGTCCGTATTTTACAGATAGAGATACTTTAATAGAATCTTTAGTAACAGCAGAAGCAGCTGCAATTGTCGGATCATATGAATCAGAAACAATATACAAAGTAGGATCTTCTGTCAATGTCAAAAAATGCATTCCTTCTGACATATCCATAAACTGGTCGACACCCGGATCTTTAGTCCATCCTGAATCGCGGATAATTTTTCCCATTTTTCCTTTTTCTTTAATACAAGCCATTAGTTTTGTATCACTTGCACAAAGTTCACTTATATTCCAGTAAGCAATTGTAGTTCCATCAATAGTTTTTGTCTTTGCTTTGCCTGCTGTTAAATCATAGCCGTTCTGTCCTTCACTGGTTCCGTCTGGCCAAAGCCAGAGACCCCATTTAGAATAATCAGAATCTGCTCTTTTGTAGAAAACAATCAGGTCTTCCTTATTGGGATCAAGTTCAGCAGCAGCCTTTGATGCAGCTAAAAGTGTTGGATCAGGAGTTCCCAGGGTTCCGACTGCCACATCAGGACCATCAGGCTCTTCAGTTGTTCCATTGGGACATCCTATCATACATATTGATAAGGCTGCCACAAGCGCGAGGAATGCTTTTTTTAAAACATTCTTTTTCATAAGTTTCCTCCAAATACGAGTGACGCGCAGTTATTAACATACGCGTCTATATTTTTTTCACTCCACTTTTTTATTCAATAATAATTACAGAATCAGTTTCATCTACAACTGCAGGACATTTATCTTTAGGTATTGAACCTGTTCCGAATTTCCAATTTTCTGGCTCTCCATCTATCATTCCGCGCGGACTCCCCATGTCGAAGTCAAAGTTGTTAATGTAGATTTTGTAACCGTCAATATTTTTTGGATAACCAATAGAGGCTGCACTGATTGTAAACCAAATCATTCCGGGTTTATCTTCCCAAACAGAACCGATTTCAGGAGAATAGTCAGACCAGTCCAAATCTTTTTCTACTATATCTTGACCGGCTTCTGCAGAAAGTTTTTCCCAGGCAACAGCAGGTGTATTTTTTGGTGCAGGAGTTACAGCCTTTCCAAGAGAAGTTTCTGTTGCTCCTTCTTTAGAGTAATATCCGCTTCCCCAACCGTTGCACTGATACATATAATCCCACTTGCCGAATGAGTCCGGAAGTTTGTAATTATTTTTTGGATGATATTCGCATCCGTCATCATCACCGTCAGAAATAAAGATAAAGAAAACAACATGATCAAAGAAATTGGAACCTGGATCCCAGCTTCTTGAAATTGAATTCATCTTTACTCCAAGACGAATATCATTACCGCTTCTGTAAACATCAACACCTTCTATATCAAACTGTCCCTTGAAGGTCTTTTCTGTTGGTTTTTTAAGAATTCCCTTTGCAATTCCAACACCGTTGTCATCATTCTGAGGATCTGTGATTTTAGCTATAAGTTTAAACGGTCTTTCAATAGTAAAATATGATGTTTCAGAATAACACGTAATTCCGTCAACAGTCTGAATAAGCTGAATTGAAATTTTTCCGTTAGAATATGCACCCACATTCATATTTACAGAAAATTGAGTATTGGCTGTTGCTTTAATATCTGTAGCAAGAGAATAGTCACCGTTAAGAACAAGCTTAACAGTTCCGCTAACAGAAGAAGTTCCTTTTATTGTAATTTCGTTTTCTGTTACATTTTCTGTAGGAACACTGTCAACTGTAAGAGTACATTCTGCTTGTGTAATTTCTGCACCGGCTTCTGTAAGAATATAAATTGCACAACTGTTTGCAGGAACAACAAGTTTTACGTTTCCTTTTGTTCCGTCAGCAGTAGCTGTAAATGATTTTGTAATCTGAGTTCCGGTTGCTGGGCATACAGAAACACCATCGTAAGGAACAAGTTCAAATTTATCTCCTGCAGCAAGATTGCGGTAAGAGGCATCAAGAACCTTATCAGTCGGTGCTGTATTCATAATATAAATAGCTTTGTTTCCGACACCTGCAAGGAATTTTTTTGGATCATCAGGATCGCTTTCACGAACTATATATGCAAGAATTCCAGCACTATCATCAGTATCCTTCAAAGTATACAAACTGTTGTAGCGGAACACGCGGTTTTCTGAGCGCATTTTGTTAAGGTTCGTAAAATACTTGTACCAGTCATTGGTTGTATCAAACTTGTCTTCTGTCTGTTGTAATCCCGGTGAAAGATAACTTCCCTTAAACATACCGGCACGACATTCTCCGTCAAAGCCCTGTTCAGAACCATAATAGACCTGAGGAATTCCAGGAATTGTATAAATAATTCCGTAAGCAGCCTTCATCAACTCTGTATTGCCCTTCATTGTCTGACCCCAGCGGTCAGTGTCATGATTGTCAATGAAAGTTACAAGTCTGTTAGGATCAGCATAATAGCCTTTAGTATAGCGTTTGGCGAGAACCGAAGAAATTGCACTGGTCTTACTTCCCGAACTGATTGTATCTGTAATTACAAATTTAAGTGGAAAGTAAATCATACCGTCAATTCTTGCATTACCACTTTCATCTTTTGTATAACTTCCAACAAGAGCTTCACTGGTATCCCACGCTTCACCAAAGTTTATAAAATCACTCTTTCCCAATGACTTTCCATATTCTCTTACACCCATATTTCCGGGTTCAGTTGAATTTATAAAATCATTGAAGAAATCAGGTTCAACATATTTTGCAGTATCAATTCTGTAACCGTCAATTCCACACTTGTCAATCCAGTATCTGAAATATCCGCGAAGAAGATTTCTTACAACAGGATTTTCTGTAACCATATCATCAAGATCACTTGAAGAATGTGTATACATTGTAGCGGCATTTGTAAAATCACTGATTCCGGGATTATAATGATAGAATGCATTGTTTTTGAATTCATCTGCTGTAAGGTCATTCAAATTATTCAATGCCCACGGAAGCTGTTCCGGATGATTGAACGGAACTGATTTTGGTTCAAGATAAAAGTCACTTTCTGAAATATTTCCTTCAGAAGCTTTTACCATATCATATGTAAATTCTTTGTTGATTTTCTGATAGTCACCAGTATGGTTTACAACAATATCCTGAATTACATAAAGTCCCATTTCGTGAGCTTCTTTTACAAACTGCTGGTACTGCTCCATTGTGCCCATATGGGAATCAACTTTTGTAAAATCACTTGCCCAGTATCCGTGGAAGCCGTGATAGTTACTTTCTGCAATCTGACACTTAACAGGAGGTGTCATCCAAATTGCAGTAAATCCCATATCTTTAATATACTGAAGTTTCTGGCGCACACCTTCAATGTCTCCTCCGTTATAGCTGGAAGCAGGTTGTCCGGGAAGAACTATACTTTCATCGTAAGCATTGCCGTTTTGATCTTTAAGTCCCTGAACTTTATCGTTTGATGTGTCGCCGTTAAAAAATCTGTCCGTAAGAATAAAATAAATAGACTGATCCTGCCAGTTTTCGCTCGAAGGGTTAACAGGACTCATTGGACCCGAAAAATCTGTTGAACGGTCGGTATCAAAGTCAAAACATGTCATTGCATAATTTTTTGAACCGTCTGATTTTACAGCCATTGTTCTGATTATACACTGTTCTGAAACCTTGAAAGGCTCTGTATATTTTGTAGAATTTTCTGTCGGTTTTGAATTTTTTACAGCTTTCTGCCAAGCTGTTTCATCCCATTTACCGTCTGTTCCGATTGCAGGTTTTAAAATTGTATAATAAATGGCAGTTGAACCTTCACAACTGATTGTTACAGTCTGTTCTTTTTTATAAAAACCACCTATTGGACTGAACTGCGGATATGTTACTTTTGTAGTAGGGGTTTCAGGACTGGGTGTATTCGGTTCTGAAGTGTAATTTTTGCACGAGAAGAAACCAAGCGCAAAAACAGCAGTAAATAAACAGAATAATTTTTTCATGTAAATCTCCTTTAAAATTAATTACTTGCAATAACTTCAGCACTTAATAAAAGAGCTGAAACATCAATTGTTAAATTAACAGAATCTCCCGGCATACAGGTGATGGCTATCTGTCTGTTATTATCCGTCAAAGTTATATTCTCTGATTTACTCCAACTACCAAAAGACCACTGATTATCCCAGTTTGAATTTGTAACAATTTTTAGTTCAAGTTTAGAAGAATCATCACCCAATGCAATTGAAGAAGAGTTTATACAGTTACTTACTGAAAGTGTTTTTGTCTCTCCTGGACCCACGGAAATAACATTTTCTGTAAGAGACCATCCGTTTGCATCACCGGGAAAACTTACATTCTCTGAAGAACTGCCGGCCTTAAATGTTATATTTAAAGTTCCTGAAGAAGCAGAATAAGGATTCGTGTCATACCAAGTTCCGGTTATTTTACCATTTTCAAAACCTGAAGGAACAAACCATCCGTTACCGGTTCTGGAAAGATCTACTGTCTGTGATGAACCTGAGTTGTTGAAAATCAGACTTGCATTTGCAGCATTCGGTATTGTAAAAGAATACCAGCCGTCAGAATCTGACTGCATTGAACTTCCGGGCCATGCAACAGGCGTTGACGTTTGACCATTCAAATTCCAGTAATAACAGTTTACGGCAGACCAGTTTGTAATCGAATTATTATAGAAGTAAACCGTCATTTCATTTAAGGCCGAAGTTGTTGCAAGAATCACCACTTCATTTTCAGAAAGTTCAAAAGAAGCTGTTCCGCCTGTAACTGTTACTGAATCTCCTCCAAGTACATCTGTGTAAACTCCGTCAGGAAGACTTAGATTTGAAACAGACTGAACTCTATAGGCACCTTTATTTGCAACAACAACTACTGCATCTGTTCCACTTTTTCTTTCATAGGCAAGAAGAGTATCGTCTACCCATTTTTCTGAATAAGTACCATTCTGAAGAGCTTTGTTTGTCTGTCTTAAGTTTGCAAGTGAACGTATTATATTGCAGGCATTTGTTTCTGTATTAAACGACGGCATCATCTCACGGTTATAGGGATCGCTACCCGTCTGACCGAAAGAATTTGATGTAAAATTGGCAGAATACTGTTCTGTACCGTAATAAATACAGGGCACACCCCTGATAGTCATAGTTATTGCAAGTCCAAGATCAGTACGTGCGGCAGCATAACTTTCGCTCATACCGGCGCTATTTCTTAGAACAGTATTGATTCTTGGCATATCATGATTATCGAGAAATACAACCTGTTTAAGAGGATTGCTCCAGTAAGATTCACGGTCAGAAAGATATGCAGCCAAAGTTCTCATGGTTGCGGAATTTTTCAAAACACTTTCTATTGTTGAACGGTACCCGAAATCAAGAAGACTGCAACCTGAATTATTCGCAAAATACTGCCCTTCTGTATTAAGACCTGTAGCCCAGGCACCGGCATCCATCCATTCTCCAAAAAAGAATATATCTCTGCCGGTTCTTGTTTTCATATCGCTTACAAGAGAAGTTGTGAATGAAGTGTTCATGTGCTTTACGGCATCAAGTCTTACACCGTCTACACCTCTGTTAAGCCAGAATTCAAGTGCATCTGCGAGATAGCTGTAAGTAGCAGAATTATCCTGATTAAAATCTGACAAATTAAAAAGATTTTTATAACGGCAATAATATGGATCATCCCATTCTGTATCACCAATTCCGCCAAGTCTGTGATACCAGGAACCTGACGTATCTGTAAGATAATCAGTCAGTTTATCTGTACTTATTATTTCTCCTGACGTATTATAATTCGTTTTATACAGACTGCCGTATTCAGCTTCATCATTTGGATTGGAATGGTTTGGAGCATAGTCCAAAACCAGTTTCATATTGTAAGGAGAAGAATGCATTTTTGAAACAAGGTTGTCAAAATCATTCCATGTTCCCCAGTGTTCGTCTATATTAAAATAATTTTTTCCCCAATAACCGTGATATGGAGAGTCACCAGCATTAGTGGGCGTATCGATTGCTTCTACCAGAGGAGTTACCCAAATTGAATTGATACCAAGATTTTTAAGGTAATCAAGCTTATTATTAACTCCCTGAAGATCTCCACCCCAATATTTTTTCCAGTTTGTTTTTGTTGAATCATACTGAGCAGGATTCAAACCGGCATTGTTTGTACTGTCACCATCAGAAAATCTGTCTACAAATAAAAAATAAATTACATCTTTCTGATAATCATCTGAAGACTGTTCAAGAACAGATCTTGAAACCGAAGCATTATAATTCTGTAAACTCCCATCCTTTTCATTATGAATTACAGAACATCCAGCAAAAAGAAAAATACTAGCACAACAAAGAAGAACAAGTTTCTTAAAAGTTTTCATACATTTCTCCTGTCAGATTAAAGTCTAAAACAACATACACAGGTGTATACAAAAAACAGGGATTTCCATAAGAAATCCCTGTTTAACTAATCAATTACTGTGTTTACAGAAATTATTGTTTTGTTACAGTAACTTTTTCATTTAATGCATTAATAGAAATCTTGTAAGTACCACTTTCTACACTTGTAATTTCACAAGTAAGATTATCTGTTGGTTTTAATACTAAATTAGCTTCTGCAGTAAAGTTTTCCAAAGAATCAGCTGCAACAGGTTTGAAACTCCAAGAAAGATCTTCACCTGGTTTTGCAACAGAAACAACATTCCATTTTTCATTAAATGTTGCAACTCCATCAACTCCAGCTACAGGAATATTAGCTTTAAGTGTTGCATTTGGTTCTGAATTCCATTCTGCCATTGGCCAACCGTTAGGCCATGTACTACCCCAGAACTCACCGTTAATCCAAGCAGCATTACCTTCTTCAAGTCCTGTAATTTCAAAAGTTAATGTATATGAACATATTTCTTCGATTTTTACAGAAACTACTTTTTCTGGAGTTGTCTGGATATAAACACGATATGGAGAACCTACTTTGAGTCCTGAAACTTTGAAGTTACCTTCTTCACCGTTGAGTTCAACATAACCTGCTTCTGCTGCAATTGTTACACCAGAACCCTTCTGTTTATTCTTCCAAGATGAATCGTTAATTCCCATTTCACCTTCAGTTGCTACTGCAACTATATCTTTTGTATAAGTTACAATACCTGTTTTTTTATCAACAGAAACACCATAAATTAAGTTAGCAGGACCAAAGCTCCAAAGATTTGTCATATCACCAATTTTGAAACAACCACCAACTAGATAGAGTCCATCAAAATAATATGGAGTTGGAAGAGCTGGAGCATCTTTGGTTGATTCAATTTTACAAGAAAGTATTTTTTTGAAAGGATCTTCTATTTTAACAGTAATTCTATATTCCGAATTTATAGAAAGACCTGAAATTTGAACATGTGTTGGATCTGCTTCTATAGAATAAACCATTTTTTGTAAATCACAACCAGGTTCTATTTTTGTAGTCTCAGCAGCTTCAGGTACCCCTGCACTGTTATTTCCACACCATCTACTAGACCACTTACCAAATTCTTCTTGAACAGAAAACTGCGCAGTTTCTTCAGTTGCAACAAATGTATATGTATATGTTGATTCATCTACTTCAGTCATTTTTGCAGCGATCCAGCCATTAATTGAACCAATAATTCCTGCATCTTGTAAAATTGTACCATCTGGTTTATCGTGCAAGTCACCAGAACAACCAGCAAATCCAAAAAGAAGAGCCGCAGCGGCAATTACGCTTGTTAATATTTTTTTCATTTAGTTTCTCCTAAATGTTGTTTATTAGATTTCAAAGAAATCTTAAAGTTTGATTTGAAAAGAATTATTTTTTTAGTGGTGGTTTCGACAAGCTCAACCACCACACAATTTATAAATAACTCGCTTTCAAAGATTTATTAGATTAGATGTCCCAGCGGATACCTACACGGAATGCTCCGCGTCCGTCATACCAGTCTACCGGGTCAATGCATCCTCCGCCATCCACCTTTTTGCCCTCCTTCTGGTAGCTTCCGTTTACGTTAGCGCGGTTAAGGTTAAGCTGATCCTGTCCGTCGCCAAAGTGCTTGTACGGGTCCATGTTGTAGCAGAACTGTGTGTAGAAAGTAGGCTTTGCAAGTTTTGTAAACTGCTTTGAGAATCCAACTGCAAATGCAAACGGGTTGTTCTTTTCTTCTTCGAATGCTTTTCCGGCTTCTGTAGACTTAACTGTGCGAAGACCGAATGCTACGCTTGCCTTCATGCTCATAGGAAGTGTAACCTGTCCAACCAATGTGTTGAACATGCGTTTATCATTAGAGTCATCGTAACCGTAGTTAACATCAAGAGCCTTTACTACGTCTCCAATGTTCTTCCAGTTGAATGTAAGACCTGCGCGCTTGAAAGCAAATTCGCTGTCAGAGCAGCCGTACTTCTCGGTTATGTAAGGATTATTTTCTACTTTGTAGTTCTTGTAATAAAGGTCTCCGTAAGCTGTGAATGTCATGTCATCAAGAGTGTAAGCGACAGTCGGTGTAACTGCAACTTCCATTCCGCTTTCGATTCCGTAGAGCGGTTCGTAGTTTCCACTGAAGCGGTCGCTGTACCAGCTTACCTTACCAAGTTCTGCTTTCCAGCCATCTGCGACTTCGTCTTTCATACCAATCTTTTCGAGAGGCATTTCTACAGAAGCGTTAAGTCCAATGTTAAGACCAATGTCTTCGTTGTTGTAGTATCCGTTAACTGCAACGCGCTGGCTGTTTGCTACACCAAGCATGTTGCTAAGGTCGAATGTTCCGTCGTCATGGTTCTGGCGTACATAAAGAAGAGAAGCCTGTGCTCCGCGCATGCGGTATTCAACTCCTGCTCCCCAAACCTTGTCGCTGTCCTCGTAAGAAAGCTGTACGTTTCCTGCAAGGTTCTGGAGTCCGTTTTCTGTGTTGCGGTACCAGATATCTGTTGAATATCCTGACCAGTCAGCAATGCTGGAAGCTCCGTCTTTCTCGAGATCTTTACTTGACTTCTGGTGTGTTGCAAAAAGAGCCTGTGCTGCAACCTTGAGTCCAAGGTCTGCAAACTTTGCCTTTGCACCAACGATAAAGTCATGTTCTACCGGGTCATCAAAAATGAGTGTTCCGTCATAAGCACCGTTTGACTGGAAGTCTACTACAACGTCTCCGTTGAGCATAGAAGCACCAAGCCATCCGATGTATCCGTATTTTGTTCCCTTGCGGTCTGCTGTCTTGTTGGGAATAAATCCTGCATCAAGAGTTACGCCAGAATCTGCAAAAAGGTTATTGATTTTGTCGCCTGTGCTGAATGATGCAAATCCACCAACGTGGTTGTAACCTGCATCCCAGTTTCCGTCGATTGTCTTCCAGATAACCGGCTGGCGAACTTCCATCTTTGCATAGTTAAATCCTGTGTAATACTTTACCCATGCAGTGTCAAAACCAAACTTAAGGTGTCCAAGGAACGGGTTTGTTCCGGGTCCTTTAGCTCCACTGTTGGAATTGTCTGTTGCATTTGCAAGATAAGCTACCGGGCTGCTGAGAAGGTCAGAACCAAGCTGCTTGAGTCCGTCTACAGGGTCAATTTCCCAGTCATTGGAAGCAGTCTTCTTTGCAACATATGTTACTTTCTTTTCTCCTGTATAGTCTTCAATTTCGCGCTCTGCGAGTGCAATTTCTACATAGAAAGGAACTCCGGGGAGTGCGTTTCCTGTAAGTTTGTTGTAAGACTTGAAACCAACAGACTGGCTGTCAAAGTCAAATCCCTTCTTTGTTTTATCAATTGCACCCTGTGTGCTAAAGTTTGACTGGGTTCCGAGCATTGTCCATGAAATAAATTTTATTCCGGACTTCTTTGCTCCGCTGTCTCCGCCGCCCTGTGCTGCGACGAGTGAGTCTACGTCTACGAGACCGTTCTTTCCACCGAATCCGTCATCTACAGTATCGGGTGCTTTAAGGTCTGCTGTCCAGTTTCCGTCAGAAATGAACTTATACTTCATGATAGTTCCCGCTGGAACTACTTTTGTCATTGTAAAGCCCTTGTCGGTCTTTGTCATGGCTTCTGCGCCATCCTGCCAGTTATTAAAATCTCCGGCAAGAAGAACTTCTGTAGCACGGGGGTTTCCGTAGAAGAATGTAACCTCTACCTTACCGTCGTCACGCTTCTTTACAGATACGTCAGCAAAAACAGCTGCTGAAAGCACCAGTAAAGTTGAGATGAAAGCAATAATTTTTTTCATCCTTTCCTCCAATTTTTTTTTGGTTCGAATCCGACCACTTTTCAGATTTTTTGAACCGTAACGCTATAATATGGCATACTATTTTGACTGTCAAATTTTAAGCACGATTTTTATAATTTTAGTGTGATGTATGATTTTTAGAATAGTTTTAGATACTTTTATTATATTTATTTCAACTTCAGCACCGGGTTAAGTAAAAACAGTTTTCTTCAGTGCAGGTTATTTAGAATTTAGAAATATTAATTCATACTTTTATTATATATTTGTAATTCAAGGGCAAAATTCGGTTAACGCAGGTTACAGGAAAATCAATTATTTTGCAATAAAAAACAATTTTTTATTTTTTTTACACAAAAATCGGAATCGTTTCCAACCACCGCTTTTGGTACTATTTTCACATGCCGTAAATTTCCTGAATCTTGACGTAAACGAAAGAAAATTGTTATAATAAGTAAATAAAGTGCCAACTTAGCTCACCTGGTAGAGCAGCGCCCTCGTAACGCGCAGGTATTCGGTTCAAGTCCGGAAGTTGGCTTATAGTTAAGGTACTTACTTGTCAGTGAGTACCTTATTTTTTTGTTATTTAAAGCAATCTGAACCGAATAGCGAAGTGAGCGCCGACCAAGTGGGAGGAAGAGGCGACACGATGTCGCCGTCAGCGAACGAAGCCGCCCGCAGGGAGTGCACAGGACGTGCACGACCGGAGGGTTCGGTTCAAGTCCTATTTTTTCTCTTTAAGCGCGGTAACCTGTTCTAAACTAAGGCCTGTCACTTTGGTAATCTGCTCAAGAGAAAGACCTATTTCTATCAATCCACGTGCAGTCATCAATATACCTTCCTGCCGTCCTTGAGCCATTCCTTTCTGAAGCCCTTGCGCTATTCCTTCCTGGCGTCCCAGCGCTATTCCTTCTTTGCGACCTTGCGCTCTTCCTTGTGATAACTTGTCGTAATCGTGTAAATTCATTGCCCTGTATTCGTCCCTGAACAGTTCGTTCCTTTTAAGTTTTTCTACAGTATGCGCAATGCGTTCTACTAGCGCATCACTTCCTGCAGAATTTCCGCTGCCCACGTATTCCATAAATGCACGAAGGCTTGCGTCGCTTTCTTCTTTACTCTGTTCCAAATTATAAACTATCCAGTGCGAATTGTCACCTGCGCTTATACCTTCGCTTGTACGCTCAAATTTGTAAACACTGCGTTTTTCTTTGTACGGCACTTTCTTGCACAAAAACAGGACATAACTTTCCTTAAGTACGTCATACGGATTCCCCTGCGTAAGGTGGTCTATGTCTATCATGCTCTGGTAATAGCGCATTCTCTTTCCGAGTGCTGCCACCGGTGTCGTCTGTATTTCTACATCGAAGACTGTTGTGCTATTTTCTACGTAGACATCAAGCCGTACGCCGTGAGTGCTGTAATAAGGCGCAATTACTTTCTGAAGCTTCGGGTATTTAATCTTACCGACCTTTATTCCCAAAAGCCGCTCAATCACACCTGCACAAATTTCTCTGTCCTGCATCACTTTCCCGAACATGAAGTCATCCGCAAAAGTCAATTCTTCTATAGGTTTAATTTTTCTTACCTGCCTATATTTTATTTAACACATTTGTGTCTACTATATATATAGGCTTTGATTTGTTGTTTTGGATAAAATTTATGCTAACTTTTTTAGGAAATTTTTGAACTTTGATTTGTTGCGTAATGTAAGCGTATTTGTAAACGCAACGTCCGCGCGGGAAGACGTTGCCTTTAAAAAGATACCCCTTAGCAAAAGTATTTCATGAACAACTCAAATAGCGTTGTTCATGAAAACTTCAGTTGTTGCACAACTGCCCTTATTAACGTGTACGCTCTCGCGTACGAATTGTACTCAATCGCAAGTTGATACTTGCTCAATCGTTCAATTTTATGGAAAGTATTTCATGAACAACTCAAATAGCGTTGTTCATGAAAACTTCAGTTGTTGCACAACTGCCCTTATTAACGTGTACGCTCTCGCGTACGAATTGTACTCAATCGCAAGTTGATACTTGCTCAATCGTTCAATTTTATGGAAAGTATTTCATGAACAACTCAAATAGCGTTGTTCATGAAAACTTCAGTTGTTGCACAACTGCCCTTATTAACATGTACGCTCACGCGTACGAATTGTACTCAATCGCAAGTTGATACTTGCTCAATCGTACAATTTTATGGAAAGTTAAAATGCGCGAAGGAGAACGAAATGATTTGTTTTTTAGCGTCGCGAAGCGACATACAAGTATTTTGGACATTTTAGAGAAATTTCAACAAACATTTATTGAGCACAACAAGAATTCCTGATATAAAAAAAGCCCTGAACCAAACCGGAACAGGGCCTTTGAAAAAACATTTGTCAGACAAGTCTGTCTTATTTATCTTCTTTTTTTGCTGCAGGCTTTCTTCCACGGCGGGCAGGTTTTGTTTCTGCGCCCGCGTCTTTTTCTGCGGCAGAAGTTGCTTTCTTTGAAGAAGCACGCTTTCGCGCCGGTTTTTCTTCTGTTACTGCAGGAAGATTTTCTGCGCCACCATTCTGTTGGGCAGCAGCATTCGCGGTTGCCGCCGACTCCAGTTCCTTGCAGTGGTCTTCTGCTTTGATTATTTCCATGAATTCCTTGCCGTCCATGGTTTCTTTTTCAAGAAGGCGCGAAGAAATATAGTCAAGCAGTGTTTTGTGTGACTCAAGAAGCGAAAGAACGTGTGTATAGCGCTCATCCATTACACGCGCAATCTCGTCATCAATAAACTTCTGCGTATCTTCACTGAATTCACGTACAAGAACAGGTTCGCTGCCGGCGTTACCCAGCACACCCTTACCGAGCGTCATATTGCGAAAGCGGTCGCTCATTCCAAAATCAATTATCATGCGCTTAAGAATATTTGTAGCCTGAGCAATATCGTTTGATGCTCCTGTAGAAATATCACCGAGTACAATCTGTTCGGCAGCGCGTCCTCCAAGAAGAGCGTCTACTTCGTTAAGCATGTCTTTCTTTGTCTGGAAGTTCTTCTCTTCTTCTTCGCGGTACTGGGTGAATCCACCAACACCATGGCTGCGGGGAACAACCGTAATCTTGTTTACCGGCGGATAATCCGGAGTAAAGGCACCGACAAGGGCATGTCCTGTTTCGTGAACAGAAACAAGGCGCATTTCCTTTTCATTTTCCTTGCGCGTCTTTTTCTTAAGACCAATGCTTACTTTATCTATTGCTTCGTTAAAGTCGTCCATGCATACTTTCTTGTGTCCATTGCGTACAGCAAGAAGCGCAGCTTCATTAACCACGTTAGCAAGATCTGCGCCGGCAAACCCTGTAGTTCCGTGTGCTATAGAAACAAAATCCACATCGTCATCGAGCTTTACATTCTTTGCGTGAATGCGCAGAATCTGTTCGCGTCCCTGAACGTCAGGCTTTTCTACCGGAACCTGTCTGTCAAATCTTCCAGGTCTAAGAAGTGCCGGGTCCAGAATGTCAGGACGGTTTGTGGCTGCAAGAATAATAAGACCCTTTTCGTTGTCAAAACCGTCCATCTCTACAAGAAGCTGGTTAAGAGTCTGTTCGCGCTCGTCGTTTCCGCCAAGATTGTTTACACGGCTCTTGCCGATGGCGTCAAGTTCGTCAATAAAGATAATGCACGGAGCCTTTTCGCGGGCAGTTCTGAACAAATCACGCACACGGCTGGCACCTACACCGACAAACATTTCAACAAAGTCAGATCCGCTTATTCTAAAGAACGGAACGCCTGCTTCTCCTGCAACAGCGCGGGCAAGAAGTGTTTTACCTGTTCCCGGAGGTCCGACAAGAAGAACACCCTTCGGAATCTTACCGCCAATATCAGTATACTTTTTTGGTGATTTAAGAAAATCAACAACTTCCATAAGTTCCTCTTTTGCTTCATCAACACCGGCTACATCAGAAAAACGTGTTTTTACCTTGCCTTCATCAACAGCCTTTGACTTGCCGCCGCCGCCAAGAATAGAACCCATGCCTCCCATTCCGCCACCCATTTTGCGGAAGATAAAGAAGTACATAAGGAAAATAAAGCCAAACGGAATTATGAGATTAAGAAGAAGCTGTATAAAATAATTATTCTGTCTTGTAACAAACTTGTAGTCCACGCCCTTTTCGTCAAGAAGTTTTATAAAACTTTCCATAAGGACGCCGCTTGTCTTGTACACTTCTGAAGAATCGGCCTGACTTCCCAAAAACGGAAAATTCTTTTGTGCAGCCGGAACAGAAGCGTTTGAACCGTAGCCTATAAAATAATTTTCGCCCAGTTCTACGCGGACAATTTTTCCCTGTTCTACATAATTTCTGAATTCAGAAAAGTCAATAAGATTGTCAGGGCGTGATACAAAAAGAAGATTTACTACTGCAAGAATTCCCACAAGAACCAGTAGCATTGTCCAGAACGGCATCTTTTTTGGCTTTTTGTCGTTGCTGCCCTTTTTGTCGTCTTTTGGATCATCTATCGAAAGCTTAAAAAAGTCGTAAGGATCATTGTCCTTTTTTTTATTGTCATTCTGTTCGTTGCTCATTGTTACCTCAAACTTTGCTATTCGTATATTATACAATATAAGAAAGTTTTTGTCTTTAGCACGCAAGCCACAGAGCCATAACGAAATATTATTAATATTAAGGGGCTGCCCCGCAGCACATTTTAACTAAGGGTTAAAAAGGGCAAAGCCCTTTTTAAAAATATTAAGGGGGCTGCCCCGCAGCCCCCTTAATATTAAAACACACTTGTACGTAAACCGAATGATGCGGTAAACAAGTACTTGCGGGCATCATCGCTGGCAATATCAGACGGAATAAACCAGATTTGCGGTTCGGCATAAAGCGACCAGGTTCTGAACATCTTCCAGTTCTGTATAGTCACGCGCGGGAATTCAACCTGCATAAGGGCAGCAGAAAGCATCTGCGGAACTTTTTCGCCTGTTACGATAGAGGCACCCGAATCAGTAAAGTAAGAGAAGTTTGCGCCTATAGAAACACTTGCGCTCAACCAGTCCCAGTCACGTCCAAAGAAATATCTGAACGGAATATACGCAAGCTGTGCAATAATCTTCGCTCCTATTACGTTTCCGCCAAATCGCAGGTATGACTTTTCGAGGCCAAGGAATTCACTTACCATATCTCTCTGTTCCTGCGTAAACTGTCCGAAGTTTGCCTGAACTTTAACGGCATTGTCAAAGGCCGTAAGGCCTATTCCCACGTTGTAGAAAGTTGCGCCCCACATAGAAACATCAAAGTAAAGTCCCTGAATGAATCCCGGAACCTCGTAAGAAGCCTTGTCTCCCTTGCGCAGGAAAAGATTTACGTTCTTAAGGTCAATGTTGTCAGAAGAAAGACCGTCAAACTTGAGTTCCTGATTGTATCTTCCGCCTTCGCCCGGTGAAATGAGTCTTATTGACGGCAGCGTTCTGTCTACCTGTACAACAACCCTAGTCATTGCATTTTCACCGTTATACATTTCTGCCTTGATGAGCATAAAATGAAGTCCGGCCGGAATATCAAGATTTTCAACGCGGTACTGCCATGCACCCTTGTTAACGTCAGAAACAGGCTCGTAAGTCTTTCCGTTGTTAAAGCTTATGAAAACCTGGCGTACTTTTTTTGCGGCAATGGCAGCTTTTACTTCACTCGGCGTGGCTTTGTCCTTAAGGAGTGCCGCTTCTTCGGGGCTTACCTCATAACCGGATTTTCCCTTAAGAAGAGGACGGTTCATTGCAAAGTCGCCGTAAGTGAATGTGTCGAGCGTAACCCACGGACCGTAAGAATTGTAAATAAAAGTCTGCTCATTCGAAATAATGCGTTTTCCGCTTTTTGTGACAGCAACAGCCTGGTACCTGTGTTCACCATCCTTAAGAACAAACGGCTCTGCAACTGCAGATTCTGTTCCGTCTTCAGAAGAATCTTGTTCAGAAACTTCCTGGCCGGCAGTAGCAAATGTCTGTTTCATAAGGAACTTAAAGTATCCGCTCGGGGTCACCTGTGCACTTTCAAGCCCCGGAACAAGATGTCCGTCAAGATAGAGGTCAATGCTCACAACCGGGTCTTCATGCTCGCTTACGGCAGTACCATAAATGTTGAACATGCCTGAATGCGACGAACCGTTAAGAGGATAAAGCAGATCTATCTTTGCAAGCGGCTTTGTCTTGTCAAGCTGAATGTTGCGGCTTACACGCGTAATATTGCCGGCAGCATCTGTTCCTGTAAGTTCAATATTGTAGAAACCGTTGTCCAGTTCAGAAATATCGAGCGCCTGTGAAATAATTTCATCAGGAACAAGATTTCTCTTTGAAAGACGCTCCGGAATCTTTTTGTTGTCAAGACTTCTTACCGTAATGTAAAGATCGGTAAGACCAATATTGTCTGTTGTCTGACCGCTAAAGAAAATATTTTTTGTCGTTTTGGAATCGTCAAGCGGCAGTTCCAATGAAAGACTGGGCGCAGTGTTGTCTATATTGATAAGTGAAGAATAAAGGCCGGTAATTCCGTAGCCGTCCCAAATCTTTATGAACACAACGTGGGTTCCGTCCTGAATAATGCGTGTGTCAAAAGTATACGACCATTCCGTAGTACCCTTTGCGTCGTTGAACGTAGCGCCGTTATCTACAGAAACCTGGACGCGACTTATTCCGTTTTTGTCGCTGGCCCATCCTTTTATTTCAACAGTTTCCTTTACGGTGCTGCTTATTTCGGGAAGGGTTACACCGCCCTTCGGTTCTTCAAGCGAAATCCTGAACTTACGTGAAACACTGTCACCGCGCACACCGTTAATGTCAACTGCGTAAACAGTAACCGTATGTTCGTTGTCTGTCATTGCAGCAAGCGGAACATTTATTTTGTAACTCGAAGCAAGTTCTTCAGAAACAGTCTGGTACTCACCGTCATCTATTTTGAACAGAACTTTGCACGGACCGTCATCATCGTAAATAACACCAGTAATCGTAAAGTCAGTAGTAATTACCTGGTTTTCTTCGGGAAGGTGAATTTCTGCACGCGGCTTGTCGCTCTCTTCGTCAACAGAGAATTCCCACTTGTTTACAGAAGTTGAATTCCCCAAAGCGTCAGTAAACACAAAAGACATTCCGTTACCGACAGGCATGATTTTTGTTCCGACGCGGGCATTCGGCATAGAAGAATTTAGAGTAACGTTAATGTCATTTTCGTCGCGGTATTTTACTTCTGTACCTTCATCATCCTGTTTTGTCTTAAGCGGAACCATATCAGGCGTTTTGTAAATGTCAAATGAATTTTTGTTTGCGCCGTTGTCGTCCCTGTAAACTATATTCTGAACAAGACCGTTATCCTTTACAGAGAATGCAATTGTATTTTCACCGTTAATGACAGCACCGGCTTCAGGAATAATAACACTTACCAAAGGCGCAGTTGTGTCCTTAAAGACAGTTCCGTTAAAATAAGAAACGCGTCCCGTACCGTCAGTTGCACGCAGCGTAACCGGAACATATCCGTCTTCAAAACTGTCAAGATTTATTTCTGAATAGAAAGCACCGCTCTTTGTAACCCTGACAGAATTCCACACTGGTTCGGGAACGGCAGTCTGTTCTTCCAAAGCCTGAGTTTTTTCAGAAGACTTTGATTTTCCTTCAGCCGGAACAGCGGCAGGTTTTTCATCCCAAAGTGCATATTCAAGGCTTTTTATTCCGTTTGCATCAGAAACCGTTCCTTCTATGTCGAATTTGCTTCCCACAAAGTTAAGGTTAAAGGACTTTGCAAGAGTTATCGAAGGCAATGCTGAATCTGCAATTATATTTACAGAAGATGCGTCATATTTTGAACCGTCGCTTCCGGTAAGTCTTACGGCCACATTTTTGTAAACACCGTCGGCTGTTGCCTTAAGCTTAATGAGCTTTGACTCGCAGCTTACTTCAAGACCTGCTGTTCCGCCACGCACAGAAGCCGTAACTTCTGAAGGAACATTTGCGTATCCTGTAAGAGAAGCACCGTCTTTAAGAACATAAGCACTGCGTTCACTGTCAAAGTACACGCCGTCAGAAGCAGTCCAGTAAACGCGCGGCTCACTGTCCAGAATTGCATGATTTCTTAAAATAACAATTGTTCCTGTTGCAGTCTTTTTTGCGCCTGTTGCATCAGTTACTACAGCAGAAATTTTTGTAATTCCCGCAGGAAGATTTGCAAGCGGAATTTCTGCCTGATATTCGCGTCCGTCGGTAATTGTTTTCACAGAGGCAGAACCATTCTGCAAAGAGTTTCCGCCGGCAGTTTCTGTTCCTTCTATTTTATATGCAACATTTGAAACGGCTGCATTTGACTTAATCTGAACAACGGCTTTGCGGCCTGCTTCTGCAGAAGTGTTTCTGTCAAGAACAATTGTCATTCCGTTTTTGTAAGCCGCACCGTCTACAGTAGAAATTGCTGCAGAAAGTCTGCTTTCAGAACGTACGCTCAGCGGCTCTGAAGAATAGGAAGACGCTTTTTTGTTTGCCTCAAGGTCAGTCGGTGTTACGGTAAATACCATCGGGGCCGCATCTGCACGCACTTCATCTGCACGCACATATTTGAACTCAGAGTCGACTGTTCCCTGGTAAACGCAGA